>Ga0255336_100140_pt1 | contig 159093 bp, 169 predicted proteins | sample MeOH1_35cm_T3_17_FD_189102 | JGI IMG/M metagenome (GOLD analysis project Ga0255336, IMG submission 189102) | Sandy soil microbial communities from University of British Columbia, Vancouver, Canada - MeOH1_35cm_T3_179 | ecosystem: Engineered > Artificial ecosystem > Sand microcosm > Unclassified... | reverse complement strand
ACATCGAACTTCGTCCCGCGCCTTGCTTCATCATGTGCACTTCTATCGCAGCGCGAGACAACCCGTTTCGTTTCATCTCGAATAGCGCGGGATGCCGATCCTCAAATAGACCGGGACGTAACACCACAACGTTCTCGTACGAGACGCCGTTGGGCATAGCGTTGCCCATGGCAGCCCGTAGCGAGTTCCAGGCGAGCTTCGGACCCTCTTGTTGCTGATAGTGCTCTCGCGAGAGGTAGCAGGTGCCCGGCGAACCGAAGCCGCGGCCGTCCACCACGAGCGTTTCCATGTCTATCCGACCACAAAACGGGCCCTCGATTTGTGCCCACGTCCGGCCAACTGAAGCCACCGTGACTTCGGTGCGCTGGGTGCGGTTACTTCCGTAGACGTTACCGACATACAGCAGCTTTTGTCCTCTTTCCAGCTTATGCATTTGCAACTCCCAGTCAGGTTTGAATGTGTCCTACGACTTCGTATAGCTGTGGGGGTGGCAGGGCAGGGCGGGGCAGCTCAATGCATGGTGGCTAGCAGGATGCGGCCGAGCAGATAGCAGGCAGCTAGGGCGAGGAGGGCGCGCGCGAAGGTGCGACTCTTTGCGGGGAGGGCGGCAAGTTCGGTCATCGCGCTGCCGAGCAACAGCGGCCAGGCGCTCATGACGAAAGCGGCGAACTGTATGAAATCGCGCGCGCCGCCTTGTGCTAAAAACAGCCGGCAGAGCATCAACGAGGTCAGCCCAATCGCGCCGAACGCCATCAGAAACTGACCAATATGCAGCGTCTCGGGGCGGCGCCGGGCGAACCTGGCTGGAACTGGGTCGGATTGGTCATGCAGAGTCTCCTGGTGCCGTAGCGGCAGATGCCTCTGTATAGCCCTGGAGTCTCCGAAAGCCTACATTCGACCCTAATAATTGCGACTCGATTCAGGGTTAACCCTGATTTGACGCTCTGGAGTCCTTGCTGGACGCGCGAACCGCGGTCGTTGGCCGCAAGCGACAAACTCTCCCAAAAATTCCATTCCGCGTATATAGTTACGCGAGAATCCGCCTTAGGATTCTGGCTGTGTCCGGCTTCGGGCATGGCTGGCGCCTACCAGCGCCAGGTTCGGGATACGACCGCGATGGTCCCCGAGCCACAGGTGCGCGGTTGCGGCACTGATAAGCGCTCAGCGATGAGCGGTTATCCGGCTCAAGCGCTCACACGAAAGCGGTAAAGTTCGGGCAACGGCACCGGGCAGCAACCGCGAAGGTTTGAGGTGGCCGACCGGCAGCTTGCCGGGATTCTGGAGCCTCGAACGGCCGGACCGGCTCTGGTCAAGGCCTCGAAACCCCCGAAAAGCACTCGTTAAAAGCTCAAAACCCCGAACTTAGGCCATAAAATCTTTCCTGATAATACGGATTATCAGGAAAGAAAGGTGATTGTAAGTTTATTCGGCACCATATTTTTTGAGGGCTGGTGGCGCTCGTTCTTGGAAGGAAATCGCGGAAGTAGTAGAAGCCACGATACAACATCGGAGGTCCGGTCGCTGCCGTTGCCAGGTGAGAACGACCTAACGACGATTTCCAACGTTTAGTTCCAAAAATCTGGAACTAAACTTTGGAAAACTCTGCAGGTTGGCTGAGACCTGAGAAAATTCCTGCTCGAATCCTCACCGGGTCGAGTATGCAAAAGGAGTAATCTGGCTTCAGAGAAACGAACTTTCGACAAGCAGCTTTTTTCTCAATTTAGTTCCAGGATTTTCCCAAATTTAGTTCCAAGAACGGCATCTCAATGCCTTGGTCAGCAACGCAAAGCCGGGAATGGTTGTGGTTGTCTGCTGGACTTGAGCCGGCGCCGGGGGCACGCTATACCCCAGTGAGGACTCTCCCTCGGATTTGCGCGGCTGATGCGCGCTGAAAGGACAGATTGAAAATGGCTACAACCGAAAAAGATGCGACGTTTGACTACCAGCTCCTGGGCCGACTGCAGCAGGACTGTGACTACTATCTGGGCCACGGAAATCGTGCGAAGAAGCACCTCTGGGCTGGTGACGAGGCCGCGCAAATCGCAAAGATGAAGGAGATTTACGAGGGCCTGCCGGAAAAGCCGGAGTGGCTCACGCTCGAGCAGATTGCCCAGTACGAAGCGGCAATGATTGGGAACCAATAGGTAGTAGCTGCACCCTCTCAACCCTCCAAGCTCAGGCTTCGGAGGGTTTTCTTTTGCCCGCCACTTGGCCTCAAGCTTTCAGCGGGCTGTCCGATAACCATCATGTGACCGCGCGACGCGCGGCGGCTGACTCCGCACTACCCACGCAATCCCGATGTCCAAAGCACTTCGTCATACCGCAAAAGGCAAGTCCGCATCATCCCTTCTACGCGCCCTGACCTTCCGGCGCTCGCTCTCGGTTCATGAGCTCACCTCGATGCTGCTGCCGCCGTACGCAGCTCTCGACGCACTGCATCGCGGCCGCGGCTCGAAAAGCTCGCACGAGGTGCTGGCTGAAGCCGCAGTATTTTCCGAGTTTCTCGCCACGCGCGGCCATGGCGCCGAAGCGATTCCCGTCGTTCACGACGCACAACGCGCGCTCGTGTCGATGGCCAACGATGCGAGCATGATGGCATTGCCAGTTGTCGCCTACGAGACACTGAAAGCGTGGCTGACGACATACGTCGAGCAGCTTGAGCAGGCAGGCCTGGAAGGAATCGTGGCCGCGGGTAACGCACTTCCGTCGTTCATCGCAAGCCGGACCGTCGCGCTGAAGATGGCGGCGTAACGGCTGTCAGTCGGCGGTTCTGGCGGCGCGGCTCAGGATGCGCTCAGCGTCGCGCTGCAGCTGCATCTCGAGCTGACGTTCTTCCGAACGAGTAGGCTTGTAGAGTGGTTGCTGGCCGGCGAGGAACTCTTTGCCCGTCACTGTTAGTACCTGCTCGATAACAACTGCGGTCTCGAACCCGTCGGCATCCTGGGCAATCTCCTTGATATACGTCAGGCCGTTGGTGTCTGCAATCTTCAGCCCGTCGAGGATGCTGTCGAAATGCGCTCCGACTTCCGCTCGGGTAAGCATTGCGGCGTCATCGGCAAGATAGGCCAGTTGCGCGAGCGCGCCCCACACCTTGAGTTGCTCAAGTCCCGTCACTACGTTTCTCCTGGTTGAACGGGCCTATTATGACCCGGCGATATGCGACAGCGGTTGGGTTCGCCGAATGCCGGACAAAGATAACCCGCCTAAAGAGGCGGGTCGTGAGTTGCGCGCTGTGCTGACTTAAATCCAGGCGAGCACTTCGCCGAGTTGGCGTGCTGCAGAGTCGGTGTGGTCGAAGGCAATCATCGGTTCTTCGTACCCATTCTCAGCCGCGTTTTCCTTGGCGAGTTCGTAGTGTTCGCCGTTGTCGATTTCGGCCTGCGTGACTTCGGGCGTGCACGTGTGAAATTCCGGCTCGCCGTTGGAGTTTGTGCAGAGCACCACGACCTTGACGTGTTTCGTTTCCGAGCCATCGAATTTTCCTCTGAGGTTGGTTGACCGCGGGGACCCGCGTGCCGCGTGATTGCGTGCGTTTCGGTATAGCGTGCAACGCCTCAGAAAAAGCTAGTCCTCCTGGTAATGGCATTCCCGCACCATCGCATAACCCTGGTCGAGGAGGTTGGCCACGGCCTGCGCGCGGGCATCCGGCGTATCAGCGTTCAATACCTGGTTCGCCAGCGCCGGCGGCGCGCCTGAACATGGCTTCGCTTCCGCAACGGGTGTCGTGCTCAGATAGATGAGGCTGTTCACGAGGAGTGGTAGCGCGCGGCGAAATATATCCGCGAGTTCGGGCCCCGTCGCCAGCAGCCCGGCACCCAGATTTGCCAGTGGGCCAAGCGGACTGCGCGAGACGCTCGAATGGAGCTTATGCGCAAGTGCTTCTGCATCTTGCAGTGCCTGGCTGAGCGCCTGCTCGACAGGCAAGTCAAAATGCTTGCCGTCAATCTTCAGCACGGGACCTTGCGAGAGCATGCCGCGGCCATCGGCGAAAACCATCGAGAGACAAATGATGAGCGTTGGATATTCGTCGCCAGTGTTCTGGAAACTGAAGAAGGCACCGTCGACGAACTCAGCGGTATCTTCCCACGGCAGGCCGAGATTCCGCTGCATGCCGAACCTGACGAAGAACGCCCTGAAAAGATTCTTGACGTCGGCCAGCTTCGCGCCGCTGCTGTCCTGATGCTTGAGAATCTCCACCAGCTGAGGGTCAAATTCGAAGAGCTGTTGACCGCATGCGATGTAGTGTGCCCAGGCTGGGGCCAACAGATGCAACCGCATCAACGAGGCTTGCGCCTGCCCGATAAGTGCGGGGCCCTGTCCGTCGTCAGAAAGCGAGTCTCCCATGAGCGCAAGCGCGCGACCAATCATGTCTTCGGCAACATACTTGCCAAAGCCGGCATCCAGGCGGCCACTCTCCGCGTCGATAGCGTGTTCGTCGATGACAGCCTCGGCAATGGGCTTGGCCCACCAGCCCACGCTGGCGCGCACAGGTCCCCACGGAGACCGGAGTTTCGGGTCGTACTCAGGCGATAGCATGAAAATCTCCTCTCGCGGCTGAAGTCTGGTAATTGTAGATGACGGACCGGAGGCCGAACGTTACCCAGGTCACGAGCTAAGTATCACGAAGTCTCCTCGGGTTTGATACTTCCGCCAAACGTGAAAAAGCCCCGCAACATGCAGGGCTTTTGAGAGTCTCGGGCTAAGGAAAGCCTCAGTCCGCAATCATATCGGTCATGCGAGCCAGGACGCGCCTCGCAAACTCAGGTGCAGCTTCCTTCGCGGCAGCCATCGTCTTGAAGCCGCCGGCTTTGAAGTTGAGATAGTCGAGCGCGAAGCCCTCCGCGTCATCGGAAAGCGCTGTCAGCCGATGGCCCGCAAACAACGCCGTCTGCATGATGCTTCCGTCTTCGCCGTTGGGGCCTCGCCAATGCTGCTGGGGCGAAGCAAGCATCTGTTTGCCGCCACCATCTAGTTCAATTTTCACGTCATTCTCCTCTCTCTTGCTAGTCACGAAACATCCGGATTTGTCCAGCATCACGGTCGCTCTCGGGCGGCGTGCTGTCATCATCATGGATGATTGCACACTGCCCACCTTCGCGGTCTGGCGTCGGGTCACCGGTTCAAGCGGTCACTCATGCCAGGTCCTCGTTCAGCAAGTCAATGGTCGTTTCCGTGCGAGAAGCCTTCCGCGGCCGGATGCCACCTTGATAAGGGAAGCTGGGGTCGAACGAACCCAGTGCCCAATAGCCAACCAACTTCCCGCCGCGGCCGCGATACTCGATTTCCGCGACGACGTGGTCCCCAGCATAGCCGACGACCTTCTCCGTAATATCGCCGAAGCGAACCCATTCCACGGTGTCGTGGAGTTTCTTTCGAGCGCGCCAAAGCGAGTTCGAAATACGAACGCGGAGTTCTTTGATTTTTTGCATCAGATGTTTCCTCGAAGCGTGGGGAATTCCACGTCTCCGTATAGCGCCCGCCCAGTAAGAAACCCTTCAGCAAAGCCGAAGGGTTTGAGAGCCCTCTGCCTTACTCGAGCCAGCGAAGGATATGAAGCATGCCCTGATACACGCCCTTCAGCCAGAACACGGCAGCCAGGCGCGATGCTAGGTCCGAGGTGACATGCTCGGTCACCCAGTTGTCCGCCACTGCTTGTGCCGCTTCGGCTGCGAAGACGTCGTCTGGATGTTCAAGGGCGATGCGGGCAACCAGGTCATCGACGAGCCTCTCGACGTAGTGGTCCAGCATCGACACGAAGCCAGGTGCACCGCCTTCGCGCGGGACGACTTCTGCGTATCGCGCGCAGATGCCATCGAGCACTGGACGGTTGGCGGCAATCGAGGCCTGGAATTGCAGGACGCACGCGGGCAGCCCGACACCGTCGACGATGATGACGTCCAGCGTCTTCGATTCCACTTCGACGTCGGCGCGGTCCGTGAGCAGACCGAGTTCGGTGGCCGAAGCGGTGCCGCGCAGCAGGTGTTCCTGCAGTTCGGCAGCGGTGACGTGCGCCGGCGCGCTGTAGGTCACATCCATTGCTAGGCGGAGCTTGATTTCACGGTTACTCATCGAGATTGTCCTCATGTAGTGCAGCAAGCCGCTGCACGACCGTATAGTTTGCTTTTTTGTGTTATACTAGCCGTATGGATACGAAATCGACCTCTCAGCACCTGCTTCGTTGGTGGCGCGCCTAATCTAGGCGGCCCGTATTTCCACGCACATTGAAAACGTGATGCCGCCAGTCTCTTGAGGCGGCATTTTTGTTTCTGCGTCCGGTGGCTGGTGGTGTCAAAAACACGAAAAGACCAGACCATGACACACGCGAAACAACCCATCATTCTCACGGGCGACCGTACGACCGGCCCGCTTCATCTCGGGCACTACATCGGCTCTCTCCGCGCGCGCGTGCAACTCCAGCACGAAGCGACTCAGTTTCTTCTGCTCGCAGACACCCAGGCGATGACCGACAACGTCGGCCGGCACCAGCGCGTGACCGAGAACGTCATCGAAGTTGCGCTCGACTACCTGGCCGTTGGAATTGACCCGGCGAAGTCCACAATTTTCATCCAGTCTCAGGTGCCGGAACTCGCGGAGCTGACGCAGTACCTCATGAACCTCGTGACGGTCGCGCGCCTTGAGCGTAACCCGACCATCAAGGCGGAAATCGTCCTGCGAGGATTCGAGCGAGACATCCCGGCCGGGTTCCTGACATATCCGGTAAGCCAGGCCGCGGACATCACCGCGTTCAAGGCGACGCACGTCCCGGTGGGCGACGACCAGCTGCCGATGATTGAGCAGGCCAATGAGCTGGTTCGCCGGTTCAACAACACGGTCGACCACCAGGTGCTGGTCGAGTGCGAGGCTGTGCTATCCCACGCGCCGCGGCTGCCGGGCATCGACGGCAAGGCCAAAATGAGCAAGTCGCTGGGCAACGCCATCGCACTGGGCGCGAGTCCGGATGAAATCACGAAGGCAGTGAAGAACATGTACACCGACCCGAATCATCTGCGGGTGAGTGACCCGGGCCAGGTGGAAGGCAATGTTGTGTTTGCGTTCCTTGACGCGTTCGAGCCTGATACGGCTACGGTCGAGGAGCTGAAGGCACACTATCGCCGCGGCGGCTTGGGCGACAGTGTCGTCAAGCGCGTGCTCGACGAGCGGCTCCAGGCGTTGATTGCTCCGATTCGGGAGCGCCGGCGGGAACTGGAGGTTGACCGCGGGGAGGTGTTGGCTATTCTCAAGCGCGGCACGATGCGCGCTCGGGAAGTCGCAGGCACGACACTCGATGAAGTGAAAAGCGCCTTGGGCCTGACCTATTTTCAGTGAGCCGGGCGCGCGGCGCCGGACACGTCAGCCGTCGCGAGGAGAATGGTCTCCGGGAGCACGCCGTTGTCGATGTCGCTGCGAAGCACATCGCGCAGATATTCGGTGCCTTCTTCGTCGTAGCACTGGTAACCGCCGTGCGTCTGCAGAATGGCGACGAGTTCGTCCCGTGTGAGCTGGTTGAGGTGTTGCTGCATTGCTGGCTGCATGGCGTAGCGTCCTGGTCGATAAGGCTTACCCTCATTTTACCAGTTTGGCGCCGCCTACCCGGCAAAGAAAAAAGCCTCCAGAGGTGGAGGCTTTTGAGTCTTGAGAGTCGACTTACTCGCGGATGTTTGTCAGGCGAACCATGATGTGGTGCGACCCACGAGTGGGCGCGAAATTGCTGCGGCAAATCGAGATAATCTGGCCCCAGATGTGTTCCGGCATGTCGCTGTCGCCACCCTCACCGGTCAGACCAGGGTCGACGAGAACGATGGTGTCGGACCACTCATCGGGCGTACCGCCTTGGTGGTATGTGAACTTCTTGTCACCATTGTTCAGCCAGGCGCGGAAGGCTTCGTCCTGGAAAAAATGCGGTGCGTTGACGACGAGTGCGGGCGATGTTTCGATTTTCATAGGGTTCTCCAAAGAAAGGTTGTCTGGCCTAGCACTCGGTATAGCGCGCTCGAAAGAAAAGCCTCCGTCGGAACGGAGGCTTGAGTTTTCAGTTTTCCACGCGCTTGTTACCGCGAACGTGCCGCTGAACTGATGAGTCCCATCATGAAGGTCAGGTCAGCCTGGGAGGCCAGTTTGGCTTTCGCTTCGAGAACACCCCTCGTCGTCTTCAGCTGCTGACAGAACGTCGCGTACTTCGGGACATGGTCGAGGAGCGGTTGGAGCTCATCGTTGTAATCCACGCCCAGCATAATCATCGTCTGCTGCTTGAGCTGCTCGAATTCGCACGTGGCCGCATCGAGTTCTTCGATGAGTGCGGTCAAGCCCTCTCCGTTTGCGTTGAGCCGGTTCGAGTGAATTGCGAGTGCTTCGGCATTCTTCTGCAAGTTCTCGAGCCGCATCGTCAGCCAGTGCAAACGCCAGTCCAGCACTTCACCCAGGTTCACCTGCGTTGCAAGCTCTTCGCCGCGACTTTGTTGCGATGTCATCATATTTCCCTCTTGTTAGTGCTTTTCAGGCGCATAGCAGGCGCCTGATGTTGTGGCGGTTGTGACCGTCGGGTTAGTCCAGCGTGACGACCTTGTCGCACGTCTGGCAGCAGCCGTGCCGGAGAGCGTCATCGTCGCGAACGACTTTGCATTGACCACTACAACCGCCAGTCACACCCAGCTCGCGCAGATAGCCTCCCACGAGGGCCGAGCCTTTCGCGGTAATCGACGCGGCGTCGCTGTTGAGCGTAACCGTGCCTTCATCGTTTGCGACGTACTGCAGCGTGGGCATCACCTCGGCGAGCACTACGCCGCGCTTGACGCATTCGTCCTTGGCCATCTTCAGCGTTGCGATGAGACCCGGCACGTCTTTGAGGAAGTACGCAATGTCTTCGTCATCGAGATTGGCGAGGTCGGTGATGTGCGCGAAGTCGTAAATCTGCGCGACATCACGAAGCGGCTTTGCCTTCGGAACCGGGCGAACCAGCAACGAACCGAGCTGATGCTCTCCGAACTCCACGCCTCGCAGTTCGACTGCCTGGGAAAGCTCGAGGGCCGACGACATGATGTGGTAGTCCTTGTGCGCGTCGAACGACGTGCGGACACTCCGCACCACGGGTTCGCCTTCGGCGTCGGTGCCAATGACGTAGAGCGTGTTCGGGCTGTAACCTTCCTCCGCCTTGACAGGACCGCGGTTGATTGCGAAGTTCACTCCTCCTGTGTCCTCGGCCTCTTCGAAAGACTGCGTTGCAAGCGCGGTGCCGGCAGCCTTGATGGCCGCGGCCAGTTCTTCTGCGGTTTTACCGTGAACGTCGATGACGATTTGTTGCGTGAACATACGTATTTCTCCATGAATCAGGCTGTACCTGTTGAGCGATGTGTCCTGCCTTTTGGTATAGCTCGGGCCTTCGCCTGGTTAAGGAACCTTGGTTGGCGGCGCTGAGCGGTGCGGCTTTAAATTAAAAAGCCTCCGTGTTCAACGGAGGCTTTGGGACTGACCGAGGTTCGGTCATGTGGCCAAGTCATTGCCCACTTGATGTGCATTGGGCGGAATGCGAACGCCGCCCATCATGGACGGGCGGATACTCACATCAGGCTGCGAGAGGCACGAGATGCAACTCGCCCGAGCGGCCCAGCACACGAACCTGGCCTGCTTTCAGTTCGCCCAGGGTGTGCGCCGGCACATACAGCTTCGACGTGCCCGGCGAATGTTCGGTGACCGTCGCGCCGCCGTTGGTCGCGATGCGCAGGCGCACCTGGCCCTTCTCGGTCGCCACTTCGAACTTCGCGCCCGGCTTGAAACCGAACTGCTCGAGCCACTTGCCCTGAATCTGCAGGCGACGGCCTTCTGGAATCTGGTACTGGCTCAGCTCGACTGCCGGTTCCGGGGCCTTGGCTGCCCGACCGAGCCGCGCGAGGAATTCAGCAACTTCGTTCGGTGTGTTCGGCCATTGCTCGACGGCGCGGAAGCGGCGACCGACGTCGCTGTTGCGCGTCGTCAGAACGAGACGTCCTTCTGCCACCAGGACGCGGATGCGGGTGGCGCGCGCCAACACCGTGTTGCGCAGGCTAATGTCGCGGTACGGAACGTCTTGCGAGGGGCTGCCGATACGGAAATCCATGTTCTTGACTGAGCACGGCTCGATGACCACGGCGTCAGCATATTCGACGAGGCGCGCGGGCTGATTGCGCTCGAAGCCCGCCGCGGTCCAGATGCGGCCGTAGATATTCAGGCCAGCATTGGGCCGGAAATAGTCCTTCATGGCCACGACTTTCAGGTCGTGCATCGGCAGGTTGCTCTTCGCGCCAGTGACCGGCGGAAGAACGTTGCAGTGCTGCTTGCTATGTCCACCAGGCGTCGGCATGCAAGCCTTCTTTTCGCAGCGGCGACCGATGTCGCTGTCCGGCATCGTGAAGATGAGCTTGTCGCGTGTCGAAATCACGCGGATGCGGTCAGTCAGGTGCGTATCGAACAACGTCGCGCCGATGAAGTGCCGCGGATAGCCGGCCGTCGTGCCCGACAGCACGCTGTGCTTCTCGGCCGGGTCGCAGCGCTCCACGATGGTAGCGTTGTTGTAGCGCGTGAAGCGCACCGGGTCGCCAGCAAACAGCCCCGCCTGCCACCATTGGCGGCCTGCCACGTTTGCAACGCCGCTTTTCGAGCGAGCGTTCGGATGGAAAAGGTTGACGTCTTGCCAGCTCAGGATGTCCAGCGTTGTCGGGTCGAGGTCGCCATCGACGCGCGAGAGGCTCTGCTCGGTCAGACGCTCCCAGTTCGGCGCGTACACCGGCACGGCACCCGCCATCGTCACCGCGATTTTCTGCGTCGTGAGAACGAGGTAATCCGGGCCTTCGACAATAGCGAAGTTGGCTTGCGTGAGGCGCGGGCCGACGCCGTTGCGGCTGAGCAGGAACTGCTTCGTTTCCGGGTCCGAACGGTGCATGCCGCCGTGTTCGTCGCCCCAGATGATGATTCGGTCGTTGAGGACAGCGACATTCACGCCGCGCTCGGGGTGCATGCCGCACTTGCGCATCATCTTGACCGGCACGCGGAAGACGAAATTCGGGCTCGCCGTGCCCATGTTAACGTGCACGGCGACTGCCGGCGAGAGCACGGGCCAGTCACGCAGCTTCGGGTACGTGACGATTTTGTTGCTACCTTTAATTGCTGCGCCAGCCATGATGTCGACGGTGCGCGGCGCACGCGTCGAAACGGTGATATGTCCTTGATGCATGTGGTTCTCCAGTGGGATGCAGACAATATACCATAAAATGCGCGAAAAGCAACTTCATCAGAAAGGGATTTGCCGGTCGAGCTATACGGTCATGGCATACCACTGGAGGTATCAGTTATGAGATTGGGAAACGCGGCGTCTGGCACCTTTCGCGTGTATCACGGAACGAACGCAAAATTCGAGCGATTCAGCATGGATTTCGCGGCGCGCCCGAATATGTCCGGCAATGGCCATCTCGGTGTCTGGGTCGCGGCCGCATATAACGTGGGCAAGTCGTTCGGGGAGCACTGTCTTATCGTGCACATGCGTGTCGACAAGGCCTACCGCATGCCGTTGAGTGAGCTTTCAGCGATGAATCGCCATTGTCAGAATCAGGCGGGTGATGACCCCAAAGAGCTGGCGGCCTACGAGCGCGTGTATTACACGCAATTTCGCAAGAGGCTGCTTGCAGAAGGGTTCGATTGCATTTACGTGGAGGAATCGGACGGGCAGGTCGAGATGGGTATTGCACTCGACCCAAGCAAGCTCGTGATTGCGCGAGTCATGCGCGCGGCGGCCTGACTGGCGCTATACAACCTGTGACCACTTTCGGCACAAAAACTGAGGAAAAACCATGAGCAAGCAAATCAACCAGCACGAACTGTCCGCCCTCGTGAGCAAGTTGCTGACCCAGCCAGAGGCGGTCGGTGAGCTTGACACGGACGGTAAGTTCAAGGACTTCATGACGGACATCGCAAAGGTGGTTTGCGACCACTGCGGCGGTGAAGTCAGCCACGAAGCAGGCTTCCTCGACGACGTGTGCTATGTCAGCATTGAGGGCAACGATTCGTTGCCGGAAGGCGGTGGCGTCTGGAAAGACTTCGACAAGGGCGGCGACCTGTAATCGTCCGCAGCAACCGTACCTCAAAGCCGCACAGCATCTGCTGCGCGGCTTTTTCATTGAATATATGCGACTTTTGTGGTATATTGTCAATAATTAATCAGAGTGCGGACATTGCCGCGAGAATCGGGTGCCATCATGTGGAATCAAATCGAGGCGCTGACGCCCCTGCCCGGCGGTCAGCCGGACTTTCAGGCGTGTCTTGACGCGTTCCCTGTGCTCGAACGCGCGAAGACTGCATTTCAGTCCGCCATCTATCATCGTGAAGGGGACACGTGGACACACACAAAAATGGTCGTCGAGGAGCTTCTCGCTCTACCAGGCTATCAGGCCCTGGGGCGCGCCGACCAGGTGAAGGTGTTCCTCGCTGCACTCCTGCACGACATCTCGAAATACCGGACGGAAGTTCGCGACGAGTCAGGTGACATCAAGCATCCCGGCCATTCCCGAAAAGGTGCCATTGAGGCGCGCATTACACTTTGGGACGCAGGCGTGCCGTTTGACGTGCGCGAAGCCGTCTGCCGCATGATTGCTGTCCATCAGGTCCCGTTTTGGGCCATGGGTGGCTCTAAGCGCCAGGTGTCGCCCGAGTTCGTCGTACGCGAGCTGTCGTGGCAACTGGACATACGGTTGCTCGCCCTTCTCGCGGAGGCTGATATTCGCGGTCGAATCTGCGATGACGCGTCGCCCATCCTCGACAACATCGAGCTGTTCCGTGAGCTCGCGCGTGAAGAGAACTGCTTTGGTCGCCCGCGTGATTTTGCGGACGCGCATACGGCTATATCGTACTTTCGCGGTGCGTCAGTACATCCGGACTACCCGCTCTTTCAGGAGCCTGGCTCGCACGTCATCATGATGTCAGGGCCCCCCGCCGCTGGAAAGAACACGTGGGTCGAAAGCAATCACCCTGACCTGCCCGTTATCAGCCTGGATGACGCGCGTGAGGAACTGGGCCTGCGTCACGGAAAGAACGAAGGCAAAGTAAGTCATTTGGCCATCGACAGGGCGAAGGAATTGCTGCGTGCAAAGGCGCCGTTCGTCTGGAATGCGACTCACATGAGTGAACAGACCCGGGAAAAAACCTTGGGGCTGCTTTACTCGTACAACGCTCAGGTTGAGGTCGTGTACCTCGAGCGGCCACGTCGGGAACTCCTCGCGCGCAACAGCCGGCGCGACACGTCGCTGAACAACAAGACGCTGCAGGCGATGCTCTCGAAGTGGGAGCCCCCCCTGCCGACGGAAGTGCATGCCGTGCGCTATCTCGTCGACTGAACCCTCTCTATACGAAAGCAGAAACACAACTTTCATGAGAGGTCAGTGATGAGCAAATGTATCGTTAAAGGCTGTGACAATCATAAGCATCAGGGTCTGTTTGTCGGGGACCTGTGCTCTCCCTGTCACAGTATGCTGTCAGAAGGCAAGTGCATCCCCAGCAATGCGTGGTTTGCTGCGCGCGCCGGTCATCTCGTCGGCGCGGCAATGGCCGATTACCTGATGACGTGGAAAGCGTTGCCTGAAGTCGACGGTTACGTGAAACCGAGTTTTGACGCCTGGCTCGCACGGCAGTTGGCCGGGCTGGAATCGGCGGCTGCGACGCTCGCGCACCTCGAGTGGAGTCCTATGGCATCGGCGCCTCTCGACGGTACGCCGGTCGATTTGTGGACCGTGCGCGACCGTTGCTTATCGGATGTCCGGTTTATCCTTGCGGAGCAAACCATCGACCCGAGGCAGGACGACGGCTGGCGCCCAGACGAGAACGAGCCCGCAGTTTATGCGCCCGAGCAGTTCACGCACTGGAGGTATGCCGTCAAGCCGGCACCTATTCGTGGGCCTGCGGGTCAGCTGCAAGCCGAAATGTAAATAACGACTCCCGGGCACCTCATGCAGGTGCCCTTCTTACGACCATTTTTTAATTCTCATGAATACCGATTCTGCTAACGCAGTAGGCACCGAGGTGCTCGTTTTCACGTTGGGCAGCCAGGAATACGGGCTCGACATTCTCAAGGTGCAGGAAATCCGTGGCTATGAGCCTGTGACGCGCATGCTGGGCGCGCCGGACTACATCAAGGGCGTCGTCAATCTGCGGGGCGCCATCGTACCTATCGTAGACCTGCGGCTGCGTATGAACCTCGAGCATGCGACGTTCGACAAGCAGACGGTGGTGATTGTCCTGAATCTGGGCAAGCAGGTGGTGGGTATGGTCGTAGACAGCGTGTCCGATGTGACGACGCTGGCCGCCGACCAAATTCGCCCTGCCCCGAAATTCGGAGATTCGACCGGTGCCACAGAATATCTGACGGGACTTGCGTCGGTCGATGACCGGATGCTGATTCTGGTCGACATCGAAAAGTTGATGGCGGCCGATGACCTGGCGCTGGTCGAGCGGCTGGCGGCCTGACCGAAATACGCGCGCTTGAGGCCGTCACGCTGGGACGGCCCGCGCGAGACCTGCAACGCTCAGACCGCCTCGACCGTGAACGCGAAGTCCTCATAGAGCTGCCGATACGTATCGCTGGGCCTGGTTGACTTGAGCTCGCGCTCAGCGGTTTCCCGCAGAAGTTCGCGACACCGTTCTCCGTACGAGTCCGCCTTCTCTCTTGAGGGGAATACCGTGGCAGCGTCCCTGTTTTCAACATAGGCGTAGTGCGCATCCCTGAAGCTTCGCGGAGCGATGGTCTTCGGCCCCTTGTAGTAGTCGGGACGGTCCCGGCGGGTGCCAGCCTCCCGCCGGATAACGAATCCAGTACGAACGGCGGCGCGGCGCAAAGGCGTGGTGGACGTTACTGCGAACGTAATCGTTCCGAGTGACAGGGTGACATCGTACTTTCGCTCGAAATCCTTGGTCAGCAACTTGCGGGCTGCAGTTTCAGCGGCAGCCTTACTGGCGAACAGGGCTGCATCGGTGGCTTCGTCCGTCAGACCTCCGCCGCCCCTCGAAGTTGAAATGTATTGTGTTACTCCGCCGGCAGCGGACTCAGCAATGATGATGTGCTTGGGCATATGGATATTGGTAGCGTAGTGTGTAATATAGCATAAAAAGCACACCAGCCAGATTTGTTAATGGCCATCCGCCCATCCCTTGAGCTATACGAAAGGGCAGTCACAAACCCAACGAGCAATAACTGAGGACTTTTGGCGATGGCAGGAAATATTGAAAATGCAGCATCCGCTCTGGTGTTCAAGTGGATTTGGCCCAACGAAGTCGCGGATACCCCCGACGCCCTCACATTGGCTCGCGCGGAAATCTTGAAGCATCAGTTGGTACGGCGCATGTCGAGACTTGCAGATGAAGGGGTAGACCCGACAGCCATGTCGATTGCGGAGTTGCTGCCGGACGTCAATCCGGACGCTATTTGCGTAGACCCCGAGTTAATCTGAACCACGATTCGTTCGTTCTCCACGCTGCAGGCGCGCCTGCAGCTTTTTTACGCCAAAAGAAAACCTCGGCCGAACGGACCGAGGTTTGAGTGTGTTTGCAGCCAGCGTTATGCGGCCTTCTTGCGGGTCTTTTTGACCTTTTGCGCGTCGAGTTCCTCAACGCGGACCAGCACCGCAGCGATTGCACCGACAGCATCCCGGAGTCGCGTTCCATACAGGCCTGACCGCGTGTACAGCACTTCGCCTTCGCGAATGTAGGACACAAACGGCACATCTGCATCAATGACCAGCTTCAGACGGTCGCCGTTTTTCAGCACGACTTCCATCATTCCGCGGGGATACGCATCGTCAGCGCCGAGCACGAGGTTCTGATTGCCCACCAGCGTGGCCATCCCACTGTTGCACAGGATGTACATCGCTCGTTCCAACGGCCCGCCATATTCCTTGTTTCGCGGCAGAGCCGATGCATCACCTTCCGGTCCGACGAGCCAGCCCGTAGAGAGTGCGACGTGTGAACTCAGCGTGCTTCCTGCGACATACTCGATTTTCATGTGACCAGCGCTGAAGCCGTCCACCAGGTCTGCGACGATGGTCCTGAAACCATCCGGCGCCTTAACGGTGACTTGCGCGGCGGCTTTCGTTTCGTCGAACGGCACGAAAGTGCAGGTTTTGCCAGCAAACAGGCGTTGCAGTTCATCCGCCTTGTTGTCGGCGGCGTCCTCGACCAGCTTGATGCTGTCGAGAACGTCGACTTCGTCTGCAAGCCGCTCGGCGTTTCTGTCACCGGGCTGTGCAAGCTCGAAACCGTTTTCCGACAGATACCGCGCGACGCCCACGCCATTGATGCGCGAGCCTTTCATGCGGACGACTTTGCCCGAGTCCAGCAGGACATGCGAGCAGTCTTCGCCTTTGCGCACGGGATACACAGCGATACCGCGACCGGAAATTCCGAGGTTGAGCGCCGCACCATTCACGCCAACGAAAATGTTCTTTGCTTTCATGATTTACTTCCTCCAGGTTAAGTTTGGCCTTACCTGATGGTATAGTGTGAAACATGTAAAATGAGTAGTCGCTGCTGGAACCGGCTAGACGGAAAGGGCTATACGTCAGTGGTGTATCCGACAACTACTGATGAGGAAATGAAAGATGAACAAGGAACTTAAAATCTCAGCTGGTCTGGCCTACATGCGTGCAACGGTGGCGGCCTTCCCCCGGTCGAGCGGCGACCGTGAGCGTATCGCGGCAATCGGCGAAGCGATGTTGTTTGCAATCCGTAACCGGTTCGCCTTCGACAAGACGGACGCTGAAGCGCTCAATCGCCTGAATCAACGTACTAGCGTGGGCGTTTTCCGCGCGATGGACTACTACTCGTATGCCTGTGCGGCGGGCAGCACCTATGCTCGCATGTGGGAAACGGCCACGGAGCAGAAACCGTGGGTGGCGTTGAAGGCTTTTGCACCTCGCTATCGACTGAGCGACCATCGTACGATGATTCTGGAGAACAATCGGGTTGCTGTCGACCTGGGCGTTCTGCTTCCTCCGTCATTCGAAGACTGCTCGGACGCCCTGATGCATAAGGGCTACCAGGTATGGTGGGTGACGGCGCAGGACAACGAGACCATTACGGTGTGCCGGTATCGAGCCGGCGACGAGAGTGACATCGACTTCAATCCTCAAGCCTGGGAACGCGAGTTCCGCAGAACGGGCCAACCATTGCGTCGCCGCAAGCTAACCCGTGAGCAATGGAAGGAGCTGAACACAGCTCCGGTCGAAGAGAAACTGGCCGCCTGACCGCTTTCGCTACACCAACTCAACAGCCCATTCGTGGGCTGTTTTCCATAAACTAGCAACATAGGTCTCCCACCTGCGGGCAGACGCTGGAGTACATTCGTTTGGCTGATATTCTGATTGGACCTTGGGCAAAAAAGACTGAAGCCGAGGAGCATTTTTTATGTGGAGAGCGTGCCACACGGTTTTTCCCGCGTCACAGCTGCAACGTGGCGCAGCGGCAGGAGGGTGGCACACTGTTCGCCCTGCTGGTTGCTCGCGCATCGCTTAACGAGCTGACTCGCCTCGACCGGTTTTTCCCACGGATTTCGCAAAGTGCAGATGGCGATGATGAGATACTGGAACTAGCTCCTGCCGTGCAAACCGCCTTCGCTGCCCTGGGTATTTCGGTGCGGGACCCGAGCGACTGTACCGTCTCGACGCTTCGCTCGAGGCTGGATAACGCGATTCGCGAGACTGGCCAGCGATATTACGGAGCGGTCACAGGCTTGAGTGGGAAGGAAGACGCGCTGCTGGTCGGTTATTCCAAAGTCTATCGGATTCGCGGTATCTGGGATGCGTCGCTGTTTCATGGCCGAATTACCCTCAGGCCCTGGCGACAGGAAGCGCTGTACAGCACGGGGCGGTTTGGGAAACCGAATTACGAGTGTTGGGCGACTGAGCTGTCGTCGCGCCATAAGACCTGGCTGCTGCCCGCGTCCGCGTTCCCGACGAAGAAGGAACTCGTAGAGCTCTACCGGGCCAGTCGAGAGCAGGCGCATCCTGTCCACTGACGTGAAAAAGCCCCAGCATCTGCTGGGGCGGAGAGGTTTCAGGCTCGTCGTGAACTGACGTCGCCTGTCACGGTCGTGATGTTGCCACCGATGTTGCCGCACTCGACATCGCCGCTCGTGGTAGTGACGCTACCTTGCACGTCACCGCATTGGACTGCTCCGGTGGCGGAAGACACGTCTCCGTGTACTTCGCCGCATTTCAAATCGGCAGACCCGGATTTGATGCGACCGACGGACCCTTGCACCTCAATGGAGTTCGCGGCGCCGACATCCATCGTCTCCAGGTTGCCCTGAACAACGATGTCGATGTTCGGCAGTTTCTCCAGCTTGATGAGCTTGCCGTCAATTCGCACTTCGATTTCCAGCTTTTTGCCGAAGAACCGCTTGCCGTTGATGAGGATGGCGCTTAGCAGGCTCATTTGACCGCACCCTCCTGCTGTGCGGCCGCCTTGATGCGCGCCTTGTAATCGCGTTCCGCGTTGCCGGCATAGGCGCCCCGGGCGACACCATCGAGAAGACTCACGGCCACCCAAGCGGAGTTATCAGCAGCCCACACGACCTTACGCGGCTCCCGCTTCGACGGCGTGAAATCGCTCTGGCCATACCGGCCAAATTCCTTGCCCTGCACCAGCGTGTGAAACAGCTTGCGCGCGAGCTCGCTCGCCTGTGTCGGGTTGACGATGACTTGTTCGCCGTGGACGCCGCAGATTTTGCGTTCAGTGGCGGCCTTCGGGTGCCCCCATTCGACGACAGCTTTCATAATACCTCCTGTATTGCGCGATAGCGCGTTGTTGGACCTGTACCCGTATAGGGCCAACACTCCATCCCGGAGGGGCATCGAAGGGAATCAAGCCAAGAAAAAACGCCGGCGAACCGGCGTGGAGTGTGTGTGAGTGTGAACCCGCCTCGTACTAGAGCAGCTGCATCACGCTCTCGGAATAGCCAGGTACGGCCTCGATGATGTTGAACTTTTCCGGATGCATCAGCGGGTAAAGGCTGTGCGTAGCGACGATGACCTGCATCTTCGACATATCGGCTGCTGCGATTTGACGCCACAGAACCAGCTCGGCCAGCGCATCGAGTGATTGCTCAGGCTCGTCCATCAGCAGGACCGGCTTTGCATCGACGGGAAGGTTGGTTCGCGGCTCGATAAGGTGCCGAGACTTCGCGCCTTTCCCGAGTCCGCCGTTCTGCTCGATGAACGCCTGAAGGCTTGAGATGTCGCCGCCGAGCACTGCATGAACACGGTCGAGTAGCGCGAGGCATTGCTGTCCGGACGACTTCTTGTCCGTCATCCGGCCGTACGCCTTAGCTTCTTCACAGTAGCCGACCATCATCGCCGCGGTAATCATGCGCTCATTGCCCGGAATGTGCCCCGGACGATAGTACAGTGCAGGCGCATAGTCAGTTTCGACTTCAAGGCCGCCCAGATAGTCGTACAAGTCTTCCCAGCGACCGGTTGCCTCGTAGTGAGCGTATCTCCTCTTGGAGTCAGCTTCACGCCAGGCTTCCTTGAGCTTGAAACTGTCCAGGTAGTTCGAGTCGAACGCGCTGGTACCTGTGAACCACGACAGGGTATGCAGCGCAAGCGCCTTCAACAATGCAGACTTGCCGGCACCATTCGGTCCAACAATGGCGTTCGGCTTTTCGGTCGAGAACAGGATACCTTCGGGACGATGACGAATCAGACTGGAAGTCTCCAGATAGGGGACGGTGGCGAAGTCTTTGACTTTGACATTCTTGAACACGAGTATGCCCTCCAATAAACAGCACATGCTGCGTCACGGTATAGGGCATGAAAAACTGTCGAGAGGTTTTGTATATCGTGAAAATGGCGCTTCTGCGCAAACCCTTACTACGAAAACACCAAGTAGTTGTTTACCGTTTTAAAGAGTGCTAGGCTGCGCGAATCGAAAGGACTACAGGGAGCCGCCGTGCACACTAACGAAGCCCAGAAGTTGATTGGTCGCCGCATGCGCATCGGAATGGGTGCCGACGGTGTATATGTCGGGGAATTGCTTGAACTCGAAGGTAGTCCGCAATGGCGCGGCCGCGTGCGCATTACCGGCGTGCTGAGCCCGGCGCGCCACTACGAGCATGGTGCCGTCTGCCGTCGCGGATTTCGCCCGGGTGAATTCCTGGACACGACACAAGGTACGGTTTCGGCGACTGACGAAGATGGCTACGACACCTATCTGGACGCAGTGTCTGCGCAGCTTAACAAGTTTGTGGGCAGTCATTCGGGCTATCCGACGTCGCAATATCCTTGGGTTGGTGAAGCGTTTGGTCGCGCCCTCGGTGCTGTCATGCAGGCCGAATCGCGCCGACTGGCAACCGGTCAGTGGAATCTGTCGGTCGATGACGCTACAGGGCCGCACCGGTTCGGCGTGCGTGGCTGATGTCGTGGAGCAGGCTGTGAACCAGTTCGAACACGACAATCCCGAGTGGATGCAGGTATTCGAAGCCGTCGAATCGCTGAACCGGACGCTGCTTCGTCATGACCTGCTTCAAAATCCGGACCTCGCTCACGGGTATGTGGTCCTACAGGAAGCACTTTCAGCGCTGGCCGGCGACGAACTGGTCGCGAACTACTGGCGCGCACGCAAGGCGCTCATATTGCGTGCGTGCCCGGCGGCGCAGGCAATCGAAAACGAGATTCCGAAAGACGTTCGCCAGGCTTTCCACCGGCAGGTGACGAAAGAGGCCTGAGTCGGCGGGATGCGGGGCTTGCGCGCTATACGTGGATTTCGCGACGCGCGCAAAGCCATGGATGTTGCCTTTCTCTTCAAGAAGCTCCTTACTCTGACCGCTCTGGTCGACCCCTTCCTCGCAGTCCCACTCTTTCTCGCCGCGACGGGCAGCATGGCGCCTGCCGCGCGCGCCCGATTTGCACGCCAGCTCGGCCTGACCGTAGGCTTGGGTCTGCTCGGAGGCGGCGTAATCGGGATGCACGTGCTGTCCGTCATGGGCGTGTCGCTCGCGGCCATGCAGTTCGCCGGCGGCACGATTGCCATGCTGGTCGCGCTCGCCATGGTGCTGGCCAAGGAGGAGACCGTGAAGATGTCCGCCGGCGAAAAGACGTCCGCGGAGACTGCCGCATCGCTGGTGCCGCTGGGTATCCCCCTGCTCGTAGGGCCCGCGGCGCTCTCCTACGTGATGGCCACGTCGAACTTCGCGCGAGCCTGGGACCTAGTGAACATTGTGCTACCGCCGGTATTGATTGGCCTGCTGACTTGGGGTGTCTTTGCGATGGCGGCGCGCACGCAGAAGCTTTTTTCTCCGAACGCGCTTTCGGTGCTCGAGCGAGTGGGCGGATTTCTGCTCGCGGCGATTGCCGTCGAGATGATGGCGACTGGGCTCAAGGGCATGTTCCCCTTGCTCGCGCATTGACAAAACAGCCCTCACGGGCTGTTTTTCAGTTGTGCTTCCAGGACCAGCGAACCTGCAGCGCCACGAGCGCCGGGTTCTGGTGGCTTACCTTCGGGGCGTAGGTTGCGGCGAGCTCGAAACCTTTTACCTGCACAACGAGTTCCGGCAGTACGAGCGGAATGACTGCGGACTTGTACCCGGTCACGCCGCCTGCGGCGATGCCGGCCTGGATGTGGTCCGTCAACTTCCAGCGAGCCTCGTAAGCCGCGTAGAAGCTGTTCTTGTAGTTACTGTTGTGATAGTAGCCCACGATGACACTTGGACTGCCGAATCGGTAGCCGATGCCATAGTTGTTCCAGTTCTCGTCTTTGTGGGCGTTGATGTGCTTGGACACAAACCCGCTGACGATGGCCGGCGGCAGGTCCACGCGGTCGAGGAATTCGGCGTGGGCCGCAGGGCTTGCAAGCAGTGCGGCGATGAGTAGTAGTTGAACGCGCACAGGGTCTCCTTATCGGTGCGACCGTTGTATAGCTCTGGGCAGGCTTGATAATGTGCGCTCGCGCTCAATCCTCTCAAAATCGTCCTCATGTAACTACCTTATATCCGTGTCGAATCCTGTGCGTAAGGTCTTGGCGGACGAACCGTCCTGACCGCCGGCCTATACTTGGAAGGCGTCGATGCCGGACGCCGTCCACAAAGGCTCACTTCCCACAGGAATCACATGGACGCACTTGTCTCCCCGCTCAAGAACCATTTGCGTGTTACGCGTTCGCTCCTCGGCAACGGCATGTGGCTGGTAGCAGGTACCGAAACCAGCCTTGTTTCCGGAGACTTCAAGGTTCGCGGATATATCGAGGAATCGCTCCTCGCTACGCAAGCCCACTGGAAAAAACTCTCTGTCGAAGCACGCGACCAGCTCGAGGCTGGCCGACTCGCTACGTGCAGCGAAGCGCTCGAAGCTGCGCTCATGGCCGCCGTCGTAGAAATCTCTGAATTCGTTACCACCTGCGCCGCGGAAGGTCTCCAGCCGGACCTGCGCCGGCTTCGCGACGAATGGTCGAGCGGCGAGCTCAACCTGGTGACAGTCGAAGCGACGCTGGACCAAACGCTCACCGACCTGCGCGCCGACCGTCATCATCGCGACCTGGCCGACCAGATTGCGCGCAACGTCAAACTCTCCGATTACCCGGATACATTCCCGGCCGCATTCCGCAAGCGCAAGCTCATCGCAGTGCTTGGTCCCACCAATTCGGGCAAGACCTACGACGCGTTCAAACGCCTTGCGACAGCGCGCGCCGGCGCCTATCTCGGCCCACTTCGTTTGCTGGCGCTCGAGGCATTCACACGTTTGAATGATGAGTTCGGCGTGGAGTCCTCACTTATCACCGGCGAAGAACGGCGTATCGTTCCCGGCAGCCGTGTCACGGCATCCACCATCGAGATGCTGGATACGAACCGGGACCTCGAGGTTGCCGTCATCGACGAAATCCAGATGCTCACGGACCCGGACCGCGGCTGGGCCTGGACACAGGCAGTTGTCGGCGCGAACGCGGATGAGGTGTGGCTGCTCGGCGCGCTGTCCGCAGAACCCGCCATTCGCGCGCTGGCAGCGCGCCTCAACTTGCCGCTGGAAATCCGCAAGAAGGAGCGCAAACACCCTCTGGTGGTGGCAGAGCAATCGCTCGCGACTCACCCGAACAATGCATTGCGCATGGCAAAGCCTGGCGACGCTTTCATCGTCTTTTCGCGTCGCGATGCGCTGAACCTCCGCGATGACCTTCTGGCGCTCAAGATGAGCGTGGCCTGCATTTACGGAGCTTTGTCGCCGGAGGTGCGCGAGAGCGAGGCGCGGCGATTTGCGTCTGGCGAGGCAGACATCCTGGTTGCCACCGACGCCATCGGCATGGGCTTGAACTTGCCTATCCAAAGAGTGGTGTTTACGAGCGTGACCAAATACGACGGCACCGAGCGCGGAGTCCTTCCGGTCCCGCTGCTGCAGCAGATTGGCGGGCGTGCTGGCCGGTATGGCCACACCGGCGAGGAAGGCGTTGTAGTCGGACTTACGCCGGCTGAACACAGCGTCGTGACGAAGCTTATGGGCGTCAAGCAGGAAAACTTGCCGACGACAGGCTTCCTCGTCACGCCGGGCTCGGCGTACCTCGAGCAGCTGGCGGCCATGTCAGGCGACAACCGGCTTGAAGCCCTGCTTTCGCTCTTCATGCTGCACTGCGACCGCGGCGACAAGTTCTTCGTGCCGCACGTGCCGGAAGAACAGCTCTCGCGTTCTGCACAACTTGACCGGCTCGTAAACCTACCGCTCTCGCTCAAGCACACCTTCTCCATGGCGCCGATGCCCTCGAATCACGAAGACATCGACCAGGTATGGCGGACCTGGGCGCGCATGGCGAATCTCGGCAAGCCCATCAGACTCAACTTCCTTCCGGGTGAGCCGGGCGAGGCGTCGCTTGAAGAGGCTGAGACGACGGTCCGCCTGCTGGCGGCATATCGCTGGTTTGGTTACCGGCTTCCGGAAATCTTCGTTGACTATGAGGACGCGGAAGCGGTTCTGGAGCCTTGGACCTCGGTCGTCGATGAGCACCTTCGGAGTCGACGCAAGCAAGGTGTTGGTGGCGGCCGCAAAGGGATGCCCAGCTGGTATTGGGAGACGAAGCGTACCGACCCGCGGCTGGTGGACGTCGAACATCAGCCCGCGTCAATGACGCGCCGCCGCGGACGATAAGCGGTCGCAACAAAAAAGCCCCATGCATCGCGAGATGACGGGGCTTTGAGTTTCAGGTATTCAGGCTGCTATGGGCTACTCGGTAAGTAGCCCCATGGCTTCGTCCACGCTATCGACGACCGTAAAGAGCGCCATCTCGACGTCGGAAAGCACCCCGCGCGCAACCATCGCGCCTTGCATCCAGGAGACGAGACCTTGCCAGAACTCACGCCCGTAGAGAAGCACCGGCGCAGCCGCGGACTTCTTCGTTTGAATCAGCGTCACGATTTCAAACAGCTCATCCATCGTCCCCACGCCGCCCGGCATCACGACAAACGCGCGGGAGTATTTGCAGAACGCGGCCTTGCGCGATGAGAAGTGCTCGAACGTCAAGCCGATGTCCTGAAAGGGATTCGGCTTCTGCTCGTGCTCGAGGGTGATGTTCAGACCGATGGACAGGCCGTGCTGACCAGCTTTGGCGCCTTTGTTGGCGGCTTCCATGATGCCCGGGCCTCCGCCCGACAGGACGGCGATGCCCTGTCGAGACAACGCCTGTGCCAGCTCCACGGTGGCTGCGTAGTACGGGTCAGTGGCTTTGACGCGAGCGCCGCCGAAAATGGTGACGGCCGGCGCGATACCTTCGAGATGCAGCTTCGCGTTGTTCAGTTCGAGATGCAGCTGCTCGCCAAGTTGCGATTGGCCAGCGGGACCGAGGTCCGGATTTTTGGTCATGCGTTACTTCCTTTGTTGGGATTCCGTATAGCGGATTACGGCGTTTGCGCCGCTGCCCGAGGCAACAGCGAAAAAGGGGCGCGGCCGACGTGGCTTCGATTCAGGGTGGCGCCAGCTGAGCCGAACTGATATGGCTTCAGGTTTTCGGCATAGCCGGCGAACGCGCACGTGTCGCATCGCAGCTCGCTGTTTGCGAGCGCCTCGTCGAACGCAGCCTGACTGCGCTTTTCGCGGATGATGTCGTGTAGCGGCGCGCCTTCGTAGCCCTCTTTGCGCACATGCACGAGTCGGGCGGGCTTGCCCTCGACCTCTGTTCCGTGCGGGAGGCCGCAACAAGCGCACACACCGGCCTCGATGAGCGGCGCTAGCGCCGCGTGATAGGCGTCCTTCACCTGGTGGTTGCGCGCGGTGGAGCGCGCGACGTAGGTTTCAGTGTTCGCGGCGTAATGCTGCTTGGCGTACGCGCGCTGACAGGGCTTGCACTTGGTGCTGCGCCGGCCGGTGGCCCTGTTCTTGATGGCGAATTCCGCTTCGGGCTTCGGCAGCTGGCAGGTAATGCATGTGCGATTGGTCACGTCGGTCCTTGATGTGCTGATTTTCGGTGCTGGTCAGCGTAGCACAAACACGCATTAGATGCTATACTAGCATTAACTGGTGATGCGTTCACCAGCCGGGCACCTGGCCCGCCGCCTGCACGTGACCTACTGGTCCGACGGTGAATCAGGACACGCAAACCAATCCATGTATCCCATGAACTGTGGCGCGTTGTTTGAAACGCAGGCATCTACAGCCCTAGCTGCGCCCTATATCGTGGAGATACCTCCTATGGCTTCGAGCCAATCTATCGCTCTGCGCCCGCAGATGCGAACTGTAGTGTCGTGCGTGGAGGGACTGCAATGAGCGTCCCGACTCTCGCTTTCCTGAAAGACCAGGCAACCCGGTTGACGGCGTACATGGGCGACAAGCATCGCTTCCGGCTGCGCGCCGCTAGCGCACTTGAAGCGGTGGCTGCGATGTACCGCCAGGCCGACTGGAACACGCTCCAAGCGTTGGCCACGCGTGACGAGCAGTCCCACCCTGCAAGCAAGCCTCTCGTTTCCTCCCTGAGCTCCCGCCCGTTATGCTGGGACGAGCACGGTGTGCCGTTCGAATGGCTCACTGAATCGGACTGGTATCGGCATTCGGCCACCATCGGCGGCTCTAAAGAGACTCGTGCACGCTGGTTGGTCCAGCACTTCGGCTTTCACCGTGAGAACGGTGGCGCGGGCGTGTTCCTCAACGCAGACGAGAGCCTTCTGGCGGCCGATGTCCGCGCCGAGATGCAGGCCGACGGAACGCTTGTGAACCTGAGGGACCCTCGCGGCGCTCTGCTGAATCTAATGGACGGGTACGATGCTCATGAAATCGCGTCGCTACTGTGCGCGGTGTTGCTTCGCCGCGACGAGACGACGAAGGGCCCAGATTTTTATGTCCAATATGCGAACTACATCTTTACTGTAGTTGTAGGCGCGTTGCAGACTGCCGGCCATCGCGTTTCGTTGCCCACGTTAGTGAAATTCTTTGGACCAGGCTGTGAGGCCTCATTGTGGCAGCTGTCGAGCACCCTGCCAGCAGATGCATTAGCCAAAAAAGAGCTGGACGTATTTTTGGATTCGCACACCGGCAGCAAAGGCAGCTTCGATAACACCTGGAATTCGGTCTACCGCGTGGTGTTTGAAGCGCTGCAGCGCCTGAACCGGTGCGACTGGGCTCATCGCGTTTTCTCGGATTCTCCGTCGGCTCGTGGGTTGCACGAATTGCTTCAAGCGGGCTCATGTTTGTTTGTCGTGACAGCTGAAGACGGCGATGGACTTCCGGAAGTCGCATTCTGCTATGCGATGCGCAATGCGATGGCCTTGCGCCTCTCGCAACCGAGTGAGGCCCGACAACCGGGCTGGGTGTTCGGTTTGGGCGAGATGCAAGGGTACTGCCGCCCGCCACTCATGCGCATGTTCGAGCAAGGTCGCAGTGCGAGGGTGGCGTTGCTGTGTACGCTCCGGGATTCATCAGTCCGCGCACATTCCGCTCGCGAGATGGTGGCTGACTATGCGCGAAACCAGCTTCACCTGGATGGTTGCAGCCGCGCGCGTCTCCTCGAGTTAGCAGAAGGACTGGTCAATCGACCGCTACTGGTTCAGCCCGGACGGCTCGCCACGCTTGGCTGACGGACTCACAACGAAAAAGCTCCCAGAAATTTCTGGGAGCTTTTTGAGCGCGTGAAATCAAACGGGGACATTCCCTTCGTAGCCAGAGCCCACCGGCTCGGTCACTTCTCCAGCGAAATAGCAGCGCAGCCGTTGCCACCAGCTCATGCTGAAATAGATGGCGTCCCAGCTTCGCTGCTTCTTCTGCACTGCGGCGGTCTCTACTGCGGGGTCATCTCCTTCGCAGTAGTCTTCAGGGCCAAACCAGGCACGCGGGCGTTTGCCCAGCGGATGCACCATTTCTGTTTCCTCCAGAATTCACAGCAAGTCGCTGTTTACGGTATAGGGCTGGCCTCCGGGTTCGCCATCGCCTAAGCTATCTGGGCGACCTGCTGGAGGCTGCCATGCGCACTGACCATCCTGCGACAGAACACTGGCTAGACCAGACCGCGACTCGCTGTGCGGAGGCGTTCGACCTGCGACCGCAGCAACGCGAGGCGCTTCGTGCCCTGCTCGTCGAGGCCGTTGACGCATTGCCCGCGGCGGCCATAGAGGCTGACCTGATGACGAGCATGCATGGTGTTCTCGCGCGCGAACGCAGACAGCGCATGTGCGAAGAGGCGTGGTCGTTGTGGCAGGAAGCGCTCAGAATCTATCGGCGTGCCGGCGGCCCGGCGCTTAGCGCACCCGGCACCGCGCGGGATGAGTGGCAAAGCCTCGGACTCGTGTGGTTTAAGCTCGTCAGCGGCAGTTCTTTGCGGCAGCCAGTGCGGCTCGTCAAACGGCAGGGCCGACCCCGCGATATGGTGGTGTCTGCAGTCCAGATACGATGTGACCAGGACGAGACAGGCGGTTACGCAGTGCTGGAGGCCGTGGTGTATCGGCCGCCGCGCACGTCGTCCTGTCAAATCTTCATGCCTGGTGACGAACTGCAGCCGCTTGCGTGGGAAGACCTTCCGGCCCGCGCGCGACTCGACGCGGAGCTGGCGCTCTAGTCAGGCCGCCTTGAGCCATGCAGCGTCGTGGTGGACTTTCGTGTCGTACAGGCTGAATTCGACAATTTCCTTGTCGACTTGGTAGCCCGAAAGGCGCAATGAAGCTGCGATGTTGTCGACGGTCTCGGTCACGTTCTCGTACGGCCCTTCATAGTCGCGATACGTCAGCATCACGATGACGTGTTCGCTAGAGCGTTTGAACACATTTCTCGACATGTGGCAGCCGAGGTCGCGCGACAGTACACGCAGCCGCGCCATAGGCGCGCCCTCCTGCGTCTTCACGCCGAAGTGGCACTCGAAGTAGCAGTCTTTCGGCATAACCGGTGCCGCATGGTTACGCGATGGCGCCGCCGGGTGCCAGGGTACGGTCTCAATTTTCTTGCGCACGACAGTCAATCCGTGAGCCTCCAGCACCTTTGCCTGCGCCTCCAGGGCAGCCAGGGCATCGGTGTTCTTGCCAAACACCACTGAGCTCGTCTGAGCGTCGCGGATAGTGTCGTTGCTGCGGGTCTGCAGGTCAAGCAGGATGGGTTTGACCTCCGCATCGCGGCACGCCATCTTGAATGCGTCGACGTCGGGCGCCTCGGCGACCGTGATGTGCAGCTCGTATGGGGTGCCCTTCGGCGTTTTGTCCGCCAACAGGTCTTCGCGCGCCTGGAGCTCCGCCCAGTAGTCGGCCTTGCGCTTGAACATGTCTTCCATGTCGGCGTCATCGAATCCCAGGCTGTAAATGACCGAGAGTGATACCAGAATGGAATCCACCGACTCCTCAAGCAGTTTGGTGCTCGTGACGAACCGGTGGTTCGTCGCATAGGCGTTGTCGAATGGCAGCGCGGCCTTGGCCAGCTCGCCCGCCTCCTCCATCAGCTTCATGACCTTCTGAGAAACGGTCTTTTTGTCAGCGAGCGATAATGCCTTCACGTACGCGAGCAGGTCTTGACGCATGGTCGGAGTGTTTCGAGATGATAGAGGGAAGTGGTATAGCTCCAAACGTTGGAATCAGTGTGGTTTTGCTGTGGATAGCAAAGAAAAAAGCTCGACACGAATGTCGAGCTTGAGACTGATGCAATGCGATTAGGCTGCCATCGCCAGACCTTCAAACCGCTGTCGGATTTCCTCGCGCGTAATTCGTGAGCCGAAGGGCCGGCAGCCGCAACAGTCCTTAAACCAGTCTGAGTAATCAAGCCACAGGTCGATGTCCACCAGGAAGCACTGGACGTCATGCCCGAGCAACGCCGTCAGCTCGTCGACCGTACTGTCATAGGCCTGCTGTGTGGCTTGGCAACGCGGATGCTGATGCACGGCCTCGTACGAAAACCCCGGGTTCTCGCCGCGTACGTCATTCCGAGCGCGATACATCGCTTCGCGAGCGAAACGCTGCTTGAGTTGAAGGGCTTTTGCTGCGTCGCTCGGGCCCGGCATATCGGATTCGGTCAGGTGCATGATTTTTCCTTTGAAATATACGGTTTCCTGCGAATCCGTATAGCGTTAAACCTCGAGTAGCAGGTATGATTTCAAATATTCCGACTGGATTGCGGGCATTCGATGAAAACTCTCGTCATCTATCACGGCAAATGTCCTGACGGGTTCGGCGCCGCACTATCGGCGTGGCTGAAATTAAAGGACACCGCCGACTACCTGCCCGCGGAGCATGGTGCGTATCCCAGCCCGCGAGTGACCGGCCGGGACGTCTACATTCTCGACTTCAGCTTCCCGCGACCCACCCTCGAGCAGATGCGGGCCGACGCGAAGTCGCTGACGATTCTCGACCACCACAAGACCGCCCAGGAAGTGCTGCACGATTTTCCAGGTGCGGTGTTTGACATGAAGAAGAGTGGTGCGCGGCTTGCATGGGAGCATTTCCATCCCGGCGCGCCGGTTCCGCGGCTGATTCAGTACATCGAAGACCGGGACCTGTACAACTGGCAGTATGAAGAGACCGAGCGGTTCACGGCGGTGCTCGACACCCTGCCCTTCACGTTTGAGGCCTGGCATTCGTTCCTGCTGAAGTGCGAGGACCGGGACGCGATGGCTAAGATTCTGGTCGACGGCCAGGCCATGACGCTGAAGTTCAACGCCTTGGCTGAGGAACAGGTTCTCGGCGCTGAGCCTGTGACGGTTGATGGCATTTTGGGTTTGAAGCTCAATGCGGGCGGCCGGTTCACTGACAAGCTGGGTGAGTTGATGCACGCGCGCTCGAACGCATTCGGCATGCTTTGGCGCATCCAGGATGGCATGCTGCGAGTGAGCTTTCGTTCTGCGCGCGGAGGGATTGACGTGTCCGCTCTTGCCAAGAAATTTGGCGGCGGCGGTCACGCAGCGGCCGCCTCGTTCCGCATCCCGCTCGATAATCCTCGATTCGAGCTGTTCTTCCGCACCTACATCTTGGGAGCCGGCAAGTGAGCCTTTCCGCGCGGTCACACGACCTGAGCTCATTCGATACGTAGCCCAGCTCCACGGACAGCGACGCGTACGTCGCCGAAGCGAATTTGCGCGTCGACGCTGGCTCGTCCGAAGTCGTGTTGGCGGGAGACAGTCTGCCGAGTCCTGGTTGCCCAGCAGTGTCCAGTGTCAGAGGAGTGCGGCCCGCGCAGCCTCGAGCGTGATGATGAAGTCAGGCGAATACAGGTCCGGACTGCGTGCCGCGTACTCGAGCTGGCGCGTGGCATTCATCACGAACACAGGCTCGTCGTCGCACTGGCGTGCGCGCAACACGTCGTCAAGCCGCGCAGCCACTACGGCCATCACTTCATGACGGCAGATGAACTTCCAGGCGTCCACTGGCACAGCAACACCCGCTTCTTCAAGCATTTCACGGGAAGCCGCCTGCTCCACGCTCTCGCCCGCTTCGGTCTTGCCGCCGGGGAACGTCAGCTTGCCGAGCAGGAAGCTCGGGCCGCGCAGCTTCAGCAGGCCGACCACGAGGTCGCGAACCGGGTCGTAGGCAATCATCAGGACGTACTGGATGCCGCGGTCATCATCCCGTGCCAACCAGAAGCCAGCCTTCTCCAGGTGAGTTGCGAGCTCGGCGGGAATGCGGGTCGGATTTTCGGTTGCGTTCGTGTTCATGTGTTTCCTGGTGGGGCCGCGCCCCGGATAGCGTGTTGGTTAGGCTGCTCTGACTGAATCGTGCGTTTCTTCGCGCACCGCCGGCGTTGCGGACATCAGTGGATAGATGCGTTGCCTGCTTATATGTGTGGCGATGCTCAAATAGACCTTGACATCGCGACCGGCCGCCCGGAGCGCGTCGGCGAAGTGAGCGGTTGCCTGCGCGATGACTTCCCGGCCGTCGGCTACTAGCGGATTGAGCAGCACTGGCCAGGCCGGGTCGCCCCACTCGAGCAGTGCGCGCAGGTCAGCGTCTGTGTCATTGATTCCATCGAGCAGCACGACATTGAGCTCAACGGCCGAGAAGTCGGCCTGACGTGCGCGCAGCGCGGCCAGAATGACGGCCAGGGGCTGACTTCTCGGGATAAGCTGGTCCCGCACCGATTGCCGCGCGGCATGAAGCGACAGCTGCAGTCGCACTGGTAACTGGCTGTGGCGTGCCTTTGCCAGCAGATGACTGGCGCCGATACCCGAGAAGGAGTATCGAACCGTCGTGAAGGCGTTCGCATGGCGGCGCGCAGCCTCTTCTGCGCACGCGGTGGCGTTCTTCCAGTTGAGAAGGGGCTCACCCTCACCCGTAAAGGACAGGTCAACAGGCCGGCCATCCGCTGGCTCTGCGTCGAAGCAAGTCTGCACAAGGAGAAGCATCTCATCCGTGGCGAGGTTGCGAATCAGCGGCGTGTGCTTCGAGATACAAAAACTGCAGGCGACCCGGCAGCCGAGCTGGGACGGGATGCTCAAGATTCGGCGCCCGGCCACCGAAATGTCGAGTGCACCGGTCTGGTAGCCGTCGACGTTCACGGGACGAAAAGCGACCTTAGTTGCTCTGCTTTCTGTCAGTAGGGTTGTCATTGGGTCGTGGCGCACGGGGCGGTAATCGGCCGCATATCGCTGCGGCAGACTGGTCATTTAGCGTCGATAAGCCGGTAGTGCCGAAGCACCTTGCCCATCGTTGGGGTCTGTACGAGCAGGCTGAACATGACGACGGCCCACGTGGCCCACACGAGATATTGCTTGTGGTTGAAGTCCGGCAGCGACAGGACCATGGCGAGCGAGACGCCACCGCGCACACCGCCCCATACCATCGCCTGCACGGTGCCGACCTGCAGCGGGATTTGTTTAGCCTTGTAGACCAGCGTGAGCGGCAGACTCACAGAAATGTAGCGAGCGACCAGCGCGCAGAGAATCGAGGCGATGCCAAACGCGGCATAGGAAGCCGACATGGGGAGTGCAATCAGCGCGAGACCCACAAGCAGGAACAACACCATGTTCAGCACCTGGTCCCACATCTCCCAGAAGGGAATCAGCTTGCTCTGGATGCACTCGTTCATCGAGCTATGGCGGCCTGAGCCAACCAGAAGGCCCATGACTGCCGAGACGAGTGGCCCCGACACGCCAAGCGCTTCGCCAAGCGTGTAACCGCCGAGCGCGTACGTCAGCGTCATCACGACGGCCGTCGGCGCATCCTTGACGAGACGCAGCATGTGATGCCCCAACCAGCCCAGCAGCCCACCGAGGAGCAGCCCACCGAAGACCTTCTGTGCGAAAAGGACGGTCATATGCGCGAATGACGCACGCTCGCCATCCACGGCCATTGCGAGAAACACGGAGAACAGCACGAGCGCCGTACCGTCATTAAGCAGACTCTCGCTCGCAATCTTCGTCTCAAGGTCTTGGGGGGCGTTCAGCTCCCGAAGCAGCGCTAGCACAGCGACGGGGTCCGTCGGCGAGATGACAGCACCGAACACCAGCAACCAGGGCCAGGGAATGTCGAGGCCGAGCAGATTGCTTACAAGCATCGACGTGAAGGCGACGACCAGCGCCGAGACGAGCACGCCCACTGTGGTCAGTGTGGTGACCGTGACTTTCCAGCGATAAAGTGAGCGCAGGTCAACGTGCATGGCACCCGCGAATAGCAGGAAGCACAACATGCCGTGGAATACGGTGTCGGTAAAATTCAGGCTGGCAAAGAGCTTTTCGCTCTTGTCACTCACCTCCGGCCAGATGAGGCCGACGATGAACGCGCACAGGCTAATGGCGGCGCCGGCGACGGCCATGCCCAGACTGCCCCGAAGCCGAAAGATGGCCTGGTTGACGAATGCAGTGAGCGCGGTGATGGTCGCCAGCACAGTAAACAGGTGGAACTGTGTCATGGTTTTTATACGGGTGGGGCTAAAATTTACAGAATCATTATATCGTATAATGTACAATTTGCCAATGCCACTGCACCCTCTCTGTCCAACTTCAGGCAAAGAAAAAGCCGCCCGGAGGCGGCGCGTTTTCAGGTGTTCAGCGTGCTGTAGTTCGATAGTGGCCGGCCGTTGATAGTCCGCCACCTTAAGGGGCCTGCTTGTGCCCGCTTAACTGGACTCGGCGGCCTCGGGTGCTTCGGGAAACGAAAACAGGTTGACGATGATGGTGCGCGGTTCTTCGCGCTGGTTGACCGGGTAGGAGCCGTCCATCCATTCGACTGCGGAAGGCTCCCCGTGCTTGCCGCCTCCGTGCCAGTAGGTCCAACCGACCCAAGAACCGTCCGGCATCTTCGCGGCGACTTCCTTGTGGTCATAGTGGCGCGCGGTCATGTACGGGACGGTGCGGGCCAGGCCAGTTTCGACGCCGGAACAACGCACTTCGTTGCGGGCGTCCCAGTGGCCGTCTTCCGCCACCAGCGCGGCATACAGCGCATCGACGTTATCGCCCGTGACGGGAGGCAGCGCCGTGCCCGACCATCGAGCCGCTTTATCGAGAATGGCCCATTTCAGTTTCTGTTCAGGTGTCATGGCAAGTTGGCCGGTGCGTTAATTGTCGTGGTAGCAGTATAGCACAAAATATAATATATTCGCTGGCAGTTTTCGTTTCGGCATAAGTAAAGCCCCACACGATGTGTGGGGCCTCAGAGCGGTTTAGTGCGCTTTTACCTTCGTGAACGTGACCTTCCCTTCGGTGCGAAGAATCTCGCTGAAGTTGGAAAGCTCGTAGCCCGGATACCACCATACCTCGCCGGTCACATCAGGTTTTCCAGCTTCTGTGTAGTTGAGCTCGTTCGTGAACATGGGCGCATCCGTCATCGCGCCGATGTCGTCCGGCATGATGGGCATGAAGCGGGCATTACCGAGAAACCCGAAGTGGTCGAGCAGACTTGCCAGAACTTCGTGGTCGAGGTTGCGTTGCGCTTGACGCTCAAAGCACTCGACCATTTCTGCATCGAATTGCTCCAGCACGAAGGTAACGTTTCCGTTTTGTTCCTTGATTGCTTGCATGTTTTTTCCTTAAGCGGCTTTGAGAACTTGCACCATCGGCAGGTAGTATTGCTTGACCCCCTGGATGTCGGTTTCGGTCATGACGCGGTCGGGCGTGTCGCCCTGCTTGCCATGCGACGACTTCAACCATTTACGGGTGTCGTAATACCAGTAACGGGTTTGCGTATTGATAGCGGACATCAGAACTTCCGTGACTTCCAGAATTCCCGTCTCGGCGTCCATCTTGAACTTCAGCATGTGGTTTCCTCTCTCGTAGAACAGCAGCTGCTGCCTTAGGTATAGAGCGAGGACGAAAAAGGTTTCGGTGCTGCGAACATTGTTGTGTCGATATTGGCGAGCGCACTAGTGCGTAAACGACGTGCGACCGGCGCGACCGCGGACGCTACGGCAGCCGAATCCGTTCGACAGATGTTTTTGCGCGTTCATGCCGGAATAGCGCGACCGTTCCTGGCTGCAAAAAGAAAAAAGCCACCGCGGGGGTGGCTTTTGAGGTCAGGTCGCAAGCGGCCTTGGTTTGATACCTCCGTAGGTGTGCACATACGGCTTATCCGGAGAAAGGGAGCCGGTGTAACACTCACAGTTCGGGTTCAGACAGCGGCTTTGCAGTCCCATCAGGCACAGGCACGAATGGCACTGATACTGACGGTTTGCCAACGTAGTCTGCCAGCGCGGACTGGTGCTCATGCCGACACCGGCTGCTCAAGCACTTCATCGGGCACATCAACTTCAGTGCCCAGCTTGTGCGCCACGTAGCAACGACACGTCGTAACCAGCAGTGTGTCGCCGCGATACACCGATTCCCAGCGTTCCAGCGTTGCCTTGAACTTCGGCAGGTTCAGGTAATCGGGGTCGACACGCTCGATGAGCATACCGGCTGCGATGCACTCCTCGTGCAGCGGACCGCCGGCGGCCCAGTCAGTGGAAAAGTCGTACATGGAATCCAGGCGATAGACCGTGAGCCAGGCGGCCGGGTCCGACCTTATGCCGCGTGCCTTGGTTACTGCCCAGTTCAGCGCCGCACCAATCAGTTCATCCGTCTTAATCTTCATCTTCGTCCTCTTCGTTGTCGGTTGCGTCTTCGTCGACCGTTTCGACCATCTCGCCTTCGGCCACCGGGACCTCGGTGATGATGTAGCCCATGCGGTTGACGTGGTGGTAGCCACTCGACACGATAAGCGCGCCGTCGCAGTCCAGCACCGTCCAGACCTTGTTCGGTTCGTCCTTCAGCATTTCCTGCACGTGCGCCAGCTCATTGCCATACGGCTCGAGCATGGAGCCATTCCAGGCCGCATGACGGATGAACGGATTTGGCACCGGCTTGTAGGTGTCGAAAAACTCGGATTCGGAAATTGTCTTTTCCATCGTGTGTCCTCGTGAAAACAGCAAATCGCTGCATTCCCGTATAGTCGAATCGTAGCGCGTGAAAAAGCCCCTCGTGATGAGGGGCTTGGAGAACAGCGGGTAATGCGGTCAGTTTTCGTGGTCCTCGAAACCAATCTCAAAGCCGTGATTCAGCGACGGCCATCCGTGCCGGGTCAGAATGCCGACCATTTCGACGTAGCCACCCTTCGGCGTATGCCAGCGAACGCAGTACGAGCGGTCGGCAGGCCTGTCTTCAGCGTCGATGGTGTACACGATGACCTTCGCGTCCTTGACGAGCGCGCCGAAGCCTTGCTCATGGAGTTCGCCTTCGGCGTAGCGATGCAGTCGCGCGGCGAGACCCACCGAGATGCTTTCGGACGTCAGATGCAAATGCGTCGGCAAGCGCTGGCCGACCATGTCGAAGCGGGCCGGCCCCTTCTCCCATACCTGAGAACTCAGCATGGTCAGAACCCCTTGTCGGCCATCGCATTTTCCAGCTCATTGAGCTGAATCAGCGAAGCCTTGAGGTCGTCACACTTCATCGCTGCCAACGAATGGTCGCAACTTTCCATGAGCTTGGTAAGCTGCTCACGATTCTGCGTGACGACGTTCTGTTGACGCTCGATGGCGCTGATGTACCACTGCTTGTCACGAAATGCCATATTTTCCTCTCTGTTTTTGAATCTGCTTAATGTCAGGTGCCCTTCGCCTCAAGACGGAGTTCCAACTCATGGAGTGAGTGCAAGGCGGATTTCAGTTCGTCGCACTTTAGCATCGCCAGTGCATAGTCTGCGTTGGCAAGATAAAGCTCGAGCGCGCCGCGAATCTGCTCAACGTTGAGCTTTGCACGTTCGATTGCATTCGTGTACCACTGCTTGTCCCGAAATGCCATGGCTCACTCCTTCGCGTGAGTTATTGGAGAAGGGAAACTCCCCGCACACGGTTTGCGAGCGGATTGGTCTTGCGAATTTCAGCATCCAGCTCGAGCGAATGGGCAGTCATCTTCTTTTCGTGCCACGGCTCCTGCGTTTCAGCGAACCGGTATGCCTTGTTTCCGTAGACGTGGCGGGCGCCGTAGTGTGCGAAACCACACTTCGGACATCCGCCCATGTCGGGGTGCTGGTTGTCAATCGTGAAAATCCACTCGCAGCTTGCGCAAATACGCAGCCTTGCTGGCTTTTTCATGGGTGCTCCTTGGAAGTTGTCCTGGCCGCGGCACTAGCTGATGCGATGCTCGCAGGTATGGCGGAACGACAGTCCGTTGCTCGCGCTGACACTGTGATACATGTACCCCATCGCGTTGAGCCACGAATCCTGCGCAGCGACGTCGTCCGGAAGGAGACACACCGCAACAGGTCCGCGATTACGCACGATGTAAGTGGTCAGCTGGGTGCGCGTTGTTGACGGCAAAGCCTTTGCCTTCGCCGGCGACAGGGCGCCCTTGACGCAGATGCTTGCGATGACCGCGTTGAACTCTTTCTTTTTCATGGCTTGTCCTGGTTACGTGGTGATATTTCCACTTCCTCGTATAGCTCAGGGGCCTGCGGTCAAAGTGATTCATTGATGGGACTTTCTCTTTCCTATGGAGCCAAGAAAAAAGGGAGGCGGAGCCTCCCTTCGTTTGAGTAGCGCCAGCAAATTACTTTCGCCGGCGATGTGTGCTTTCGCACTGGATGCGGATATTCGGCATATCCGGAAATGTCTCGAACCAGCGCTGATTCACTACCATCGTGTGCGGGCCGTTGAAGGTCTTGGGGTCCGGCTGATACTTCTCGACCGGAATCCCGTGGTCGCTCAAGAGCGCTTCGATAGCCGCGAATCGACCGTCGTCTATCAGCGACAAACCGAGAATGCCCTGATAGCGGCGCTTTGCCGTGAAGAAGGCTTGCAACTGCAAGCCGCCTCCCGCCTTGACGACCAAGTCCTCGGCAATCAGGCCCTTCCACGCATGATAGACACGCCTGATGGTCTTGTGGTGCCGCTCGAGCATGATGTAAAACTTCGTTGCCTTGGTCGGGATGTCATCGCTATCGTGATAACAATCCAGCACGTACGGTACGTCGTCCCGGAATAGCTTAACGGGAGACGAACTGTACTCGATTGGCATTTCTTCCACGACCAGTCCGAATTTCAGGTACGCCTCCCGCATCTGTGCAAACGTGAGAGGAACCGCGCCTGCTTCGTAATATTTCATGGTGTTCTCCAGTATGTGTCCTGATTCGTATAGGTTCACCGATGAAATTTTCCAGTTCGAGGGGCGTAATAGAGAAAAAGGGAGGCCGAAGCCTCCCTTGGTTACAGATGAGTCAAAGCTGCTTTGACTTTCCGGGTGCGCTCTCCGTGGAGACGTTCCGGAATATGCTTGGGTTCCTTGCACACTTTTGCCAAAGCACCAGCATCCACCGACTTGGCAGCGGCCAGCGCAGTACGGAGCATGTCCGCTTGCGGGTAGTCGCGGTCCTTGAACCCCAGACGGCCGCGAGCATCGCATTCGCAGGCGCGAAGGAGGCTCTCGAACCGTTCCGGGCGCCGAAACGCATCCACCCGCTTGAACAGATGAATCATGCTGGTAGCCTTCAGGACCCCCGCGCGATGGACCAGAGTGTGCTCCCGACTCATAGCCACTGCGAGGTCTCGGCATGCCGACGGCACTCGCAGTCGACGGCACAGTGCATCCACGAGAGGTACACCGGCCGCATCATGGTCGACGTGCGCTGGCCAGAGCTCAGGAGCGGTAAGGCCCTTACCCAGGTCGTGCATCAGCGCAGCGAAGCGAACCTCGAGAGATTCACCACGTTCCGCCGCGAGGTCTACGACCATCATGACGTGAACAAACGTGTCCACTTCCGGATGATGCGCAGCAGGCTGCGGAACGCCAGCAAGTCGGTCGAGCTCCGGCAGCAATACTGCCAGTGCGCCGCACGCGCGCAACGTCTCGAACATCCGCGACGGTACACGCTCCATCAGACCCTGGGCGAACTCCTGCCAGACGCGTTCGGCAACCAGGTGATTGAGCTCGCCGGAGGCCACCATCTTCTGGCACAAGGCCAGCGTCTCGGGAGCGACCGAAAAGTCCGTGTAGCGCGCAGCAAACCGTGCGAGACGCAACACGCGAACCGGGTCCTCGATAAAGGACTCGGCGCGCACGTGGCGAAGCACCTTGTTGCGCACGTCGTCCTGACCGTTGAACGGGTCCACAATGTGGTCCGTGTCGTCGACGGCCATCGCATTGATGGTGAGGTCTCGGCGGCCCAGGTCTTCTTCGAGCGTTACGTCCGGAGACGCATGCACGACAAAGCCCTTGTAGCCATTGCCCGATTTCCGTTCAGTACGCGCAAGGGCGTATTCAGCCTTCGTTTCCGGATGCAAAAACACCGGGAAGTCTGAGCCGACCGTTTGGTAGCCGAGCGCGAGCATTTCTTCGGGCGTTCCACCGACCACGACATAGTCGTAATCTTTCGGCGTGCGGCCCATCAGGATGTCGCGGACTGCGCCGCCTACGATAAAAGTCTGCATGTTTTTTCCTTTGTTTTTGAAGTTGCCCCGCATTAACCACCTGACGGAGCAGCCCGGCAGGCTTCAGGCGATAGCGGCGATGCCGCTGTTTCCGGCGTGAGGTGCGCGCGAACGCGTTTCGACGACTGCACCTGACTTTTCGCGACACATCTGCTCGATGGCGTAGACCAGGTCGAGCTGCGTGCGCGTCAGCTTGCGGCCTTCGCGCAGGCTCGACATCAGAACCAGCGTGTCGGCTACCATCTTCTCGGTCGGATTGTCCGAGACGTTATGCAGCCGGTCGCAAAGCTTGATGACCAGCGCGTAGCTCGACATGCCCAGCATCTTCTTCGTCTGGTAGGCGAGCTTGCCCATGAGCGCAATCTTCTCGCCGTCATTGGATAGCTCCAGAACGAGAGACGCGACCAGCGGCGAGAAGCGGCGCGCGACTTCCTCGAAGGTCGTTTCGGTGTCTTCGAAGCAATCGTGAAGAATCGCCGCAACCAGCAGTTCGACCAGTTTCGACGAACGCTTGAACGCGGCGACCAGGTAGCTCACCGCGATGGTGTGGGTGACGTAGGGGTCGCCCGACCCTTTGCGCTTCTGCCCGGCGTGGCGTTCGTTGGCGAGCTCGATGGCATCAAGGAGCATCTTGGCGTTGGGAAGCAGATTCATATGAGTTCCTTGTGAAGGGCGATATTGCCTACCACCGTATAGTTCTCGCCACGGTAACCGACGTTCTTGGATAGTATATCTGAAAAACGCAATATTGCCCATCGAGCGTGGCGGAAATGAAAAAGCCCGCACCAGTAACGGCACGGGCTTTGAAGCGAGGAAGAAGTCCTTAGAACGTGATGCTGCAGTTCGAGGAGAACACGTAGACGCGAGCGGTGCTGGTCGTCAGTACGGTCGGCGAGCACGTCGTTGTGGCGGGTTTCATGGTGAGCGGCTCCGAGAGTATGACCGTTCCGCTGCCGCCCGCTCCTGCCGTGACACCACTGCCGCCACCGCCGCCACCCGTACCGGCCGCACCGGAGCCGGCGACAGAAGTACGTTGGGAGCCTGCTCCGCCGCCGCCCAGTCCGCCTGCCGCACCGCCTACGCCGTACGAACCACCGCCGCCACCGCCGCCGTAGTACGTTGCCGTGCCCGTGATGCTCGACTGAATGCCGATACCACCGGCGCCAGGGGCCGATGATGTTGCGTTACCGCCTGCGGCACCCGCGCCGCCACCGCCGCCGCCGGGACTGTTCGCAACGCCCGACATCGAGCCGCCGTTATGGCCCTGCCCACCCACCGCCATGCCGCCCATCAGCGTGACATTGCTGGCGGTCGAGTTACCGCCGGAACCACCACCGGAGGCCCCGTTGGAACCCATGTAGGAGACGCTGTTGACCGAGACTGGGCCGCCACCGTTGAGCGTATAGTTCGTCGCGCCGCTGCCACCGCCCTTCGCGGTAATGAGCGTGCCGAATGAGGACTGGCCGCCGTTGCCATTCACGGAGACAAAGGCGCTGTTGACGAAGACGGCCGGGCCGCCCGCTCCAACCACCACCGAGTACGGAGTGCCGGCCTGGACTACTGCCGAACCTTGGAGCACGCCGCCTGCGCCGCCGCCGGCGTCAACACCCCCTCCGCCGCCGCCGCCTACTACCAGGTACTGAACCGACTGCTGCATGCTGCCGGAGAGGGTCAGCGACGCGCTCGAATCCTGCGCAGATACCTTGACGGTTCCCGACAAGGGCCCCGATACCGGCGCCCAGGAGAGCGTTACCGTGCAGTCCGCACCGCCTGACAGGGCTTGACCGCAATCGTCTGCCTCTGTCACTTCGGCCGGCAACGTGTAGGTAAGCGACGTGGTAGGGATGTTGCCGTTGTTCTGCAGCCGGAAGGACTGTGAGCCGCTAGAACCCGCCGGCACGACAGAGAAATCCAGCGCGGACGGCGCCGCGACCAGCTGGGTGGCCTGCCCCGTACCTGACAGGTCCCCTGTAAGGGTTCCCGACGACGTCGCCACGGTGACTGCGCCGCTCGCATCGCCGATGGAGTTCGGGCTGAACCGCACGTCCAGCTCACAGCTCGCGTTGGGCGCCAGCGTGGTCGCGCAGTTATTCGATACTGAGAACGGGCCGCTCGCTTGGATGTCGCCGACGTTCAGGGTGTCGCCGCCGATGTTTTTCAGCGTGACGGGCTGCGTCGCAGACGATGAGCCCACCGCCTGACCGCCGAAGCTCAAGGCGGTGACTGACAAGGTGCCATTGCCTGGCAGCCTGGCGACAAAGAGCTGATAGGCCTGTTGGCCAGTCTTCGTCTTGTACGACGCCATCACCTGGAAGCTTGCTTCGCCCGCTGCGCTCGGCGTGCCCGTCAGCTTCCCGCTCGCGCTGAGCGCGAGACCCGCGGGTAGCGTGCCGCCCGACACCGTCCAGCGCACATTGTTTGGGCTGTATTGCGGGTCGCCAGTAACCTGAAGCAAGGAATTGAAGTCGAACCCGGCGTACGGCGTCCCCTGCTGTGCCTGCGGCAATCCGTAACCGCTAAGGCTTACCTGGATATTGCTCGCCGCCGCCGTATGGTTCGGCATCGGCACAACGACGAAATAGTCCGCAGCGGATGCGGATGCAGTCGACGCCAGCAAGGTGGTTGCGACAAGGGCCTTTTTTAGGCTGGATGGCATGGTTTTCAAAGCTGGCCGAAGATTATTCATGACTTGGACCCTGAGTATAGGAATACGGGCGTCTGGGCCTGTGTTATGCGAGGCGCTGTATACCGTCAAATCGCTATACGTGTTCAGGCCAACTCTTTAATCCAAGGAACAAATCATGAGCACTTTCGTTAACACATCCCTGCCGAAAATCTGTCATGCACGCGTCGGTCAACAGGTCCGACTGCCGGACGAGAAGACGGGCGTTGTCCAGCCTGAAATCTTCATGGTTGTGGCGAAGCTCGAGAACGGCTGCCGACCGGCGCGCGAAGGCATGACTCATGGCCTCTACGACGAAGAACGCCAGCTGATGCTGGTTTCGATGGACACCGGCGTTGCTCGGCGCATGCCGCACCTTTCCAGCCGTGCCGAGTTGTTGCCGATGAAGGAAGCGTGGACGACAAAGTCTGTTGTCGAGTCGGAACCGGTCCTTGTCGCTTCGCTGGAACCCGTGGACGCTGTAGTCGAGGTGGAAATGCGTAGTCCACGCGGACAGATGCGGGTGGTTACCGTGAATCTAGGCGATGCGGAGGATACGCGAGCACTGCTTGTGCGACTGTGCACATCGGAATCTCGTGTGGCCTCGGTCAAGAAAGCTGCTCCGCAGCCGTCGACGGCCGAGCTCATTGCGCAATGGCGTCAGGCTGTCGCTGATGGCTTGACTATGCAGTCGTTCGACGAGTACCAACAGGCCCTGGCCTAAACTCAAACACCCTGAAAGCATTGCTTTTCAGGGTGTTTTTTTAGTGTGCCGAGGTGGGTCTTTGCGGCGGGCCACTGCACGGACTGCCCTGTGCCAGGGAGGCTTGACGTATGGTATAGCCGAACCGGTAAGTGCGCGCCGCCATCAGCTACGGCGGCGCGATTACCCGCTCGATTACAGGGCGACCTCTACATCCTTGAGATTTGCCGTGACCGTCACCGCACCGTAGTCCGGCACGTTGATGTCGAGCGACGTGTCATCCATCGAAGCCAGGTCCGAGAACCAGATATGGCCGACGACTACCGAGAACTTGCGCTGCGCGAGCATCTCCATGAGTTCCCGGGTTTTCGCGACGATGGCCTTCTGCTCGCCTTCGAGCCACGTGCCAAGCAGCGCGCTGCCGTCGGCCGCACCCGTGTACATCGACGACGACATGAATTCGTCGAGCCGCTTGATGGCCGGCGCCATTACGAACTCGCCGATTTTCAGCTTCTTCTTGCCGTCCAGCGCGTTTTCGACGTCGATAACCTTCGGCAAAGACGACAGGCCCTTGATGGCAATCTTCAGCTCCTTCGCCATGTAGAAGTCGCCCGACTTCACCGTCTTGCCCGGCGGGTTGAAGCCGTTGTAGTCGGTCACTCCGACGGTCTTCAGGTATTCGGTGCCTGCTTCGCCATACATGGCCAGGAACTTGGCCGAGACTTTCGGGGAGATGCGGTCCCGCCAGTCGTTGAACACCTTCTGCGCGCCCTTCAGGAACGCCAGGTCGATGACAGCCTGGAACGTGTCCTTCGCCGTCGTGCCCTTCACCATCTTGCGGTTGATGACCGGCAGCTTCGGGAACTCCAGCACGAACACCTTGCCTGCAGCCCACGTCTCGCCAGCGAGCAGGCCGTTAGCCTGCAGCTTTGCGAACGTAACTTCAGCCAGCGATACAGGCAGTTTTCGAGTGTGGACAATCCCGTCTTTGATAATCGTGTAAGCACGATAGATGAAGCTTTCGACCGTTTCCGGCAGCACGGCCGGACGGCTCGCCGGTAGCTTCACGTAGCCATCTACCTTCACGCGGATGCTGACGTTAGGGCGGTCCTCGGCCCAGACGAGACCGTTGATGCGATAGCCCTTCGACTTGTCCGCGATGTTGAATCGAACTTCTTCATCGGTCGCTTCGCGCGCAGCGCCAATGCGCTCGTACGCGAATGCGCTGTGATACGGGTAGAACAGGTTTTCTTCCGACGCTGTCAGGTCCGAGAGCATCTGCAGAACCGTGTAGGCGTCTTCCTTCGGCACGGCAGCTGCATCGTAGCCTGCAACGTAGCGCTTGGTCGCGTCAGCCGCGGCAGCCAGGACTTCGGCTTGGAATCGCGAATAGTCTTCCTTCGAGAAGCACGACGAGAAGCTGTTGACCAGTGCGACGTCGCCGAGCGCGCCGAGCACCGAGAACAGCGTTTCCGTTTCCATACGCTGTGCGAGCGGCACCAGTGCGGCGAAGATGAGCGCGTCGTCGTTCTTCTTGTGGTCGAATGCCTTGCCCTTCTTCGCGACGAAATATGCGATTTCGGTCAGACCTTCCGGCACCGACACGACGTTATCTTCGTTCGGCGTGAACGTCAGCAGGCTTTCACCCGTGAGCGCAAACACATAGCCAGCGCTTGCTGCGTGGTCGAGCTTGACCGGAACCTTCTTCGTGCCTGCGCCGAACGAGCCTTCGAAAGCCGTTACGTACGAGGGGAAATCTTCACTGAATACCAGCTTGCCGCCGAGCGTCTCGGCCATCTTGGTCAGCAGCGGACGGTTTGCGTAATAGCCGTATTCGATAACGGCCACGCTGTCGAGCAGCTTTTCCAGGCGAACACAGACGTCGAGAATGCCGCGCTCGGTGCCGCAGTTGTCGTAACCATCCGACATGAACAGGCCGTTGATGAGATGGCCCGACGCCTTCTTCTTCAGGCGGCCGATGATGTTCTCCATCTCTTGCAGCGGCTCCGTGAAGCCGGTCAGGCCGGTCGGCTGCAGGAAGCGGTCGATTGCCGTGTGCAGGCTCGACAGGTCAGCGACGCCGTTGACCTTCATCGCTTCGACGAGCGTGCCGCACTGGCCACGGCCCGAGAACCAGACGATAGAAACCGTGTCGTTCGCGCCGACGAGCGTGGAAAGCTTGTTCTTCAGATGGAGGCGCAGTTCGGGCAGGTCCGAATACATGGAACCCGAAACGTCGACCGAAATGATGTGATGCACGGGGGCCGGAACAGGCTTTGCGACGACAGGCAGTTTCTGCAGGGCGAGCGAAGCCGCGCCCAGCTGGACGATAGAAGTCATAGACACCTTAGAATGAGGGGTGAAGCGTAGAGAAATCCGTTCTAGGATTCCAGTTAGTATAACATGAAATGCGTTTTACGCAAGTGGGTGTTCGTACGCCCATTCCCAAGGTGTTAACTTCGAGAGTCGTGCCAGCCAGCGCTGAAATCAAAAAAGCCCGCATTGCGCGGGCTTGTTCACGGCTGAGTTGAGCGGTCAGTCTTCGAGGTCGCTCTCAAGGCGGCTCGCCTGCTCCATGACCCGGTCCATCTGCTCCTGCGCGGCCTGATAGTCGCGCCAAGCCTTCACGAGCTCGGGGTAATCGCGCTCGAGCGAGGGAATCCGTGCTTCAAACCAGCCGGCGTACGTCAGGTCCTCACGTTCTTTCCATGCCCACCAGAGGTCAGACAGCTCATCCTCCGTCAACGGGCGTGCTGCCTGCCGCTCTTCCGATTGGCTGCGCAGGTAGTACAGCACGGCGGTGAGGATGCGCGGCGCGACTTCGACTGCGCGACAGGCACGCGCGAGTTCTGGAAATCCGGATTCGATGCGCGGCAGCGCGGCTTCGAACCCCGTCCAGCAAGCGAGGTCGCGCTTTTCTTCCCAGAAATATCGCAACATGCGAAGGTCTTCGGCTGACAGTGATATCGTCATGCGGTTTTCCAGTCCAACGATGAAATTTGCATACCGGCTGCGCGCAACCGGTTGATTCGGTCAGGCTAGTGCAGGCACAAACGGACCCGTGGGCGCGAGCGTAGCCCGGTGCGTGTATGGCCGGCGAGCCAGCACCCAACAATTCTTGCCGAAGGGCAGATGCAAGCCTGCGAAGACCGGTTCTGCGGCTTGAAACAACGCGTCGAAGCATCGGATTTGCCGGCGCGATACCGCGCCAGGCCGCTTCGCCTTGAGTAGTCCCGTGTCGTGCAGCATCTGGTACGCGCGCGTGGCGAAATATCCGGTGCGGTCGAACCAGCCCCAATCGTCTACGACGAGCCCCGCCTGCTCCGCCGTCGCGCGCAGTGTGTCGGGCATATAGCGGCGCCAGTGTCCGACGAGCGTGTCCATCGGCGTCCACAGGCTCGGATTTGCGGGCACGAGCAGGAAAATAGGAGCGCCCGGCCGGCAGCGGCTCGCCAGTTCGCGCAACGCGCGGACGTCTTTCTCGATGTGTTCGAGCACGTTCAGGCTGTATGCGCAATCGAGACTACCCGCGGCAATGCGCTCCAGACTCGCGACCACCGGCACGTTCGCCGGATAGTGCGTATGCAGGCTGACATCAGGCTCCATACCGACCACGGTCATGGCGGTATGCGGTTTGATTGCGGCCGCATAGTCTCCGCGCCCGGCACCAAAGTCCAGCACGACGCCGCGACGCGTGCGCAGCGCGAGCTTCTCGATGACGAGCTGGCGCATGGCAGCCTGATAGGCGCGCGCCTCGGTCATTGCTTCCAGGTTGGCGGCATCGTAGCCGTCGGGAATGAGTTCACGCATACCAGGCTGCCTTCAGGATGCCCAGCATGTCCCAGGCCTTGATTTTCTTTTCCCCGAGCGAGCGGGGGCTGTACCGGACCGGCGCGCTCACGAGCCGCGCGCCAGCGGCGAGTGCCTTGCGGGTGAGTGCCGTTTCGAGTTCGAAGCCCTTGTAGGGCGCCTTGCCGTCCTGCGGCGCGAAGAGCTGCCGCGCGAGGTCCGCGTTCATCACGCGCGCGCCGGTGAGAATGTCCATCGGCGGTTGCTTGCGAAGCGCGAGCCGCAGCGCCATCCGCGCGACATAGTTCGCAACAAGGCTGCGCCAGAGCACGAGTCCCAAAGCCACTTCCCGCAGGCCGACCCCCATCAAGGGCTCCGCGGGGTTTCTTGCGCCGGATGCGATACAGGCGTCGACCAGCTGCGCCAGATGCACGGCGTTGTATTCGTTGTCGGCATCGTGAAGTGCAATCCACTCGCAGCCGCGCTCCAGTGCGAGCTGGACGCCAGTGCAAACGGCACGGCCCTTACCCGGTTCAAGCTCGGCCACTACCAGCGCGCCGCCGCGCCGCGCAAGTTCCGCAGTGGCGTCGCGACTGTTGTTGTCGACGACGAGAATCAGCGCGTCTGGAAATGCAGCCTGCGTATCGCGCAGACACTGCTCGATGTGGCGCGCCTCGTTATAGGCGGGAAGCAGCACGCAGACCTTCGACTGGACGCTCGACATCATCCGTTCCTCCGGATGGTCCAGAGGCGCCAACTGCCCTGCACTGCCGTCAGGTCCGCACATTCGAGCGGATGCGCCAGGCTCTTCTCGATGACATGCGTGAACCCTGCGCGCAGCAGCAGGTCGCAGCGCATCGCACCGTTCCTTTTCAGCCCGCGCCACTCAGGCCGGGTGGCGCCCAGTGCAAATGACGGCTCGACGGCGATACCTGGTTGCCCATAGAAGACAGCCGCATAGGGCGATTCCGAGTAGACGCGAGCATGCGCGTCCAGCGCGAACTTCGGATGCGGGTCGGACGGGAACACGGCGAGCGCCGCAGAGATAGCGAGCCCCAGCACGACGACGACGGCGGGAATGCGAACGTGCCGGGCGTACGAGAACACAGCGAACGTCCGGTACATCCACGGCAGCGCGACGAAAGCGAATGCAGCCACATAGCGAAGCTGGTTAGGCAGGGCAAACCAGCAAAGCAGGAGCAGCACAGGCAACGTAGCGATGAAGCGTTTCTTGTTGAGCGTCGAGAGCGCGAGACTCAGGGCGCCAACGAGCGTCCAGCAGAACCAGAAGCTCATACTCATGAGCATGGGGTCATTCTCGCCCGCACGAACGCCAAGTGTGCCCTTGAGCCATACCATCAGCCCGATGTAGTCACCGCTGTACCCTTGCCAGAACGCGAGATGGATGAGGCCCAACACGGCCGCGATACCAAACCGGGCAACCAGGCTGAATGCCGTGGGTGCGAGCAGCAGCGCGAACGGCGCGTAGACCCAACCGAGCCAGTAACAGGGAATCAGGGCGAGAAATCCCACCGCCCAGAGGGCGGCCTGCGCGCGGGTACGGCAGAGCCAGGCGCTCACACCGAAAATCAGCAGGAACATTTCAGGCCGGCCCAGCAACGAGCGCGGCGTCAGGATGATGAGGCCGAGCGAGCCCGCGAGCAGGAACAGTTCGGCATGCCGGCGGCGCGCGGGGAGCACCCGGCACAGCACGGCAAACAGCACAATGGCTTGCAGCGCGAGGCTGAGCCCAGGCAGCCATTGCAGGAGAAACTGCTTGCGAAGCCCAGCCTTCTGCAATTCACCCAGGGTGTAATCGAAGCCGAGCCAGAGGTCGATGCGAGGAATATCAGACCAGGGATATTGCGCTCGATAGTCGAAATGAAGCTGCCAGGCCGACAGGTGCCGCATGAGGTCATCGCCGGGGAGCGAATCTCCGAAGCCAATGTATGCAAGCGCGATGAGGACTGGAAGGAAGAACCATGCAGCGAGATGTCGGCTGAAGTCGATGCCGCGCTGGCGAGTGTAGAGCCAGGCCGCAGCAAGTCCCACCACCAGGCCGAACCACGGATTGGCGATGGCACAGCAGGCGGCGACGATGGATAGCCGCGTGGCGGGCGCAGTGCGCCCCCAGGCTTTGAGGAGTCTTTGCATGATGATTGCAATTGCAGGAACGGAGGTAGTATACCGTACAATGCGCAATCGTCAACGAGGCAAATGAAGAGGCCAGCAAGAATTGCCGGCCTCGGGGAGAGTTCAGTGGAGCAGGACTTCGAACTCGGAGTTGAATTCGCCGAGCTGCTGGACGATTTCCTGTTCTTCGGTGGAGATGACTTCCACGACGACGGTGCGCCGTGTGCCATCTTCACGTTCGAGTGTAGCTGTCAGGTATCGGCCCAGAAGCCATTCCTCCCGCACCGTGGTGACGGCCCACGTGGCCTTCGTCTCGCGATGGAACACGCTGGCGTGTGCCAGACGATGCGAGGGACGGAGCCTGGCTTCTGCGGGAATCCTGTTCAGACCCAGTTCTGCGCGGGCCTGTTTGACGCGATTCCAGTGTTGGACGTCGAAGTGTTTCATGGTGTGGTTTCCTCTATGTTGTATCAGCCCGTGCGACTTCGTAGTACCACTTCTTCAGCACGCCAGTGCTCCAGTCGCGGTCGACCGGAACTTGGACGAGCTTGACTGTGTCGCCCGTTTTCAGTGTCGGATTGAATTGCAGGAAGTTGATTTCGTGGACACGTGCGGCCAGCTCGGCATCGAGACCTACGCATTCCGGGCAGCCCGGACACGAGATGCTCTTGAGCGGTCTCAGCTCCCGCGTCAGGACGACACGGTTGTGTTTGCCAGTAAACCCAGTTTCAGTATACCGGAAAAAGCGTCCTTTGCAATCTTCCCGGATTGACTGTTCAGTTATCTTGATTCTCATACGGCTTTCCTCTCGTTGTTGTCCTACGTTGCCGTATAGATAAAAAGACCCCACCGGAGTGGGGTCGAGAAACGTATAACAAAAAATGCTTGCTAGAACGGAATTTCTGCATCCTCGTCCTCTTCGCGAGGCACATACTGCTGAGGTTGCAGCTCCTGCTGCGGTTGCGGGGCGCGGTACTGACGCCCGGACTTCGGCTCGCGAATGACCTTGTTGTCGGCAAACTCGAGCTTGGGAGCACGTTTGCACGTCGACAGGATTTTCTTCGCAAACTTGTTGACCGCCGTGTCCTTGATGCGGGCGTTTCGTTGGCCGTACAACTGGCCAATTACCAGCTTGCTGTTGTCATACCGAAGCTCTAACGTCGCCACGCGCTCACCGTTCCGGAGAATCGAGTAGATGCGTGAATAGTTGTGGTAACACCTTTCGTCATACCCCCCACAACAGTGGGCCATAGCCGCTCCTTCCTCCCAGAGCGCATCGGAATCGTTGAGGCTGACGGCCTCAAGGTCACCCTGCTGCAGCGACTGAACGAGGGGCGCCCACGATACACAACCGCCCGCTTCCTTGCGCCGCTCCATTTCCTTGCGGGCCTCTTCCATGTGCCAGACATGCTGCTTTCGCAGCAGGCTGGCCCAGGTTGCGCCCTTGGTATTGGCGGTCGGAATGCGCTGAAGGTAGTCGAAAATGAGGTTGTAGTCGTCAAATTCGCTCACCTTCAGCTTGCGCTTTTTGTGCGCCACGGCGGCCGCCTTGAACACGTCGACGTAGCGCGACGAGTCTCCATCGCCGTACGTCAGCTGGGAGTGCACGCGTCCTACCAGACCCCTGTGCATCGGAACCTTCCCGAGTTGCAGAGCGCCCAGTGCGTTGAAGAGCTTCACGTGCCGTTCATCGAGGTCGTTGTACTTGAACCATGAATGGCCCTGCCCGCACAACCACCGCCAGGCCTGCGCGGTGCCACCCAGCGAAACGAAGTGCTCTTTCAGGTCTTTCCAGACCGTCTGATGAACGTTGATTCCATGACGACGCCCGTACAGCTGCTTGTTAGGCAGTACCGTCCAAAGCCACGGCACCATATTCGGCGCTTCCTTCGTACGCTCCGCCAACTCCTCCTTGTAAAAGGCACAGATGTTGTAGGTGTCCATCGTGAACTTGAAGCCACTGAGGCGAACGGCCTGACTGAAAACATCTCGGTCAATCATGCCGGCATCCCAGAGAAGGCGACCCAGTACACGAGCGTCATCCGCCACGGTGCAGCGCGGACGCCACCAGTGAACGTTGAAATGCGCCGCCACGTACCCGTCGACCGACTCCAGAGTCTTGAGCAGGTCTTGCTTCGAAACCGAAAGGCCTGACTGCGCCTCTACGAGCTCTTCCGCTTTCCGGTGATAGTCACGCTGGATGCTTGCGCGCGCGCGGTTCGCGAGGAACCGCCCGACGTTCGACATCTCGATGTATTGCAGGCCGATTTCGTTGTTCTTGGCGAGAACAATCAGCTCGCCATTGGCCCGGCGCTCGATACGCGTTTCGCCGTACACCTCGAACAGGTCCTTGGTGTGCTGGACAACCATCTCCGGCTTGAACTTAATCGCCTGATGGCGATACCACGTACGCAAGGCAACAGCCGCTTTGACAAACTTGGCGTTGTGCGCCTTGCTTTCATCAACCGAGCTGAAATAGACGGTGGACGATGCGGCAACAGTGAGCAACGCAGCGATGAGTTCGCTGTCGAAATCTGCACGAGTTTCCATGATTTACCTTTAATTGAGAGTTTGACCCACGCCTCTGTATAGCCAAACTTCGCTAATAACCAGTTATATGATATACTATGTAATCATGGAAAAATACCCTTTGCCCCGCATTCTTCTTCATAGCGACCTGCATCTCGAATCAGGTCCGTTCACGCTGCCTCGCCCGGATGGGGATGCGGTCGCCGTGTTTGCCGGTGATGTCTGCTCCGGCGACGGCGGGCCGGCCGCCTTGCGTGCACTCTCGGACTTGCCGACGGTGTACGTTGCCGGAAACCACGAATTCTGGGGTGGCGACTATTTCGAGCGACTCGAGCAGCTTGAGGCGCGCGCGAAGGAGCACGGGATTCATTTCCTGGAGAACCGTGCGGTCGTCATCAACGGCGTGCGCTTTCTCGGTGCGACGTTGTGGACGAACTATGGCGGCGGCCACGAGGCGCTCCTGAGCTACGGGCTCTGGCACATGAATGACCATCGCACCATCACGGCGGCGCGCTGGTGGACACCCGCGAACCGCGCGCGCTTTCTGAAACAATTCGGAGAACACGCGCTCGAGAAGTTCGACGGCAAGTTCAATCCGCTGCTGGCTATGGAGTTGCACCGGAAAACGCGCGCATGGCTCAAGCGGCAGCTCGCCAAGCCCTTCAATGGGCCGACCGTGATAGTCACCCATCACGCCCCCGCGTTCGAATCCCTGCTGCGCGCCGGCATCCGCGATTACGCCCTCAACCGGGATGCATGGGTGCGCCGGATGAACGACGACCTGGGGCTGACGAAAGTCGGCTCCTACGCGTCGGAAATCCTTCCAGACTTGCACTACGAGCTGTCCCAGGCGGGAGTTGCCTTGTGGGCCCACGGACATCTCCACCAAGCCATGCACTTTGGCGTGCACGGAATCCAGGTGGCGGCGAACCCGCGGGGACGCATCCACCAGCCGCTGACCAGGGAATCGGCTCGCGGGTTCTCGCTGTTCGGTGTTCATGTGTCCGACGCGGACGTTGAGGCGTCGCAGCGGGCTCACGCAGAGAATCCTGAGCTAGGCGATGGATTCGGGTACGAGAAAACCCGCAGCTTTGACCTGAATGATGTGGGCTACAGGCTGCTCGAGGAGTCGCATCAAACGGCCTTGGAGACGCTGGCGCAACGCCGGGCGGAGCTGAAGGCCCTCCGGCCGCTTGCGGGCTCCCGGCGTGCGGCTATCGCGGACCTGGCGGGCCACCGCGCGGACACGGTCTTCGCGGCCATCCTGACGGCTGTGCGGGAGTTTGCCAAGAACATGGTCAAACAGCTGGGCAGCTCACATCGCACCAGCGAGCGAGACCTGGACTGGCTCCTTAGCGACTGCAAGCTCACGACGAACTTTCGCGAGTTCGCCGGACTGACCAACCTGGCCGACTATGAGGGCCTGACGCACTGGCGGGAGATTGAGGAAGCGCGCACCCCTGAGCAGCGTGAGCGCTTTGGCTATCACCCGGAGCGTTACAGCGCGAAAAACCACCTGAAGAGCATCGAACACCGCGCGGCCAAGCTGGAAAAGGCGTTGCGGCGCGCGCCGGTAGCCTGCGAGCAGTTGCGTCGCGACTATCTGCGCATGCACAGATACTCACAGAGTCGATGAACTGTTAGCTGCGGGCATCAATAGTTAACTTTTGCACATACGGATAATTGACAAAACGTGCATTAAATAATATACTAACTTAAACGTTGGCCTAGACCACCAACTGCGCCATTCAGCCCCGTAAGAGTTGAGTTAACTATGCCCAAACTGTACCACAAGGCCGTGTATGCGCCGGAAGTCTTTTTCCGCTCGCCCGGCGTCGTTCGCCTTCGCTACTCACGCCACGCGGAAGAAGCCGCATATGACGACCGCTATTGCGACCTGACGCAATACCTCGCTCCCGTAATGAATTTCGACGACGCTGAAATCGTCGAAGTCGAGCTGGATGATGAAGGCCAAATCAGCAAGCGCGTCGCTCGTTTCAAGGTAGCGCCCAACCTCATTCTGGTGATGGCCGTCAGCAGCGACGGATATGTGAAAACGGTATGGGGAAACCGGCCCAGCGACCAGCACAAGACGCTCAAGCAGAAGAAGTATGAGCAGCGTCCTCGCCTGGTTCCGGGACCGCTTAAGCACACCTTGGAAGCTCAGTCCGCGGCAGCGTGAGTCGTGCTCGAGAATCGCACCTCACCTTTGACGCAGTTCCCGAAAACTCTCACCTTTGACGTGTGAGAGTCGAAAGCATCGTTAGGCTGACTCCACTGCCATGCTTGGCTGACGCGGGTCCCGAAGCAGGTGCAGGATGCCAGACAGGCGTATCCGACGGGTTCCCGAAAAGACTCACCTATTGCGTTCGTGCCGCTTGCTGGGGCCTGCCGAGAGCATCGCGCGCAGCTCTGCGAATGCCTTGACGGACCTGGGTGTCGGCTGCGGAGGTCGTACTGCCTCTGACATGACCTTCAGCGCCTCATTGCACTGTGCAACATCGAACCAGCCGAAGTGGGCGCTTGCGACCGGAATGTTCATTCTTGCCGCGAGCCAGCCGTAGGCGTCCGTTCGCGACATCTGGCCGGATTGCCACATCGCATTGAACTGCGTCTTCGCCTTCACGCGCGCGGCGCGGATGTCCGCCGTAGCCAGAGTGCCAACCGGAATCCCCGTGTATGGGTGCGTGCCTACGTAGGCACGACAGCTCTCGCGTTCGCACAGATACATCCAGGGCCACTCGCCATACGACTGGCCATAGACCTCAGAATTGTTGGCGAACCGCACGGAGCCGCTGCAATGCGGGCAGACGGTTGGAACCGGCAGCCTGTCTTTGACGCGACGTTCGGCGGACTTGCTGAAAGTAGGCTTTTCGCTCATGCATGTCTCCTGCAGAGGTTCGTCGCGGCCTTGGGGCCAGATTGAGATGTCAGGTCAATATAGCACATTTCTGCCAGTTAACAGGCGTTGTGCTAAAACAGGACCTTCTAACAGAAACACAGGCGGGCCATGACGTTATTGCTAAAAACGCGATATTCAGTTATACTGTAAGTAACCTATCAATCATCACCGAGACCAAAGCTATGCCTGCTATTGTTCGTGCTCTCGACCTGGGTTCTGGCTGGGTCAAATTCAATAAACTCGTCGATGGAAAGCTTGCCTACCAGAGCTTCCCGTCGCTCGCGCCGCGCAGTACCGGCCGGGACCTGTCCGTCTCGCTGCTGGGCAAGCGCGAGACGGTCACCGTGAACGTGGAGGGGACCGCGTACGAAGTGGGCCCCGACAGCGCGGACCTCGACAGCAACGACAGCACGCGGAACCTGAACGACCAGTTTATCTACTCGGATGCCTACCGCGCGGTGTTTTACGGCGCATTGCATTACATGGGCGAATCGGTCATCGACCTGCTGGTCGTCGGCTTGCCGCTCACCACAATTCATCGCGCAAACGACCTGAAGGCGCTGTGCCTCGGTGAGCACAAAATCAACGACACCACGACCGTCACCGTGAAGGACGTGCTCGTGCTGCCGCAGCCGATGGGCGGCATGTACTATTGCCTCTCTCAACGCGAGAAGCGTGAGGAGTTTGAATTCCTCGACGAAGAAACCAATCTGCTCATCGACCCGGGCTATCTTACGTTCGATTTCCTGGTCGCAAATGGTGTGAAGATTAACGATGCGCGCAGCAGCGCACATCCGGGCGGCGTGTCGAAAATCCTTCGTGCCATCTGCGAATCTCTGTCGAACAAGTTCGGCGTCAAGTACGACAACCTGGCCGCGGTAGACAAGGCGCTTGAGCGTCGGCGCATCAAAATCAACGGCAAGGCCGAAGACCTGCTCGAGCACATCAAGTTCGCGAAGCCGTCCATCGAAGGCAGCGTGAATTTCCTGCGCAACATTGCGGGCGACGGTGCCGACATCGACAACATCATCCTGTTCGGCGGTGGTCAGCACATTTTCGCCAAGACGATTCTGAGCTACTACAAGAACCACACCGTGTACGTCCTGGGTGATTCGCAGTACGCCAACGTGAAGGGCTATCAGGCCGCGGGCGAAACGCACGCGAAGATTAAGCCTATCCCTTGCGTCGACGAAGACCTGCCGGAGCTCACCGTGCTGCGCTACGAGGCTCCGAAGATGGGCGCTGTGCCAGCGGCAGCGACGTCGGGCAAAGCCGCAGCGGCCGTTCCCGCGCCCGTCAGCGACGACATCTGACCACCGGCGGTCGCGAGTGTGAACGCGCTCGCGACGGTTGTTGCCCTTTCAAAATCGAGGCCTTCTGCTTCGGTCAAAAAAGCAGTTGAGGCGATTGCCCGACTGGGTGGCGGCAGAGAGACCAACTTCGATATACCAAAGAACCCGCAGTTCTAACCGGCGAAGGTTCGAAGATTCAGCAGCAAGCCCGTCATCATGGCGGGCTTTTCTTTTTGACTGGCGCGCCCCGTGGCCAGGTCTTCGGCGTTTTAAACGTCTCCCCTGGCTGCCCATCACTCGCGCCGCCCACGTGCGGCGAATAGCGGCTTAATCGACTCAAATCCTGCGGAGATTAGCACCGGCGACCGACCGGTCCATCGCCTCCGCGACCTCGTACTGATAGAAGCTAGCGTCAAGACTTGCAATAACTCTATTTGATGATATACTAAAAATCACTAGGCGTTCTCCTACCCAACACATCAACTGCACAGGCTTGCCCATGTTCAAGAGCATTCGCATCTACAAAATCGACGAAAGCTGGACCCGCCCGAGCGGCCCGGCAATCGAAGCGGCCCTGAAGAAATTCGCGTTTGCGCCGCTGGGCGCGACCGAGAAGGAATCCATCGGCTGGGTGTCGCCGCGGCCGCAAGACCACTCGCCGCTCCTGGAAGTCATCAACGGCCAGTGGATTCTCAAGGTGCAAAAGGAAAGCAAGTCGGTTCCGGCTGGCGCGCTGAAGAAGGCGCTGGCGGCGCGTGTTCAGAAAATCGAGGAATCTGGCCGGAAGGTGGGCCGCAAGGAGAAGAAGGAGCTCAAGGAAGAAGTCGAGCTCACGCTGCTGCCGCGCGCATTCAGCAAGACGTCGGCTACGCTCGTATGGCTCGATGTGAAGAATCACCGGATGATTGTCGGCTCGAGCAGCCAGAAGGCCGCGGATGAAGTCGCAGCGGCCATCATCGAGACGACGCAGGAAGCAGGCAGCATCATTCAGCTGAGCCAGCTCCAGACGCAGCAGTCGGCGTCGGCCGCCATGTCGCAATGGCTCGTCGATAAGGAAGCGCCGGCTGGCTTCTCGCTGGACCGGGACCTCGAGCTGCGCCAGCCCGACGAAGAAAAGTCGGCCGTGCGTTACGCGCGCCACAACCTCGAAATCGACGAAGTGGTCGAGCACATCAAGTCGGGCAAGATTCCGACGCAAGTGGCGATGACGTGGGACAGCCGAGTCTCGTTCGTGCTGAGCGCGGACGGTTCGCTCAAACGCATCGAGCTGCTCGAGGAAGTCTTCAAGGACGCATCGGAAGACGACTTCAACTTTGACGGCGACGTCACCATTGCAACGGGCGAGCTGACGAAGCTCATCCCCGACCTCGTCGAGGCATTGGGCGGCGAACTGGTGGTCGACTAAGGCATGCTGTCCCAGAGCTTTGACCTGTGGGTGGCCTGCCAGCGTGTTTTCAACGTTACGCCGGCCATCGTTGACGACAACCGCACGCTTGAGGGTGGCGGCGTCGTACGGTTTCTCGCGACCACGCGCAGCGATAACTATGGCGTTTTCCTCGAAGAGATGTTCGAACGAGAAGACGCGGTGCTCGCGACGGGGCTGATGGACGACGAGGACACCGAGCGCATCATAGCCCTCGAAGATGATTTCGATGGTGAGAGCCGCTACATGGTGGTGCGCGCGGCGCCGAGCTATCTCGACGAAGACACGATTGCGCTGGAAGTCGAGGTGTTTCTCGAGTCGTCTCCAGCATCCTTGGCCCAGGTGGTAGAGACGGTCAAACAGTGTTCGCGCGAAGGTACATTCGAGAATCTGCTCGACGAGCGCATGGAGGCGGAGACGCCTGTAGTCGACCCGATGGATGTTCCGCCGTCGGCAAAAGAATCGCCGCAGCAGGGCCGCTCGCTTCTTGACCGCTGGTTTAGAAAACGGTCCTGAGTGCATAGAAAAGCCAGCTTACGCTGGCTTTTTGCTTTATTGCGCCTGCCAGATGATGCCGGCATAGGGTCGTCAAATCCCTCCAGCCACCACCCTTCGCACGGACCACCCTTCCACGGGCAATCCTGTCGACGCTTTCCTTCGCGCGCGGCTGCCGCGCCGCTGGCACGCTCGCGCGCCGCCAGTTCGTCGTCGGTGTCCTGGGTAGCGATGGCCGCAAGGGCGACTGGCATCTGGAGGTTGGATTGCGGAAGCATTTCGTTCAGAGAATGTGGTCAACGAGCAGGCGAAGCTCGTCCCTGCCGCGTTTGTCGCGATGAAGCGCGAGTTTATAGATGAGCTTGACTGTATCTTTCGGCACGGTTCCTTCAAAGCGGAACCGGGTCGCACGAAGCGTCACACCATCGCGCGTCAGCACCATGTTTAGCTGGTCGCGGTGCTTGCCCGTGAGCTTGGCTTCCTCGACGGTGAACGTGTCGCAGAACGCGGGCTGCGGGAACATCTGGCCCCACGGCGGGCCACTCAGCTCGCTTGCCGTTTTCGGGCAAAGCTCCTGCCCGGATAGCGAACCGTCGTGTTCGACGCGCTCGTTGAGCAGCTCGTCGGTGAGAATCCTTTCGGCCTCCGCTTCGAGCGCATCTCGGAACGTCTCGAACCCGCCCGGTCGAAGCGTCACACCCGCTGCCATCGCATGGCCGCCAAACTTCGGCATCAGTCCTGGATGAGCTTTATCGACCTGGTCGAGCGCGTCCTTCAGGTTGAACCCGGGTATGGAGCGGCCGGAGCCCTTGATTTGGCCCGTCGTCGAATCCGTCGTCATCACGAAGGTCGGACGATAGCGGCGCTCCTTGATGCGCCCCGCCACAATACCGATGACACCAGCGTGCCAGTCCGGCGAGTGAACGGCGATGGAGCGCGTGCCTTCCACGACCAGCGCTTCAGCCTGCTGCACCGCTTCCACTACCGTCTCGTGCTCGATTTCCTTGCGCGTCTGGTTGATGGTCGCGAGCTGGGTCGCAAGCATCTCTGCCTGGTCCGGGTCATCCGTAATGAGGCACTCAATGCCCACGTCCATCGTTTCCAGGCGCCCTGCCGCGTTGATGCGCGGTCCGATGCCGAAGGCGATGTCCATCGTCAGCAGGTCTTCGATGCGGGTGTGATTCGTAACGCCCACTGTGGCCAGCGCTGCGATGCCAGGAAACGAGTTGCCCGAGCGGATGCGCTCAAGCCCGGCCTGAATCAGGATGCGGTTGTTTTCGTCGAGCGGCACCACATCTGCCACACTGCCCACGGCTACCAGGGGCAGCAGGCTGCTGACCTTGAAGCCCGGTTGTGCGGGTTCAATGCCGCGGCGCTTGAGCTCGTCCTGCAGCGCCCACAGCACGTACCAGATGACGCCGACGCCCGCCGTAGCTTTCGTCGGGAACGGGCAACCAGGCTGAGAAGGGTCGACGATGACGTGCGCAGGCGGCAGCGGCTTGCCCTTCGCAGGAAGGTGGTGGTCCGTGACGACGACTTCCAGGCCCAGCTCGAGCGCGCGCTCGACGCCCGCGTGACTCGCCACACCGTTGTCCACGGTGACGATGATTTCAGTCGAGGGAAAGCGCTGGAAGGCCAGGTCCACCACGCTCGGCGTCAATCCATACCCGTGCACCATACGGTCCGGGACAATGAAGTTGATGTTCGCGCCGAGCGCACGCATGCCGCGCAGCGTTACCGCACAAGCTGTCGCGCCGTCGCAGTCGTAGTCCGCCACGACGAGAAATTTGCGGCCCTGCTGGATTCCGTCCGCGAGGAACTGCGCAGCCTCGGCAGTACCTTTCATCTGCGAGTGGTGGTACAGAAAGCGCAGCGCGCCGCCGAGCTCAACCATCGAATCCAGCCCGCGCCCAGCCAGCACGCGCGCCAGCAACGGCGGCGCGCCTTCGCGCATGAGCGTCATCGCCGTGGCCGGCGAGTAGGTGCGCTGCGCAACAGTGACGCGGGTGGATTCAGCCATGATTAGTGCAGCGTCTCAGCGACGAAAGTCAGATGGCTTCCGAACAGCGAGTCGACGGCTTCTTCCGGCGTGAGGTCGAACACCGGCACGCGGATGCGCCGAAGGTTGGCGAATTGTTCGACTGCGAGCAGCGTGCCCACTTTGCGGTTATACGTATCGTGGTGGCTGCACAGCGCCGTGGACACTTCGATAAAGCTGTCGGTCGACAGCTTGCGGTATGCAACAGTGATGCCGCCCTGGTGCAGGAAAGCATCGCCTTCGGGCGTGTCCAGCACGAGCGGACGGAAGTGCTTGATGCGGATGCCTTCTTCGTCCGCGACGCGTCGGGCGGCCGCATAGCGGGCGGCCTGGTCTGCCACAATGTCGCCACTCAGCTGCTTCAGGTTGACGGGTTCGGTCATGCGGGTGTTCTCCAGTTGGATGATTGAGTCCGAGATGGACCTGACGATAATATATCGTCAAACACGTATAACGTCAAATCAACCAACGTCGATATGGTGCGAGTATAGCGCATTAAGCTATATTTGTGCTATAATTGCATTAACAAGTTAACAAGGAATCCAATCCATGCCGCAGACTGTTCTTGAACAGCTGGAACAAGCTTCGAAGCGCGTCGAAAGCGCTACGACCCGCCGCAACGCGATTCAGGCCAAGCTGGAAGCTGCACGGCAACTCTACGCCGAGGCGCTCAAGGAAGCTGAAGGCCTCGTCAATGCACGCATTGAGAAGAAGCGCCATCCCGACCTGCTCAAGCCAGGTGTCACGGTCAACCTCGACCTGCTTCGCACTATCCTGACGCGTGAAGAAGCTGAGAACGCGAAGGCGGTGGCCGAGTTCGTGCGTGCTGTTGACGACTTCGAAGCCTTCATTTCTCGCATCGAGAAGGCGCTCGCCGACCCCGAAGCAATGAACGAGCTGCTGCTTACCATCAAGCCTGTCGCGCCGGCCGCCGCCGCGCCCGCTACGGCCGAACCTGCGGCAACCGCAACGTCCGGTGCCGCCGTTCAATTCAACGAGGACGACATCTGATGCCCGTCACTGTCGCCACGGTCGACCTGGAGCGTCTGAACCGGCGTTACACCGGGCTGCAGCTGCGCTTTGCCGCCCTGCAGGGCCGCGCCGAAGAGCTTCAGGCGACAAAGACCCGCCTTTCGCGGGAAATCTCGCTCGCGAAGGCACGCATCGAGCTGGCTCCAGAAGTCACGGAAGCATTCAACTACCTCCAGGAGCAGGCGCACCAGCTGGCCGTCGGCGAATTCGAGGAATTACTGAGTGCGTTCGTCGCAGACGTTATTCCGGATGCTGGCCGCATTCATCTCGAGCTCGGTCAGGAGCGCGGCGCGCCGTCGCTCGACATCCTGCTGGATAACTCGGGCGACACGGAAAGTATTCTCTATGGCAACGGCGGCGGCCTGACCAACGTCGTCGTGACCGGGCTCGGCTATTCTGCACTTTCGCGTACCCGCAACCGCCAGCTGATGCTGCTGGATGAGCCAGACTGCTGGCTCAAGTCGGACAACGTTCCCAACTTCGTGAAGGTCATCGCAGAGGTCGCGAATCCTCGCCACGATGAAGACGGAACCTATGTGCCCGGCGTGCAGACGTTGATGATTTCGCACAATGAGTCCACGCGGCTTGCCGATGGCGGACACATTCAGGACGTCAAGCTCGAGTACGACCTGAGCTCGTTTGCCGCCCGGCATGGCGTGAAGGTCGTTGAAGTCGGTGAAAAGTCGGAATGCGCCTATGTAGTCTGGGTTCCGCGAAACGGACGCGGTGCTGACACCATCGAAATCCGCTACCGTGGCCCGAACGAAGGCGACGATGAACGCAACGCGCTGACGAAGGGCTACCCGTACGTCGAGTCCATCGAAGGCGCACGCGCCTGGGACTCGGCCGATGAAATCGGCATCCGCTGGATTGAAGCGACCAACCTGCGTTCACATGTGCGCACTCGCCTGAACCTTTCCTCGGGCCTGAATGTATTAACGGGCAACGTCAACGCGGGCAAGAGCAATCTGTACTTCACCAGCCTGCGCGCGATGGCCTACGGCGAGACCGATGACACCATGATTCGTCACGGCGCGGATTCTGCCATTGTCCGCATCGGCCTGGAGAGCGGCGTGGTGCTCGAGGTGGTACGCAGCCGCAAGGGTTCGCCCAAGGTGATGTACCGCCGATTCAATTCGCAGGCCGACTTCCTGGCCGGCCGGCATGCTCACGAGGGCCGTCAGGAAAACCGCGGCGGTGTTCCATCGTTCATTTCCGATGTGCTCAAGATTGAGCGTGTCGATGGCCTGGACATTCAGCTGCGAAGCCAGAAAGAGCCGGTGTTTCTGCTCAACGAGGCACCAGCACGTCGTGCGCAACTGCTGTCGGTCGGTCGAGAATCGGGCCTGCTGCAAGCGATTATCGAACGCCATCGTTTGAAAAATCGTCGCGACAAGGACCAGGTCAAGCGTGACGAAATCGAACTGGCTCAGGTGAACCGTACGTTGACAGCGCTGGTGCCGCTCGGCTCGATGTCGGCACTCGTAGACATCATGGATGCGCTGCTCGTCGAAGCGCAGGCCGCTGATGCACAGGTCCAGGAGAATCGCTCCCTGGTTGCCCGCATGGAACCGATGGAAGGCCGGGTGATGCTGCTACAAACGTTCGGCGACAAGCTGGCTGCCGCACCTTCGGCTCCGGCAGTGGTGTCAACCCAGCCGCTGGCGGACGTCGTCGCTCGTGTTGACCGCACAACGCTACTTGCGCAGCTTCCGGATATGCCGGCCCGCCCCGCAACGCCAGTTCTCGCAGACATCGCGAGTCTGCAGCGTCTCGAGGTCGCTATTGCTCGCGGACAACAGGCCACGACGCTTCTGTCGGCACTCAAGCCGGCGCCGGTAGCGCCGGAACTGGCCAACACGGCTCGCGTGCAGCATCTGATTTCGGCGCTTTCTGCTGGTCAGCAGGCAAGCGCCCTCTCAACGCTGATGAAGACAGCGCCTGTCGCGCCGCAGGTTCTGGATACATCGGACCTTCGCCGCGGCGGCGTGGCGCTCTCCAAGCGGCAGGAGGAAGTCGGCGTGCTCGAAAAGGACGCAGTGACTGCGGTGGCGGAAGCGAGCGCCGCGGACGAAGCACAACACAAGCTCAGGCATGACCTTGGCGTCTGCCCGACCTGCAACCAGACTTTCCCGGAAGCAAGCCATGCCTAATATCATCACCGGCTACCTAGGTTTCCTGTTCATCGGGGACACCCACATTGCGCGCCGGCCCGGTCGCCGCATCGACGACTATCTGACGGCTATTCTCACGAAGCTGCTGCTGGCCGCACAGATTGCGAAAGAGCATCGGCTGATTCCCGTGCACCTCGGCGATATGTTCAATCGCCCGCGCGAGAACGACCTCGAAGTGCTCAATCGCACGCTGGCCGTGCTGCGCGAATTCGACCTGCCGGTGGGCATGGGCCTGCCGGTGGTCGCTGGGTCGCACGACCGCACCGAAACACGCCTGACGGACAAGGACGCACTGCATCTGCTGGCAAACTTCGGCGTTGTGATGCCGATGGACAAGCCGGGTAAGGTGCTGACAGCCGACTTCAACGGCGTGCTCACGAATCTGTGGGTCACGCCCGCCGGCCAGCCCGTTCCGCATAGCATCGACGCAGAGCCCGGCACCCGCAACATCATGCTGACCCACCACGATTTCGACTTTAACGGCCTGTATCCTGAGGCATGCGAACTGCATGAAATTGAAGGCTGCGACCTGATGGTTAATGGTCACATGCACAAAGCCACGTCGATGGTGCTCAAGGGCCGCACGGCATGCCACAACCCGGGCAGCCTGGCGCGCGTCAAGGTCGACGAACGCAATCACAAGCCGGTAGTATCCATGTGGACGCCGGCGCACAGCCTGAACCTGGAAGCGATTGCGCTGCCGTTCGCTGACAACGTGTTCGACCTCGCGGGCAAGGAAGTCTATGCGGCGGACCCGAAGGACCTGAAGCCGACGCTGCCGAAGGGACTGCGGCTTTCCACGTTCGCCGCGAAGATTCGTACGCAGGAAGTGCTGGAAGCGGGCCGCACCACCGATGGGTCGGTCATGGTCGAGACGCTCGACAATTACTTCAAGCTGTTCGAAAAATCAGACAACCTGAAGCGCTACATGTCCGGCCTTCTTGCTGAAGAACTCGCCGAGCGCGAAGCCGCGTGACGGCCGTGCGTCGAACATGATTGTTTGCGTCTGCCAGTCCGTGTCGGACCGCCAAATCCGCGGCGCCATTCAAGATGGCGCCGCTTCTTCGTTTGAGGAATTGCAGGTGGAGTTGGGCGTCGCGCTCCGGTGCGGCAAGTGCGAAGGCCACGTTCGCGCAATGCTGGTGGATGTCGGGGACTGCGCGGTAGGCGTGCCGCGTGCCAGCCATCCCATCCTATTTCAAACGCATATCACGACCGGCGCGCGGCATTCAACCTTTTAAGCGGATGTTGGGTAAACGCGTCAGCTGCTCGAAAGATTCAAATTGCCAAAAAATGGCAGGGTTTATCCCTACTAAAGCCTGAGGGTCCGCCATTTTGATAGAAAAGACATCGCTGACGCTCGAATCTCGTTGAAAATTGCGCAAACGTTTGACTGCGGCGTAGGTGCGCTCATTCGTTCATGTCCGACTTTTATTGCCGATGAACTTACAAGTTTTTACAATTGCGCTCCATTGAGGGCAGTCAAACATGCCACTCACGGACGCCTCGCCGCGTGGGGCACTGTTTCAGAGAAAGACCGAAATGATAGGCAGCAATACCAATCTGGTGGAAATCCGAGCACTGAACCTGGCTTACCTCCAGTTCGCACGGGCGAACCTCGAGAAGAATCGCCAGCGCGGTGAACAGCTTCTCGGCGTGTCCTCCGAAGTGGCGCAGGCCATCCTGAAGATGACTGACGCGCAACAAGTCAAACTCGCAAGCGGCTCGCAGCTGCTGTGCGCGTTCCAGATGACCGACTTTGCCCTGCTCTCGGGTCTTGCAGAAAAGGTGTCGCGCGTCGACCTGGCTCTTCTCACCGCCCAAGCGGAAGCGCGCGAGGCGCTCGCCGCCTGAGAATCAACTCGCGTCGGCGAAGCCCGCGGTGTTCGGGCCCATGACCATCACGTCAGGATTGCGCATGACGAGTCTGGCATGCGCCAGGTCCGCATCGTCCCTCGTGTACCCCGCTGCCATCACAGCCTTCAGCGCAGAATCGGCCTCATAGTACGAAAGACCCGGTCCCGGAGCCTGTACGACTTCCTTGTAGGGCCGCAACTCCAGCCGCGACAGCAGCAGGAAATCCGGGCACCAATCAACCTGGGTGCGGCCGCCGTCGGCGGCATCGAGCAAGGCGCCTTTGTGTCGCAGCTGGTAGGTAGTGAAATCGACCAGCCAGTCGCCAGCAGCAAGCCAGGCGTGATAAGGCAATGCCTGTCCGGGAGGAACGCCTGCCGGCGTGTACATCTGCGCGCTCCTGGTGTGCGCGATGATGTCGCTGTCGCCGTGGCCTACTCGCCAGGCGGCAAAGCCGACCTGCGTCTCAAACACAAAACCGAGGTCTGCCAGTAGCTCGCGCCCAATTTCCGCATGTGTGTAGCAGTCGCTGCCCAGATGCGCGCTGGCCGCTTGTGCGAGCTTGCGAAGCGCATGACTCACCTGCTTGACTGCGACTTCAAGGGCACCGCGGTCGGCAGCCAGACGAGCGGCCAGTTCACGTTTTTTACGGGCCTCGCCCATCGCTTTCGTCCTTCTTTGGAGAGGACAAAAGTATACCGGTTACACAATGCACTTTCCAAGCTGCACAAAGAAAAAGCCGACCAGTAGGTCGGCTTGGGAGCGAGTGTTGGTGAGGTGTTAACCTCGTGCGCGCACGAGCGAATGACCTTTCAGGCTTGCCAGGGCTTCACGATGCGATGCGCTGAGGCTCATGAATTCGTTCACACCTTCGCGAATGAACCAGAAGCCTGTGATGCCGTGGACCACAAAAAACGCGAGCAGGCCGTACAGCGTGACGATGACGGGCCAGTCGATACCGAAGGTCGGAGCGTGAAGCACGCTAACCGCCAGGAGACCGCCGCCTGCGATGATAAAAGCGCTCGTCAGGAAGCCGCCACAGAACACGACCAGAACGAAGCTCATCAGAAAATGCGTCACGTGTTCCCATACCAGGTCGAATTTCATATTTCCTCCATCAGAAGTTAAGGTTCTGATGGCGTATAGCGAAGAAACCCCGGTGTGCGGCGCGGTCGCGTGCCCAATTCGTACAGACGAAAAAAAGCCACCTGTTGCCAGGTGGCAAAACGGCTCATACCGCACCGTAAAGGAGAAAACAACTCAAGTCGGAGAAACCTTACTTCAGTATAGTGAGGCGTGGTCCCCATGATTCAGTCCCAGTAGTCGAGCACGGCCTTGCGACGAATTTGCACCGGATGGTCAGGGTTTTTGACCCAGCGAATGAGCTCGGTGCGCGCGTGCGCGCGATGCTGCTCTTCGTGACGCTTGCGATGGTACGTGGGCGGGCTGATACCCCACGGGCCATTCTTGTCTTCATGCCACCAACGCAGCTGGGCGGCCCGCTCCTTGCCCGTCAGCTCGTAACAGGCGCGAAAGCCGGTGACCCCGGTTTCAGGGTCGATGGTGTATTCAAAGCCCCACTCCTCGGTAACCCAGGAGGGGACGTAGTTCTTGCGACGAATGGTTCGTGCCATTTATTGCTCCCTGTGATGGACATAACAGGGAGCAGGTGAAGTGAGGCGTATGCATTCGTGTTCCTTTTCTAAACAGATGGTATAGTATAGCATAAATTGGGTTGTAGCGGAATTATACTCAAAACGCTTAGGACCATTCGCCGCCTGCCGCGGCGGACGGGCGCGCGTCCCGTATCCGCACAACTTTGACCGCTATCCCCTCATGAAGACGTCCCGTTCCCACCTCCGGCTTCAGCCGTCGCTGACGCGCTGCGCGATTGCCGCCCTGCTGTTGTGCAGTACGGCCGCGTTCGCGTCGAATTTCTACGTGGTCGTGCCCGTTCCGGCAAAGACCTCGGCCGGCATCAAAAACATCAACGTCGCGCTGACCGGCTATTCGTTGCCCTCGGGCCTGGTGGGTCAGGCATATGCCGGCTTTGATTTCAAGAGCGTGCTTGCGGTCACGGGTGACGCGAGCTACACCGGCTATGGTGTTCGGTGGAGTGTCGCCTCGGGCAGCTTGCCCGCAGGATTGACGCTCAACAGCGATGGCACGCTCACAGGAACTCCTACTTCGGGCGGTACGGCGTCGTTCCAGGTTATGGCGACGTACAAGACGAAGGCAGGCCAGCAGACTTACCGGATTGTCGTCGCACACATTACGGTCGACCTCGCAGCCGGCACGCCGCCGCAGGCCTTCGTTGGCTCCGCCTACAGCTATGACCTGAAGCCCCTGTTGACGGTAGCGGGCGATGGCGCCTACACCGGCTCGGGCGTGTCCTGGCGCATCGTATCGGGAAGCCTGCCGCCGGGACTCTCGCTCTCGGCCTCCGGTGTCGTCAGTGGTACACCAACGGCGGCTGCGACGGGACCGGTCGTTGTGCAGGCCACTTACCGCGGCGTGAACGGCCAGCAGACCTACCAGATGGTGGCTCTCAGCATCTCGGTGTCGCTCGCCGCCAGCACACCCCCGCAGGCGATTGTGGGTCAGGCGTATTCGTACAATCTGAACCCTCAGCTGGCAGTCAGCGGAGACCCTGGCTTCAGTGGGTCCGGTGTGACGTGGGACGTGATTTCGAGCAGCTTGCCCGCAGGACTTACTCTGTCCAGCGGGGGCCTGATTACTGGCACGCCGAGTGCCGCAGGAACGGGTTCCGTTACCGCGCGCGCAACCTATCGAAACGCGAACGGCCAGCAGACCTATCAGGTCGTATCGCTCAACATCGTCGTCAGCCTGAATTCCGCGTCGCTGCCGCTGGGCAACGTCGGAACAAGCTACTCGTACGATTTCAAGCCGCTAGTGAGCGTATCGGGGGACACGGGCTATGCCCTGTCGGCGGTCCAGTTCCGTATGGCGTCTGGCTCCAGCCTGCCCACCGGCCTGACTCTTGGCTCTAACGGCGTACTGGCCGGCACGCCGGCGGCTACCGCAACGTCTGGCCAGAAATTCTCGGTAGTTGCCGACTATCGTGGGCAGCAAGCCACGGTTCAATACACCGTCACGGTCAACCCGGCGTACTTTGATTTCAACCCAACGATTTCGTCGAACACGACGAATTACAACCTGTACAACGCAGCCCGCTCAGCAGGATGGGATGGCGTGGCACCGCTGCGCGCTTCGGTAACCGTTGGCGCGGGTGTTTGGGTGGGCGCGTCGTCTACCGGGAACTACGCATTTTCGACGGGCTCCGGGTTTCCCGCGCAAACCACACTCAAGGTGACCAACAACGGCGCGATTGTCGGCGCTGGCGGCGCGGGTGGCTCGGGCTGCGCCAATGGCTACTGCAGCACGTCAGTCGGCGGGAATGGCGGCCCTGCGTTGTACGCGCAATACCCCATCACCATCGTCAACAACAATGTCATTGGCGGGGGTGGTGGTGGTGGAGGCGGCGCGCAGGCGTCCTGGCAGAGTAGCGTCGTCGCGGGCGGCTCGGGCGGCGGCGGTGGTGAGGGCTGGGGAACGTCTGCGGGCGGAGGTGTGACGACGGACCAACCAAGCTATCCGCAGGGCCACGCAGGCGGTACTGGTTCGATTAGCGGGCCGGGCGCAGGTGGTGCGGGCACGCAGTCCGGCATGTATCCAAACCAGTTCAGTGCGCCTTGGTACTGCTACTCCAATACAGCCGGAACGGGGGGCACCTGGGGCCAACCAGGCGGAGCTTCGGCAGCGGCCTACGGCTCGGGCTGTAATGGTGCCGGCAGCTACTACCCGGGCGGCGCTGCAGGTTATGCCGTTGTGGGTCGCGCCAACGTGACGTGGGCCACAACGGGAACGATTTACGGGCCGCAACAGTAAGCACGACAGCTTGAAAAAGAGCCCGCACATCGCGGGCTTTGTATGAATAGTTTTGCGTTCTATACGCCGGGCGGTACTTCGCCCGTTTCAATAATCGACGTCTGGTCTCGTTCCCGAGCGTAAAGACGTCCTGGCCATATTTGTACGGTATTGAGCAATATGAGTAAGTTAACCTTCAGTCAACGGTTGTGGATTCCAATCATTCTCAGCCTTCTCGCCCTTGTTGGCGTGTCCGCGTTTGACGCATGGCAGGCAAAAGGGATTCGCGTAGAAGAGCGGCAAGCAGAGCTCGCGGACATTACCGACGCGGCGCTCGGTGTCATCAAGGAGTATGCCGACGAAGCTGGCGCAGGTAAGGTGCCGCTCGAGGTCGCGCAGCAACAGGCCCTTGAACGCATTCGCGACATGAAATACGGCAGCAGCGGCTATTTCGCAGTTCTCGATGCGGATGTCGGCATGCTCATGCATGGCGCCAAACCGGAGATGGAGCACAAGAACGCAAGCTCCATCCACGATAGCGACGGCATCTACCTCTGGAAAGACGCGGTACGCATTGCACAAGGACAAGGACATGGGTTTCTCCGCTATCGCTGGCCGAAGCCGGGCGCCACGCAAGATATTCCCAAGCTGTCGTACGTCGCCGCGTACAAGCCATGGGGCTGGACTCTTCTGACGGGCGTGTACATGGACGACATCGACACAGCGTTTCATGAGTCTGTCCTTCGGGCGGTGCTCGTCGCGCTCGTCGCGGGCGCCCTGCTCGCCTTCGCAACGGTGATGGTCAATCGAAGCCTTCGTCGCGCACTAGGTGGCGACGTCGAATACGCCATCAGCGTGGCGACAACCATTGCAAACAGGAATCTTAGCGAACCGGTGCGCACGATAGCTGGCGACAGTTCGAGTTTGCTATTTGCCATGAGCCATATGCAGGAGCAACTGAGGGCCACCGTCGACGAAATCCAGCTGTCGGCCAACTCCATTGCGACTGCATCAGGGCAGATTGCCGCGGGCAATGAGGACCTGTCCCAGCGGACCGAAGAGCAGGCAGCGTCGCTTGAAGAGACGGCGTCGACGATGGACGAATTCACCTCGACGGTCTCCCACAATGCCGACAACATCACGCAAGCCAGCGCCATGGCCGGGCAGGCTGTTGGAGTCGCGCAGGATGGCAACGACGTGGTGCGGCAGGCGGTGCAATCCATGGAGCGCATCAACGAGAGCTCGAGCAAAATCAGCGCGATTGTCAGACTGATTGACAGCATTGCGTTTCAGACGAATATCCTGGCGCTCAATGCTGCGGTTGAAGCGGCGCGCGCCGGCAGCGAGGGCCGCGGGTTCGCCGTGGTCGCGAGCGAAGTACGGAGCCTCGCGCAACGTTCTGCCGCCGCCGCGAAAGAAATCAAGGACCTGATTGCTGTGTCGGGTTCTGACGTTCGAAACGGTGTCAGCCTTGTCGAGCGCGCCGGCGCGACGATGGAACAAATCATCAAGTCCGTCACGCAGGTCAACGCCATCATGCGCGATGTCGCAGCGGCTACGGATGAGCAACGCCGGGGCATCACCGAAGTGAGTCGTGCCGTCTCGCAAATGGACCAGGTAACGCAGCAGAACGCAGCGCTCGTCGAAGAATCCGCATCGGCTGCCAGTTCGCTCGGCTCGCAGGCCGAAGAGCTGAAGAAGACTGTCGCGCGCTTCCAGCTGCACTGATTGGCTCACTGAACTACGAAAGGGCTCGCTAAGCGCGAGCTTTTTTCATTTCGGACACTTTAGCCCTATACGGGGTCGTGGACAAATAAACAGGAGTGACATCATGAACAGGACCTCAATAGCATCTCTGTTTCCCGCGCGCGGTCGCGCTGACGCATGGGGCGCAGGCAGCAAGGTTGTCGACGCTGACGGCCGCCTGTTGCCCGTGTTTCGCGGACAGCACGGCGCAGCGAACCACTGGAGCGAATCGCAGATTGGTTCCCTGTCGTTCGGCTCGGCCCGTGCCGCGTCGGTCTACGCTGAGAAGCCCAACAATCGTCAGCACAACGCGCTGGCGCCGAAGGTGTTCCCCGTGTATCTCGACATTCAAAAACCATTCCTCGATTGCCCTACCGACCCGTTCATGGATTTCTCGCACTATGCCGACGTGTTCGGCATCGACGAAGCGAAAAGACTGGCGGTGAAGTTCAAGGACTATGTGCTCAGCACGGACACCTGGCATGCGGTATCGAGTGACCTCGAGTCGGTTGAGGAACTCACGGCGCAACGCCCTGACCTGCTGCTCGAGCTGTGCATGTTGCTCTATCCGGTCCTGGATGATGCCGACGAAGTCGCGCGGCTGGTTGCGCACGGATTCGATGGAGCCATTCATGCAGGCAGTGGCTGGGCGTCGGCACATGAACCGGAGTATCGGGTGTTCTCGACCGAGCAGGTTCGCTCGGTATGGGACACGTGTTTCAGTCCGGTATAACCGTAGTAACTCCAGCCACAGGGATTCGTCTCTGTGGCTTATTTACGCAAAAAAAATGGCCACCGGGTAGGTGGCCATCGAGTCGTCAGGCGCTGGCGAGAAGCCTGCGTCCTTCGATGTCTGCCTTGTGACACAGGCGGGCAAAATCGCCACGCAAAGCATTCCAGTCGCGTGAACGCAGCTTGCCGATATAGGCCTTACGTTCACCCATATCGGTCATAGCGGCGGCCTGCTTGAGCTGCTCATCGAGCAGATGCTCCATCCGCTTCTCAGCCTCCACCGTCAGGCGTCGCTTTGCCGGCGCCAGATGATGCGCATATCCGCGAATTACCGGATGCGCGGTCACGTGCATAGCACGGTTGACGCTCCACATGTCCTGCGCGCGGCGAACCTGGGCAATCGCCGACTGGCAGTCCTGTTCATAGCGGCTGACCTGCTGATTCACGAAAAACTCTGCGGCTGGGTCCATCTTTCCTCCTTGTTGTTAGTGTGGGCCCGTGAGCATCAGTCGCAGATTTTCTGCGGCCGCGCCAGCTGAGCCTTTCCCTAGATTGTCGATGACCACGGCAACAGAGCTGCCACCACCTGGCTGCCCGGCAACGCAAATCAACGTATCGTTGGTGCCATTGCACACCTTCGGGTTGACGCGATGTCCGAGCGTCTCTGCGCGCTGAACACGCACATTCGGATGGTCCCGATAGATTGCGTAGTAAACGTCGAGCACTTCGTCTTCGGGCAATTTCACGTAGGTCTGCACAAGCATGCCCTGCTTCCACGGACCCACCATCGTCGTCAGCACAGGGCCTTCGACTCCGGTGTATCGCGCGATTTCAGGAAGATGCCGATGAGCCTTGCCGAACTGCACAAGACGCGGCGTGCCCTCCTCCTTGCCTTTGCGGCCTCCTGCGGAATAGCCCGTCACGCCTTGAAAAACCAGCTGGCCAAGACCGAAGGCCCCCACGAGCGGCTTTCCGGCCAGGATGCACGCAGTTGCGAAGCATCCTGGGTTGGCGACCTTCCGAGCCTGAGCGATGTCGGCCTCCGGGGTGAATTCCGGCAGACCATACACCCAATCCGGATGGCAGCGATGTGTCGCACTGGCATCCAGGATACGAGCTTGCCGGTTGCACGATTCAACGAGCGTAGCTGCAGCGCCCGCTTCGTCGTCCGGCAGACACAGCACCACGAAATCAGCCTCGCGCATTGCATGCTTGCGATACGCGGGATGCTTGCGCATGCTGTCGGGGAGCGTGAAAACCGGCTCGATGATTCCCTCAGCCCACAGCTGCTCGAGGTATGGCTGAAGTGCCATGCCGACCGTGCCGGCCGCGCCATCAACGAAAACCTTCTTCATGCTGCCTCCAGTTTCAGATAGGTGACCAACTTGGCCAGGACGCTCTCACGTGAGCCACGAGTGAGGCCCGTGCGCAGTAGCAGCAGGTTTTCACGCGTGATGGTGTCGTTGCCAAACACGACATCCGCACCGGTCTCCTCGAATTGGCGAAGTGCCAGGTCAAACTGAGTATCCGGCGTGGCGCCCGCGCTTGTCTTGAAGCCGACCAACTTTACGTCCGGCCGACGGGCCTTCACGAGCTGCAGCAGCTTGGGCGTCGGCGTCAGATTCATTGCCCGCGCACCTTCGCGAGAAGACAGGCGCTGGGCGTACTTGCCCGACTCGATGTCGCCAATCTTGCCCTCGTAATCGCAAAGCGCGACGTTGAACACCACTGCGCGGGTAACCGGGTCTGCCAGAACTTCCTGGAGTCTCGCCGCCACGTCTTCATTGGTCTCCAACGAGGACCGGTAATCCGCCATGCGGGTCAGATGCAGCCGGGCGATGCTCGGCCCAAGCAGGTTAAACAGATTGCGAGCTGTCGTGCCGTACGCGGGAGCGCACAACGCCATGTGATTGCGCACATGCTGTATGGTTCCGCCGCCAAAAATATGAATAGTCATGATGTCGTATGTCCTCGGACTGTGGAAAAGCCCACAACTGGTATAGGTTCCAGAAGCACTGGACAAAGCTGGTCAGAACGCGATTCTACGCTATACGTAGCGAGGCCTCCAATCGGTAGGCTGCAACTACGGGGAGTGTGCATGAGCAATCGTAAAGCGTTGATTCAGGCTATGTCTGCGGACAAATCCGACCAGGACGATGGCCCCGATGGCGACATCGGCGCACCGTACCAGGTTTTTACCAAGAGCCGGGTCAGCAACGAGTACAGCATTTACCTGTCGAATCCCGTGATTGAGCCGGATGTGTATGACGAAGTCTGTCACCTTCTGCGCTCGGTATCGGAAAATGATGAGGTCAAGCTTTACCTCAACACGCCTGGTGGGGCGCTGATTTCGGGTATGGCCATTATCCAGGCCATGCGCGATTGCAAGGCGACCATCACAACGGTTCTGAATCCCCAGGCGTTCTCGATGGGCGCTCTGATGTTCCTCGCTGGCGACCAAAAAGTCGCGCCGCCGCAAAGCATTCTCATGTTTCACAACTACAGCGGTGGGGGCGGGAACGGCAAAGGTAATGAACAGGTCGCGGAGCTGTCCGCAATCAACACTTGGTTCGAGGAGGCAATGCATGACATCTGCGCGCCTTTCTTGACGAAGAAAGAACTGCGCGATGTCCTGCAGGGGAAGGACCTCTGGATGCGGAGCGCTGAAATCAACCGGCGTCTGCACGAACTGAAGAAGGCCACGAAAAAGTGACTTCTCTTCAAGGAAAACGGACCGTCATCGCAGCACTGGTGACGGCCTGTACTGTGGTAGTCACGGCTGGGGCCTTCATGAGCTACAAGCTTAACAAGAACCCGCCCTTTGCGATTGCCACACAGGTCACACAGGAGGAGCCGGCGACTACCGCCGGCTCTTCCGTTCCCGTGCTCCCGACAGGTTGCTGGGATGTCGCCATCAAGAACGATACGGATGTCGCGGCCACATGGGTTCCCTCGTGCGCCGGCGCGCCGGCGGTCACTCTCGGCGAGCAGCCTTGGCCACAAGGCGTGGTGCGCCTCCCGGCATGGGGCAAAGGTGAGCCGCCCATGTCCTGGGCCCAGGCGCACGTGGAGATGTCGCGCGAGCTCGCGCAGCACGGCTCAGGCGCCCTGCTGTACCTGCCCGTCAATTCGGATGGTTCAGGCTACTACGTGGCCGCATGGGCTCTTGAGCCAACGGTCGACGATGAGGATTCGGACCCGGCGCCGGCCGTGAAACGCGGGCTCTCGGTCGGCGTGTATGGCGCGCCGCCAACGAGTGTGGTCACGCCGGCAGGCCGGGTGTACTTCAACACGGACCTGTCGCCAAAGGTGTGGCCGGGCTCGCACCGTGAGTCGACGAGCGCAGATGATGAGGGCGATACGGCTTCCGACGATGATGACGGCTCCGACTCAGCGACACCGCCCGGCGCTACGGGCGAAAACGCTGAAAACTGAATTGCCAAAGGAAAAGCCCGGTGTCCATGAGGAGCACCGGGCGGTGAGAATGTTTAAGCCGTTTGCCGAACGTTACTTCGCGATACCACTACGAAGCGCGCCAAGCAACGCACCCATGACCTCCGCAGGAGCGTCTTTCCACTCGTCATCCGCCCAATAGGCGATTTCGAGTTTCCCGTCCAGAACCACTCGAACATAGCTACATTCATCAGGCGCCGCCGGGAAGTGAATGGCACGCGCCGAGCCCGCGATGGGCACGCTGCACTCGTTCAGGTATGCGGTTTCCATGTTGTCGCGGATGTGCGCGATTTCCATGTCGTCGATACCGTACTGCTGCGCGAGCAACATCCGCAGCTCCGGCGAATACAGCGGCAGTTCGATGCAGCCGGGCTCGTTCTCCACGATGACGGCCATACCGGTGAAGCTGACCAGCTTACCGCCGCGCAACGTGTAGTTGATGTCTTCGAGCCCCTTCGCGCTGCCGGTGGCCGCCTTCGACACCGCATCGTAGAAGTCGTCAGGGTCGTCGAACGTGTGAAAATCATCGACACCCGGAACCTCGACGGTGCCGGAAATCATGAACGCGTCATCGACCAGCCAGACTTTTCCGTTGGGAAATTTCGTAAACATTGCCTATAGCTCCTGTGGATTTGCGACCTCAGCACTCAAACTGAGTGTCGCCGTTGTTGAATGTCCTTCTCAGAGGTATAGGCGTCTGCAACAGGAACTCAGGTCGGGTGTGCCACGGACACGCCCTTCTTCATCTGATGACCCGCGTACAGCGTCACCAGCAAAATCACGGCGAAGAACAGCAACGACCAGACGTGAAATTGCAGCCGGAGCACGGGCGGAACATAGTCGCCACAGACTCCTGTTGCCTTGAACAGCGGCGGGACAGCCTTGGCCCACGGCAGCCCGTTCAGAAACGCAGCTACAGCGTCCCGACCGCAGGACGAACTGGGTACCGAGATGGCCCATTGGATTTTGATGGACGCCGCTATGCCGACGAGCGCGCAGAAATTGGTTGCCGCGCGCAATACGGCGGCCGCCGACCCGCTCGCCTTCATGCGGCACAGCGCAAGAATACCGATGAAGAGAAAGGCATAGCGCTGAATGATGCACATCGTGCAGGGCTGCAAGTGCCAGGCGTGCTGCAGCAGACAGGCTACGGCAACAGCGCCAAAGGCGATACTCGCTGTTTCGCGATTTACTCGGTCAATGTGCTTCATTTCAAACCTTTTCGGAACATCTTGACGAGCAGGCCCCAAGGCGAGCTGTCGGTGATTTTGCGCCCGTCGGAATAGACGAGCTCGAAGCCGTCGCGAAACCGGCGGACGGTCATGCCGAACATGGTCTTGCTGATGAGCGGCGTGCGAACTGGACTGGACGCCACTGCGGCCGCGGCGGGCGCTATGGCAAGCGTGGGCACATACTGCGTCAGCAAGGGCGAGACCCGAACGGGTTTCGCCGCACGGCCGCGCGACGACGACTTGCTCATGAATCGGGTGATAGTGTTGAAGTTAACAAACAGTATACCAGAAAATGCGTAAGGGACCGCAAAGAGAAAGAGGCCTCCAGCAGGCGGCCTCTTTCTTGTCCGTCTTTGCGGTTACTTCGCCCAGAGATACAGCGTTGCGGGGTTCCACGCGCCCTTGTTGTTGTTCATGAAGGAAGCGCCGTACTGGCTGCCGTAGCCGCCCAGACCGCCGCAGGCATCATCCGAGCCAGGGGTCGTGTTGCCATCCTGGTTGCCCGACCAGCCCCACCGCACGCCGCAGGTCCACGGGCCGCCCGAGTTGTATTCGACGATGTTGAACCCGAACCGTGCCTGGTCTAGGGCAGCGCCATTGGGATAGGTGGTCGCGTGGACGTACCAGTTCGGGTAAGTCATCGGCACACCGGCTCCGTCGGTGTACGTAAGGGTCTTCGCGTTGCTGAAGGCTGTTTGTGCCGTTTGAGCCGGGCTGACGACGTTCATCTGGTAGGTGCTTTCGTTGGCCGCCTGCAGCATCAACTGGGTGACCGCCAGGCGCGCGAACGCAGCAGAGACGAAGTTGCCGTCCGCCACGGTCCGGCCGGTAGCGTTGTCGTTCAGCGTCGTGCCGTTCGTCCAGTACGTCGTGTCGCCCTGAAGCGTTGTACCGTCGCCTTGCGCCTGCTTCATCAGCAGCGTCCAGCCGCCGCCGTTGAGGGTTTGGTTGCAGTAGACGTCAGTCGGCGTGCCACCCAGGTTGATGCGATACACGCCATCGCCTGTGGCGCCGGCGTAGCTGTAAGGCGCCGTCGGGCTGTGATACGCCTGGCAACTCGCGGCGTAGGTGCCATCCGACCAGGTGCGGTATCCGCCGTTGTCCTTGATGTTGGCGGTCACCGACATGCTGTAGCTGGCGGCCGCTGACGTCTTGGACTTGTACGCTGCCGTTACCGCCACGCTCGATGTACCCACCGCCGACGGAGTACCGGTGATGCGCCCGTCCGTACCCAGTGTCAGGCCCGCAGGCAACGAGCCGGACACGCTCCACGTCACGCCAGTGCCATCGCCCGCGTAGGCTGCGTCGCCCGTAATCGAAAGGTTAGGTTTCAGGTCGTAGGTCACCGCAGTGCCCGCGGTCATACCGGGAAGCGTGGCGCCCGCCAGGCTCACCGTAATGGCGCCGACCAGTACGGAATAGCTCTGCTGGCCGCTCTTGCTCTTGTAGGTGGCCTGGATGGTGAACGGCGTACCGGTGTTTTCTGCCGTCGGCGTGCCGGAGATGACGCCATCGGCGCTCAGGCTCAAGCCAGCCGGCAGCGCACCAGACGCAACGCTCCACGTCACGCCAGAGGCGCTGTAGGCGGCATCTCCCGATACGGCGAGTTTCGGCTTGAGGTCATAGCTGTAGGCAGCGCCCTGTACGCCGGCCGGCAGCGTTGCGTTACCGAGGGCCACCGTGATGGCGCCCACCACAACCTGGAAGCTCTGCTGGCCCGTCCGGGACTGGTAGCTCGCCTTGACGGTGAAGGGATACGTCCCCTCTGCGTTTGGCGTGCCGGTAATCGTGCCGTCGGAATTCAGCTGCAAGCCGGAAGGCAGCGCGCCGCTCGCTACGGCCCAGGTGACCTGCGCGGGCGTGTATTGCGGGTCGCCGGTTACGCTCAGGCGCGACTTCAGGTCGTAGCTGTATTGCGCACCCTGCACTCCTGCAGGCATCGCGCTATCAGCAGCCAGGGCTACGCTGATGTCGGCGATGACCACCGGATAGGCTTGCTGTCCGGCCTTGGTCTTATAGGTCGCCATCACCTGGATGCTCGATGTGGCGGCCGCGGTCGGGGTGCCAGTCAGTTTGCCGTTGTCCGCGAGCGTAAGCCCGGCCGGCAGGCTGCCGGACACGACGCGCCAGTGCACACCGTAGCCGGTGTAGCTCGGGTCGCCCGTCACCGAAAGCAATGAGTTGAAATCGAACCCCGCGTAGGACCGATTGACCACGCCCGCGGGCAGCGCGACGCTGCCCAGCGAAACGTTGATGTTGCCGGAGGATGCGGTGCGATTCGGAACGGGCACTACGACGTAGTAATTCGCCGCGGAAGCTGCCGCTGATGCACCAAGAAGTGCTCCCGCGACGGCGAATTTAAGCGTCGAAAACGGGAATTTCGGATTGGATACGGTACTGCGCACGATGCCGCCTGTGGTGATGAATGGGAGACTACGCCGGAAGAAATTACTTGTTGCGTAGTATAGGTAGCTACCCGGTGGCGGCGACGGGCTATACCGTCCAATGCAACCGAAACTCGTTTTTCTCGACTTTGACGGCGTCCTGCATCCATGTACCGCCGGCACGTTCATCTACGTGGACCGCTTCGAGGCCTTCCTGCGCAAGCACCCCTGTATCCGAGTTGTGCTATCCACCAGCTGGCGCGTCGACTACGGCTGGCACGACCTGATGGCTCTCTTCTCGCCGGACCTCCGTGAACGCTTTGTCGGCGCCACGCCGCAGCTCGACGATTCCCTGCGTGCCGTACGCGAGCAGGAAATTCACGCCTGGCTGCGCGACAACGGCTGCCTGAAGCTGGAATGGGTGGCGCTCGACGATGATGCGAGCCTGTTCACGGCACACTGCCACCAGCTCGTACGATGTGAGACGGTCAGAGGCCTGCGCGCCGCGCAGCTCGAGCAAATCGAGGCGAAACTTGGCTTGCCGAGATAAGAAAAGCCCCTGTGAACAGGGGCTTCATTTATTGCGCAGCGGCCGGCGCCTGCATCAGTCCCAGCTGAGCGCTCCGCCCGTCTGATATTCAGTCACGCGAGTCTCGAAGAAATTCTTTTCCTTCTTCAGGTCAATCATCTCGCTCATCCACGGGAACGGATTTCCCGCGCCCGGGAACAACGGCTCGAGACCAATTTGCGTCATGCGACGGTTGGCGATGAAGCGCAGATATTCCTTGAACATTGGAGCATTCAGGCCCAGCACGCCGCGCGGCATGGTGTCCTCCGCGTACGCATATTCAAGGTCAACCGCCTTGCGGAAGATGTCGGTGAGCTCGGCCTTGAAGCGGTCAGTCCACAGATGCGGATTTTCCAGCTTGACCGTGTTTACGAGGTCAATGCCGAAGTTGCAGTGAGCCGATTCATCGCGCAGGATGTACTGGTACTGCTCCGCGGCGCCGGTCATCTTGTTCTGGCGGCCGAGCGCGAGAATCTGCGTGAAGCCGACGTAGAAGAAGAGGCCTTCCATGATGCAGGCGAACACTACGAGCGAGCGCAGCAGCTTCTGGTCGGTTTCGAGCGTGCCCGTCTTGAAAGCCGGGTCCGTCAGCACGTCGATGAACGGGATGAGAAACTCATCCTTGTCTCGGATGGATTTCACTTCGTGATATGCATTGAACACCTCACCTTCGTCGAGCCCCAGGCTCTCCACGATGTACTGATACGCGTGTGAGTGGATGGCTTCGTCGAACGCCTGGCGCAGCAGAAACTGACGGCACTCAGGGCTCGTGATTTGGCGGTAGGTGCCCAGCACGATGTTGTTCGCAGCGAGCGAGTCCGCCGTCACGAAGAAGCCGAGATTGCGCTTCACGATGCGCATTTCGTCTTCGCTCAGGTGGCCCGACTTCCACTGCTCGATGTCGCGCTGCATGCTGATTTCCTGCGGCATCCAGTGATTCGCACACTGTGACAGGTACTTTTCCCATGCCCACTTGTGCTTGAAAGGTACCAGCTGATTGACGTCGGTCGTGCCGTTGATGACGCGCTTGTCGACCACGTTTACGCGGCCGGCGGATTGTTGTGCTGATTGGCTCATGAATTCTCGTTGTGTGAGGGAAACAACCAGGCCTTCCGGCCTGGTTGGTCGCTACTTACGCCCAGTTGGTCACTGGCACGCTTCGCAGTCGGGGTTGTCGATAGAGCAGAACTTCACGTCGGACGCCGGCGCGGGTTCCGAACTGACGGCGGCGGCCACGCTCGAGGTCGGCACCGCGTTGAGCTCACCACCGTTACCGGTCGATTTCTCAGCGCTCGAAGCCGCCAGCGTGCGCAGGTAGTAGGTTGTCTTCAGACCGCGAACCCACGCGAGCTTGTAGAGCTCGTCGAGTCGCTTGCCCGATGCCCCTGCCATGTAGATGTTCAGCGACTGCGCCTGGTCAATCCACTTCTGGCGGCGCGCGGCTGCTTCCACGAGCCACTTCGGGTCGATGTCGAATGCCGTCGCGTACAGCGTCTTGAGGTTGGCCGGAATACGGTCAATCTTCGCGAGGCTGCCGTCGAAATACTTCAGGTCGGAGACCATCAGGTCATCCCACAGTCCGGCCGCCTTCAGGTCGCGCACGAGGTGCTCGTTGATGACGGTGAACTCGCCCGACAGGTTCGACTTCACGAACAGGTTCTGGTACGTCGGCTCGATGCTGGCCGACACACCCACGATGTTCGCGATGGTCGCCGTCGGCGCGATGGCCAGGCAGTTGCTGTTGCGCATGCCGTGCTCTTTCACGCGAGCGCGCAGTGCATCCCAGTCGAGGCGCACGGTGCGGTCGACTTCGAGGTACCCGCCGCGCTCTGCTGCGAGCAGGTCAAGGCTGTCGAACGGCAGGATGCCGCGGTCCCAGAGGCTGCCCTCGTAGGACGGGTAGCGACCACGCTCCTGCGCGAGTTCCGTCGACGCCCAGTAGGCGAAGTAGGCCACCATCTCCATCGACGCATCGGCGAACTCCACCGCTTCCTGCGATGCGTACGGCAGGCGCTGGATGTGCAGCGCGTCCTGGAAGCCCATGATGCCCATGCCCACCGGACGATGCTTAAGGTTCGAATTGCGCGCCTTCTCGACCGGATAGAAGTTGATGTCGATGACGTTGTCGAGCATGCGCATCGCGACGCGGATGGTGCGCTGAAGCTTCGCAACGTCCAGCTTGCCGTCCTTCGTGAGGTGGGCAGCCAGGTTGACGGAGCCGAGATTGCACACCGCGATTTCCTGCTCATTGGTGTTGAGCGTAATTTCGGTGCACAGGTTCGACGAATGCACCACCCCAACGTGTTGCTGCGGCGAGCGGATGTTGCACGGGTCCTTGAACGTAATCCACGGATGGCCCGTCTCGAACAGCATCGAGAGCATCTTGCGCCAGAGCGTTGCCGCCGGCATCTGCTTGAATACCTTCACCTCGCCGCGCGCGCCCATGGCCTCATACTCGGCGTAGCGCTTATCGAACGCCGCGCCATACAGGTCGTGCAGGTCTGGTGTTTCCGACGGCGAGAACAGGCTCCATTCGCCCGCGGCCATCACGCGCTTCATGAACAGGTCCGGAATCCAGTTCGCGGTGTTCATGTCGTGGGTGCGACGACGGTCATCGCCCGTATTCTTGCGCAGGTCCAAGAATTCCTCGATGTCGGCGTGCCACGTCTCAAGGTACGCAGCCACTGCGCCCTTTCGCTTGCCACCCTGATTTACGGCGACGGCTGTGTCGTTCACAACCTTCAGGAACGGCACCACGCCTTGCGACTTGCCGTTGGTGCCCTTGATGTGTGAACCGAGCGCGCGCACCTGCGTCCAGTCGTTGCCGAGTCCACCAGCAAACTTCGACAGGAGCGCGTTCTCCTTGATGCCATCGTAGATGCCTTCGAGGTCATCCGAGATGGTCGTGAGATAGCACGAGGAGAGCTGGCTATGCCGCGTTCCCGAGTTGAACAGGGTCGGCGTCGAGCTCATGAAGTCGAAGCTCGAAAGCACGTCGTAGAATTCGATGGCGCGTGCTTCGCGGTCGCCCTTTTCGTCCAGAGCGAGACCCATCGCTACGCGCATGTAGAACGCCTGCGGCATTTCGATGCGGGTGCCGTCGATATGCAAGAAGTAGCGGTCGTAGAGCGTCTGCAGGCCAAGATATCCGAACTTCTCATCACGCTCAGCTTTCAGCGCCGCGCCGAGGCGTGCGATGTCGTAGCCGGCGAGCTTCTCGTTGAGCAGCTCAGCAGCAATGCCTTTCTGGATGTAGCCCGGGAAATACTCCGCGTAGCGCTGAGCCATTTCTGCGTGAGCCACGGATTCGCCCAGAACTTCGAGGCGGATGTTGTTCAGCAGGAGGCGTGCGGTCACGTAATCGTAGGCCGGGTCCTTTTCGATGAGGGCGCGCGCCGCGAGAATGGTGGACTTATTGACTTCGTCCTGGCGCACACCGTCGTAAATGTTCTTCAGCGTCTCGCGCAGGATGGCGTCGACGTCGACACCCTTCAGTCCGTGACTGGCGGACTCGATGGTTGCGTGCAGCGCATCTACGTCCAGCGGCGCCTTGTCGCCGTTCGGTCGAACCACGTTGATTTGCACCTTCGCGAGCGCCTTACGTCGTGCACGCTTTTGAGCGCGAGCTTCGCGATAAAGCACGTACGCGCGTGCAACTTCCTGCTCGCCGGCACGCATGAGTGCGAGCTCGACCTGGTCCTGGATGTCTTCGATGGGAATGGCGCCGCCATCCGGCTTGCGGCGAATCAGTGCGACGACGGCCTGCTCGGTGAGGCGAGCCACCTTGTCATGAAGGCTGGCGGACGTTTCGCCGTGCGGGCCTTTGACGGCCACGAAAGCCTTGGTGAGCGCGAGTGCAATCTTGACCGGCTCGAACTGGACCACCGAGCCATTGCGTCGGATGGTCTGATACTGTGAGAAGTCCGGATTCGAGTCCGCGGCGGCAATAGCCTGGCGGCCCTCGACGGGAGTCAGAGACATGTGCAATCCTTTCGTTGAGTGATGAAAACAAGTGCTCGCGCACTTGTCTCGGGATGGTTGGCCAGACCGTGAGGCCTGGCGGGCACGGACCTCGTGTGAGGCGGCCACTCTTAGGTATAGCGATGGAGGGGGCGCTGATGAACTCGAAAAGTGCCTGCTATAAGGCCGCTATTTCGATGCGAGAAATTCGCGGGTCCAGCCCGCGAGATTTCGTTATTCGCTTTTTGGAAATTGACCGTTCAGGTTTTGACATCCAAACAGGTCACTTGCCTCGGAGTCTCTTCAGGAGCTTCTGCAGCTGGTCCTTGAGCGGCACCGGGTCCTCGTACCCTTCCGCCTTCCGGCGAATCTTCTGCGTCGGGTCAATGACATCGCGTGCCTGCATTGCGTGCTGCAAAACACGAACGTGGTCACCCGTGAGCGTCTTGATAATCCAGATGAAGAAGTTCGCCTTGTGCTTGAAGAGTTCGCCAAGTAGCGAGAACAGCGCCTTGAACACAGCCTCAGCAATCACCTTAAGCCCCGGTACGACCAGGGCGATGAGAAGAATGCCGAAGCCGATGGCGATATAGACGAGATACTGGTTCATGGCGTCGCGGGGTCAACAAGGCTCGTAAGTTTCAGGCACGAACGGGCGGAGCCGACCGGCACGCTGCGGCGGCGCGCGGTGCTGGTCGGAATCTCGGCTGGAATGTTATTCAGCAAACCGCGATGCACGGCGCTACCCTTCCACATCATGAATTCACCCAGCGAAAGCTTGTCGAGGGCAGCGGGTTGTAGCTCCGTGTGCATGCGCGCGGTACGCTCATCTTGCGGCTGGCTGAAGTAGATTTTGGAGAAGGTGTTTCCGCACAGCGCGTCCGCCCCATCCTCCGAAAGCTGGGCAAGCTGAGTCCAACCGCCGTCCACCACAGGGACGAGGGCGACGCGCATGGCGCGCGCGTGCGAGAAGGCCGCAGAAGTGAGCGCAGCGTGCGAGCTTCCGCTCAAGCCATATGCCGAAAATCCGGTCATCACGACCAGGAAGGGCTTGAGCAGCCGGGCCGGCGTGCGCGTGCGCGCGAACACCGACGTGACGATGTCATGCATCACCAGACGCGCGATGGTCGTGGTGACCGAATCCTTATGCATCAGCGGCAGACGAACATAGAGCATCTTGTTGTGCGCGAGCACGTCCGACAGCACGATTTGTGGGGCGGCCGCATCGAGCAGGTTCGGCATCTTGAGCGTGCTCAACAGATAGAGTCGCCCAGAAATTCCGCCAAGCACCTCTTTCACGAGGCGATTGTCGCGCTTGGCCGTCTCGATAGCAGCCAGGAGTTCAGCTCGGGACTCGTGTGCCACCGGAACGTTGTCGAGGAACTCCCGCAGAACCGCTGCTTCGTCGAGCTGACCCACGAGCAACGCGAGGTCGCGCAAGCCGATGACCTTGCCCGTCGCGTCGATAGCTGCAAAGAGGGGCGCCAGCATCGCATAGGCGGTCTGACGATAGAAGTCTGCGCCCGGGTTGTTCTCTGCTGAAGGCAGGAGCTGCAGAACGCGTACGGCGCGCTCTTCGGGCGACCCGCTTCCCAGGATGGCGTAGCTGTTGCTGCTCTCCGGCGTGTGCATGTCGAGAACGAGGAATTCGTCTTCGCGACCGTGCTTCTGAGCTTGCGCGGTCATCCTGGCGAGCATCGCCTCGTCAGCGGCATGGTCGAGGTAAATCCAGCCGCGGCCCTGTTCCGTCTGCTGCATTAGCATCTGTTCGGTGAGCACGGTTACGCCGCTTCCGGTACGGCCAGACACGAACAGGTGTTTTCCCAGCGTGGCGTCGTCAATGCTGATGACGTTGTTTGCTCCCGCAATCTCGCGGCCAAGCACGAGGCGGCCCGTCAAAGGCTGCTCGCGCTTGCTGCCAAAGATTCGGCCAAAAATCGAAAATACGCTCAATTCAGTAGTCCTATTTCTCGTGTGTAAGTTAAAGCGGCTCTGGCACTGCTTCCTTGCGCTCCGTGACGTCGCGCAGGCCGATGAGGAACTGTTCGTACTGGCCCTCGAGGTCGAGCGTCGTGATTCCGGCAGGCAGGCTGGTCGGGAAATTCGTCTTCTTGAACTCCGGCACCGGCGGGAATTCGATAGCTTGCGTCGAGATGTGGAAGGTTCTCGAACCCGAGCACACCACGCACTCACCCACCGGCAGACGAGTGAGCTTGTCAGGCGAGATTCGGTACTCCTCGAGCTGACGCCACGATTCACCCACACCACCCGACTCCGACTGGCTGGATTCCGGCGTTACGCGCAGTGATTGCGCAGAGGCCGACTCGGACTTACTCGCAGAGACGGAGTGCTGATAGTTCTTCTGCTGGCCGATGAGGTCTGCCGCCTTGGTTGCGGAGTCCATCGAGCCGAGCTTGAAGAAGCACTTCGTCCAGGTGTTGCCGATAATCATTTCCTCGAATTCAGGCGATACCGAGGCAAGGTTGGCGAACGTCTGGAAGGCCGGAATCATCATCACGCCAGCGCTTCGAGCCTGCTCAAAAACCCGCGAAATTCCGGGCATAACGTAACTGCCCATTTCGTCCGCGAAGCAGATGAACGGCGGGTTCGGACGCTCCGACTTAGTGAGGCCCTGCATCTTCGCAACGGTAGTGCGCAGGTCCGAGAGGACCATCTTGCCGAGGTTCAGCGCGGCCGTGTCCTTCTCCATCGTGGGCAACATGACGTAGCACATCTTGTTGTTTTTCACGATGTCGGTCAGGTCGATTTCAGGCGTCGTGGTGTTGAACACGCGACCGAACTTGCCCTGTGCGAACTGCGCGATACGGCCAGACATGCCGCCCAGGACAGTTTTCAGCTTGTCGACGTCGACCTTCACCCCGTTCTTGTCCATCTTCTTGAACGAGTCCATGAAGACCTGCAGAACCATGAAGGCCTGGCTGTCGAGTGGCACGAGCGTCTCGACCTTGCCGATGGCTGCGGCCGACTGCAGCATGATGGCGAGGTCCATAAACGTGTAACGCTTGTTGGCGGCTTGCAGCGCGCCAATCAGCACCGTGAGCGCATAGTTCGCCTGCTGACGGTAAAAGTCCGCACCCGGGTTGTTTTCAGCCGCGGGGAGCAGGTTCATCAGACGGGACGCCACGGAGTCAGGGTCGCCGTTCAGAATCGGGTTGTACGTGTTGCTGTTTTCGGGCTCGTCCACGTTCATCACGTAGAACTCATCCTCCCGACCAAAGATGCGAGTCATGTACGCGAGCTGGTCGCGCACGTCCTTGTCGAGTTTCGCGTCGATGAACAGCCACCCGCCTCCGCGCGCGGTCTGCTGCCACAGGATGTTAAGGCCGAGCACGGTCTTGCCCACCCCGGATTGCCCGATGATTGCAAGGTGCCGCATCAGCTTGTCGTTCTCGATGTCGAGCGGCAAGTGACGGTCTCGCGTGTAGCCCACCCGAAGACCTGCCATGCCGGCCGTCTCCGGGAAGCTCTCATCGGAGCGAAGAACGAAACCCTCGGCTACGTCTTCATTGACGCTGCGGAGCCGGCGAATCGCCTCTTCCTTGAAGTAGTTGTAGGTGCCGAAGCCCGAGAGCGCCCCCACCGCGATGGCGATGGGGCTGCCTGCGACTGCCGGGTGGCTCGCGGCCAGCCCCGCGGCCAGCGGGGCTGCTACAGGCCAGAAATCCTCTCGGCCGATAATGCTGCGCATTGCCATTATTTGCTGCTCCCCGACGTCGACGGCGTGGTAATGGAGTCACCCTGGTTCTTGAACTGGTCGGCAGTGCCCGGCGAGATGGTGTCGAGGCTGTTCGGCGACTGGTTCAGGCCATTGAGCGTGTCCGACGGCGTGTACGTACCTTGCACTGCGGTGTCGGTACCCGGATTGTTGAATTGCAGGTCCGACGTCGGCTTTGCATCGCCTTGGTCCGGTGTGATGGACACGGTGGTCGTCAGCGTCTGCGGGCCGTTGCTGCCCGTGTTCAGCGTGACGGTAATCGTGTACACCGCAACTGGGTCGTCACCGTAGTCGTGCTGACCCGTCCAGGCCTTACCACCCGGGTCCATCTTCAGGAGTTCAGACTTGCCGTCACCCCAGCTGACCTGAACATTGGTCGTCGGGTTGTTGTTCGGCTGGTCATCGAACCAGTTCGGCCAGTTCGACGGCACGGCGAGCGTCAGCACGTACGCCTGGAAGTTGTCGTTCGACAGCTTCGGCAGAACGTCCGTGTTCGTCACGAGCGCCATCGTGCCGGCGCCCGGCTTGGTGACCGACGTGTCCTTGGCCACCGAGTTGTAGAAGGACTGCGCCGACTTTGTGACTTGGTCCGTCATCGCCTTTGCAGCATCAGCCGACAGGCCATCCGTCGCGGAGCTCAGGTCCAGCGAGTTAATCCACTTCGACAGGTCCATCCGGTTGAAGTCGAGCGCGGCCAGCTGCTCGAGCGAGAAGCCCCAGCATGCGGGAGACTGCGGCGAGCCCCACGGATGACGCGGAATATCCAGGTCGACGTCGATTTCGTACTTGCACCAGCGCGAGTTGGCATCGCAGCCACCCGAAAGGTAGAAATACTTGCCGTGCTGCGTCGTGTCGCCATACGGGAACCAGCCTGGCGTGCCTTGCGGCAAGCTGGTCGGAACCATCAGCGGCTTGTAGTCGTTCTGCGGGTTAGTCTTGTCCGTCAGCTGGTTCGCGTACTCGACGAGAATCTTCGAGCCGATGGTTGCCGGCGGCGTCACCGCGTACAGCGGGTGGAAGATGAGCCGCTGGTTGCTGAGTGTCGTAGGGTCGGCGAGACCGCGGTTCGGGTCTGCCTGATACGCGGCCATATCCAGCGTGCCATCCTGGCTCACGTACTTGACAGCCGGGTAAGCCGACGTCGGCGTCATGGTGTACAGCGGGAATTGTGCGTACTCAGTTGCGCGCTTCTTCGCACCCAGACCCGAGTTGGCAACCTTGTCCGTGATAGCGAAGTAATACAGGCACTTTCCATCCGCGGCGTGGCACGAGCCAATTGCGGAAATGTACTCGCTCGCGCTATTGGTGACTGCAGCGTACGACGAGTCCGTCGGCATGGTCGCCGTGATGCCGTAGTCGCCCGGCTTGTAGAACGAGTCTGCCTGCTGCACGCGCCAGTTCACGTCTTCATTCGAGATGCTACCGGCGGACGTGTCCGTATCGACACCCAGCGGGCTCTCCGGCAGTTTCGTTGGGTCACAGCTGTCGTTCTGGAGGCTGCACGTGAGGAACGACATGGTGCCCGGCTTCGCGGGGCAATCTTGGAACGCGGCCACCGAGACGGACTTGACGAAGAGTTGTGCAGCCTGGTCCTTCGTCATCTTGTCCGGCTGGATGCCCGTCATGTTGGTCGCGGCGAGAACCTCGTTCTCCCACGTGGTGTACGCAGCCGATTGCGCGGCAGTCGACGAGCAATAGCCCGGGTACACCCAGGTCCAGACCTGGGAGTTGTTCATCTGGGCCTGCCGCTGCCAGTGGCCCGTGTTCAGGTAGCCCGTGTACTTCGGTGCGTTCGCGACCGGCGTGTCGAAGAGCTGAAAGTAGTTTGCAGTCGTCGTCTTCGTGGTCGTCGGGTCCGCGTTGGCGAGGTCGTCCAGCTGTTGACGGCCCTGCTCATTAACAACGAGCGCGAGCATGTCGTCAAACACGCAGTACGTACGCGTCTTCTCCACGCATTGCTTGATGGGGAAGCCGGACTTCTTCGAGCAGTATTCGCCGATGTAGTGCGCGAGGCCCTTCTGCTTGGCGACCGACAGCTTGATTTCATCGCCCGTGCACGAGCCGAGCTTGTACCACGCGTCACTACCCGAGATGATGTAGTCCTTGCAGCAGTTCGAGCCGATAGCCTTTGAGTTCGGCGCATCCTGCACGGCGCCGGCGGCGGCCACAGCAGCCACCATCGCGACGTTCATTTCAGTCAGCGTCATGCCCGCAGCGAAGCCTTGCATCGCGAGTTCGGGGGCAATCGCACCGATACCCGCGCCGCCTGTCACCACCACGACGGCGATAGCGAGCGCGGCTAGGATGGCCGTATTCAGGAAGTTACCGATAGCGTAGTGGCAGCGCAGGTCGTGGCCCGAAAAAATGTACGGGTCCTGGTCGTTGATACCCTTCGACAGGCCGTCGAGCTTCGACATCGCTTCGTTGTACTCACCCAGGCCCTGACCGACTTGGGATGCAATAGTCAACTGGTCCCAGCCCCACGCGCCTTCATGCACGCAGTTGCTGACGTTGGTCAGCTCCGTGCACTGTTCCGTCTGGTTCGTGCAGGTGTAGGTCTGGTCCTGCGACAGCGCGGTGCCGTTGGACTGGATGCTCGACGGCGACGTGTTGCTGAGCGTGCAGTTTTCATTGCCTTGCAGGCACTTCGGAATGGTACCGGCCTGGCACAGCGACTGTTCGGTGCTGTCAACGCAACGGCCGTCCGGACCCTGCGAGAGGGACCCCGAGAAGGTGCCGTCGGGATTCTGGACCGTCGTGTTGTTGCACTGCTTGGCCGTGCTCGTGCAGGAAGACACCGTCTCCGTGCAGGGCACAGGCACGTTATCCATCAGACCGGTCGTCGGATTCAGCTTTTCTGCATAGCAGGTGTCGGCACAGGTCGTCACGGGCGCTGAGTAGCAGACGTACTTGTCGTCGCGGTTCTGACTCGTGTCGATAGAGGTGTTGATGGGCGCGTTCTCAGGGTCCGAACCAACGGGTGCTGACGGCGTAGTTCCAGTCGTCGTGGTCGTGGAATCGAGCTGGACGCACTCCTTGTTGACGGGAAGGCTGTTGTTTGTAGTCCAGGCGCCGTACGCGCACTGATACGCGTAGTTGGCACTTGTGATGTAGTTCACGCCATTGATGTTGACGGCGCCGTTGACCTGCGCGGCAGTCAGGCTACAGTCGGCCTTGACCGTATCGAACGGCGTGCCGGAATCGCACACGTAGGTCGGATTCGATTCGACGCACTGGAACGTGCGCGCCCAGCTCCAGCAGGCGGAGCCGTAGCCATCAAGAATAGGGGCTGAGACCGTCGAAGTACCCGCACCATAGGAGATGGTGCGGGGCGCGCTATCAGAACAGGTACGCCGGTTCACGAGCTCCTGACACTTCAGCGAAGCGTGGCTCGTCAGCGGGAACAGTGCAGTAGTGACCAAGGTCAAAGCCGTGGCTACTCCTGCAATAAATCTGGAGAATGTGGTTTTTTTCACAACGGGCATCCGAAACGCCAGCATGGCTGTTGATAGTATAATGTGAAATGCCTACTATCGCAACTTAGCTCGTCAGGCGTCGGCGTGCCCGGCGCGGCCCACTCTCCGTCAAATCCAGCGCTTTCTCACGGTTGTCGCCCTTGTAGCGACCGCCCGGCTTTTTGAGCCCGGCCTGCACCGCGCGCGAGTGCGCCGTGTAGTATTTGTCACCGAGCTTGAGTCCTGGGTACTGTGCGACCGCCCCTTCGTCGGCGATGGCCAGTCCTTCACGACGTTCGGCGCGCGAAAGCTCACCTGGTGCTTCGGCAGGTTGTGCCGCCGGCGGCTGTGGTGCTGACGGCTTTTCGGCCTTCTCTGCCTTGTCGGCCTTCTCGGACACCGGACGTTTCAGGTCATCCTTCGGCTTCTTCTCGGGCGCAGGCGCCGGACGCGTCGGCGTGGCTGCAACCGATGCAGTTTCAGCTGCACGCTCGACGGGTGCCGCTACCTTCGCGACGCCGGCGTCCTTCTCAGCGGCAGCGTTGCCAGCGGCTTCTGCCTGCGCGGAATCCTGTTCCGGTGCAGCATCCTCAGCGGGCGCATCCTGCATCAGGTACGCCATCGCGTTGTTCAGCGCGTTGGACGATTCTTCTTCAACAGCGGGCGCTTCAACAGGCGGAGTGCCGCTGGCCATTGCGGCCTCGAGCTCAGCCTGTTCCTGTGCTTCCTGGTCGATGACCTCATCCTGGTCAGCTGCCGGTACCGCATGGGCATCCTGCGCTGGAGTTGAAGTTTGCTCAGGCGCCGCTACAGCCGCCGGCGTTGGCACAGACGCCGGCGGCTTGGTCGGGGCACTGGACTCGCCCTTCAGACCAAACATCGCATCGTCAGCCGGCGAAGCGGCCGGTGCCGAGCGGAATCCGCCGCGCGTGCGGGTCTTGGGCTTTGCGGTTTTCGCTGCCGTGTCAGCCGGTTCGGCCGTCAAGCCAAGCGACGCCATCGCATCATTGCTATCGACGTTATCGAGCTTGAGCCCGTCGGAAACATCAGGCGTGCGTGGCTCATCGCGATTCGCGCGCGGCGCATCATTGACACGACCGTCCGCGTCTGCATTCGGCGCCAGAATCTGGACCGGGAACGGCGACTTCACCGAGATACGGTAGTTCAGTTTCTTCCACAGGTCATCGGCCTTGAGCACCAGAATCCCGCGAAGAACAATGGCTTTCTCGCCCGTACCAGACTGGATGTCCCAAAGCGGGTTGCCTTCCGAGACCTGGAGCTCTTTCGTTGCGCCATCCTTGTCCGTGGCCATATAGGTTTCCACGAGCAGGCCTTCCTTGCGCAGGCGCTCCACGAGGATGCGCGTGTACTTGGCCATCTTGCCTGCATCGCGACGGGTCAGGTCGAGAGCTGCCGCAACTTCAGCCGGCAGACGGCGAACCGCGGCGTCACGCCACGGCGCTTCGTAGACGAAGAGGTACGGGCTGTCGGGCGGGTTGTTGACCTGGTTGGCCGCGCCCTTCTTGCCGCGCTGGACAACGGGTGCCTCTCGCAGGAAGTCGACAAAGTCCTTCCAGAGCAGGTCTTCTGGTTGCAGGCGGACGAGGTGGCGCTCCTTCTCATCTGCGGTTGCCTTGCGGTCGGCGCGGGACAGCGCGCTAATCGTGCGCATCGCGAGCGTCACAGCGTCGCGCTCGCCACGCAGCTCTGGAATCTTGTCCGGGGCGTGGTCGTACTTCACCGCGAGAATCAGCGCGCGCTGATGCTGTTCCGGCAATTCCTGGAACGCAGGCAGCGTTGCCAGGATACGGGCACTTTCGCGCGAGTGCAGACCGCGTCGCTTCCAGCCACCATTACCATCCGGTTGGAAGGTGATGAGCTTGCCGACGTCGTGCGACAGGGCAGCCAGGAGCGGGAGCCGGAATTCGGGCGTGACTTTGCTCGCCGTCTCGGTGACGACGTTCAGCGTGTGCTCGAGCAGGCCAACACCGTGACCCAGCCCCGCATAGTGGTCCGGCGCCGCAAGCAGCAGCTGAAGCAACTCTTCAGCGAGCTGGCGCTCGGCCGGCGTGAGCATCTTGACTGCCTCTTTCATTGCGCCTTGCATTTCGACGCGGGCTACATTCTTCTTCGCAGCGCCCGGGCCGCCCAGGGAGACTCGTTGGCCCACAAGGGCCGGCGTGGTTGCAGTGGGCAGGCTGCCCAGTGAGTACGCCGGAACGGTTACTTTCCAGAACTCGCCAACCGGGCGCAGGTTCTGGCGCTGCTTGCGCAGGCCGAGCTGGCACTTCACTTCGGCGACAAGCGCGCCAATGCCCATCGACGCTGCCCAGACAATGCTCATGGGGACGGTCCAGAAAACCATCAGTCGCCATTGCACCGCGGCGGCCGTCGAGAGCCCGTGCATATCGAACACCGGAACCCACGGATAGAAACTGAGGCGCGAATACAGTTCGTCCGCCCAGGCAGGGTCACCCACAAACAGGACCAGTGCGCCGACGACGTACCAGAACAGAAGTACGCGCGCGAGAGAGGTCGACAAGGAAGTAATCATGGTTATAGCCGGCAGTCACAGAGCACAATTCAACGAGTAGTGGTATAGCGAAAAATGCGTCGCGTGCCGTGCACAACACATAAAGACTCTTGACGTCAGAATGGAAAAATGGTTGACATAGGAGGCTCTTTCTGGTAAAACTGCGAGCGTGGTCTACATCTAGTGCTAGCAGGTGATTTGACACTAGATGTAGTAGCTGTAAAAAACGACCGATTAACGAGTGTTGGGAAGCAAAAAAATCATGTACAAGCAAGAGCGTTTTTACGATGTGCCGACGAATGAACCGCCTCCGCGCAACCGGCGTATTTACGCCAGCGCGAAGGCTCCCTTCGTGTGGATTTGGGAATTTGTGGTGATGGTGTCGAAGCCGTGGCTGGTTGCATTGCCCTTCGCGATGGTTGCGGCCTTCGCCATCGGATACATGGCGCACGGACAGGAGCAGACCTTGAAGGCGCTTGCCTGGGATGCATTCACGGTGGGCCTGTTGTGGACGGCCGTGCTTGGCGCCATCATCGCCGCGGTCAAGGGAGTGCTCTCCCTGTTCCGTTAAGCTGTTCTGTACGACCGACACTCGTTCGAAGCCCTGTCAGCACCACACTGACAGGGCTTTTTTCTTTTGAAAAAGACAAAGCCCAGCGATTGCTGGGCTTTGCTTTATCTCCCGCGGAATCAGGAGGTGCGCGTGAAGTCTCGCGCCTGGTTGATGAGGTCCGGAAGCTCGTTAGGCTTCTTGTTCTCAGCCGAGGCCAACACGTGGTCGGCGTTGCGGCGCTGGGTTTCGGACCGCTCCGCCCGTTGCTCAGCCATCTGCACCTGGCCCTGCTGCGCACCTGCACCTTCGTCCTTCTTCGCGCCATCGAAGATGTTCGGCAGGCCGGCCTGTTGCTGCGGCTGCTGGCCTTGAGAATCAGGCTGAGGCGTCGGCGGCGTAGGCATCTGCGCTACCTGTTGCGGCTCGGGCTGCGGCAGCGGTTGTTGCATCTGCGCTACCTGAGGCATCGGCGGCTGCGGCATCGGGTCGGCGGCGGCCTGCTGCTGAGGCTGCGACTCCCGTTGCTGCTGCTTTTCGTCCTTCTTCTCGCCAGGCTTCTGCGCGTCACCCGAGGCGTTGCCTGCAGCGTGCGGTGCAGCTGCCGCCTGGCTGTTCTCGGCGACCTTGGCCGCCGGCGTGCCGCCTTGACCTTGATTACCGCCGCCCTGGCCCGGATGACCCCCACCATTTGCGTGCTGCGCTACCTGGTGGCCAGTCTGGTGCTCGGGCGCCTTGCCAGGACTGTTCTGGTTGCCAGGATTCGTCGTCTGTGCGGCGTCGGGCGCTCCCGACTTCGGTGTCGTCGTGTTGCCGCCCTGCGAATTCCCGCCCTGCGTCGTCGGCGTATTGCCCCCGGGCTTATTGCCCGCCGCAAACGTGTCTGGCGAGAATGTCAGACCGCCTTCTGCCATGCCCGCGGCTGCCATTGCTTGCGCTGCGCCGGGTGCTGCATCTGCCACCCGTTGCATGACGCCCTTTGTCGCGTCATACAGCTTTTTACCCTCTTCCGTGACAGGTTCAGTCAGACGCTTGAATGCGCCTACCTTGGCAGGGTTTTCCGTAGCGTTCGCGTTCGCGGTTTCTTGCCCACGGAAGGAGTCGGCTGCTGCCGTGTTCTGCTTTGCCTGGCGTTCGGCGTTGCCCTTCAGCTCCTGCGCCGTAGCAGCCAGCTTGTCTTCGGTGTGAGACACATCCTTCTTCATGTCTTCGACCTGCCCCTGAATGCCACGCGGGGACGCTGCCGTCTGCAGGAACTGGCCCGTTGGGTTCGTCGGTGCAGGCTGCTGGGCGTTGCGCGAATCGCGCGCGATAGCCAGAAAGTCTGAGCCGTTGTCCTGGTTGGCGTAATCCATCATTTCCGCGCGGCGAGCTTCGGATGCCCAGCCTTGCACGCTCACAGTTTGCGCTTCGTTGTAGCCGCGAGACTGCTGTGCATTCTTAATATCCGAAGCATTGCGTCCACCAGTTGCACCCGTGGAGCCGGTGTCGGTCGCAGTACCGGACGTGCTGCGCATATGGTTATGCTGGTTCGTAAACATCTCAGACTGCGAGCCCTGCACGCCAGCCGAAATTTGCCCCGTCAGGTTTGCGCTCGCGCGTCCGGGCTTTTTGCCGTCAGTCTGAATCGGCTGGCCAGTCTGGTCCATGGCACCGGTCTGCCCGGGCGCGACCGAGCCATGCCCCCCGCCACCGGCACCGCCACCCCCGCCACCGCGGACGAGGGCATACTGGCCACTGACACCCGCGTTAGCGCCAGCATTCGTTGTCAAGCCAGACTGGCTCGACGTGCCTCCCCCCGACTGGTCAGTCGCACCGCTGGCCAACGCAGCGCTATGCGAGGCGGCGGCGTTCGTGCCACCGACGATGCCGTCGGACGCCGCGGTACCGGCGCTGCCGGCATGTTGCGTGCCCATCTGCATCGAAGGCGTCATGCTCATGTGCTGACCTTCTTTCGTCGGCAGTTCAGAGCCACCCCAGTCATTTTTGGCCGAGCCCGTCGCGCTGTTCGTGTTCTGGCCGTTACCCCATGCGCCCGTGGCTGCGATGGAATGCTTGTTCGCAGTGAATGAGTCCATCGAGGCGTTGTTGATACTGTAACCGCCCGTGGCCATAGTGTTCGCGGCGCCAGCGGCGAAGTTTTCCCCGACGGCCGAGCCAATCACACGTGAGAAGTCGACCGACCCCTTCACCATCGCCCAGGCGAGCGCCGGCACCATGGTTCCCACGAAAGACGCCGCCGCTCGAAGGTTCGAGGTCTTCTCCGTGATGATGCCCATGTTCTGCAGCGTAAAGCCGTAGCCGCCCGTGCCCGTCGACAGCGCGCCGCCGAGGTCAGACTGCTGCATCGAAATGACGATGAAGTTGACGATGGCAAGCATCGGCTGCCAGATAGCCAGCCAGAGCATAATCTGGGCGAAGTTCTTCAGCAGCGCGAGACCGAGGCCCGGCACCAGTGCGGCACACAGCACCAGCGGGGTGATGGCATACACAAACACCTGCAGGATGGCGAAGATGTAGCCCATCGTGCGGTTGAAGATTTCAGCACCGACAATCCAGCTCGTGCGCTGTGCTTCAGTGGCCTGCGCCATCGCGATGTTCGTCAGGAACTCGTTGTTGCCCGTTTGGGCGCTCGTCTGCGAGTATGCGCTCTTGAACGCGGACAGCACGGCTGCTTGTTTAATCGCAGCGCCGCCATCGTTGATGCCGTTATTCGTAGCGTATTGCAAAACACGGTCAGCATCGGCGTCGACGACATTGAGCGCCGGAGTTTGCGACCAGGCGGACGCATTCTTCAGGAAGCCCGAAGCCGTAGTGCCCTGCTCGTTCACCTTGTTGTTGATGAGGTTCCAGGCGGCGTCACAACTCACGATGCCAGGCTGCCCGACCGGGTCCTGAAGCAACGTATTGACCATGATGGCCTGGTTCGAGAAGTGGATGTCGTTCAGGAAGTCCGACGACGTGATGAGCGTTTGCGCGGTGAGCGCGCCTTGCGCGACGCCGACCGTAAAACAGTCCTGCGCGTAGTAAGCCAATGAGCTCGCGAGATTCGGGTCGGTAATCTTCGCCTGGCTGGCGTCGTTCAACATGGCCGCAACCAGGTTGAACGGCGCGCCGTTGCTCATCTTGAGCTCGTCCGGAATCGGGAAGCTCGCTTCGATTGCCCGGGTCAGCTGGTAGCCGGCAGTCGAAATCATGGACGCCGGGATACCCACCACTGCGGGCACGGTAACCGGTGCTTTCCAGGTGTTATCGACCGAGTCGATGACCTCGATGTTCACAACGAGCGGGCCACCATTGGTGACCCCGAAAAGCGCATAGCAGGTAATGAACACGCCGACGACGTAACCGATGAACCGCTTGGCCATCGCCGGGTTGAAGCCGCCGGACAGGCCGACGCCGAGCACGCCGATAACCGCCACCATGCTGACGATGGACTGGAAGGTGCCAGACGCCGCAAAGTTGGTCAGTGAGCGCAATGCATCGGAGACCGCCTGTGCATTGCCGAAAGCATAAACCGTCCAGGCAGTATTGCTGCCGCCGCTCACGCCCGGAGCGGCGATTACGTTACCCGAGGCGGACGCGGAAGCTGCAGCGCTCATGAGCGCCACAAATCCCAGCCACGTCCGCGCGGCTCGAGCGAAAACGCCACGCATTTTAGTGTTATCCATTTCTGTTCGTGTTCCGGCCAATTACTTGGCGTTGGTTTGACGCTTGAGTGCGACAGCCAGGTCCGTGTTACCGGACAGCCCCTGACCAATCACTTCCGCCTGCATGGTCTTGTTCACGCGGAGGATGACTTCGACCAGCTTTCGCTTTTCGTCGAGACGCGCAAGAACCTGGTTCTTCGTCGCATCGGCGTTACGCGTCAGGGCCATGAGCTGCTCGCGAACCATCGAGATGCTTTCCGGCTTGAGACCCGGGTTGGTCCGAAGGTCGATTGCAGGCTGGGCGCCGATTCGCATCAACTTGTCCAGCGTGTCCATGACGTACTGCGTAGCGATGGCCGACGCGTACGCGTTCAGCAGGTCACTTGCCAGGCCCGGATAGACAGCTGCCATGTTCAGCAGGCGATACAGCGGATAGCCCGAGCCGTTCAGGATGGAAATCGTCTTTGCCGGCAGCGTGCCGCAGTTTTTCTGAACACAGATGGCACCTTGATAAAGCGCGTCCGAAATCATCCAGAGCAGGCCGGTGTAGCTATTCGCCGTCTGGCCACCGAAAATCGTCGACATGCGACGCATCGAAGGCTGAAGACACATGGCCGAATCTTTATCAGAGCAGTCGTAAAGCACGGGGTCTTGCGAAGCTTCATCCGTCAGGTGCGGGCACATCGAGCCCAGACTCGTGTTGTCCAGCTTCGATTGGACACCGTCGAAATACTGGTTCGCGAAAATAGCGCGCTCGGAGTTGGAGTAGTAACCGCACATCAACACCTTGCCGATATGCTCAAAGCCCGAGATGAGCGGCGGAGCGTTGCAGATGACTGCGCCCTGTGCCGCACCACTGGCCTGTGTCTGAGCCGGCGTGTCGTTCGTATTGGCCGTCGTGGCACCCTTGCCGTTCGTACCCTGCACCGCAATTTGCGTCTGGGTTGAAGTCAGGTTGTTGAGCACGTTCTGTTCGGCGGCCGTCAGGTCCGGGTCGCTTGTCGTATCGGAGCCCGTCAGGTTCGCGAATACACCCTTGCAGTCGGTGCCGGGCTTCGGCGAAATGATAGTCAGGCCGAGCAGCGACAGCATCACGTCCTTCGTGACGCCGTCCGGATAGCCCAGCGCCGACAGCGAGCGATACGTGATATTCCCCGACATCGCAAGCATCTGCTGTGTCTTGCCGGCACTGGCCGAGTTACCCCCGCGCAATGCGTTCATGAAATCATCGGCACCCTTCGAAACGGCGGTGGTCGCATCGGAAAGCAGCTTGCACGCCGACCCCGCGGCCGAATCCATCCAGCTCGAGGTGGAACCCGAGTCGGCCGATGTTTTCGAGCAATCGCTCACGATGGAGTGGTTCGGAATGAGGCCCGAGTCCTTGAGCATGGACGCCATGTTTTCCGCAATCTTGCAGGCGTCGGCCGCGGCGTTGCGCATCATGTTCGAGATGTCACGCAGCTTGGCCATCACGGCGTAGCACTGCGGGCAAAGTGTCTGCATGGCGAGGTCTACCGCCACGCCGAGCGAGGCCTGCGCGACGGCTTCAACCAGCTGACGAATTTCATCCAGGGAGATGAATGCGAATCCGCCAAAGTGCCAGGAAATCCCGCTGCAACCAGCCGAGAAACTGGGCGGGTCCGCAGACAAAAGGGACACCTTCTTGCCTTCGAAGGACACCATGCCGCCGCCCATGCTGTAGATGGACCGCGCCTGGGAGTGGATTGAACCACCGCGGTCGATGGTCGTCGTCCCGCCAATGGTATTGAAAATGTCGGCCGCGGCCGGGCTGCTGGCATAGGCCGGCGCGACCGAGAGCATCAGGCTCGACAGAAAAAGCAGGAAGGCTGCAATAACTTTACGCATGGTAAGTCCGAAGGCGTATATCGTTCAATGGAACAGTATAGGAAGGCAGAAACCAGTCGATATACCGTGAAATCACTTCTTCTGGTCCTTGCCGTAGCCGAGCAGTTCCATCATCCGGCCCCGGTCAATCTGGGAGCGCTGCGTCGAGCCATCTGCCGGCGCGGTACCCGTCGGCTTGTCGTTGTACTTCGGGTCGAACGTGACCGACGGGCGCGCACCCTTGCTGTTGTCGAGCCCCTGGAGCATCGCGGACCGGTAAGCCGAGAAGAAGTTGACGGTGTTCGCGATAATCGTCTGGTCAGTCATGATGCCTGTGCCCAGTCGAATCCACGTGCTCGACGGAACATAGAGATAAAGCGCGGGCACAATCTTCACGTCAAGAATGCCAATCTGCTCAGGCTTCACATTGTCCCCGCAGGCGAGGCCCGTGAAGTCGGGCAGGCACTTGCCATCCAAGGGGACGTTGATGATGTCCAGACCCATCGTGTGTGCGACCCGCACTGCATACTGCGACTGGTCGAAACAGAAGGAGCAATCTGAGCGGCTGAAATAGAACAGCACGCCGCCCTCTTCCTTGATGAGGCGGAAATACTCGTACTGCGAGGCCTGCGTGATGCGCGTGGCCAGTGCGATGCCGACTTCGGAAATCGGGTTCTTGACGGTCGGGTCGAGGTCGGGGTTCTGGACCATGTTGAAGTACCACATGTTGGCGGCCATCGACGCCTTGCCGACCACCCACTTCATGTAGCGTTGGGCCTGTTCGACCGCATCCGGGTTCTCAGGCGTGAGGCTCATCATCTGCAGCAGGATGTCGCGCTGCTTGGCCTGGAAGTCGAAGTCGTCGCCCGGGTCGACGAAGCCACACGACTTGTCCCAGGTGTCCTTCACCTTGCAGAGTTTTTCCTTCTCTTCAGGGGTGACCGGCTTGCTTGCCGACTTCGCGATAACGACAAGCGGCTGCGTCGGCTTGGGCGCTTCGACGGCCGACGCGGGCGCGGGAACCTCAGCCTGAACAGGCTCTTCCTTCTTTTTCTCCTCAGGGTCCTTGTACCAGAACCAACCCTGTCGGGCGGGAGTTTTGTGCAATTCCTGGCCGGGCGTCGCGGGCGCATCATCGGCGCGCGCGAATGCCGGCACGAGACTGATTGCCAAAAATGCCAGCACAGGAAGGAGTTTGTTAAATTTGCGCATGGAGACGGGACTTCTGATAGGCGGAATCGAACTTAGTATAATGAGAAATGCCTTCATTGTCTAGTTTGACGCCGAAAACGAAAGAGCCCTGCAACCTGGCAGGGCTCTCGTTCGCGCTGGACTTACGGCTTATTTGTTCGCGTCAATCCACGCCGACAGTTCGCGCGAATTGACGCGCGCCTCGTCGGGAATGGTCAATCCCTTGTCCTTGGCGATTCGCTCGGCAAGGCCCAATGCCTTCTTGGTCGGCTTGGTGAGATACTCGTCGAGGAACGCCTTGCAGACGTCGAAAGTGGTTGCGTAGCCTTCCGGCAGTTCAACCTCGTGCCGTGCGGCCGCATTCTGCGCTGCGGTGACCATCTTCTCGGTGGGCGCGCCCTTGCGCTTCTCGTTGGCTTCAGCCATGTATCGTCAGCTCCTGTAATTGACGGAGGGCGCGGATGCACCCGTATATCGCGATGTGCGACCTTTCCGTATAGCGCGGGAGCCTCAATGAATGAAGGCCTCCAGTAGGTGGCCTTCAACGACGAATCTGCGATGCGGGTTAAGTCAATCCCAGGTGTAAAGCGGCGTGGCCTTGCCCTGAACGGCGATGGAGCGAATCGGGCCGTAATAGCGCGAATCAAGACTGCGCGGGTTCGGGCCAAACATCCACAGCTCGCCTTCGCGGAGAGTGTACTGATGATTGGCGGGCACCCACGCAGTCATCTGTCGGCCGAGGCTGTCGACTGTCTGTGCGGTGCCAATGGCTTCACATGACGGCTGCTCACCTTGCTTTGCGGGATGGCAAACCTTCAGGTTCTGCTGGTCATCCGCATAGACGGTGTCGCCGGCTTCACCCTTCACCTGCTTGGTGAACACGCGGTCCACGCCGTAGCGGGAGCGCAGCCATTCCTGAGCTGGCTTGAACGGGAAGCTCACATAGTCGCCGTCGTGAAACGACGTCACGCGCATGTCGAGCCAGTACACGCCCATCGGAATGGAGTTGCTGCCGACGACAATCGGGCGACCAGGACTGTACGTGCTGATGAGCGTGGTGAGCAGTACGCCACCCATAAACCACAGGGTCACGTCCATTAGCGATTTCTTCCAGCGCTCACCGTCGGAAAAGCGCTGCTTGAGAGTTTGTTTTTGCATGGAGCCTTCTGCAATGAATAGACCGCCGGGCGGGCGGTCTCTCATGTTTCAGGGGTATCAGGTCAGGGAAGAACGTCGGCCTGGCTCTGGTCCTTCGATTGCTGCTGGAGAATCTTCTCGCGCTTGCCTTCGAGCTCAAGGCGATAGTCTTCGCGCAGCTTGCCCTGCGAGAACGCGTTGTCCGTCGGCGCGATGCTTTCGAGCGACTCGGAGCTGCTCACACTGGTCGTAATCGTGGGAACGTTCGTCGTGGGCAGGCCGAATCGGGTCAGCACGGCGTCGGTGATGTCCGGAACGCCTTCCGGAGCCACGAGCGCCTGCTTGACAATCACAACGGCGCCGTGGGCCTCCTCGCGAATGACTGGCTCTGCCTGCTTGGCTGCCTGCGCCAGCGAGAGTGCTCCGTCCGAGTTTGGCTTGGCGGCAATCAGACTTGCCACCACGCGCTCGGCGTTCACAAAGCGCACCGGGTCAAACGTCACGATGTTCGGCCGCGAAAACGGATTCACGGAGCCTGCGGGCGCTTTAACGTAAAGCGCCACCGCGCCTGCGATAACGAGCACGACGGCGCCTGCGACCAGAGGGGCCTTGGGATGAGCCAAGGCGCCTCCGATGCGCTCTTTCAGGGAAGGCTTGCTCGGAATGACGGCCCCAGTTTCCTGAGGCGCGTCTTCCTGCGGGGTGTGCAGTTCGGTCATAGAGGCTTAGTATACTCAGAAATGCGTAAAAAGCAAGTTAAGCGTATTCCGACTCCGCGGTGGCCGCAGCCCGCAGTTCATCGAGCAGCGAACCGTCCTTGGGCGTGAACGGATGTTTGCGACCTGTACGCACACCGTTGACCATCGGCCCGAGCTGATAGTCCTCGCGGGCCAGAAAGTCGACCGCGGACATCAGGTCGCACTCCCGTTCGCGCTGCGTGCGTGCGAGACGCTCCAGGTCGGCCGGGTTGGTCGTGTACATCCAGTACGAGTGACGGTCTGTCACGAACCGGTATACGCCCTGCCCGTTTTCCCCGCGGATGAAGATTTCCGAGAAACCTTGTGCATTGTCGGAGTTGACCGACTTGAGCATCTTCACCAGCATCTCGTCGTCTGCAATCCATTTCTGGCTCACAGCGAAGTCGATGGAGTCGGGCTTTTGCTTGAGCACGAACTGCCAGGTTGCGTTTTCCAGAGCCGCGCGCGCCGCTGCCGATGCCGCAAAGTCACCATAACTCTGCGTAATAGCCCCGGCCGAACCCCGGTACTTCCGCACTGTACGAAAGGCTTTTGAAATGAAGCCGCCCGACTGTTTGTCGCCCAAAAGACGCCAGCCTTCGTCGACGAGCAGCAGCTTCGGCCGCTTGCGCTCCGGGTCCGACAGGTACATATCCTTGGTGATTTGGTGAATCATCAAGGTCATGACGACGGCCTGCAGGTCCGGGTCGACTTCGAGGTCTTCGAGTTCGACAATGATGAGGTCGTTGTCGAGCTGGACCTGACGCGGGCCGTTGAACCAGGCGGCATAGCGGCCGACTGCGAAAGCGTGCAGCTGGAACGCCAGGTCGCGGTAGCGGTCGTCTTCCTGGGCGGCCATCCAGTGGTAGACATGCTCGAGGCCGGTCGATTCACCGTTAAGCTCCCAGGCAGTCGTGATTGCCTGCTCGATAGCCGCGTATTCCCAGTTGAACTTGGTCTCGAACGTGTCGTCGTCCGTCAGCGGGAACGCCATCTGGCGAATGAGCGACTTGAGCATCGGCATCAGCTCCCACAGGTCGCCATGCGTAGCGATGCCCGAGAACGGGTTCAGCGACACAGGGTTTTCCGGCGAGAACTCGAGAATCGCACCGCCATTCACCGACGCGAAGCGTTTGTACGAGCGGCCCACGTCGAAAATACGCACGACGCCGTTGCGCGACAGGAAGTCGACGGCCAGCTCGTTCGAGAAGAAGGACTTACCCGAGCCGGATTGCGCGATGACCACGAAGTTGTAGTTCGAGGACGTATCGAACAGGTCGATGGACGCGAGCTGTCCGCGGCGCGACACGAGGAGCGGACCACCACGGTTCGGCGCGCTACCTTGCCAGTCGCCCTGGACGTGCATGAGCGTCGCGGCGTTGAACGAATTCACCGTGTTCGCGCGCTGCAGACCACGCGTTGGCGGGTCCGTCGCCGGGTCGTACATCAGCGGCAGGCCAGCGAGGAACACCGGCAGCGAAATGAAACGCTCCGGCGAGCAACGGAAGCCCGCTTTACGCCACAGGTTTGCTACGTACTCGGTTTCGCGCTTCATGCGCTCCGGCGTGTTGTACAGCACGACGCCAGACCACACGCGAACTGGCGAATGTCCACCGCGCGCTGCTTCCATCAGGCCGTCGAGCTCTTCTTTCTGCGTGTACAGGTGGCCCATCATCGAGCGGTACCACGGCGATTCGGACATCATCTGCTTGTTGAGCGTGCCCAACTTCATGGTGATGCGGTCTTTCGCCTTGTCCGGGTGCTGTACGAGGATGGTCGTATGCAGCCAGAACGGCGCCGTGATACGGTCGTCGCGCGAGAGCGGGTGGCCGAGCAGCATGGCAGTGTTCGGCAGCCAGCCTTCCGCGGGCGGCGCATCCATCGTCAGCACCGTGGCGACGATGTCGGTCGAGCCGTCCTTGAAGGATGCGAACTTGATGGAGCCGTCCGGGTTCACCGTAATGCGGGATTCGCGGTCGACGAGCGACTCCGGCAGATTCATGCCCGAGTTCATGCGGTCGCGGCGAGCTTCCGGCGTCAGCTGCGGGTTGAGCAGCTCGTTGAGCAGCGTCTCGAACGAGAAGCGGTCCAGCGGGTAGCTCGGAATCGAAGCGCCCTTCAACGCGCCTTCCATCGTCGAGCGCAGGTCGAGCGTGTTCTTCAGGAAAATGTCCATCGCGCGCTCGTCATCCGGCGCGCCGTTGTACGGCAGCGAGACAGACACGTAATAGAAGAACTTGCGCGGCTGGAAGTTCGTTCCGCTGTACGTCAGCGTGCCGCCGTGCGAGCTGGCAGCCGTGAAATACTCCGAACGGCGAAGCGCAAGCTCCGCGAGCAGCGGATGCTTGTTGTCGCGCATGCGCGCATGCAGCCAGTCGTTCAGGATGGGCGCGGTCTGCGTGCCCGAAAGCACGCCGAATTGCACGACGGTGTCGGGCGGACAGTTCGTGAGCACAGCCTCAAGCTGCGATTCGATGTCGGTACCCGCGACCAGCAGCGGCGAAAAGCCCAGCACGAAACCGACACGGAAGGTATCGGCAGCCGTCAGGTAGACGAGCTTGTTGTCGTCGTCAAAATCGCGATAGCTCAACCAGTCGCTGAACGACACGCGGTCGGTCAGTGCCTGCGCGAGCTGCGTCGGAACAGGTAGCTCTCCCGGAGGAGCCGGGCGCAGCCATTCGGTAAAGCGCGACATGAGGCCATCAAAGCCGCGCTGCAGCCGTGAGGTACGGGTTTCTTCTTCACGGGCCACCTGCACCCAGTCGGAAATGCCAGAAGCAATACGCGTCTTGCGGAGTGCGGGGTCGACGAAGGCTTGATTGCCCGCCTCGTCCGCCGGAGCGTCCACCTTGAGTTCTTCGCTCATTGAATGCCTTGAGTTGGTTTACCATGAAACGCCCCTTCGAGACCGGGGCGCCATGTGTCAGTCGCTATCAGTCGCCCAGACCCACTGCCGGAGCCGTTACGCCAGTTCCGGGGTTCGAGGGCATGACAGCGTTGGCAGCGGACAGCGCCTGGCTTTGTGCTTGCTGGGCTTTCGCATTGGCTGCCGCCGAATTAGCTGCCGCCGACAGGTTCTGCAGTGCTGCCTTGTCACGTTGCTGGGCGCTCTGCGGGGCAGCGCCCGACTGGGCGGAAACAATCGTTCCTCGCGCATCGGTCTTCACCACGCGACCAGCGGGACGCGTATCCGGCATGGCCGGCCGCATCGTGTTTGCGCCGATGTCGCCCGGACGGTCCACCGTTCCGTAGGCCCACCGGCCCGGCGTGGTGAACCACGAGGTCGTGCCGTCGTGCAGGTTGCCGTTCGCATCGACGAACGCGCGCGTCCAGACTTCGAACTTCTTCGGCTGGTAGAACTGCGGGTCACCCGACTTTTCGTGATACGGCTCCGTGCCCTGGGCAGCCAGGGGCTTCGCCACCTTGTGGTCGAGCATTTCGCGCGGAACGAGACGACCCTTGTCGTCCATCAGCACGGACGTGTGTCCGCCCGTGCCGGCGCGCGCACCCGCCATCGCGTCTTTCATGTTCGAGCAGGCGGTCGGGAACTCGGAGTCCTTGCCGGACTCGAGCGGGCAACGGTAACCGGGCGAGATGCACGCGGACAGGCCAACCGTGCTGAGCAGAGCGACGGCGAGCAGCGGCAAACGGAGTGTCTTCAGATTCTTCATGTTGGGTCCTTCTTGGCGATGGTGCGTATAGCGCGAAATGGCGTTGATGATTTGCGCGTCACTGGCCAGGTTGAATGGGTGACATCAACGGGCCAGGCTCAGGTGCGTCCTCTGCTGCCGGGGGAATAACGCCCTTCAAGGGCGTCTCCGGGTATTGCGAGCGTGCCTGGACGGCTTTCTCGAGGTCATCGCTGTTATCCGCTGGCGAGCCCCGGTGCGTATCCAGTGCGAACGTCAGCAGCAGATAGCGGCCGGTAAGGTCGGTGTAGACCGCCTTGCCGTTGGCCAGCTGGAGCCGCACGAGCCCGCAGATTTCAGACGGGCGTGCGTCTTCTGAGAACTCCGTGCTCGGCAAGGAGGCTTGCATACGCGACAGCGCTACCCGGGCTTCGGTCTTCGTTGCGTACCGGCACTCGGGAGCCGGGGCCACGATGGCCACCGGCGCGTGGTTGGGAGGCAGGGCCATCGGCATGTCAGTTCACCGGACGCTGAACCATCAGCTTGTCTTCGGGCTTCACGCGGTACGAATCCGTGGTCTCGAACTTGAGCGCCTTGGACTTGGTGAACAGCACCGAGACTTTGCGACCAGCGTCGACAGCAATCACCGGCATCGTGGCTTCTGCCTGCTTCAGGTAGAAATCCGCCAGCTGCTGTGCCGCCGTGCTCGCGCCGTTATAGCCGCCCGCCTTGATAGCGTTGGAGCCGACCATGGCCGACGTCAGACCGAACGCGGTTTGAGTCGTGGTGCTCTGTGCCGAACCGAAGGCCGACGACACACCTTGTGCGAAACCAGCGAGCAGCGAACGTGCAAGCTTTGCACCCTGACGGTCGAGCAGCTGACCACGGATACCGTTCTTGCCGTCGGAGTCGACGAGCACACCTTCCACTTCTTCTGAGAGCACGAGGCGGTTCGACGTATCGACGCAGGTGAGCGTTGCCAGGCGACCGAATACGCGCTCGGCGCTCATGTCACCCCAAACGGAAGCCAGCACGTGGCAGCCCTTGATTTGGTAGTTCGCGGCGTTCGGCAGTACAGCGTTGGCATCGAGGCGGATAACAATCGGCTGCGGCTGCTGTTGCGCGGTGCCGCCCGTGAAGGCTTCAACACCCGAAATCAGCGTTGCATCTGCGAAGCTACCGGCCGGCAGGAAACCCTTGCGCTCGTTCGGCACCATTTCATCGACGACCTGTTCACCGGCCTTCGCAGCGAGGTCCGCGTCCGTCGTCGGCGGAATAAACGAGCGTGCCGGGCTACGCTTGGGTGCAACCGCGGCGGTGTCCGCAGCCGTCGGGAAACCCAACGACGACGGCGACGGCGGCGCGCTCAGCGTAGGCGTGGCAGCGACAGGCTGCGGCAGAATGCTGGCCGGAGGCGTAGGCGGCGGAGGCAGCGTCAGGTTCAGGCCGTTTTGTGCAGCAGCAGCGCCGGCGCCAACAGCCGGCTCAGCGCTTTTCTTGAGCATGTCCTGACGCAACGCGTTGACCTGTGCGAGCAGTTCCTTCTGTGCCGCGGTCGACGCATCCATCTGCTTCTTCATTTCAATCATTTCCGCGCCGGTCTGTGCCTTCCAGTCCTTCTGCGTGGAGATGCCCTTCGGCGAAGTGTCGATGGTCGCCGACTCTTTCTTCTGCGGCGTTACCGGACCCTGCTTGTTCGAGGACACCCAGGTAGCGAGCGCGATGACGGAAATCGCGCCGCCCACAAAGACTGTCATCCAGCGCTTCTTGACGTCCTTGGTCATGCCGCCAAGCAGAGCCTTCGGGTTCACCTTCCCGCCCTTGGCACCCTTGATGGAAATGTCCTTGTTCGACGAGGAGAAATTCTTGTCGGTCATTTATTGGTTCTCCGTCGGCACTGCCTCGAGCATGTAGAGGTAAGCCGGTGCGGTATTCGTGATGGTGTCGCGGTCGAGTGCCAGCGCCTTCACGTTGTCCTGACGGAACAGCGACGGGCTGACGGCAACCGGCGTGTTGCCGCGTGCCTTGACCATGAACAGATGCGCGCGCAGGCCTGCGCCGTTTTCCCAGCTTGCTTGCTGGATGACGTCGAAGAGCTCGAAGTGAACTGGCGTCGGGTCGACCGAGACCGATTCGAAACCTGCCGGGATGTCGCCTGCCGCGAAACGCGACAGCGTCTGAACGTCCTGCTCGGAACCCGTCATGCCGGCTGCGTTGTTGGCGCTCACGCCCTTCGCAGACTTCGCTTCAGCCAGACGTGCATCCGACGGACCGTCTTCTGCGCCGCCGACGCGGACGACCGCGCCCGGGCCAGGAGCCGGCATCAGGTTCATCGTCATCATCTCGCCCGATTTCATATGGACGAGCATCTGCACCGGACCCTTGGCGCCTGCGCGCAGTTGCAGCAGCATCATGCGTTTGCCATTCAGGAATACCGGATGGCACGGGTCCATGTCGGTCGCCTTGTCCGAACAATCGGGCAACGGCGCGCCTTCCTGGAAGAACACGCCTTCAACGGCTTCCGGGAATACGAAGCGGTTCAACTGCGAATCAGACACAGGCGTGCCGATGATTCCAGCGTACGGGTCAGCCACGGCCTTCACGACTGTCGTATCGCCGTCTTCCTTCTTCTCGACCTTCTTCGCCTTCTTCGCCTTAGCAATTGCATGGCCGGGCGCCGACGGCTTCAGGTCAGATGCCGGGGCAGCTTCAGGTCTCGGCGCATTGGGCAGTGCGATGTCGATGAGCGGCGGCGCGCTCGGTCCCGTTGCGCCTTGTGCAGCGGCCGGATTGATGCTGCCCGTGCTGGCCGGCGGAAGGACCGCCGGTGCCTGCGCGACAGCGCCGGATGCAGTGGCTGCTTTCGCAGGCACATTGCCAACCGGATAGCCAGCGACAGGAGCAGCAACAGGCGCGGCCGTCGGTACCGCTACGGGAGTAGCGACGCGAGCAGCAGCCGGAGCCGTAATCTGGAACGGAGCCTTGGCCTGTGCGCCGGGTGCGGCCGGCGGCGGCACAACTACTGTGCTTTGCGCGAAGGAGGCCATCGGCAGCCCGAGGGCCATGATGGCAACGAAAAGACGGTTCTTGGTGAAATGCATGGCGAGTTGTCCTGTCACTTGTTTGCGGCGGACTTGGCCGCGTTAACTTGAGCTGCGTGCTCAGTCGAGGTCGCTTCCGCGTCGGTGGGCTGACGCACACCCGAAACCAGCAGCACACCGCCACCGCCGTCGGCGTAGGACAGCGCGTAGGCAGCGGGGCCGCGGAAGATTTCACGGCCGCCCGTGGAGCGGACGAGAATGCCGCGCAGGGTTACTTCGTTGTCTTTAACGAAAGACCGGGTCACGTAAAACGACTGAGTGAGGCCTTCTTCGCTGTGCGCCTTCGATTCGGCCAGAAGCTGTTCGCGCTGCGTGTCGTAGAGCGCGGGCGTCAGGCGGGAAATGAACAGGCCGTACTGGGCGTCGATGCTGTCTGGCGTCCAGTTCAGAAGCGAATACGCGTCACCCTTGGCGACGGCAGAGAGGTAATCAGGGGAGAACGGGCTGCCCAGGTCGACCTTGATGGCACCCTTGTCGCGCGGCAGCTGCTGCGGAATCAGCAGTGCGGTCTGGTGCGAGGCGACCCAGCAAAGGGTCAGCGTTTCAAAAATCAGAATGCCAATCAGGACCATGGAGAGGTATTTCCACGCCTGAACACTCTTGAACGCATTGACGATAACGTCTGGATACGAAGACTTCATTTTCATTGTTTACACAGCCCGGGTTAGGCGCGACGTGACAGTCCGCCGTTTATGACTAACGTAGTATAACGTGAAACGCGTATAACGCAAGTATCGGCGTGACTCTCTTTTGGAGCCGCCGGCTACTTACGCGATAAAGTCGCTGTCCCAGGCACCCAGCTTCATGCGGCCCAAAGCCCGGTCGATGCTCAGGCCCATGAACCAGAGCCAGTGCTGCGCGGCGCCTCGTTTGGCCCCCTGGCGAAGCTTGGATGCGACCATCAGCGTGAGGCCACAGGCCACCGCGCCGAACAGGAACATGTGGAGGGCCACGCCCATTCCGAACATGGACAAGCCGACGATGCAGTCGACCGGTTCCCAGAAGAGAATCGGCACCGGGTTGTCAGCCATCAGCGGCACTCTCCGGAGTGACCGCTCGTTGCGTTGCGCGCTCATACTTTTCCTTTTTGACTCGTCGCTTTAAGGCAATACGCCGCCTGGCAGGCGGCGTATCGACATGTTTCTTTTGCGACCTGCGCGGCTTAGATGAGCGCGCCGTTGGTCAGGGACTGGATGATGCCCGGGCCCCAGTTCAGGAACGCCGCGCCGGCAATACCCGACAGTGCGGGCATCGGCGAGTTGCGCGCCACACCCATGCCAGCGCCCATCAGCATCATCGTGATGGCCAGGCCGGTACCGAGCGGGCCTTGCGCCCAGTTCATGACGGTGTCACGGAAAGCCGTGAAGGTGGTGTCGCTGGAGTTGTTGGCCATCGCTGCAGCCGAAGCCAGCATTGCAATCGCGCCAGCGCTCGCACGGACAAACAGTTTGTTCTTCATAATCGAGTCAAGTCCTTCTTGATAGGGGTTTGGATTCGGCACCTGCGAGCAGTTGGTTTTCGCTAGCACCTGGGTGAGTATAGGAAGCGGCATATCGCATGAAATGCGTTATTCGCAACTGTCAGAACGGCACTACTGTTAGCCCTGGTTTTCCGGCTTGACCCCTTTGTTGGAGACGCGTTTGCGCAGCTTCAGGAACAGACCAATGGCGACCGCGAGCATGCCAAGCACGACAACGATGCCGCCGCTGGAGCTGCCCGAGTCCTGCTTGGGTGCGAGGGGTTGCGCGAGTTCGCGCGGAGTGTCCGGAGTGAGCGAAGGCTTGGCTGCCACGACGGGACGTCGGGCAAGCGGGCCATCTCCCACGTTCGGCGAAGGAGGCGGGTCGCCCTGAGGCCGGGCAACGGGCGGGTTGTCGGCCTCGAAGCCCGCGATAACGTCCTGAATCGAGCGGTCGCTTTCCGCTACGCGCGACTGGTAAAGGTTGATGCCGTCCTTGAGCTGGACGAGCACGTTGTACCAGAGCATTTTCTGCTCATAGCCGCCTGTGGCCTCCATGACCAGAGCGAGCTGACTGACGGCGGCCTGGACCTGCGACGTCATCTGCTTGATGGTCGGCTCCGATTGCCCGTCAATCTTTGCCTTGAAGTTCTCGAGCGTGCTCATCGCTTCGCGGTTGAACTCGTAGGCGGCCCACGGGTCCTTCGGAAGCAGCTTTTTCTGCTGGCTGGTCTGGTCAACCCAGTTGGTGACAGCCTCGAGCTGGCGCGCGCGAATCTGCGCGGCGCTGCCGATGTTGTCCGTCACATAGCGCTGCACGACGTAACGCGCCTGGTTCGCCGCGTCTGCCGAGTTGCCCGGCAGCATGATTCGAGCTTCTTTCTCGGTGGGAAGCGTGAAATAAAGGCCGTTCAGCGGAATAAGGGCTGCGTAGTTGAGCAGTCCCGGACGGGTCGCGATGTCGAGCGCCCAAGGTACATTGTCCTTGTCGTCGGTCGCAGAGGTCGCGGCGCCCGCCACAGGAGAGCCAGCCGCCGACGCCGAGGCTGCATCCGACGCGGCCGGCGTGGTGAGGATGGATTTCTGGATGGTCGGTGCCGTCTCAAAGACCTGCGGCTTCGCCGGCAGTGAGGGGTCTGTCGCGGCGAGGCCGGGCTGTACGGCAACCGGCGGCGCCGATGCCTGCGCAACCGGCGCTGACGCGGTGTCAGCGTGGGCGGCGAAACTCAAAAAGCCCGCGGCTCCGATGAGTGAAGCTGCAATAACGCGACCGCGTACGTGGGTCGCCTTGGTGCGATGAATGTTGTTCGTCATACTCTGCCTTGGAATCGGACCTGAAGACTGCTCCGGAGGCTTCGTATAGCGAAAAAAGACGTGCATGTTTCTCACCTGAACGTACGTCTGGTGAGAAGTGGGCGGCGGCTATCGGTTGGAGGAAAAGAAAAACTGCGCAGCAATGCCACGCAGTTTTAAGTAGAGCAGCCGGATTACACCGGGTCGGCCTCACATGATTCGGTCAACTGTTTGAGCTGGCCCAGCACCTTGATGTCCGGATGTTCGGTCCGAACCATGAAGTTGAGTAGTGGGTGCGAACACGCAATCCACTGGGCTTCGACATCGTGCATAGACAGGTGCATAACGCGATGCAGAATGCCACCCACGTGCGCCATCGGGATGAACAAGCCCTTCTCGCCAACGTCAACAAAGCACAACCGGTCGTACATCCGGTCGAGCGGACTCCGTGCCGTGATGACCATGGATGCCACGCCCTTGGCTTCGCAATAACGCATGTAGGCCTTGAACAAGGCGAACTTTACGAGCGAGCCAACACTTTCACGCACTACGGCGAGACGAGTGGCTTCTGCGAGCAGCTTTCCGGAGAACGCCGGCGGCAGTGTGATGGACTGTTCGAGCGGCAATCGCGCGGTTTCTGATGTATGGATTCGCATTGAACCCACTGGTCTTCCGTCAAGCTTTGAGCGCGCTACAAACACCACCGCGCCTTCGTGGTGGTCCCATGCTTCGGCGATAGCCATGCCTTCTGCCACATCAGGTAGATGACGCGCATATGCGGACTGGCGAACCTGTACCGCATCGTTGAGCATGGTTGCGTCCGTTACCAGCTCGACCGTGAAGGGGAGATACTCACGCACTACCGATTCAGATTTGTTGTTCATTGTTGTTCCTTTTTCGATTGATGACCTAAGGGGGTTGGTCCTCAATTTCGTATAGGAAGCTTTGCGGCCCACAGCGGCAACTTATGTGCTTTGCTCGAAGCCAGCGGGTATTGAACATGGCGGCCTGAACGCAGGGCCTATACAATCTAATTATAGGTTTTATATATATGTGTATACTTTTATATATGTATTATTGCAACTACTATGCCAGGTTCATGGGGCTTGAAGGGCGAGGTAGCGAAACTTGACAAAAGAGGTAAAAAACGTGATACTTACCTGACTTCCTTACCAATACCGTCATGACCGCAACAGCCAAGTCTTCCGCTTCGGCTGCGTTGATGCCATTGCCAACGCTGACCGACATCTTCTCCGCCATGACCGACCGATTCGGACTGTCTCCACGCGCCTCGCAAACGAAGCTGGCTGCGCTGGTCCGGGACGCCGTCAGTTCTGGCGGTATCTGCTGCGTGGAAGCACCGACGGGAACGGGGAAGACGCTTGGCTACCTGGCCGGTGCCCTGGATGCCCAGGCGCATTCAGGGAAGCCGGTGCCGGTCGTTGTGGCGACTGCGACGGTTGGCCTGCAGGAACAGATTATTCGCCATGACATCCCTCGCCTCGCCGCCGTGGGCGCTGTTGACCCGCGCAAGGTTGCGGTGGCAAAGGGTCGCGGCCGGTATTTCTGCCCGCGCACTGCCGCGTTGCTCGAAGACAAGAAGATGCAGGATGGCCAGTTCGACATGTTCTCGTCAGACAAGCACGTGTCAGACGGCGGAGTGCCGATTGCACTGGATATGCTCAAAGCCTGGCGCACGGGTGAATGGGACGGAGACCGCGACAACTGGACCGGCACCATCCCTGCGTGCTGGGAATCGGCATGCGGCGCGAGCAGCGACACCTGTGTGAACCGGGCGTGCGAGCACTTTGACCGGTGCCCCTATATGAACTCTCGTCAGAAGCTGGCGACGGCACAGGTCATCGTGGCGAACCACGACATCGTGCTCGCGGACCTCGCGCAGCGCGCAGAAGAGCAAACTACGACCGCGCTGCCACCGAAGAGCTACGCACTCATCTTCGACGAAGCGCACAACCTTCCGGAGAAGGCTGTCGCGACTCGCCGTGCCAGCGCACGCCTGAACGATACGGATTGGCTTCGGAAGCTCGAACCGTACGGTGAAGCGACGCTGAATACGGCGCGCATCGCGAAGGCGCTCTCCCGCTCGACGGAATTCGAGCCGGAGGTCTTCAGTGTGGGCGCGACGCTCCTCGTGAACAACATGGAATCGCTGGCCAGGGATTTGGGCGAGCAGCTCAAGTTCTCCGCGGGAGGCACGAGCAGCTGGGGCCTCGCTGAACCGGACAAGGCGCTCCTGTCGCGCGTCATCGACCTGTGTGGCCAAGCGGTGCAGCTTCTCAATGCGCTGAAAATGGCTGCGAAGGCTTACGCCGAATACGCGGAAGAAGCCGGCGGCGTGGAAAAGGCATTCGCCGTGCGCATGCTGGCCCAGACGTACAAGCATCTGCGTCAGGCAAAGGAGCTGCAGGAAGGGCTCGAGTATTTTTGCGCGCGGGAACAGTGCGTACGCTGGGCGGAGCGCTCGCAGGACGACCGCATCAAGCTCAATACGCAGCCTCTCGAAGGCCAGGAAGTGCTCAACCAGCTGCTGTGGGGCACTGACTTTCCGGTAGCGCTGGTATCGGCGACGTTGCAGATTGCAGGTTCGTTTGAGCGTTTCCGGAACAAAACGGGACTGCCGTCGCATGCGGTGACTGCCGCCTTGCCGCCGGTGTTCGACTACTCGCGCGGCTATCTCCATATGCCGGAGATGCAGAACGAGCCGGGCTATGCCGGATACGAGGCGGAACTGCGCGACAAGCTCGAGCGCCTGTATCGCGCGGACGTCGCGCCGGGCGTGCTGGTGCTCTTTACGTCGCGCGAGACGATGCGCCGGGTGGCGCGCGCGTTGCCGGCCGATATGGGCGCTGTGACGCTTGTGCAGGATGGTCGCCCCGTTCCGGAGCTGGTATCGCAACACAAGGCCGCTATCGACGCCGGTAATCGGTCCATCCTGATGGGTCTGGATTCGATGTCGGAAGGGCTCGACCTGCCCGGCCGCTATTGTGGGCACGTCATCATCACGCGACTGCCGTTCGCTGTCCCCGGCGACCCTGTCGAGGAAGCACGTCGCGAGCACCTTGGAAAGGCATGGTTCGAACAGGCGTATCTTGCGGATATGCTGACGATGCTGATTCAGGGCACCGGCCGGCTTATCCGTCGTGAGGACGATTTCGGCGTTATCACGGTGCTCGACAAGCGGCTGTGGACAAAGCGGTATTGCAAGATTGCTTTTGCAGCGCTGCCGTCGTTCACGCGTGGTGAGAAGCTTCGGCATTACTTCGAGATGGTGAAGGACCGTGGCTTCGACAAGGCCCTTGCGAGCAAGGCAAAGGCAGAGAAAGCCCCCAAGCTCGAAGTCATCAAGGGCGGCGCGCCGGAGACGCCGGTTGTCGAAGTCACGAAACCTGCAGCGCCGGCACCGAAGCCGAAGGCTGCGCCGAAGGTTGAAGACCCGTTGGCGAGCCTGAAACGGCTCGCGCAACAGCCCACGCCGGTGCATTCGTCCATGGTGTGCAGCTTCGACATGCTGCGCGCCGTCGTTGCGCGCGTGATTCCTTTCGCAAAGGGCCCGTTTGCCAGCCACGAGACGGCCTATCTGCTGGACAGCAAGACTCACCCTTGCCTGCCGCCCGGAACGCCTGGGTCGACGTTTGCAGAACGTCAAATGCCTGAGGCTGTCATGTTGGCGCTGCGCATCCGCAATTTGCCGTGGGATACGGCAGCGCCGGCCTGGTTTCAGGTTCTGAGCCTGCGCCCGGACCTGCTTCAGTACGTCGATGTCTTGCGCAGCCACCGTACCAACCTGCACGATGACCGCAAGGAGCTCCTGTCACCTGACGTCTGCATGGAGCAACTGTCGCGCGGGTTCGTAGGCCTCGGCTACCCCGGAAACGACATGCTGTTCGAGGCGCTCGGCCGCATCGAGGCGGATGTGATGGCAGTGCTGTCGGAATCGTTCTGCGTGCCGAGCCGGGACCTCATGCTGGAAATGCCGTCAGCAGCGCAGGCACTCGCGCGCACGATGCGCCGGCGCAAGTGAAAAAGAAACAGGGGCCCTGGTTAGAGAGCCCCTGTTTGGTTCCGAATCCATTAGAACCTAAGTCTACCTAGCCTCGTCTCTACCTTTTGTTAGAGATGTTGCGGGCTCATCGAAGTCGATGAGCAGGTTTTCCGTATAGGCAAATTGAAAGCCCAGAATTCGTCTGGGCTTTTTTGTTGAATATCGCCTTCTTCTCAGCGAAATTTTCAGGGTCCGCGGTTCTCGCCGCGGTTCTCTTTATTTCGGCGCGCGACCCTCCCAAGAAATAGAAAAACCCCGAACATAAGTCCGGGGTTTTGAGAGAAAACTACTCGTCAGAATGGAACGTCAGGAAAATCTGACAGCATCGCTGCTGCAACAGGGTCGGCTTTCTTCACAGGCGCGGCCGGTACCGGAGGGTACGAGAACTTTGCCGGCGTCACCGAAAGCAGTTTGCTGACCAGCGACGTGCGACGGCTACCTTCAGCCGGCTCACCCCGATGCACTGCCCCAGCCAACGTGGTCCGCGAAGAAAACACGCTGACCTGTCTGCTACCACGCGTGACTGCCGTGTAGACCAGATTCCGACGCAGCATGAAGCTGGCGGCCTTGTCCAGTGCGATGAGCACGTACGGAGCTTCAGCACCCTGGCTCTTGTGCACCGTGATGGCGTACGCGAGGCTGAGGTTTTGCGCATCGTTACGAGTCATCTTCACCGGCTTGTCGCGGTCCGGCAGCAGCAGCGTGACTGTGAGGTCCGACGAGATGTCGACCACCCAACCCACGTCGCCGTTCACGAGGCCCAGGTCCTTGTTGTTCTTCAGCTGGATAACCCGGTCACCAACCCGGATGTCACCGTTGTCGCGACGCAGACGCTGGGTCGTGCCGCCCTTCGGCTCCGGGTTCAGCAGAGCTTGCATGGCCTTGTTCAGCGCCGTGCACCCTGCATCACCCTTGTGCGTGGGAGCGAGAATCTGGATGTCATCCGGATTCACGCCATCACGCAGGAGCTTCTTGACCGTTTCCATCAGGTCCTGAGTCGGAGTGTCGGTATCCACCACCTCGAACTTCGAATCCGCATCTTCAGCCGATTCCGGAAAGACACCCGCGTTGATGGCCCGTGCTGCAGCCTTGATGGCTCCGCCGAAGCGGAAACCATGCGTCAAACGCGTAACCGGAACCACGCCCGAGCGAATCAGGTCACGAAGCACCTGACCCGGACCGACAGAAGCCAACTGGTCCACGTCCCCCACGATGATGATGCGGCAGCTGTTACCTGCTGCATTCAGCGTGGCCGCCATCAATTCGGTGTCAACCATCGACGCCTCATCAATGACGAGATACTGCGCGGGGAGCGGGCACGACTGGTCGAACGCGCAACGACCACCAGGTTGGTACCCAATGAGCGAGTGTTGCGTTTGCGCGCGACGGCCCGTCGACTCGGTAATGCGCTTTGCTGCCTTACCGGTCGGCGCGGACAGATTGCCCTTCTGGAGCACCTCATCGAGCACTGCAAGAAGCACCTTCAACTGGAAGCTCTTCCCGCAGCCCGGACCGCCAGTGATGACGGAGACCGGGTTCATCAGTGCCGCTTCGATGCCATCACGTTGCTCCGGAGCCAACTTTGCGCCAAGTTTCGCCGCAACCTTGTCAATCAGGGCAACCAGGTCAGGACGCGGGGGCGCGCTGAACCGTGCAATCCGCTTGGCGATAAGCTCTTCAGCTTCCACCAGCGGCCGGTACCAGACCACCTTCTCGCCCTTCTCGTCCGGATACTCCATCAGATTGCTGGAGAAACCGCACTCGGTGCCTTCTCCGTCGGTGTAGACACCGCGAATCATGTCGTCGAGGGTCTTCGTGAGAAGCTCCAGCGACACAACTGGCACCACGCCCGGAGCCATCTTGCGACGGCCGTTTTCCAGGATAGCTTCGTTGACGAGCGGCATGGTCTTGTCGAGCAGCGTTTTGCGACGAACGCCAATGTCACCATTGGACGTTGCATCACGCATGCCGGTCGACATCGCAGCGCGCAGACGCTTCGGGTCGGTCTTTTCGATGCTGCCGACCTTCATCGCGATACGGTCTGCCGTCAGGAACGACACACCATCCACGCGAAGAATCAGCTCGTACGGCTCGTCCTCGACCACCTGAATGGCTTTCTTGCCATACAGCGCGAGCACGGTTTCCGCCATCGCTTCCGACAGGCCGTAGCCAAGCAACGGTGACATGAGGTCAGCCGCCGGCTTGATTTTCGGCCAGATGTCCAGCAGCGCGTCGATTTTCTTCGCATTACGCGACCCGACACACTCGACGAGAACGTCGCGCTGGTGCTTGTCGAGCAGTTCCTCGAGGTCGAGGTTATCCGCCTTACAGGCTTCAACCATCGAGGCGATAACCGCCTCGCCGATGATGCCCTTGCCCTTGAGCTGGAGAGCCAGGAAACGGCCCAGTGCTTCGGGAGACGTCATCCGGACGGACACTGCCGACTCGAGCTTGTACTGCGGACCCCACGTCGGGTCGGTTTCCCACACACCATCGGCCTTGTAGCAGTGGCCCACGCGCGCAGCAAACTTTCCCTTCACCGAGTCACCCCGGGTCGTGCGAACGATATGGAAGCCGTCCTTCGAAAACTTGATTTCGGCAACCTGGAAGGTAAACGTTTCAACCTTGGTCATCTTTATCCTCTTTTTTGACTGTTAACTGGGAAGCCGCGTCTGAGCGCGGCGCTATATGTCCATAACGGTATAGCGCCAGGGCTTCAAAGTTGACAATAGCTTAAAGCACGATATACTACCGAATAACCCGGACCTAGGTCCATCCCAACATGAAGCAGCCATTTACAGGCTGGAAGCACTGCGATGACGCAAGTTAAAGAGATTCTGCTCGGTATTCCCTTGGTGATTTTCGTTTTCTGGGTATTTGCCGCGCCGCTGCCGTCCGAGCGTATTGCACGTACGTGCGAGCCGATTCACTGGGCCGGCAACCTTGTGACGTCGACGACGGCACTCGCCTCGGAAAAGAACACCGGGACTTCGGTTCGCTGGACCGACAAGATGAATTACAGCTGCCAGTACATGGTGTGGCGCCTGCTCTACCAGGACGACTACAACAAGGCCGTCGCCGCGGGCCTCGTGAAGCCGGCCGATGACGCCACTGCGCAAGCTGCGGCCGTGACTGCTGCGCGCACCGCGCAGGCTGAACAGCCGCCCGCACAGCTTCCCGCTTCGACACCCGCCCCGACTCCCGCTTCCGGAGCATCCGCCAAGTGAATCGACGTAGCCTTCTGCGCCTCGGCGCCGCGTGCATGCTGATGCTGCCCGCCGCCGGCGCCTTCGCCCAATACAACACATCTCCCGGGCTGCCCGCGAGCCCTTCGGGCGTCGTAGTGGTCATGTTGGCCAACTTCTTCTGCCCGCGGTGCCGTTCGGTCAACGACCAGTACGACCGCCTGCTGCAGGCGGCGCGCGATGGCGGTAACGACCTGCGCTTCGCACCGGTGAGCTGGAAAGGTCAGACGCAGTGGCCGGACCGGGTCTACTACGCCACCCGCGCGCTCTATCCCGCGACGGAAAGCCTCGTGCGCAATGCCATGTTCGACGGGCTGCAGCGAGAGGGCATGATTTTCGAGAGCGTGGCCCAGGTGATGGCTTACCTCGAGCGCCGCCAGGTGCAGGAAGCGGCCATCAAAATCGACCCGAACTTCAACCTCGCCACCATCGCCGAAAAAGCGGGCGAGGATGAAACCCTCCTCTCGGAAGCGAAGGCCGGCCGTCTCGTGAACATGTCTGGCGCTGAAGAGGTGCCGGTGTTTGCCTGGGTCCAGGACGGCAACGTGATTAAGACGCTCTCGCCGCAGGACGTCGGCGACCCGGTGGGTCTTGCACAACGCGTATACCGTGAATTGACCACCAATGCCCCCGCAGCCAAGGCTGCAAACTGACGCCACGACAACATGAAGAAAATCCTCACGCCGCTGTTCCTGGCTGCCAGCTTCGCACTGGCGGGGGCAGCACACGCCGACGCTCTCGTTCTCGAACCCACAGTGAATCCGCTCGACCCGGCGCTCGAGCGCACGGCAAACGACACGCCGTCGGCATTCGAAGTCCGCTCCCTGAGCATCTCCGACGCAAAAGCACTGCTCGGCTCGACCGAAGGTCCGGCCTGGCGGGTACTCGCAGTGCAAGCTCCTGCGTGCGAAATCGCAGGCTCGAAGAAAAAAGTTGAACGTAAAAAGTGCCAGGCATTACGGGTCGAATGTAAGCGCGCAGAGGCTTTTGCACGTACGCAAACGAAACATGCTGCATGTTCCGCACTATACACACAGACCACAGTTTTGCTGACCAACGACGCTCCTCCCGGACGACGTGCGGCGCCTGCGACGACCACTCACAAAGTGAGGAAGTCCGTTCACAAGCACCCGTCCAAGGTTGCTCCCGTATCAGGCAAGCCGGCGGCAGGCTCTTGCGACAAGTAAGAGCTCAATCGGTGAGTGGGTCGAGCATGGCCCAGACAAGTGAGCGGGCATATAGCCCAAAACATTATTCCTGACAGGAGTTAGAGAAGTGACCATTAACACGTTTGTGATGTCGGGCGAAGTAAAGCGCATCGACGTAAATAGCAAGCCGGCCAAGAAAGGCCCCGCCGCAGTCATCCTGATTCAATACGGTCCGTCGCGTCAGCGCACCGACCAGCCCGTTCAGTTCCTGAACGTCGCGCTCGTCCGGGTTCCCCCGTATGTGTACGAGAAGTGCAAGGACCACCTGAAGGTGGGCAGCCTGGTCGACGTGACCGGCCACACCCAGGGCGTGCTCAAGCACATCGTGTCCGAGGGCTTCGTGACCAACGAGCTCGTGGCTGACCGCCTCCAGGTGGTCGACGCGGAAATCGTCGACGACGAAGCTGCTGCACCGGAAGCTGAATAAGCACCGCCCGCTGTACGCACGAACGAGAACCCGCCATCGGCGGGTTTTCTGCTTTCTGGACGTGAAAAAGCCGCCTGGAGCAAAAGCTCGAAGGCGGCTGAGGGGGAGTAACGGTATGTGTCAGGCCGGTACGATTTGCACGGTGAGGCACTCGTCGTATGTACGTCCGATGTATGCAGTGCTGGTTCGATGACCCTTTGCCACACGCACGCGGCGCCACCGGCCGTTGAACAGAACCTCATACTGCGTAGGCTGCGCGACACCGAAGCCGCTTGCCGTGGCGCCACGACGGGGTGCCTGCGTCATCCGCAGCGGCACCGACTGCGTCCGGAAGCTGTCGTACGTGCCATCCCTGCGGCGACACTTCGAATGAACGTATGCGACCGTTCCGTCTTTAAGCGTGCCGCGGGCTTCTGCCTTGACTGATGCATTCATTTGGGTTCTCCACGTAAAAATATGTCCGCTTCCGTATAGCGTAAGAGAACGCGTCCGGCGGGCGGCGCCGCGACTGGATACCCTGCAAAAGAAAAAGCCCGCATATCTGCAGGCTTTTGAGAGGGTCACGGAATGTGACGGACGCTAACCTCGTATCGAGGGTACCTCGCATTGTGTTAAGCCAGGAATCTTCCCCGGGTCACACTGCCTGTCGCTGCGGCTCTTCCTGGAGTTGCTCGTAGAAGCGGCCGATGTAGTTCATGCACGACATCACCTTGTTGAGCTCTTCGAGGTCGAAAGCGCCGGTGATGACCACCAGGTCTTCGGCCAGAGCTTCAAAGCCTTCCGACGCCAGGCGCTTGCGCATGATGTCCGCATCGGTCTGGACGTACTCTGGTTTGCCATGCTTCAGCACGAGGTTCGACGCCTTGTCGAAGAGGATGGCGACTTCCTTGCCAGCCACGATGCGCGTGTCGCCGAGGCTCACGACGTAGAGTCCGTTTTCAATCGTATACACAGGTTCCACAGGGTTCTCCTTTTTGCCCTAGAGCAATTGTATAGACTTGACGCAACTACTATATCACATTATACTATGGAATAGTCCCAGGAATATGACATGTTTTGGCTCTCAGCAGAACTTCCGCCTGAGATTCCGCCTGCTTGTGTAGAGCGCGCGGCGTCTCAATACTCCGTCCCGCCCGAGGTGCTGGTGGCCATCGTGCGCCAGGAGGGTGGCGAGGTCGGCAAGGCGTATCCGCGCAGTCACGGCACCTACTTTGGTCCCTACCAGATTTCAAACAAGTGGCTGTCCACTTTTGAGAAGTGGGGCTATACCGCAAGTGTTCTGACGAACAACGCCTGCGCTAACACCTACGCCGCCGCGTACGTGCTTGCGTACTACCGCGTGCGGGAGCCGAACTGGTCGCGTGCAATTGCCCGTTACAACGTCGGGTCGCTCGACACTCCGGAGCGGGTCGATGCAGGCACGCGATACGCCAGAAAGGTCATCGGTCACTGGCGGAATATCTACACGAAATGGACTTCCGGTGCGAAACCGAAATAACAAACCCAAAGCCGTCCTTTTTCAAGGCTATCTGCTCGGTGGACTCGCTGCCGGCGGTCTCCTGGCGGTGCTGCTTGCACACTGGCACGTCAAAGGTACGCCCGTAACGCCGAGCCTGAATTCCGCACACTTTTCCGTGGCGGTTCTCGCTGGGGCAAAGCAAGCCGAACAGAAAGCGCCCGAAAACGTCGACAAGGTCGCTGACGCCGTCGCGCCGAGCCCGACGCCCGTCAATGTGCCGGTGGTCGCTGCAAAGCGCGAGACGAGCCTGCCGAAGGCCGTTAAGTCTGCTCAGGAAGCAACGCCCAGCAAGGACGAAGTGACGAAGCCCGTCGAGGTGTTGCCGCCCGCTCAGGTCTCAATGCCTGGCGGCCACCTGATGGCTGAAGACGCGCCTATCGGCGATGACGCGACGCCCGACCCATTCGAAATCAAGCCGCGGCAGGTGTACATCCGGCTTCAGGTTGACGCCGACGGTCACGTGGTGCGCTCCGGCATTTTGCGCAGCGGTGGGGACCAGATGCGCGACAGCCTGATTCTCAAAGCCATGCGGTCTCGAACGTACTCGACAAAGGACATGAGAGTGCGCGTCGACAACCCTGGCACCGCACCGCTGTATCAGTTGGACATGGTCCTCGACTACGGCAACAACGATTTTCTCCCCTGAATCCGATTCGACTTAACTGGAGTTTTTTCATGATTGGCAACATCGTTCAATACCTCCTTTACGGCATCCTGTTCCTCTCGGCGACGATGTCCGTAGCCGGCCTGTATCTCGCGTTTCACGCCCGCCGCGGCAAGATGCTCGAAGCTGAAACGGCAGCGACCGTGGCAGGTCTCTCACTGCTCGCGGCCGTGGCGCCGTACGTCGGCCTCTTCGGCACGGTCTGGCACATCATCCAGGCGCTGGGCGGCATCGGTGGCGGCAATCTCAACGTTGCGGCTATTGCGCAGCCTATCGGTCAGGCGCTCTACACCACACTCTGGGGTCTGGGCGCGGCGATTCTCGCGCTGGTGGCCCACCGCATCATCCTGGTGCTGCTGCCGGATGACGAGGAAGCGGAGACTTCCACGGCTGCCGCGGCCTCGGACGCGTCGCAGGAGGCTTAAGCCATGGCACGCAAGCTGAGCCGTCACCCGGCGGCGGAAATCAACATGGTGCCGTTCCTGGATGTGTTGCTCGTGCTGATTGCGACCCTCCTGCTGCTGACGCCGTTCATGTCGAAATCAATCAACGTGGACCTGCCGAGCACGACGACGGGCGCGGTGATGACGCAGGATACGTCCATCACCATCGAAGTGCATTCCGATGGCACCGCGTGGCTCGAGGGCAACCAGATTAACGACTGGAGCGCTGTTGCTGGTCGCATGAAGGGCGCAACGACGGCCAAGGTGTATGCCGACAAGGCGGCCGCTTACCAGGCGGTGATGCTGGTGCTCGACAAGCTGGGCGCTAACGACATCCACAACATCCAGTTCGCAACGAAGGACTGAAATGAGCGCCATCACCTCGTTCGACGACTATCTGGCCGGCCGCAAGCAGCTCATTGCTTCGCGCGACGTTCTCTTCACGGCGGCGCGCGCCTACCTTCGCCCGGGTCAGAGACCCGATGCGCGGATGCTGGGCGACGCGCGCTGGAATTCGCCGTCGCGCGACATCGCCGACGAAGAGTGGGTGGTCAACGCGGCGCGCGGCTATCTCACCGTTCTGGAAAGCCCGTACAAGGGGCGCCACTTCCGGCTGTGTGTTCTGCAGCAAGGCCATGTGCTGCGCATCGGCGCGCGTGTTCCGGCCTGGTACGGCGACTTGGTCCTGATGGGCAGCGCCCGGCTGCTCACGACGTTTGGCGCGCATAAGCCGGTCGTCACCAAGCTGGACACGGGTGAGATTCTGGTCGACTGGCATTTCGGCGCAGAGCAGCTCTATACACAGGCACAAACCATGGAGGACGCGGTATATCGCATTCACGCCCTGTTCGAATCCGCCCTCCAGTCGATTTCCTCTTCGGAGCAGTATCAATGAAACGAATCCTTTTGACCGCCATACTGGCGGCTGCCTGCGCCGGCGCATTCGCGCAGCAAGCAACGCAGGCGACCCCGGCGCCGCAAAACGTCGAATCGGCCGGCACGCGAGTTGGCCTCGGCCAGGACTCTGCCCGCGAGCCCGCCAAAATCAAGAACTTGCGGCTGTCCGACCCGCTCGTGCAGCAAAAGTACCTCAACGAGCCGGACATGCTGCGCTTCCTGCGCGGCACGTACTCCGAAGCCTGCGCGCGTGGGCTGGTGAAGAATGCCGCTGACTCTATCTGGCTCGACACGAAAAATCAGTACACGGCCGACCAGAAGGCGACGGCCAAGCAACTCGTGGAAAGCAATCGCATCTGGAAAATGACCTCGTTCGAGATGGAGGCGCTTTACGGTGCTGGATACCTGAACGCGGCCAACTACTGCGACTGCATCATGAAGGAAGTGTCCGACCAGGACCTGGTCAATCCGCGCAAAGGCCTTGACGCTGTCGAACAGATTTCAAAGCCCGCACAGACTGCGTGCCAGCAGAACGCCAAGGAGACAACCGAGCGGGAAATGGCCGAGCGCAAGAAGAACGAGAAGAAGAACTGACATCGGCAGTCGCCGACCGTAGAGACAAAAAAGCCAAGGTAAATCCTTGGCTTTTTGTTTTGGGTTCATGCTCAACCGCAACTGCACCTCGAAATGATGGGTCGCTAGTCATTAGACATGTTTTAAGGTATACTATAAATACGCAACTTGGCACGCATATCCTATGAAACTTCGCTTGCTTCTCGGCGCGCTGGCTCTGTCCGTCTGCACGTCCAGCTTCGCCGACGGCCCGCCGCAATCCAACGGCGTCATCTCGAACCCTACCCTGGTGAAGAACCAGGACGTCGCGGCCGCGCAAGCCGCGGGCACCATCTCCACCTTCATGAATCAAGGTGCGCAGACCTGCGACGACAAGGGCCAGAACTGCCACAGCGTGTTTGGCGCGGATGACTCCGCCGACTACGCCACTCTTCAGGCCAACGGCCAATCGCTGACGGGCATTCAGGCGTTTTCGTTTCTTGGCCAGAACGACGGCAGCACGGACGGCGGCGACTCGAGCGCCGTGGCCGCCCAGCTGGGCACGCTGGCGATTGCCTGCGGCGACACGGGTGTGAAGAAGGTTGCCGGCGTGGTCGTGAAGCTGAGCAACTGTGTCGTGACGTCGACCGGCGATGCGCAGGTCACCCTGCAGGTGTGTACGGGCCCGTCACGCAGCAATCCGGTGACGCCGCCGAAGAACGAAGTCGCCTGCTCGACTGACCCGACCTCGCCGAATTTCACAGCGCCGCAAGGCTACGTCTGCCATCGCCCGGCCTGTGATACGGAACCGCTGAACAGTCTCGATGGCTGGAGCGCGCCGACGACTGTCAGCTTCAACGCGAGTCTGCCGGCCAACGCGTCGGATGACACGGTCGCGAACAACGGTCTCGGGATGATTTTCTATCCACCGCTCAATGGTGGCGTGGTCAGCTTCGACGCGGACTCGGACAACATGACCGCGGTGAAGGTCGTGCAAACGTTCATCGACAACGCCACGCACAAGACTGCCGTGGGCCTGAAGGTCGCGTACCGTCACAAGACCCAGGTGACGAAAGACATGATGGTCCAGGGTCCGTCGTCGGTGCCGAACCCGTCGAACAATTCAGGGCAGTGGGACACCATCCTGAAGCTGCAGGGCAACGCGGCTATTCCGCAGTATCAGCAGAAATACGGCGCGAACGGCACGGACTGCCTGCAGCAAATCCAGGGTGGCATCGCGAAGGACGGCAAGATTACCGTCTGCGACACAAATTACACCAACGAGAGCGGCATCAAGCCGTTGGCGACGACTGCGCAGGTTGCGGCCGAAGGTCAGGATTGCGGCACGACGCCGCAGTGCCTGAACAAGGTTGTGAACACGACCACGTGGACGGAGACGTGCAGCGCAGACGTGCCGATGGCCATGCGCAACTGCGAGACGAAGACCGATTACACCATCGACCACCTGAGCTACGTCCGCACGCGCACGCAGGAACAGTGCCACGAGACGCGTTCGTCGGCTGAATATGGCTGCATGACCTCCGGGTCGGTTGGCTCCGCAGGCTGCGCGCCTGGCCAGCCATGTGTGCAGGCGCTTTCGTGCACGCCGGGCCAGTCCTACTCGGTTGTTAATAACAATTCGGGTGGCATGGGTGGCGATAGTTGCGACGGTGGCGACTCCATCTCGGCTACCTGGACGTGTCCGAGCGACCCTGGTGCGGTGCCGCTTATTACGATTTCCACTGGCAGCAAGTATTTTGGCCGCCCATCGGCGACGCTGGCAAACGGACAGTCGGCTATCGTTTATATTTCGGACCGCAGTTCGTGCTATGGCCAGTTCGTCAACCACACGACCTGCAATATGGGCCAGTGCGAAGGCCAGTTCGAGATGCACCTCGGCACCATGGTCTGTCCGGTCGCGCAACAATGCACGACAGATGATTGGGGTGACACGACGTGCAGCTGCCCGACCGCCTTGGTGTTCCAGGAAAAGTCCTTCGGCTCGAATTCGTCGATTATCGTGAACGCCAGTTTCTCGTTGAGCCAGTCGTTCAGCGTGAATCTGAATGACCAGTGCACGACGTACGAGAACGCGCACTGATGCAGCGATAAGCTAACCGAGAAGTTAACAAAGGCCGCCCGACAAGCGGCCTTTTTTTCTTTCTATGTGGACACTGTCGATTCGTTTGCCGTGACGGCGTTTCAGCTTTACCTGGGGCTTCGACGACGAGGTCGCCATCGGTATTAACGAAAACCGGGTCTTGCGGACGTCTCTGGTGCCTCGTAGGCAAACCGATGGGAGCGCCAGACAATCGGGGCGCGGACGACGAGTCTCGACATGCGCCCGTACCTGCACAACGGCCGCAACATCATCGGGATGGCGGTCGGTGTTGGCGGCAAGGGTGACGGTTGGATGGTCTTCAACATTTCGGCGTGGAAACCCGCCTGCGTGTATGTCGTGTACGACAACTGCGCGCAATTGAAGCGGCGCGCTGACCCGAGCCGCGGGCAATAGAAAAGAGCCACTCAATCGAGTGGCTCTTTGAGTCTTCAGACCAGCGCAGCTGCGCCGACTGAGGGCGGTAGTGCGGTACAGAGTTCTCCCATCCACGACGCAATCCAGTTCCGAACCGGACCGCGGAACGGGTCCCAATGCGTTTCGGTGCGCCAGTGGTCTGCAAGGCCGCCGAAAAGTCCCGACGAATCGCTGCCTTTCTTCGGCTCCGGTACCTTGGGCAACAAGGCGGGTGCCTTGTCTTCGAGCACGCTACGCAGCTTCGCGGAGCTTTCGTAGCCGAACCAATTCGCCTTCGACAGGATGTCCTCCTCGTTGCCGGACTGCACAAAGAAAGTGAGCGCCAGCAGCTGGTCGAGCACCGGCGTCTCGTCGAACAGCACGCAAAGCCGACTCAGGAACATGTCGTCCTTGGTCAGCAGCGAGAGCTGATAAGGGACATGTCCTCCGGGCGCGACTGTCTTCTGCTCCAGCCAGCCCGCCTGCAGCGGCTGCAGCACGAACTTGAAGGGCGAGTCGGGGTGCGAAAGCTCAACTTCGCGTCCCGACACCATCAGTCGAACACTGTCCTCCAGGCCGGTCCGGATGAAGAGGCGCAATGCTTTCTTGATAGCGCTGCGCGCGCGACGTTGGGTCTTGCGCTGCTCGGCGACCTTCAGTACGCGACGGACCGTAATGGCACCCGTGGCGGTCTCAGAATCGACGTGCGGCACTTCCTCGAACAGACGGCACGCAATCGCACGGGCACGTTCCCGGTTGCCCGGCAACGCGACCCACTCGAGTGCCTGCTGTACGACCTGAAGGTCATTCTCCATGCGAGCCTTGGCCTCGGAATACTCCTGGGCCACGAACGCCTGCACGCGAGCTTGAGTGACATCGTGCGCCGTCTGGAACAGCTTGTCGCTGAACATATCCGGTGTCGCCTCATCCAGGAACGCGATGGATGTGCGCTCTTCAATGCCCAGGTCGGATTGCACCTTGGTCTTGACGAGAAACTCCACACGCTCCTGGAACATGCGCACGCCCCATTCCATACCTGGCAAAGCACGCAACGCCCAGACATACCGGTCCTCGTGAGGCAGGCTGTCCAGGAATTGGCGTGCTGTGTTGCGCAGCCAGTGTGACGGCAGAGCCTCGTCGCGCTCGGTCAAATCGACGAAAGCGAGCGAAGCCGGGTTCTTCACGCGAAAGACCATGTCTTCCATGGGCGTGATTTCACCCATTTCGACCGCGCAGTCCAGGATATAACAAGCCTCGACATGAAGGCCGAAGCGCCGCGTCGCCGTTGGCGGCGGCGAGGCGTCCCGGAGCTCACTCGCTGCGAGCAGCGCTCCTTCGAGCGGTTCATCCAGCAGTAATGCTTCAGGCATGGCTTAACCTCCCACGATGCGACGAACGGCGACCGTCTGGTTTCGAACCACTTCAGTCGGCGTGGTTGCACGACGAATGGTGCTGCGGTCGACCTGACCGTCGGACTGGGTGAGTTGCGCCTTGCCCGACGAAACGGCTGCTTCGATGGTGCTGTCGTGCAGCTTCAGCCGACCCATCATGCGCTGGAAGTCCACATCCGCGACTCGCGCGCCGCCTGCGGCCGCAACCTCTTCGATGGATTCTGCGCGCACCTTCTTTGCGCCCAGAATCGAGAGGAAGCGTGGCTTCATGATGAAAAAACTGAAACCCTCCTTCATCTTTTGCTCGACCAGAGCGAGCATGTCTGCTTCGTTGGTCTTGTCCCAGGTGATGGTAATGTCACCCGTCATGTTGAGCCACGTAATGGCCGGCTGATTGATTGCTTGTGTCATGATATGTACCTTAAAAATTGGATTGGCCTACTTCGCCGTATAGTGCGCACGCGAAAAAGCGGGCCAAAGCTGGTGTCTGGTGATTTGAAGCATTTTACGGTAAACTAATGCTTTTGCACTACAGTTTTCCAAATGCTCTGGCTCTTGCAGGACAATTTCGTTGACAGCATGCGCGGCCGGATGGCCTTCGATGGCATCACCAGCCGGATGGCGTTTGCCCTGCGCAACAGTGGACGCCAGCTCCACGGCTTCAGCCTCGTGCCGGGCGGGCCTCTTCCGGAGTTGCCGCTGCACCCGTCCGAGCCGCACTTCTTCTATGGGTCAACAGGGATGGCGCAGCGCCTGCTGGGACTGCCGGGATGGGCGGACGGCGTATTTCTGAACGAGAGCTCGTTGGACCAGCGCGCCTGGCTGGAGAACCGGCGCGCCGACATCCTGAACCCAACGTGCGAGGTGATGACGCTGGCCGAGCTGGAGGCGTCCGTCCCCGAGGCATCGTTCTTTGTGCGCCCGGTCGTCGTGGCGAAGGCGTTCGCCGGCCAGGTGGTCCACGGTCGGAACATGGCTGGGCTGTACCGCGCACGCCGCGGAATCGTGAAAGAGCTGGAGCCGGACCTGCTGGTGGCGGTCTCGCCTTTGCAGGACATCGAGGCGGAGTATCGTTGCGTGGTGTACCGGCACCACGTTGTGACGGCGAGCCGCTATCGCCTGGGTGGCAATCTCAGCCTGAGCGCGGAGATTCCGGAAGACATTCTCGAGGGCGCCAATGCCTTGGCTGCCGGGTGGATGCCGCACGAGTTCATTGTCATGGACGTCGCGCGGGTCGCCGGCGGGAAGGTGCGCATCATCGAATTCAATAGCGTGCATTCGAGCGGGCTCTACGACATCCCGATGGGCCAGTACATCGAAGCGGTCGAGCGCGCGGTTCGGGAGCGCAGCTGACCCCAGAGCACAAAAGAAAACACCCCGGCTTGCGCGCGGGGTGTAGAAGTTGGATTACAGATTGACCAGTACGTCCAGCCAGTCCATGCCGACAACCTCCGGCATGCGGATTTCGACAATCAGGTCGGGAAACTCGATTGCCAGGCGTTCCTTGAGTTCAAAGGCTGCCTTGTAACTGGTGCCGCGTTCATCATTGTCCGCGAAGATAATGAGTTTCCGCAGCGTTGACAGCAAGAATTCCGGAACCTTGAAATTCTTGATATTGCCTGCTGAGTAGCTAGCCCAGACCGGAATTCGCCCCAAATCAGGCCAATACCGTCCGGTTGCGAGCTGTCGCACACCACAGCCGGTCTCCACCCCTTCGGTCAGGCCGAGAACATCCGACCCTTCAGCGTCGAAAAGCCGAATTGCTGCACCCGATGCATCTGGGGTCTCGGACAGTTTCTTGGCGCTTGGTACCGGAGCCTTACCTTTGCGGTCCGACGACAGCCAGGTGCGATGAACTGCAACCAGGTTGCCCTCGAAGTCGCGCATGGCGGCCAGGATTGCCGGGTAGCTGCCGAGCTTGGTCAGTGACTTGCCGGCCTTCTGGTAATACCCCAGACTCGCCAACGTCCGTACATCGTTGAGGTCCTCCAGGATGCGCGGGTCGATGCCTCGCTCGAGGTAATACGGGAAGTCCTTCAGATTCAAAACCTTCCCATTGCTCCAAAGCGCATTCACCTTCGCCAGAATCTCCGCATCCTGTTTCGCCTGGTCCTCCGCGGTAGTGGGCTTTACAGCAGGAACGAACGTCTTTACCGGCGGGGGTGCCGGAAGCTCCGAGCCGTTCAGGTACTCATTGACCTGCTTGAGCACATCAATGAATCGACCCCCCATTGCCTTGTGCAGCACAGCAAAGCCATCGGCATAAGTACCGCACGTGCACATCGCTACACCGGTCTGCTCGGTGTTGCCGCCCTTTTTTGTCGCCTTTTTCACGAAGCGAAAGTCTTCATCGCCACCGTGAAACGGACATTTGACGTGCGAACCCATGTTGCGGATGGCGTCGTCGAACATACCGGGACACATGTACTGAAAAATATCCAGCCAGCGTCCTGACGCCTGCGGATGAAGCATTGCCGCTGTCAGTTTTGGAAGACGGTTCAGTGTCATCAGTTACCTCTCAAATCGTTGTTTCCACGCTTTGTATAGCGTGATTTGTCGGGCAAACACATAGGCTTCGGAGGCTCCTCTGAGTCGGTACATATACTTTGTATAACCCCCGCCTTGCCCTGCCGCGCCGCCCGCAAATTTGCTAAAAGCGGCATTCTATGGTAAATTACGGGCTCAAGGCAACACTGATTTAGAGAACTCCCCCTGTGGCGAAGAAAAACGTTGCGGTTCACATTCCATTGCAGATGGGCTTTGGCTTCGAGGTCCAGGACGACGAGGGGCAAGCCCCCGCATTCCTGCACAGGCTCGACGAAGTCTATGAGGCTCTGGACGTCATTCAGCAGGCCCACTGGGTGTCGACGGACGTCGAAACGACGGGGCTGACGGACGCGTCGATTCCGGTGGCGCTCTCGCCTGCCGAAATCAAGCAGGGCGCAAGCAATGTCGTGCGCATGCGAACCATTCAGGCTCGCGTGCCGACGATTCGCGGTCGGCGCGGCGAGCGCATGAACTTTGTGTTCGACTGTGACAAGATGGGCCCGAAGCTGACGGCCGAAGTCGCCAACGCGATTCTTTCCCGCCGCCTTTTCATCGCGCACAACGCAGGGTTCGACCTTTACTGGCTCCGTCTCGCCGGCGGCCGCACCGTGATGCCGGCCATGGTGATTGACACCATGTTGCTCACGCGTCTGCTGCGCCCTCAACTGGTACTCAAGCGCGCAGAACTGATTCGCGACATCAAGCACGTCAACGACGTTCAATTCGCCGACCCGGTCGCCGCGGCGGCCTGGAAGTCGCTCATCTCCGGCGCGTCGGGCGGTAGCCTGGCCGACGTCGTGCTCGCGATGTTTGGCGTGGTGGTGGATAAGACCTACCAGAAGCCGAACAACTGGACAGGCCTTCTGGGCTTCGCCCACTATGACTACGCGAACGATGACACCGTCTGGGCGGACCGCATTCTGTGCGAACTGCTCGAGGTCGATGATGAAGGCGACGTGCTGGGCGCCTATCTGAGCATTCGCGCACGCAAGTCTACCGTTCAAATCATTGAGCCGCAGGTCCCCGAGCTGGTGATGCTGCGTGAGTACGGCATGCCTATCAACGCGGACGTCGGCCGCCGGTATGTCATTCGCAAACGCGCAGAACTCTCGAAAAAGGTCGACGAGCTCATTGCGCTGGAGCCATCGCTCGAAGCGTACCGGGACGAATTGGCCGACCCGGATGCGGGACAGGGCGAAAACCTGAAAAAAGCGCTTGCCGTTGCCTTCGAGGCGCGCGGCGTCGTACTTCGTCGCACGGCAGCGACTGGCGCGGCTCAGGTCGGTGAAAAGGACCTCCGCGCGTGTAAAGCGGTGCAGATTGAAGCATCTCGCCCGCTGTTCAATGCGTGGGTGGCCGTGTGCCGCTCGAAGAAGTCCAGCGCGATGGCCCTGGAAGTCGTGGGCTTTGCTCGCCGCGGCCCGGATGGCCGAATTCGTTCGCTGCTGTCGCACGGCCCGGTCACAGGCCGGTTGTCGGCGTCGGAACCCAATTGCCAGCAGTTTCCTCGAGACCAGCTGTTCCGCGCGATGTGTATTTCAGCGACGCGTCCTGGCTGCGAATACATGCTGGTTCTGGCTGATGAGCTCACCAAGCCGTTGGTTGAGGCAGTAGCTGAACGCGAAGTTGAACTGGGCGAAATGGTCGAGGTCGAGTCCGCGTGGATGGCCGCCATGTTCTGGTCCGACAAGAAGGTCCCGGACTGGCCCAAGGAGGCCAAGAAGGCTCTTGAAGCGCATATCGACGCGCAGTTCACCCACAAGATTGTCGCGTCGGACTTCGGCGCGCTTGACGTGCGCGTGGGCGCGGCACTGTGCATTCGCTCGCAGCGCGAAATGCTCGCACTCGCGCGTGGCATCCCGGTTCCTGGCCCGGTTCAGCCGCCGGAAAAAGTTCTCAACGTCGTGCGGAAGGTCGCGCCGCTGCTCGACGGTCTCGATGCAGTTGCAGCGCTCGAGACGCAAGCGTCGTTCTATGAAAAGGACGTTTTGCGCATCGAGATGCGCCTTGAAAAGCTTAAGGAGGACCTTGACGCTGAGCGTATTCAACGCAAGGTCTTTTTCCAGCGTCGCAGCGAACTGAAGGAAGAGCTGCTGTCCGTGAAACTCGGCTGGCGGCTCGCGCAGTGTCTTTCGCTGGGAGCGAAACGCGGCGAGCGCGAGTATTCAGCGCTGCGGGACGCTTTCGTTGCGGACATCGACATCCACACGTTTACGGGCATGAAGCTGGTCGGCCGTGACCCGATGGCTGAGTTCGACGGCCTGTCAGTACCGGACCGCAAGGCGCTGGAAAAGAAGCTCAAGAAGGAACTGGGGCCGCGCCGCCAGCAAGGCAAGATTGCTAATTTGTCGCTCCTCTACGGTATGGCTGACGCCGGCTTCCAGGAAGCGGCGGCGCGCGGCTACGACGAGCACTGGTCGATGCAGGAAGCGCACGACATTCGCGCGCTGTGGATGAACGCGTATCCCGAGGTGGAGCTGTGGCACCTTTGGACCGAGTGTCTGCAAGCCGGCGTTGTCTATGTCCCCGAGAAGGGCAAAGAGAAACCGACCCGCTCCGGTTGGTGGATGGCCACGACGTTGGCGGGCCGCGACATTGTGGCAATGGGGCTGAACGCTGCCTTGTCGTACCAGGACCAGTCGTCTGGCGCCGACATTCTCGGCCTCATCATGCACCGCCTGAAGACGGAATATCCGCACATCTTCGCCTGCGGTATCAACCAGGTGCACGACGAAATTGTTTTTTCGATTCCGTTCGACGACCACGACGCCTACCTCGAAATTGTCGAGCAAATCATGGTCGAGTGCGCGAATAGCCTGACGATGCCCTACGGCGTTCCAACAGCAGTTTCTCCGGCGTCTGGACCGATTTGGGTCAAGGACTGACGCCAGCTTTTTCACGCTATACGGCCATGTAGTTCAGGCCAACACACATCACAGAGGAACGAAATCATGGCAATGACGAAAACGGAATCGCAGGTTGTCGAGTGGCTGGCCAATGGCCACACCGGACTCAGCAGCAAAGCGATGGCCTTCTACCTGGGCTTCGGCATGAAGCGCAAGGAATCCGGACGCGCCCACCCGCACGACCCGGCGGACTTCAACCGCTGCCTGCAACTGCTTCGCGCGGCACCGCGTCTGCGCGCGAAGCTGCCGCAGATGGCAAAGCTATCGAAGGAATGGAAGCGCCTGGTTGCCGCTTGGGACCGCATCGAAACGCTGTTCATCAGCGAAGTCGGTCAGGACTGGAGCAAGAACCGGAGCGTTCCCGCGACCCAGACGTATCACCTCATGAAGGAAGTGCTCGACGGCCCGAAGAAGCGCGCCAAGGCAGCTCTGTAAGTCTCACGCCCAGTGCATTGCACTGGGCTTTCTTTGTCTCTCCAAACCTGAAATTCTGAACATGAAACACCACGCTGTCATTCGCGCCCTGCACTTGGTCATGGCCCTGATGTTTGTCACCATCATCGTCGCAGTCGAAGTCCATTTCCAGGACCGCAAGACCGCAATGCTCATTCACAAGTCGCTTGGCCTCCTCGCACTGGGGTTGGTCCTGGTACGGCTGCTGACCCGCGCGTTGACGAAGGCGCCGGCGAAGACGGGCGGCGCGCTCAACCAGAAGCTCGCGACGGCCGGTCACATCTTTCTGTATGTGCTCATGGTTTCGGTTCCGCTAACGATGTTCATCGGCGGGTTGAATGGCCGCGGCCTCGATTTCTTCCTCTGGCACTTCGACACGCTGTGGGTCAACAAGCCGCTCGCGTCCGCGCTGTTCGAAACGCACAAAATCCTGGCAAACGTCTTCCTTTACACGGCGCTGGGCCACGCGGCTGTCGCGCTCTGGCATCACTTCGTGATGAAGGATGGCTTGCTCAAGAAAATTCTGCCGTAACAGAACGAAGGCGTTACAAGAAAAGCCGCTCGTTGAGCGGCTTTGTTGTTTGCTGGCGCGGGATATTACATGGCTGCAAGCATCCGTCCGCCGATTCTTATACTGCATAACACGTTGGAACTGGCTCACACGAACAGTTCTTCCCCTCGGGCATCCGCCCACACTCCAAGAGTCGAGTACCGCATGCAAACTCAACCGCTTAACCGCGAACGTTCCATCCATCAGCCGATTGACCGCGGTCGCGCAGCACTCAGCTTTGCGTTTGCAGGCGCTCTGACCAACATTCTCATCACGGTACTGGGAATGCTGCTGCCTGCCCGGCATCCGCATAGTGGGCTGGAGCTGTTTTCTCAGGTCCTGGCGGCGGGCATAGGAGGCGTTTTCTATTGGGGCTGCCTCGGAATTCTGTATGCGCATTTCGCGGACAGGAGCGGTCTGGACTTTTCGACGCGGGGCGCTCGCGCGCGTATTGGAGCGAAGACAGGCGCATGGGCCATGGGTGGGCTCGTGTTCGCAGTGGGTGTCGTGAGTCTTCCCTTTCTCACCACTGTAGTGGCACAACGCGCGCACGTTGGCAGCGTGGCAGCATTTTTCCTACTGTCGTTTACTGTAACCGTTGGCACTCTAGTTATCGCGCTATTCGCCGCCCTACACGGCGCCTGGGTTGCGCTCCTCGCCGGCAAGCTGGTGCACGAAACCGACAGTTGAGCGCCGTTCAAACCAAATGAAAATACTGCTGTGCCGACAGCACCTTGACACGCCAACAAAGACCGCCATTTGCGCGGTCTTTTTTTCTATTCTCACGTTTCATCGAAACGCTCGGAGGTGCTGGCATGGGAGCGCCGGATTCTTATACTTCTCATCACGTTGAACAGGTTATCCCATGACTACGCAAAGCAAACCGGCCTATCTCGAGCAAGCCGAAAAAATCGAAAAGACACTCGCAGAACTGCCGGCCGAGCACCCGCTTCGCGCGATGCTATCTGAGTCCGCCGCCCTTCTCGCCCAGGCGGGTGCTTCCAGTGACAATGACACCACCAAGCACGACAACACGGCCGTCGCACTCATCGACCGCGGATACCACTGGCGCGAAATCAGTTCCGACACCCGTCGCGGGTCGAAGGTGCAGCTCATCAATCGCTGGTCCGGCGTAGCCATCTATGGCACCATCAGCTCTCACGAGAAGTTCTTCACGCACTGGGCGCCGCTGCCCACGTTCATAGACAAGGCCTCTCGTCGCTGAGAGTCGCGGCTACCAGAAGTGGCAGTCGGACTAAAGCATTGTTGACGAAATTGCAATTCATTTTATATTAGATAGGTGTATACCATTATACCGTGAAAAGCTAAACTTCAATTATCCGCTTTACCCATCCGGGGTGAGGCGCCTCGTTCGATAATTGGAGAAGTGCATGAAAAACGTCCTGAAAGCAGTTGCTCTCGTCCTGGCTGTTGCAGCCCCCGCGGTTTCGTTCTCTCAGGCCAGCCAGCCGCTGACGCGCGCGCAGGTCAAGGCCGAGCTGGTCCAGCTTGAAAAAGCAGGCTACAACCCTGCCGAGAGCGCGGACACCGCGTATCCCGCCAACATCCAGGCCGCCGAAGCCCGTGTGCAAGTGGGTGCGCGGAAAGCTGACTCCGGCTTTGGCGCTGGAACGGAGGGCTCCTCGCAATCCGGCCCTGCCATCAAACACCAGCGACCGGCCGACGACATTTATTTCGGCAATTGAGTCGGCCGGCACCCGCAATAGAAAAGCCCGTGCGTAACGGGCTTTTTTGTAAGCTGCGGATGCGAAAAAGGCGCCGATGGCGCCTTTTCTTACTGGAGCTGGAAGGTAATTCTCCAGTTAGCCGATTCGTTTTGGCCTTCGTAACTGACGGCCACGCTGTGCCAGTCCTCTGCGTCATAGGCGCTCTCCAGGGCAGAGCGCTCCGGAACTGTGAGGAGGTTGTTGCCGAGCAGACTCCAGACGGCAATGCCTTGATGGAGTCGCCGATTTGCCCGTACCCACTCTTCATCAGCCAGATGCTGATTGACGAAGGCGATGGCATCCTTGATGAGCGAGGCGCTCAATGCTTTCGCCCGGGCAGTCGTCGTACCCGCGGCGGATGCCAGCGGGCTCACCTTGCCGACTCCACGCTCGTTCATGCTGCTTTCGCCATCGGGTATGCCACATTGACCGTGAGGTCAGCCTTCACGGTAACCATGGCGCCAGTTGTGCCCGGCACTTCGTATTGCGCCTGTTTCAGAATCTCCTCCAGGATGGCGCGTGCGCCGCGCGCACCAGTCTTCAGCTTGTGCGCACGTTCAGCGATGAGACGAATCGCGCCGTCGTCGAAGTTCAGCGTCGCATCATCCATCGCGAACAGTGCCTGCATCTGACGGATGATGGCGTTCTTCGGCTCGGTAAGAATCTTCTCGAGCGCGTCGACGTCGAGCGCTTCCAGTGTCGAGATGACCGGCAGACGGCCGATAAGCTCTGGAATCATGCCGAATTCAGCAAGCAGCTCAGGCGTGACGCTGCGCGCCTTGTCTTCAGCCTTCTCCGACGTCACGAAACCGATGCTGCCGCGCACGCGCTTCGGCTTGTTCAGCTTGTCCAGCAGCGGCACAAAAGCGCCGGCGCAGATGAACAGGATGTTCTTCGTGTTGATGTAGTTGACCTGGGCGCCCGGATTCTTGCGATTGCCACTCACCGGCACGCTGACACGCGCACCTTCCACCAGCTTCAGCAACGCCTGCTGCACGCCTTCGCCGCTCACGTCGCGCGTGATGGAGGCGCCCGCGCCAGCCTTTGCCAGCTTGTCGATTTCGTCGAGGAAAACGATACCGCGCTCAGCCTTCTCGATGTCGCCGTCCGCCGCCTGGATGAGGCGTTGCAGGATGGTCTCGACGTCGTCGCCCACGTAGCCCGCTTGCGTCAAGCTGGTCGCATCGGCCACTGTGAACGGGATGTCCAGCATGCGCGCAATCGTCTGCGCCAGCAGCGTCTTGCCGGTGCCGGTCGGGCCGAGCATCAGCACGTTGCTTTTGTCGATTTCGACGTCGTTCAGGGCCGCAGGACGGTTCAGACGCTTGTAGTGGTTGCTCACAGCGATAGCCAGCGTTTTCTTCGCGCTGTCCTGTCCGACGATGTACTGGTCCAGGAAGGCAACGATGTCGCGCGGCGTCTGACCATTTGCTGCGACGCCGGCCGTTTCGCCAGTCTTGTCGCGGTTGGCCTGCGAGAAGTTGAACACCACGTCGATGCACTCGCCACACAGGCAGGTCTTGTTCTGGAGTTCCACCATATGCTTGGCTTCGGCATTGGAGGCACCGCATTGACCACAGATTTGAGCGAGTTTGTCCATGAGCTGGAGTGATTTGTCCTTTAACGAGATGACTAGCATTATACCTGTTTTATACGTTTTTCGCAAGCAAAACGCCCACGCTGCGTAACAGGTGGGCGTTGAGAGGTGAATCTATTCCTGCAATCCGAGCAGTCGAACTGCTGCAATGGGAGCGTTCAGCAGCCAGGGATGTTCGGAATCAGCCCGTTGCTCAGATGAACCTGCTGGAAGCCGTACGACCAGTAGTCCGGCTCCAGAATCAGGAACGCGAACGGCAGCGACAGCCAGCACAATGCAACATGATAATCCTTCATGGCGTATTTCTTCCTTCGTGGTTACGGTCGTGCCGGCAGATTGACCAGCGGGAGGGTGTACTGCTCGAGGGATACCTGCGCGGAAGGAACCACGCGGTAACGCTCGATAATCTTGGGGTTGAATACGATGACCCACTGCTCGCCCGCGCCGCGGGAATGCAATGACGCGTCGATGCCCTGCTCCACAAGCCACTCGACAAGCTGAATTCCCTGGTTGCCGCTGAGCGCGTCGTAGTTCACGCAAAGGTTGACCAGATATTCAACGGGAATGACGTCCTGTTTACGGCGAAAGCTCCGGTTTTCCAGGTCAGCCAGAATCTGGTCGCGCTTGCGAAAGCCATGGGTGTTCCGGACGTAGTCGAGAACGACCTGCAGCGGCAATTCGGTACGTTCCAGCCAAGTGATGTCGTCCTTCAATGAAACCAGCGTGGTCACGTTGTTTCCCCGCGCGTAGGTGTTGCGTGCGGTACCGTAGCTAGTGGTCAGATAGATACCCGGCCCACATTCGCATCGGCCTTTCTTCGGCGGCTGTACCGCAGGCCGCTCCGTCCAACGTTTCCCACCGTGCCAAAAATCCATTTGAAATACCTCGTTGTAGTTGCCTCATGTAGGTATAGCCTGTGTGCGTAGGCAAAAGGCTTAATAAACGGTATACTATGCGGCATTCACTGGAGATTACCCCCATGGGACAGGCAAAACAGCGCGGCTCGCGCGACGACCGCATTGCTCAGGCGCAGGCTGCTCAGCTCAAGGAAGAGCCCATCAACGTACCGTGCAAGACCTGCAAGGAGCCGCTGAACGGTTTCACGTTCCTACAGAGCACGCCGGCGGGCGCTGCGTGGCAAAAAACGTGTGAGTGCGGTGCCGTCACGACGGCGCTCGTTCAGGCAAAGAACAGCACCCTCGCGCGCACCTTTAAGACCACGCTCGGCATGAGCGAGTCCATCGTCGGCAAGGAGAAGGCGAAGGTTTCTGTGTCGTTTTTGCAGAAAACCGTAGACACGGTTGAAACCGGTCTCGTTCGCCTGGGCTGAATCGCATGATTGACGCTATAGACTTCGTATCCCTCGATGTGTTCGAGGCGCTGGTGCCGGCGCCGGACATGGTCGCCATCTCGATTGGGGACCCGGCGCAGCTGCCTCCGGCGAATCTGGGCGCCTTCGCGGGCGCACTGCGAGTCGAGTTTCTCGACCTTGAGCCCGCCGACCTGGTGCAGCTGCGCATCCCGAGAGAGGCGCTCTGCTCCCTCGAACTGGTTCAATCAGTCATCGACTTTGTGCGGAAATGGAACGGCGGCCGCCAGCACTATCGACTCGTGGTCCACTGCCGCATGGGCAGCAGCCGCAGCGCGGCAGTAGCGCTCATTGCGCACGCCATGACCCTAGGCGATTTTCCGCGTCGGCAGGACGCGCACTTTGCGAATACGCATGTCGTTAAGCTGGGGGCGCGTGCGCTTTGGCTACCCATCGACATTCCGCAAAAAACGGCTGGCGGCGAACCGCATCCCTATCTGCCGATGCAGCTCCAAATCTGACCCCTTTCGACCGTGCGAGCTCCTGTTTTCAGGGACGTCCGTGACAGCGCTATACGACTTAGTCACAACCTGAAATGAGGGCACATCCATGGAAATCGCACTGAACAACGAGCAACAACAATTCGTCATCTCGACGGGCAACAGCGTAAGCTGCCTGGGCTTCCAGGTCGTGTACGAGCAAGCGTGCGAACTGGCCCGGCGTATCAAGTCCGTCTCGGACAAGACGCTGCTGGCAAAGGGCATGGCGTCGCTGCTGGAACTCGTCGCGCCGCGCAAGGAGCAGATTGGCACCCTCGAGCAGTATGGGCAGTACCGGGCCTTGATGGCCGGCTACTCGAAGCTCGAGGACAACGCTACCTGGTTCGATGCACGTACGCCGAAGAAGGTCCAGCGCGTACTCGAAAGCGCACGCAAATCGGGTGACCGCATCCGTGTGTTTAGCGGTGACGCGAAGACCGGTCGCGACTGGATGGAAGAGTACGACACGGTCGGCCGCGTAGGGCGCTCGATGGGTCCGATGAAGTCGCCCCTGCTGATTGCGCCCGGCGAATGCGGCGGGCCGGCGTTGCTGACTCACTGCATCGTGCGCATCATCAACGTCACGACCGGAGAAGAGGTCTATCGCCACAGGAAGTACCACTGCCCGAAGATGGAATTGCATGAGGCAGCGGATTACGACAAGGCTCAGGGTTACACGCACACCGTCAAGGTCGAGAAGGATGGCGTTATGGAATCGTACGCCAACTTCAAATACCAAGCCGATGCCGCGGTCTTTCTGGCATTTATGAACGGATACCTGCACGACAGCAATATCGGCAAGTAAGCAGTTCTGTGACACCTCAAGGAAGCCTCATTTTCGAGGCTTCTTTTTTTTTAATTTCAAAAGCAGTCGCAGCGCATCCTCGCACGCGCCGCTCCATGGTTTACCGTCCAGGGATTCGGTACGACCCCGATGTGGCGCACGGGCGTAGCAGGCGTGGTTGAGCCGCCCGTACCTGTGCCGCCGGAACCCGTCGTGCAGTCGGCGACATACGACCAGAGCGCTGGCGTGGATGGCGGCGTCCAGCCGGTCCCCGCGTATGCGGTATGTGGCTGGATGTTTTTGTAGTTCTTGCTCTCGTACGACACGACTTCGCCAAGCGTAAACGTGTTGCCTTCGGCCCACGGGGTCGCACAAGCTTGGACGCCGCCTGAGCCCGAGCCGGTTGATGGAGCTGACTGCGCGACAACGTTCAGGGTGAAGTTTGCGGCAAAGGTCTTCTGTCCGCCGTCATTCGCGCAGTTGAGCTTCGAACCCGTCCAGGTGCAAATCTGCCGTTGGACAGCGATGTGCTGGATGAAAAGATACTGGCCTACTCCGACTTTAGATGTCAGATTCGAGACCGTGAGCGTTGCGACCGCGCTGTCGCTGTACACAGGCGTGTACCCCGGAGGCCCATTGTTCGTCTCAAGCGTCAGTTTTGACAGCGAGAAGGCCTTTTTCAAAGCGTCAATGACGCTCTTGTTCGTGGTCCCCTGAACCACCTGGTCCTGAAGGTCCTGGATTTGCATGACCCAGCGGTAGGTGCCGCTCGGGAGTGATGCATTTGCCTTGCACGTGGCCGTGATTGTAGGCGTCTGCTGCACCGAGCTCGGCATCGTGCTCTGCTGTATGGTGGCAAAGCTCGTATTCACCATCACCGACACGTTGTCGACGCCAATCGAGCAGCCCGGATTGGGCGTGGCCGCGGCAACCGCGGGCGTGACGCCGCCACCCACCAGCATCAAAGCTGGGAGCCATCCCCATCGCAACAGGAATCGCAAAGCGGCAGACAAAGTGGAAAGGTCCTGGAATTAAGCAAGATTACAGGAATGTAGTATACCGAAAAATGCTTAATTTGTGCGCAATGGATTAGAGTCAGCTTTCCATGGTGTCCTCGGCGCCACGCAACCAACAGCAGACATCGACACTGGCGCTATTTGGAGGTATACTATTTACGATTCTTTTTCCGAGCCGAACCATGAACGAAAAGCCAAAACGCCTGACGCCTGAGAACCTCATGGCGTTTATCAAAAGCCTGCCTCCGGGAAAGCTTCAGGACATTGCCGCGCGCGCCCGCGCTGTTCAGCGAGGAACGCAAGAAACGCACTGTGAAGACTTCTACCAGAAGATGGACTTGTTGCTGCCCGTCCACGAGGGCTCTCGGCGTGAGGCACAGCACCTGATGACGCGACTGCGCGCGGGCCGGCCGAATTTGCCCATGGAGGGCGTCTGATGTTGCGGCGACTTGCAGCGCTGATTGCAGCGGCTACGCTGAGCGCGTCCGCTTTTGCCGCGGGCGCGAATGGCTTCGAAGCCTGTGCACAGGATTTTTACCAGGGCTTTGCGCCTCGCCCGACAACCAACCAGCCTGGCCAGGTCCGCGCATTGTGCTTCGACGACTTCGCCGTGCTGCATTCCGGCCAGTCCAAGACGCCCGTCTACGCGGCCGAGCACCTGACGCGCGAAAGCCTGAGCGCGGCGCGCGGCAAAGAGCGAACCAATAAGTTCTACGCGGAGGCTCGCCTGCCGGCGGCCGAGCGCGCGACCCTCGAAGACTACTCCCGCTCTGGCTGGGATAGAGGTCACAATGCCCCAGCTGGAGACCGCGCTACAGAGGCCGGGATGAGCCAGAGCTTCAGCCTCAGTAACATGAATCCACAAGCACCCCTAAATAACCGGGGTGTGTGGGCGAAGAACGTGGAGAAGCCGACGCGTCAGTACGCGATGCGCAGCGCGGAAGGCATTTACGTGCTCACGGGTCCCATCTATCGTGGTCAGGTGACCACGATTGGAGCCGGCCGCGTCTGGGTGCCGAATTCGTTGTTCAAGCTCGTCTATGACCCGGCAAAGAAGCGCGCATGGGTCTACGTCGTCGATAACACGGATGCCGCCACGGTAACGGGCACCTACAGCTACGCCGACCTGGTGCGTATGACCGGTATGGAATTTCTGCCTCCGGGCGCCCTCGCAAACTGATTGGCTGCCTGCCTCCTCCGGCGGCCTGCTTCAAAAACCGTATCTGGCGCTGCCGATGCCCCCGGTTCTGCGAGTCAGCCCGATTAAATCCCGAAGCCTCCTCATGAAAACAGCCATTTCCAGCCTCTTCTTCACAGCCCTGACGGCCGTCGCGTTCAGTGCTGCCGCCGCATCGACGGATACGCCCGCTACGCCCAAGCAGTTCAACGATGTCAGCGCGACCATGCAGAGCCGAATCTGTGGTGAGCTGATGACGAGTCTGGCCATGGGCGGCGTGCAGGCGTTGCAGATGCAGTTTCCGGGAAGCAAGGTTCCCGAATCGCAACGCAAGGATGTCTACGAGGCTGGCGCGCAGTCCGTCATCCTGCTGGCGATGGCGGGCTCGTTGAACATCGAGGACCGGCTGAAGGCAGGCGAAATCGCAGGCGTTATCGAAGGCATGTCCCCGCAGGTCCACGTCGACACGGCCCGTTTCTGTCAGCGGCGCGTAGTGGCGTGGGTTCGGGCCGGTGAAGTGAAAAAGGACATCATCATTAAAGCCTACGCTCAGTCGAAGGAGCTCCTGGACAAGGAGTTCGACGCTGGCGTCAGCAACAGCGACGAATAACGCCTCTGCGTTACTGCGCCGCCGACTATCTTTTCAGCACGAGATGCGGTCGGTCGATTGCGGCCCTGGCTGCGAATATCGTTTCCGCTTCCTCCAGGCTGCCCGCTACAGCAGACACCTGCGCGTCTTTCACTGCGACCAGACCATAGGCCTTGGGAACGCCGCTCTTGTCTGCCAGCGATGCGACATAGGCAGGAATGTTGTTGATGAGATACGGCACCGGCCTGCTCGAAGTCAATTCCTTCTGAGGCCCCTCAGCTTCGAGTACGGTCGCCGCGGTACTCGCGGTAATACCGCATAGCGCGACTCGGCGGACCGCACGCGTTTCCGTGTCGATGAGCAGCACTTCTTTGAGCCGGTTGTCACGCACGACATTTGACACCAGCCCGAGGTACCACGCCTTGTTATCGAAGTACACCATGTTCAGGCCGGCATCGAGCTCAAACTTTCCCGTATCCGACAGTTCGAACAGGCCGTTTACCAGGTCGCCGGCAGCATTGATTTGTGCCGCAACGAGCTCCATTGGAAACTTGTTGTTGACCCAATAGGGGATGGCGTTTCGGGTGTAGCGGACCTGCTCGCCCGTCGACACATCAAGTATCACTGCGCCCACCACATCGTAACCTCGGAAACCAATCGTGCGCTTCGTCAGAATGCCGACCCAATGCGGCACTCCATCGTCGCTCAGCTCGAAGTACCAGCCATAGACATCCAGCGTCGGATTGTGGAACCAGACCCGGGCATCGAGGCCGAGCAGCGTCCGGTCGCTATAGGCGATATTGAATTTCACCAGCTGAGCGGAGTTTATGTCAGAAGCGTTGACCATCACATAGCCTGGCGACTCCTTGCCGAACAGAGCCTTGATAGCACTTCGAGGCTCCAGTGGCGCGACCCAGACGAGCTGCTTACGAAATACCTGCTTTACCGGGCTGCCGACGCGAAAATCAGTGTTGAGCGTCGCATCACCGGAGAGCTTTTTCTGCAAAGCTTCAATCGCTGACGCTCTAGACAGAAGCGAAACTTGCGAGTTGTCCATGACTGGCATCCCTTCCGGCACTGCCCTCGGGGGAAGTCCGGACAACCGGGTGCGCTCCTGTGCCGAGAATCCGGACATGACAGGCCCGAGCAGGCCGACCACAATGAAACATATGCCCACACCAATCATGATGCCAGGCCGGGCATCCAGTTCTTTCGACGCAAAGATGCGCGCCAGTGGGAACACCAGCAGTAGGGAACCTAAGGTGAAATATAGGTTCGGATTGTTCCAGACGATGACAGGCTGTACGTACGCAAGCGCCAGCAATATCACGAATAGTTTAAAACCCTGCCTCTTGAGGCTCATTCAAATCCCTTGCGACACTGGACGGCAGCACATTCCGTGATGCGTCTCAATGCTTTCTATTTATCTGGCCTTCTATTACAGGTATCGCCGGGAAGCTTTCGACAATGTTCGACTAGCGTACCCCGCAGCGGGCGCCATTATAAAAAATAACAGAGCTCACCAGGGTATCTGCAATCCGTCGTCAGGCTTGACTGACGACGAAAATAGATAACCAGCCGACAAAAAAGTGTCGGCTGAGTGGGTTTACGGCAAAACGTGGAAAATATTGAGGGGGCCTGATGCGTGTTGCGTCATGGCGTCAGTTCGCGCCAGTATCCCTGCCACAGCCGGGTGCTTGCCGCGCAAAGGGTCGAGTCGCTGATTAGGTTCTGGACGCCGAGCATGCCGGTGAGAAGCACGTGTCGGCCAGGCCGGTTCTTCAGGTCCCTCAGCTCGATGCGCTGAACATCTGAAACGTGCATGCGCGCATGGTACGAGAAGACCAGCGTGTTCTCGCGCGCCGTCACTTCGGCGTCGGACAGACACAACTCTGTCAGCCATTCGACCCCAACGCTCAGCACGCAATACTGGAGGCCGCTCCAGCTGACAGGCAGGCCATCTTCCAGAAGGTGGATATGTTCGGTAACCGAACGGACCGCGACGTCGAGCGGCATAGCCCCAGGGGTGATGCGACCGCCTGGAAACTTCCAGCGACTCGACGCGCATCCCGGCTCCTGCTCGAGCAGAACCCAGCGGCTACGGGTATGGTCACAGAGCTCGAGCAGTACGACGGACTGGGTCTGTAGCGCAGCTTCGTTCAGCTCGCCCGCTACCAGTTGCGGATTGCTCGAAAAAAAGCCTTCTTGCGAAGGGAGAAGGCTTCGATGGACCATCGCCAGGCGTTTGGCGTCGTCAGTCCAGGAGAGAGTGTTCATGGAGGGCTCCGGTGGTGTCGGTCACGTCATTTCGTATAGCGTGCCGAGACCGCCGGAAGACCATCCGATAAGCCCTATCGAGATTTGCTGGTTGCGATGCGCTCGACCAGAGTCGGGCAGTCTCCGCGCGTGAGAACAGCTTCTTCCAGCGGGATACCAACCTCGTCTACACGCTGGCGCAGTACCGCGCGCGTGCAATTGCGAACCTTCTTGAGCGAGGCGGCCACAACTGTTCCATCCGGCAGCGCCCACTCGTAACTGGCACCCGGGTCAACCCAGTCGGTGCTGAGCAGTTTGATGCCGACGCCGTCTGCCCAGTCGCGCAATACCTCAAGGGCCTCGTCGCCGGCGCCCGCTTGAAAAACCTTCGCTTCGTCGCTTCGCGTACGCAGCGTTTTCGGGGCCGCACCGGCAGCGTCGGCCTGCTTGCGCGCGAGAAGCCGCAGTTGAGAGAACTTCGCAGTTATCTCGCCACCATTCTCCAGGCGCCAGCGGTAGGCCGCGCACATGCCTTCCCACTGTGTCGACAGGAGTTCGGCATTGAGCCCCAGGTCGCGCACTCGCGCCTTGAGCGTGTCGAATTTTGCCTGCTCGCGGGAGGCATTGATAAGCTGCTGCGCGGTTGCCGAGATGACTTCGCCCTCTTTCTCCCAGGCATACGCCGCCTCCTTGCCCGAGAAAGCGGCCGACAGCAGCCGAGCGCCATGCATGGTCCCGATGCGGCGCAGTTTCGCGAGTTCCGCGTCATTGCGTCGACGGGCCTCGAATGCGCCTGCCGCCGGGAGCTTGCTCCAGACCTGCGCGCCCATCGTGGTCTCGAACTCGTAGTCGGCCAGGATTCCCTGCCACTTCGCAGGAACCATGCGCAGCCCTTCCCCTTCGGCCCACTGCACTGCGTCCGAAATCAGACGCTGAGCGTTGTCTGCCCACTGCGCCTTGAGCTCGGCAAAGCTGCCTTCGAGGTAGAGACCGCCGCTTACCGTGATGCGGAAAATCTGTGTTTCCTTGTCCGCTGTGGCGGGAACGATGTGCACCGGATACGGCGCGGCCATCTTGCGCAGCTCATCAAGCGGAACAGCGGGCCACCCGAAATACTTCATCTGGTTCGGCTTGAGCTTGCGCACCGTGCCGTCGCTGAGCAGGACGTCATGCGGCGTGCGCGCGCCAAGCCACTCGGACGACAGAACCACTGCGTTGTTGCGCTCGACTTCCCGTTTGAACTCATCGAACAGGTCGGTCTTCGTCCGCGTGTCATTCGACGTCTGGCGTCGCGCGTTGCTCCACTCCAGGTACAGGTCGATGTCCTTCGGCCAGCCGGAGGTGATGAGTTTGCTGCCTCGAATCTTGACGATACGGCCATCGGGAAGTTCGAACGAATACCACTGGTGCGGCCCGTCCCATTGTCCATCCAGCAGGCGCGCGTTTCCCTCCCTGGCCAAGTCGAGCAGCCGCGTCAGCATGCGGTCGCGGTTTCGCCCGCGGCTCGTTGCCTGGCGGCTCAGGAAGTGGTCAATGTCTCGCGGCCATTTTCCTTCGCGGATGTGATACAGGTGCATCTCTATTTCCCGCCCATCGGCAAGGCGGAAAACGCCGTACTTGTAGGTGGTTGCTGGGCCGACAAATACTGCCCCGTGCCTGGCCGCCTCCTCGTGCGCGCTTCGATGCAACTCGGCGTCTGAAGACTTCATTTTTGATATGAGATTTGGTTAACAACTCTAAGGTATAAAGCATAGTATACCGCAAAAACGACATAATGTGAAGTAAGGTAGTTTATACCTGGTCGACCATGGGTTGTTCTGCCGCCGGAGCTATACGAAGCGTGTACAACTGAAATGAAGGAAATATCATGGCGTTTATCAAGCTCAGCGATGGCGGTACCCGTCGGGTTCTGTCGCAATTTGACCTGACGACCTCGCGCCGTATCGGTAAGGGTCAGTTCTGCGTGGTCTACGAGGATGGTCCGGATGCAGTGCTCAAGCTGACGACGGACCCAATCCAGCTCGAGTCGGTGCGGGACTACCTGGGCGGCGTTCATTTCCCGAAATTGCTTGATAATTTCGGCTACGTGGGCGAGCAACACATCAACGAGTGTTCGCTGTTTCTGTTCAAGTCCGAACGCTTGAAGCCGATGCGTCACGCTGACGCAGCAACCAGGAAGCTGGCCCGGAAAGTTCTCTCACTCGTCGATTCGAGTCTGAGCAACCGCGACACGCAGCGTCGCGTTCCTCGGCGTGGGACCTTCGCTTCGAAGCAATCCGAGCGTTGTGTGGCTGCGCTGGAGAACCTGATGGAATGCAAGGACGTGCCGGAAACGATGCGTGTCGCGTTCGAGGACATCCATCGCATGGTCCGAAACTACAACGACCTCGTTATCGACTTTCACGGCTGCAACCTGATGGTGCGCGGAACCGATGAAATCGTGTTCAACGACATCATCGTCGACGGCGCGATGTTGTACCGAAATATCCACTGAAGCACCTCTGCCGGCCTGAATCTCCCAGGCCGGTTTTTCTATCAGCGCGCATAAAAGGTGACCTCGGCTCCCCTTTTGTTCTATACGCGAGAGCAGCCACTTCCAGATAACAACACGTCCGCCGTACGCATGATTCTCCGTTCTCGCTCGAACCTCATTCGACATGTCGCAACCGCAGCACTAGCGCTCGCTTTCGCCGGAAGCGCGACGGCCGCCGATTACTACGTCGTGGTGCCCGTAAAGGGGCGCACGGCCTCAACAGAAGCGCTCTCTGTTGAACTCAACGGCTACTCCTTGCCTCAGGGCCAAGTGGGCACACCCTACGCGGGAATCAACCTGAAGGGCCTTCTGACAGTGACAGGAGACCCCGGATATACCGGCTATGGCGTGAAGTGGTCGGTAGCCTCGGGTAGCTTGCCGCCAGGCCTGACGCTTAACAGTGATGGCTTTGTCAGCGGTACGCCGACGGCGGGAGGTGCGTCGAGCTTCCAGGTGATGGCCAGCTACAAGACCAAAGCCGGCCTGCAAGGCTATCAGATTCTGGTTCTCAATATCACGGTGGCCCTCGCAGCCGGAACGCCCCCGCCGGCGCTCGTCGGACAGGCTTATAGCTACAACCTGAATCCGCAACTGACGGTGAAAGGCGACCCAGCCTACAACGGCTCAGGGGTGACATGGTCTGTAGTGTCGAGCACGCTGCCAACGGGCCTGTATCTCACCAGTGACGGCTGGATTGGCGGCACGCCGACGGCAGGCGGCACGGGCGCCATCACGGCACGCGCGACCTACAGGGGCGCAAACGGCCAGCAAACCTATCAGGTGGTGACGCTCCGCATTGCGGTGGCACTTGCACAGGCGGCGCCTCCGCAGGCCCAGGTGGGCGTGGCGTATTCGTACAGCCTGACTCCGCTGCTGTCGGTCAGTGGTGACCCGGGCTATGACGGCTCGGGCGTGACGTGGCGCGTAGTGTCAGGGGCGCTACCGGCTGGGCTGTCGCTGGGTGCTGACGGCACTATCAGCGGTACGCCGACGGCCGCGGGTAACGGACCAGTTACTGTCGAGGCGGCCTATCGCGGCTCGAATGGGCAGCAGACTTACGAGGTGGTCTCGCTTGAAATTGCGATGAGCCTGGCCACGGCACCACTGCCGAATGCGCCTGTCGGGTCGAGCTACACGTTCGATTTCAGCCCGCAGCTGAGCGTGACGGGCGACTCGGGTTACGACGCAACCAAGGTGACCTGGTCCTCTGTCGGCGCACTGCCCACTGGCCTGTCGCTTTCGAACACCGGTGTACTCTCGGGGACCCCGATGCAGCTCGGGGATGAAGGCGGAACCTTCAGTCTGGCGGCGGCCTACCGGACGAAAACAGCCCAGCAGTCGTACACGCTCTACCCGAGCGACCCGCTGTACGGCAGCGTCGCGCTGCTCATGCACATGGACAGCGGCTTCGCCGATACGAAAGGGCACTCCTTCTCGACGGTGGGCAACCCGGTCATCTCGACCGCGAACAGCAAGTATGGCGCCGGGTCAGCGTGGTTTAACGGCAGCTCATATCTGAAGACCAGCTACTCGCCGAGCTTTGCGTTCAGTGGGGATTTCACAGTAGAGCTGTGGGCGAATATCTCGTCGCACACAAACTTTGCGGGCCTCATCGCGGCTGCACAGTCGACGTCCTGGACCGGCTGGCAGATTATCTTCGATGGCACGACGAACAACGTGCGCTTCGAAGGCGGCGCACCGAATACCGCGATGGTGAGCGGGACGCCGTTGCCCATGAACACCTGGGCGCATATCGCACTCGTCCGGCAAGGCATGGGCGCGAACAATGTGCGCCTGTACATCAACGGAGCCCTCACGGCCTCCACGACGTTCACCGGGACCTTGGATAACGGCGGGCAACCGCTGTACATCGGTGTGGAGCGCACAGCCGGTACTTTCATCACCGGGTACATCGACGATGTGCGCATCACGAAAGCTGCGCGATACACGGGCCCCTTTACGCCGCCGCCTGCATCTCTTCCGACGCGCTAACCGGCATCCGCGCCTGAAAAGCAAACGCCCCGTGCGCTGACCGGGGCGTTGTACTTCAGATTATCCTCAATTATCCGGAGGGGATAATTCAAAGACTTATGCCGCTTCTCGCGTAAGCCACATCGGGTCAACGCTTCGGTGTTCAACCATCGAAGCGGCCTCGTTCTGCTCGCCAAGCGGTTCGATACCCATTCCTGTCAACGTCGCGAGCAGGTCAGCGAGCACCTCTTGCCTGCGCCGCGTGAAGCTCGACGCGAAGCACCGCCAGAATGTCCAGCCGGCACGCTCTAGAACGCGCTGGCGGGCCATGTCATCCGCCCACTTCTCCGCGCCGTGAAACCGGTCGCCGTCACACTCGATAGCTAGCCGCTTGCCGTTTGCACCTTCAACCACGATGTCGATGCGGTATCCGCCGCTGCGCATCTGCGGATTGAGGCGATAGCCGCGACCCGTCAGTTCGTCGAAGATGTCACGTTCGAAACCGGATTCACAGCGCTCCCGGAGATTTGCCGCCTGCTCCGGGGCATGGCGATACGGCTGCCGGAAATGCGCCATTAATCTTCCGCTGGGGCTTTCGGCTGGAAAGTAGTTGTCCGGCACGGAGCGGAACAGATACAGGCGGTCCCGCGCGCGCGACATGGCGACATTAAGTCGTTGCTGCTGCGGCAAGGCTGACGACAGGCTCCGGTCTCCGGGCGCCGACACCATCGACAGCAGGATGATGTCGCGTTCCCGACCTTGGAAGGCAGGCGGCTGGCCGACCACGATGTCGTGGCGGACGATGTCTTCCGGCGCAATGCGCGCGGCAATCATGTCGTTGATGAGCCGAGCCTGCTCATTGCCAATCAGCGTGACGACGCCAATGGTCCGGCCAGCCATATCCGGGTCCAGGATGATGGTTTCGATTTCATCGACGATGGCCTTCGCCTCCGGCACGTTCTTGTCGCCCGTGCGATTGCCGCCCTGCACGAAGACGTCGACCAGCGGTGGGTCGATGCGCTCATTCTCGCGGGGAATCCGCAGCGCGCGAATCTCGCCGTTGTAAAACTCGCGGTTCGAATATTCGATGATTTCCGGGACGCAGCGGAAATGCTCTTTCAGCATCACGGACTGGCCTGCGAACACAACGCGTGCCAGGTCGTAGATGGACTTGTCCGCGGTCATGTGCGCGCCGTGCGGCTGGTCTTTGAGCAGGCGGTCATAGGCGGCCGAAATCTTGCCCTCTGAGATGCCAACAGCCGATGGCGACACCTGCTTGTGGTCGCCGACGACGAGAAGCTTCTTGCCACGCAGAATGGCAGGTAGCGACGAAATGTCCGATTGCGATGCTTCGTCGATGATGACGAGGTCGAAGAGACCCATCTCGGCCGGCAGCGTCTCGGAGATGCGCCACTGCGGCAGGACCCAGCACGGCACCGACAGGTATGCCTTCTGCATTGCTTCGCGCGCAGCCTTGCGGTGGCGAACGGCACGTACGCCGGTGCCGGCGCCCATCGCCTGGACGGATGTCAGGAACGACTGGAGCGCCTGTTTGATTCGCTCGGTGGAGTTGCGGTACACACCGAGCCACGCGCGCTCAGCGACCAGTTCGCGATAGGTCCGCGCAAGCTGCTCAGTTTGTTCCGCTCGCTCGAGGAACAGCGCGCGGAGTCGGCCATGGCCGTCGATTTCATCCAGTATGGCGTTTGCCTGCTTGCTGTTCCATGCCGCGCGCCAATCATGAGGCAAAACCGGGTCCTCGTCGGCAGTGGCGACCTCGCCTCGCATGCGCGCCGCCCATGCGGGCAAGCCATTTTGCTCAAGCGCGTGCGCCGCCCCCTCGACACGTTCGAGCTCTGCTTTTAGCCCAGTGAGCTCTGTGACCTGCTTGACGACCGCAAGCCAGTCTTCGGCCAGCGTCGTCGGGTTTTCGCCCGCAGCACCAAGGCGGACCGTCATGAAGTGGCGCATGTCGTCGGCGACTTGCCCGCGGCTGCGTTCGAGCGCCTCGTAGAATATAGACATGCGCTTGCCATGCTCAGCCAGCTGACCCAGTTCGATATGCGCCTGAATCGCCGTCTCGAGATGCGTGAGCCCTGTTTCGTGGACAACGTCCGGCGCGAGCGGTCCGAACAGGCCGCCGGCATGAACCTTCACGAGCGGCAGCTGGACAGTCAGCAAGTCCAGCGCGCGGCCGACCGCGCCCAGATGCGTGGTCACTTCGCGATAGCCTGCGGCAAGGAGCTGGCTTGCGGTCGGACGACCAAATTCACCACACACCGAATTCCATCGCGCAATCAGCGCGATGACAGCGACGCGCCATTCCACCTCAGCCTGAACCTGGGCCCATTCCTCCTTGGTAGCCGGCTCGCGACCCAGAATCTGGCAACGCTTCAGAAGCGCCTTTACGTTGTCCTTGCCGAAGAGGCCCGCGCCAAATGAGAAGGCAGATTTGCCTTGAGCCAACCGTTCGACGGCGGCGACGAAATCGGCGTCGCGCTCAGCGTCTTCAGGCAGAATCACTGCCGCGGCCAGCATGCGCAGGCGTCGCGCTTCCAGCCGGCTGAGCGACTTCACCATCTCCTGGACCTGGGGAGTCAGCGGCGCCGTCGGAGAGAGGCTGGCGGCGCGCGCGAGAATGTCGTCCGGGAGCGCCCGGAGGCAGTTGAGCGCGGCCTGAACGACGGTCAAAGCCTCGGGCAGCGCCGGGTCGCCGTGGGTTACCCGAAGCACAGGAAGCTCTCCTCCAGCGGTTTTTTCGCCCAGTTCGCGCTCACGCAGCAGGTTGTCGCGGTGACGACGCAATGTATCCCAGGCAGGAAGCACGTCGAGCGGCGGAAGCACAGCGCCAACGTGACGCAGATTGCTGCCGAGCTTGCGGCGGGCAGCGCGCAGCGGCTCGACATCCAGTTCGTAGAATGGCGCCGGCGCGTAACTACGTACGGCGTCCGAGAGCCATGCGTAACGCGTGTCGGCCAACACCGCCAGTCGCGCAAGCGCCTCTGCAGAATATTCGCCGCCATCGAGCAGGTAAAGCTCAGCATTCCGGGTCGCAAAAGCCGCGATTTCCGAGTCGAGCGAAGCAATCTTCGCGTGTGTGTGCTCCAGCGTTCCTTCCAGCTGCCGGATGCGTTGCTCGAGTTCGAGCGGACGGATAGCGGCCACGCGCGCGGCAATCTGTTGAATCGAATGCTCGAACTGCTTCATGCCTGCGCGTTCGTTGGCAAGCAGCGCAACGCTCAGGTCGCGAATACCTTCGGGAAGCTTTTCCTGCAGGACGGAGAGCGCGGTGTCACCCTTCGATGTCACCAGTACGCGCTTGCCCTGCGCGAGATAGTGGGAAATGATGTTCGCGATAGAGTGAGATTTGCCGGTGCCGGGCGGGCCTTGCACGACAACCCCGTCGCTGCTGTCGAGCTTGCTGACGATGTCGACCTGCTCTTCGTTGTACGGCAGTGGAAAGTAAAGCTCGCGCGCGCCGCTTTCGCTTGAACTGCTGCTGAGTCCTCGATACGAGACGCTATCGGCCGCATGAACGGTGTCACCCGCCTGCGAGACAAACGATTCGATGACGCCGGGAATAGTCTCACCCTTCGCCACTTCAGCCTGAAAGCGACGAACATCGGCAACGAATACGTCGGCCGAGCGTTTCCGTGCAAACAGCACCCAGTCTGTAGAAACTGAGAGGTGCGCGCCTGTGCGTGTAGCGCCGCCCGACTCCAGGAGTTCGCCTTCGGGGTCCAGATAGCCCACTGCCGAACGCAGCACGTCGATGAACGAGTCCGGCTGGAAGGGATTGAACTGCGTACCCATCGCGCGGCGCTGCGTCCAGTAGGCTTCCGTTTCCCGCACGCCTGGCACTTCGAGCTCGACGTAGCAGTCAAGCTCCACCTGCGGCTCAACATCGCGCGGCCGCACTGAAATAACGAACGAGCTCTTGTCCAGCTCGATGAAGCACGACTGCGTCAACAGCGGATGCTGAACCTCCTTTCCAGTGGGATGCGCCCAAGTGGCGACGCCCATGCCCCAGACAAGCTCGAGCGGCATCTCGGCGTCGCTCACCAGCTTTTGCTGCAGCGAAAACAGCGCCTTGTAGAGCGCAATCGTCCGGCGGCGCGGCAATTCAGTTACGGCCCACGGACGCCATTGGTCTTCGAGATAGTCGTCAAAGTCGTCCTGCAATGAGACAACGTCAGACGGGTCAAGTGGGTCTTCGCCCTCGCCCGGCACCGGCACCGCGAAGACCGGCATGACACCTGGATTTGCGCTCAGGGTCACGCACAGCTTGAGCTCGTCGGGCAGCGCGGGTACCGCAACCTCCTGCATGCGCGGCACCGAAAGCCATACCGCGCCATCCTGCTCCAGGTCGGTCGACACACCCGGGAGCCCCGCCAGTTCCGGACTGGAAAGCGCGAGCACATCAGCGGGCACCTTGAAGGACGGCGTTTTGTTGAGGCGCTCGACCTCTTCGATGTAGGAAAGCAGACCGGCGAGCAGAGAAGGAGAGTTCATCGTGAATTCACGAGCTAGTGTGTTTGACAGTATATCACAAAATGCGCTATCATGCGCGGCTATTCTCCGTTTTCACCATCGCCGAAGCGACCAGGCGCTATACGAAGAGCAACCATTTTCCATTGAGGACACAGATAATGAAACACACCCAGGAACTCACGATTCAGGTGAACGGCAAGACCATCAAGGCCACTGTGCAGGTGGACGCTCCGGGACTCGAGCTCGAAGACTGTGTGAGCGCGCGGATGATTTTGTCCGCAGTTGCGAGCGGTCAACGGACTGAATTCCGCTCGCGTCACCATCAGGACCGCGTGGCCGTCGTCGACGCACGCGGGAAAATTACCGAACCGGAAGTGAAGGACCAGCCGGCACTCCGACTGGTTGCATGACTCGAAGCCCGACTCTCATGTCGGGCTTTTCTTCGGCGCATTGAACGCCGTGCAGGTCAATCCTGCGGTTGCTCGGCGACGCCCGTTTCCGGGTTATAGAAGTCGAAGCAGATTTCAAAGAAAACCCCGTACCGATTGGCTAACGCAAAGAACTCATCGGGCGTGAGGTTGCGCATCACCAGCCGCCTGAATTCAGCCGGCGTCAGGTTCAGCTGAACCTGCTCGGTTCGATAGCTGAGAGCTGGCTCGTTCGAGATGTCGCTGAGCTGCCCTGCTATCGGCAGGATTCCATCAAATCGACCTTCCTTGGCTGCGAGGATAATGGACACGGGATTGAACAACTCTAGGCCTCTGCCGGAAATCACCTCAATCTCCAGGAGATTAAGCCGGCTGGCAGCAGGTCGATTTTTCGCAGGGTACTTCTGTTGCATGGCACTCCCACACCTGTTGGCTCGGCGAGTGTCAAGTCTACCGTCGACGGCAAGCGGATTCCACTGAAAACCATCATCCGGCCGCTCGCGGCCGGATGATGATAGAGAGCTTGTCAGTCCGCCACGCACCCACAGTCGGAAGGCTGAAGGGTCAGTCGCATTTCTCCCATAGCCGGCGTCTTGAAGTGGCGGCGCAGCTCCCGGTGCACACCAGCGCTGAAGCAGTCGCGAACGCCAACATCAATGCCAGATGCGGCCATGATGACGAGTGCCGAGGAGGCGAACACGCATACCCACTGGAAAAGCAATCCCGCTGCCTTGGCAACCATCGCGGCATCAGCTTTTTGGACCTCAAGCAGCACGGAAACAACTGAATCCGGCGCCGTCAGGTACATTGCGAGGGCGGTCCAGAGCAGCAGGAACGGGATGAGCACGAGGAGCCGGGCAATTAGGCGCAGCGCGACATGGCCGACGTTGAGAAATTGCTCGCCTGCCACACGGCCATCCCGGAACACGCGTTGCTGGATGGCGGCGTACTCCGCGTCCGTGACCGTGCCGAGCTGGACGTCGTTAAGCACGACGTCCCACCGCTGCGACGTGGCCGACGCAATACGTCGGGTCAGCTTGTCGTCATACCGCCGCGCAAGAACGTGCAGACCGGTGCCGGAAATGACGGTCAAGCCGAGGACAGCAGCGAGAAACAACGCCCCGCTGTGAGGCGGCCCGAACAGGACCGTGAAAAAAAGGGCTGCAATGAACCCAAGGAAACCGCAGAGGAAACTCCGTTGAAGGGAGCCGTTCATGGTTCTACTCCGAGACGTGGATTGCCGGCGCCATCGACGCCGGGTCTTCACGCTGTTGCTGTCCGGACGTAGCGCACGAATGCGAACGGGATACCGGTCTGGCTGATGGCGTCTTCTCGAACATCCTCTAGCCAGTCACAGGCGTCGACCTCGGGGAAGAACGCGTCTCCTTCCGGAACAAGTTCCACCTCGGTGAGCTCGAGGACGTCTGCGCGCGACAGCGCCTGTGTGTATAGCTGCGCCCCACCGATGATGAAGACGGTCTCGCGCTCGCACAGCGATAGCGCCGCGTCCAGACTTGTCGCGACCTGCGCGCCGGCCGCAGCGAAGTCTCGCTGCCGGGAGACCACGATGTTCTGACGCCCGGGAAGCGGCCGCACGGCCGCGGGCAACGATTCCCAGGTCTTCCGCCCCATGATGACCGCGTGCCCGCGCGTCAGCTGACGAAAGCGCGCAAGGTCTTCAGGGATATGCCAGCACAGCCGGTTCTCTTGACCGATAACCCGGTTGCGAGCGAGCGCAGCGATGAGAATGACTTCAGGCATCGGCGTCCCCCACGGCAGTGGTCAGCGCGGGCGTTGTACCCCATCGCTCCAGCACGACGGTGACCGTCTTCTTGTCGGCGCTGACCTGGTACCGGGCCACCCGAATCTCGGCTTCGGTCGTTGGGCGGGACAGCTCGTCGAGCGCGCGTACCACGCAGGCTCGAAAATCGTTTGGTCGGCAGGTCATGCCGCTCAGTGTCTGGAGCTTGCTGAACGGCAGCTCGCGAGGGGTACGGTGCGTGGCATAGAAGCCCGCCAGCCAGGCGCGGATGCCTCGCAGACCTAGCGCAGGCTTAGGCACCGCGGTCCAGGACGTCGGGCCGTAGAGAGCCGCGAACTGCTCGAGCACGCGAAACGCAATCTGGTCACTGCCCTTGAGTTCGGCGTCCGGGCGGCTGTGGTAGCCATCGTCAAAGGCGACTTCGAGCAGCCGGGGTACCGGGAGCTCCAGGTTGCCAGCGCCCACTCGCAGCGCGGCAGCTTCAAGGCGCAGCAGGCTTGCGCGCATCGCCTTATGGGTATTGAGCGTGTAGCTCAACCCCATTTGTTGGGCAAAAGAAAAAAAGGACACGCAGACCCACGCGGACGTGATGCCGTCGGACAGCGGCCGGTCTTCCTTGTAGTAGTCGAGGCATGCGGCAAAGACGCGCCGGTCGTACTGCGTCAGCTGCTTGCCGGTGTAGAGAATCCGGGTATCCTGGCCCAGCGTGGCAACTTCCGCCCCTTCCATCCAGGCATCCGCCCCCTCGCCAGCCGTCCACAAGCGCGAGCGCAGCAGCGCATTGGGGAGTCCAACGGCAAAGTCCGACCAGCACGGAAGGTACACGTCGCGCCCGCGACGAACAGCACGTCGTGTTCGAGCGGCGTTTACTGCCGCCGGCGTAGCCATGGGTTCGAGTTCGAGGATTGGCGCTTCGTCCGCTTTCGCGCGCGCGGCGGCGCGCCGGGCTACCAGGGCAAGAGAGCGACTGCCCGCCTCTAGCGTCTCCTGCTGTTGAGAACTCACAGCGTCCAGCGCTGCACGCGCCACAGCCCGGGACTGAATCACCAGGTCTAGCGACATCTGTGCGCTCACGAGGCACTCCGCTCGACGTCAGCGGCAGCGACATCCACAAAACCCTGCAGCAGCGTGCGCACAACGACAGCGGGTTTCATGTCGCGCGCCTTGCACGTTTCGTTGAAGGCATCCAGAAGTTGCGTCGGAATGCGTACGTTGTACTGGCGAGAGTGGTCTTTGTGTCGGTCGGTCGACTTCTTGCTCATTTGGGCACCATGCGATACGAGATGCCATAGTATATCGTTAAAAATGTATATCCGCAATTACGACGAACGGCAGACACCAGGATTCATTGGCGTCAAGTGGACATACCCGGCGCGCTGGGCCGATTTATCGAACCGGAATGCGCAGGGGGTGCGCAACTCGGCTGCGGTACTTGCCCTCCACCGTAGCTTTGCTTGCCCTCTACCGTAATTACACTTGCCGTATATCGTACAATGGCTTGCCGCTCATCGTAAGTGCATGCCCAAGCCGCGAAAATCTCGAAACCTACGGCCGAGTTTTTGTGTGGATAGCCACACCCTAATCATAGTAATCATTCTAATCCCGGTAGTCCTCATCTCAGGCAGGTGTCTCTCTCGTCGCGCAGGTATGTTCGGTCATAAGGTGCTCGCCGACATCCGCTCTGGCGCGATGGCTTGCCTGCATATCACCTGTCCTGGCTGCCCATCAATGAGTGGTGCGTGACGGAATTAGCCGCGTCCCGCGGCATCTAGCGCCTGCTCGAGTGACGCCGGCTTGCCCCTCTTTGCTGCCTTGAAGTTGTCACTAGAAATTGGGCAAGCCTTTTCCTGTGCATGGCCGATTTCGCACCTATACGAAAGCATGGTCATAGCGATATGCCCGCTCAAGAAGCGGGCAGGTGCCCGTTCTTGAGTCGCTTGAAAAAACAGACGACTTGAAGGAGATTTCACATGTCAACAAGAACGAGCACTCAAAAAGAAGCCAAGGCAAAGGCTCAAAAATTGCAAAAGAAAGTGGCTGCAGACAAGAAAGCGGCAGCTTTGAAGATGGTCAGAACCTGCGTCAGCGCTTTGGCTCAGTCTCGTTTCGGAAAGTGGGTTACCACCACCGTGAACAAGACGGCCGCCCTTGGCGCGAGTTTTGTGACCACAACCGTCTCCTTCGGGGTGATGGCGCAAGTCACTTTGTGGTTGGATGAACACTGGCTGCATCATGTGTTCGAAGAGCTTGCCGGTGCTGACCCGGTGCTTGGATGGCTGTTTCATGCTGCCAAGTATGCTGCGTTAGCGTTGGAGCTTTACTGGTGGCTTCGTGGCCTAAGTCGCGATTGCGAGGACCACGCCAACCATAGTGCTCACAACAAGCCAAACAACCCAGCCAGCAGCACCTCAACCGCCAAAGTCGTCGAGACTGAAGAGGATGAGGACGCCGCGAAGTAAGTGGTGGAGCAATGCAGTACGGTGGTGACTCTGTACTGCGTTATAAAGGTCATGGAAGACCGCAGGAAAGGAATTTAAGGACAACCATCATGGACAAGGACTACGAAAACATGACTCTGATTGAAGCAATTTTGTTAGGCTGCAAGCGCGGCCTGATAAATTTTGCTCCGATAGGCGTTCTGTATAAGTGGTTTGTAAAGCGTGGTACTCAGCGTTAACTTTCTCGACGAAGCCATCCATTTTTTGGATGGCTTTTCTCTTGGCCGATTGCGGCGCGACAGTGCGTTCCCCGATTGACGAAAGGTGCTTTGTGTGGGATAGTTTTACGTCAATTTCGACGTAGTCCGCGTCGGACCGTACACTCGGGTTCGCTTCTTAGAGACGGTTTCATAAAGGCCCTGAGGGGCTGTTAACTTTCGCGGCGAGCTGTTAACCTCAGGCATCGGAACAACCGAGGCCGAGGAGATGGGCAAGCCGATCATTGACGACGAATTGTGGACACTG
>Ga0255336_100139_pt1 | contig 160682 bp, 145 predicted proteins | sample MeOH1_35cm_T3_17_FD_189102 | JGI IMG/M metagenome (GOLD analysis project Ga0255336, IMG submission 189102) | Sandy soil microbial communities from University of British Columbia, Vancouver, Canada - MeOH1_35cm_T3_179 | ecosystem: Engineered > Artificial ecosystem > Sand microcosm > Unclassified... | reverse complement strand
GCGGCGCCAACGCCCCGCTCGTCGCCGGCAATGGCGACACCTTCGTCGACACCAACAACACCTACGCCAACAACGTCACCTACGGCGGCCTCGGCGTTCAGCTGTTCGATAACGATACCAAGTACTTTTCATGCGCCAGCAACAAGTGCGACACGAACCCGATGCTGGTCAACCCGGCGGCAAGCAACTTCGCCGTTCAGGCGAACAGCCCGACGATCGGATACGGCCAAGTCGTAAGCCTCCTGCAGGCCTCCCCCGTCTTTGCCGGCGCCTGCTCAAGCCTCTTCACCACCTGCCCCGGAAACACGGGGCCGACGGTGACAAGCCTGACCCCGACGAGCGGCCCGGCCGCGGGCGGCACCTCGGTGACGATCGCCGGCTCCGGCTTCACAGGCGCGAGCTCGGTCAAGTTCGGCGGCGTCTCCGGGACCGGCATCTCCGTCGTAAATGACGACCAGATCACCGTGACCGCGCCGGCAGGTTCCGCAGGCTTGGTCGACATCACGGTGACCACCCCCAACGGCACCAGCCCCACGAGCGCGAGCGACGAATTCACCTATGCAGCCCTCACCGCACCGCCCGTGACCGGACCGGTCACCGCGACAGTCGGCTACGGCAGCGTCAGCAATGCCATCGCCCTCAATCTGAGCGGCGGCCCCGCGACTTCCGTCTCGATCGCGTCGGCGCCGGCGCATGGCGCCGCAACGGCGAGCGGCACCAGCATCCGATATACGCCGGCAGCGGGCTTTTTCGGCGGCGACAGCTTCACCTACAAGGCCGCCAACACGGCAGGAACCTCGACCGCGGCGACGATCTCGATCAATGTTCCGGCACCGACGGTCTCGGTCGCACCAACCACGCTCGCGGGCGGGACGGTCGGCACCGCCTACAGCCAAAGCCTCGCGGCGAGCGGCGGGCAAGGGCCCTACACCTTCTCGACGACGCTCGCCAGCGGCACGCTGCCCGGCGGCTTGGCGCTCAGCAGCAACGGCACGATCAGCGGCACCCCGACCACCGTCGGCACTTTCTCCTTCACGGTGAAGGGGACCGACAGCAGCGCCCCCACGCATGCCAGCTTCACCAGCGGCACTATTTCGCTGATCATCGCAGCCCCTGGAACGCCGATCGTGGCCACCATCAGCCCGGCGAGCGGCCCGACCTTCGGCGGCAATGCGGTGACGATCACGGGAGCCAATCTCAACGGCGCTACCGGGGTCAAGTTCGGAACCGTCGCCGCAACCGGCGTCACGGTGGTGAGCGCCGGCAAGATCGTGGCGACAGTGCCGGGTGGCGCCGTCGGCACCGTCGATGTCAGGGTGACGACCGCCCTGGGCACCAGCCCCGCGAGCGCGCTCGATCACTATACTTACGTCGTTCCCGATACGATCGCGGGCCATGCCTACATCTATCAGAGCACGCTCGGCACGGCCGGCACTGCAGGCACCGACAATTCCCATCTCAGCCATCCCGGCGCCGGCGCCGTCGATGTCGCCAACGGGCACCTGCTCGTTGCCGACACGGGCAATCACCGGATCCAGATCATCGACACCGACGCGCTGACCGTGGTCGGGACGATCGGCGTTCCCGGCGTGAGCGGCAGCGACAACGCCCATCTCAATCAGCCGGGCGGCGTGGAGTGCGACAATGCCGGCCACATCCTGGTCGCCGATACCGGCAATCACCGTATCCAGATCTTCGATGCGAAGAGCTTGACCTATGCCGGAACGCTCGGCGTGAGCGGCGTCGCCGGCACGGGCAACGACCATTTCAACCTTCCCGCCAGCATCCATATGAACGCGGCCGCCCACCAGCTCTATGTCGCCGACAGCGGCAACCATCGGATCCAGATCTTCAACGCCCAGGCCGGCACTTATATCGGCACGATCGGCAGCGCCGGCGTGTCCGGCAGCGACAACGCTCATTTCAATCAGCCGCGCGATGCCGAGATCAACCAGAGCACCAATCAGATCATGGTGGCGGATAGCGGAAACGGCCGCGTGCAGCTGTTCGAAGCCGACAGCTTCACCTATGATTCGACGATCGGCGGCCCCACGGTGAGCCCTGCCGACAATCTCTATTTCTCGACGCCGGTCACCGCCGCCTTCGATCCCACGACCAACCTCGTCCTGGTCACCGATGCCGGCCTCGACGATCGGGTCGAGGTGCTCGACGCGCTCAGCTATAATTACGTGCTGACGCTCGGCACCACCGCGTCGAGCGGCACGGCCAACACCCAGTTCGCCGGCCCCGTCGGTGCCACGATCGATCCGATCCATGCCCGGCTGTTTCTCAGCGATCGGCAGAACAACCGGGTGCAGGTCTTTTCCATCGAGGCGCCGTTCGAATTCGCCGCGGTTCTTCCCGGCTCGCGCTCGGTGCAGCTCGACAATACGGCGACGATCTTCGCCAGCATGATCAATTCCGGCTCGAATGCTCTCGACGGCTGCCGGATCTCGTTGCCCGCCAACGCGCCCGCCGGGCTGACGATGGACTACCAGACGACCGATCCAGCCACCAACATTCCCGTCGGCGCGATCAACATGCCGGCCACGATTCCCGGCAACAACGGCGTACAGACCTTTCTGCTCTCCTTCCGGGGCACGACGGCGTTCAATGCATCGAACATGACGCTCGACTATGGCTGCAGCGGTGTGGCCCCGGCGCCTGTCACCGTCGGCGTGGACACCATCGATCTGGCGATGTCTGAGGCTGCGGTCCCCGACATCATCGCCTTGGCGGCAACGGCGACCGACAACGGGATCGTCGTGGTTCCGACTGGCGGCAGGGGCGCCTTCGCGCTCGCCAGCGCCAATGTCGGCGTGGCGGCGTCGCTCACGGTTTCGGTCGATACCGGCACGGCAACACTGCCCGTGACGGCGACGCTTTGTCAGACGAATCCGGCGACCAGCCAGTGCCTCACCACCCCGGCCGGCTCGGTCGCCGTGAATATCGCGGCTGACGCGACGCCGACATTCTCGATCTTCCTGCAATCGACGGGGCCCATCCCGCTCTCACCGGGTGCCTCGCGGATCTTTGTCCGCTTCATGGATGCCAGCGGCGCGCCGCACGGCTCGAGCAGCGTCGCGATCGAGACCCAGTAACCGGCCTCGTAAGCTGCTCCGGGCGAGCGCAAGCGCAGCCCGGAGCAAGGGGGCACGACTTCAGCGATGAGCGTAATAGTTGCTGACGCTGCTCAGGTAATAGTCGAAATCGCTCGGCGTGAGGCTGCCACTCTTCTCGATATCGACAAAGGTGAGAAGGACGCCGGTGACCAGGGTCCCGGTATCACGGAGCTTCTGTATGGCGGCGCGGACCGCCGATCGCGGCGTGCTTTGCCACCGGACCAGGAAGAGCGTCGTGTCCGCGGCGTGCGCGAGCCAGAGCGCGTCCGATACCGCGATGAGCGGCGGGGAATCGATGAAAATGTAATCGTAGCGGCTGCGCGCCGCCTCGAAAAATTCGGCGCTGAGATCGAAATTGGCGCGATCCTGAGCCGTCACCGACGCCCGATCGGCAGGAATGTAATGGAGGCCGGAACTTTCGTGGACCTGGACCACCTCTTCCATGGTCGCCTTCGCCTCGATCAAATCGCCGAAGCCCGGGCGGTTGGTATCGGCGCCGAGCAGACGCCCCACGGACGGCTTCCTGAGGTCGGCGTCGATGAGCAATGTCTTGCGGCCGGCCGCGGCCACGCTCATCGCGAGGGAAACGGCGCAGCTGGTCTTGCCCTCCATGGGCAAGGACGAGGTCAGCAGCACGACCTGTCCCCGCCGCTGGGGATCGACCGTGAGGGCAAGGCTGTTGCGGATCATCCGGACGCGCTCCGAATAGTGAGAGCGCGGCAGCCGGGTGATCTGGTTGTGCAGCCCGACCTTGCGAGCGTTCCGGCGGACAAGCGGGACGATGCCGAGGCCGGGCGCATTACAGGCCTTCTCGACCTGGGCGAGGGTATCGAAGCCTCTCGATGCGAAGCCCATGACGAGCGCCAGCATGACGGCGAGACCGGTCGATCCCACAAGCCCGCCGGCGACGATGAGCGGCTTGTTCGGGAAATAGGGATAGATCGGCATGATGACGTCGCCGATAATCCGCCCATCCGGCTGCTGCAGCGTCTCCTGGGCGGATAGCTGCCTCACGCGGGTGAGAAATGCCGTATAGACCGTCTTGTTCGCCTCGACATCGGCTTCGAGGAAATGGAGGTTCGAGGCCGCACTTTCCTGATGCTGCACCCCGACCTTGGTCGCCTGCAGCGCTGCGAGGATCTGGTCTTCCTGCGATTTGGTGGCGCTGATCTCGGCCGCGGCCGATTTCACCATCCTGCCGACCTCGGCCTTCAACTGGCCTTCCGTGGTGGCGATCTGAAGCTGGATCTCGGCGACCTTGGGATAGGCGTCGCCGAAGGTGGCGCGGAACTCGGACTGCTGCTGGAGCAGATCCTGCTCCTTCGCCCGAAGGCGGTCATAGGCCGGCGAGGTGACGAGCGTGCCCACATCCCTGCCCGCGGGGTCTTCGAGCAGCGCCTGAAGCGCCCGCAGCCGTGCCTGCTTGTCGGTGACCTGCGACCGGGTGGTGATCAGCTTGCCGGTGAGGTCGGTGATCTGCTGCGAAATGACCGCGGGGCTGTCGGGCCCGATCATGGAGGAATTGTCGCGGTAGGAGCGCAGAGCCTCCTCGGAGGCCTTCAATTTCGTGGCGAGAGTGTCGAGCTCGGCCGTGACCGACGAGTTGGCGTCCCTGACGCTCGAGGCTTTCTGGACGATTTGGCGATCGAGATAGGCGCGGGTATGGGCATTGGCGATCTTGACGGCCAGTGCCGGATCCGAAGCCGCCACCCGCACGGTCACCACGTAGGAACGGCCGTCATTGATGACGGACAACATTCCGAGATAGCGGGTGATCGCGGCGTTGAGCCTGGCCTCCGGCGTCTCGGAGCTCGGGGCCGTTTGACCGGCGCCGAGGATCTCCGCGGCACCGCTCTTAAGGGCGGCCCGAATAGCGATCAGCGCCCGATCGAGCATGTTGTCGGGCACGAGCGGCTTGAAGTAGCGCGAAGCATTCGGATCGAAATCCGGGGTGTTCTCCAGATCCAGGCTAGTCACGACCTGACGGGCCAGATCGTCGCTCCACAGGATGGCCATCTGGTTATGGATGAGGCTGGAATCCACGAACATGCTCTGGGTCGCCAGCGTCTGAACATCGTTGACCTGCGCGTTATGCGGATCGATGAGAAGATTGAGCTCGACCCGATAGAGCGGCTTCAGATGAGCGGCTACCAGAGCGGTAAGACCCGTGCACAGCACCACGAAGGCGAGGATGAGATAGCGCCGCCGCCGCAACATGTTCAGGATGTTCGCAATAGTATCCGAACCGGTCGAGGGCGGCTGCGGCGTAAGATCTTCAATGAATGTCATGGGAGCTTCCGATCTCTGGGCCGCCTACGCTATAGCGGCACCCATTCTTAAAAGAATTTCGTCGCGATGAGATGCACGTCATAATGATCGCCTTTGGCCGTCGCACATCCCCTACGAGAGGTCGACGACAAATGAAACGCTCGATAATTGTAGAACCGATATTGCATCGAGGATGCCATGGCGCGGCTTTTATAGACAGCCTACTGAGAGTCACCGTCACGGCGCGGCCCGGCGGCGGGTGCGCGCCGTTGCCTATCGAGATCGGCAGGGTTCCGAACGGTGTCTCGCCATCCGATCGCCGCATCCCTCCGCCCGAAGGAATCGGCTTCGCGCAACGGACGGCGAAACCGCCGAGGAGCCGACTCACGCGCCAACGCGGGCACATCCTAGGCACGAACTCCTGCCCGGACGACCAGCACGACTTACCATCAGATACGATATGGAGCTTTGAAATACGCTCACGCCTTCGTTGAATCACGCGCCGAGACAATCCGCAAGCTGAAACCATGCCTATCACTCGATGACCTGTCGAAAATATATCACATATTTCGGACTGGACTCAATCTTCCGTCACCGACCGAAGATCGTCATCCCGGATCGCGCTCATTGGGTAGGCCGATTCAATCGGTATGGTTGCATCCTGGGACGCGTTGACTTCGGCCCCGAGATCGACCGCGATTGTTTTACATCAGCGATGTGCTATTTTTGGTAATTTGATGGGACGCTTACATTAACCATGAAGATAAAATCGCCGGCGATACTCTTCGATGGCGTCATAAGCAGCTTAAATGGTGCCCGGCATGACAGCTGCCGGGCGAAGGCGCAAGCCGTTCTTGTCGCGCTCCAGAGGGAGGTGATGATTTTCAGCCTTGCCGATGCTATACCTTCGTCAGCTAACGCTTTGACACGTCGCGGGCGGGGATTTGACCCGACATTTGCCTTGAACGGCAAGCTCGAAAATGAGAGCGCCGAAATACCCAGATTTGAAGCCCATCAATTTTACCGCGTAATAATTGTGTGAGCCGCCCCATGTCGTTAGTTTCCGTCGTCATCCCGACCTTGAATCGGCCGAAGCTGGTCGTGCGCGCGCTCGCCAGCGTGTTCGCCCAGACCTATCCGGAGATCGAGGTCATCGTCATCGTCGATGGACCTGACCACGAGACCATTGCCGCTCTTCGGCAGATAGGCGACCCGCGCCTGCAGGTGATCGTAAATCCGCGATCGCTGACGGCGGCGGGAGCGCGCAACGTCGGCATCGATCGGGCGAAGGGCGATTGGATCGCCTTTCTCGACGATGACGATGAGTGGCTCCCGACCAAGCTGGCGAGGCAGATGGAGGTCGCCGCGGACCATGGTCTCGCGGTCATCAGCTGCCTCAGCCGCGTCGTGACGCCGCGAGATTCCTTTATCCGGCCCAAGATAATCTACGACAACGCGATCCCGATCGATGATTACCTGTTCGATCGGCGCTGGCCTTTCGGTCCGTTGAGCTTCGTTCAGACCTCGAGCTATCTGCTGCCGCGCGCGGTTTTCGAAAAGATCCGCTTCAGAACCGACAATCCACATGACGACTGGGACCTGCTCTTGCGCCTGTCGAAGCAATTGGAGGTGCAGGTGGTGACCGTGCCGGAGGTCCTCGCCATTCTTTATGTCGAGGATGGGCGGCCGTCATTAAGCAAGAGCGGCTCCTGGCTGGCGTCCCTGCTGTGGATAGACAGCATGCGCCCGATGCTGACGCGCCGCGCCTATAGCGGCTTCTGCCTAAGCGTCGTGGGGCCGCGGGCCGCGAAGGAACGGGAATACAGGGCGATCCCTCTCCTGCTTCATCGTGCCTTCAAATACGGATCGCCGAGGCTCTGGCGCGTTGCAACCTTCATGGGCCTCTGGCTGGTGCCGCACGAGTTGTTCCGGCGCATCAGAGGCGTCATCTCGCCTTAAGAGCCCGATCCCTCACACACGCTGATACACAGCCGCGATCAATGCGGGGTAGTCGGCGATGTTGTATCTTTCGAGATAGACCTGTCGCGCGCCGCGACCCAGGCGATGGCGCAGTTCGATATCGGTGATGCATTTGACCAACGCGGCGGCCAAGCCGTCGACATCGCCCGGCGAGACGACGAGTGCCGAGACGCCATCCTCCACCACCTCGGCCTGGGCACCTACCGGCGTGCAGACAAGGCAAAGGCCGAATGCCATGCCCTCGAGCAGCGCCATCGCCATTTCCTCGGCATAGGACGGCAGGACCAGAATATCGGCGCTTTCGAGCAGCGCCCGGATGGGTTTCTCGGTCAGCCATCCGGGAAAGTCGATGCGATCCCTGAGGCCAGCCTGTTCCGCCTGCGTCTCGAACCCGGCTTGATTGTTGCCGCCGCCCGCCAAGGTCGCCCTCCAGCGCAGGCCAGCCACCTCCGGCCGGGCCAAGGCATCGATCAGGTCATGGACGCCCTTGCGGCGCTCCAACAGGCCGAGAAACAGGATATGAGGCTCGGCCCCCACTGCCTTGGCATCATCCCGCACGAGCTTCGCCGGCCCCGGAACGGCATTGGGAACAATGTCGATACGCTCGCGCGGAACCCCGATCAGATTGGCGGCCATATCGGCCGCCGGCCGTCCGAGAGCGATCACCCTGGCGGCATGCAGATACATCGACTTCACCCGCGCCTGCATCCATGGGCCCAGGGCCGAATAATATGCCGCATATTTCGGATCATGAAGCTGGATCACATAGTCCAGCCCCAGCAATCGTCCGACATAGGCAATGATCAGCTTTCGCACCGTGCTGCTGTTGGCCGCCAGGTGAATGTGGAGAAGCGGGCGCTTCGGTGCGGATCTGATGATCTGGAAAATGCTGCGCACCAGAAAGAATGGCCAGACGATCCGCCTGTATTTGGGACCCCGCGTATCGATCACCTGCATGGGCGGGCGCGCCTGCTCGTTCCAGGCCGTCAGGACATAGCCCACCATCCGCCCGATACCGCCGCCATTTTCCAGGCCGCCGCCGGCCACCATCAAAATGGGCCGGTCGGCCTTCGCCGATCTGGGTAGGTTCGTTTGGGCACGCGGCGCCGAAAAGACCGTCTGATTATGTTCAGGCAATCTGGATACCTCAATGGTTGCCGGTATTTTCAATTCGTACGAGAGTTAACTACTTTGTGACGCGAACGATAAGCTTGCGGACCAAATTGAATCCCCTTCGGCAGGCCGACAGGACTACAATGACAAGCGATGATATCACAGCCTGCACCCGAAACTGAAATCGGAATGCGAGCCGATCCCTTGTCGGGCTGCAATCACCCGCCATCGTGCGGCTTGCCGCGGCTTTTTCCTGTTGGGTAGCAGGGAGTCACCCGTTATAGCTGTATTTAAACAGCAATGCCAGACCGATTCTACAAAACGTACCCGCGTATGAACGACCATCATTTCAGGCTGGCAATCACAGAATTGACGACGCGTACTGATGTGTTACTCTCCGCCTTATAGTTTCGAGCTTTTTTCTCAAGATGTGCAAATCTCACGCGGATTAACTCGCCTTAGGAGAACTTGAGATTGTTTAATGTCGTTATTATAGGGGCCGGACCCTACGGATTGTCTTGTTCGGCTTGCTTGCGGAGCCTTGGTGTCGATCACGCCATCTTCGGACAGCCGATGCAGACCTGGCAGGAAGCAATGCCGAAGGGCATGCATTTGAAGTCCGATGGCTTCGCCTCGAATCTGAGGGATCTCGATCGGCGGCTGTCGCTGGGCACCTATTGCGCTCAACGCGGCCTGCCTTATGCGGATACGGGGCTGCCGGTGCCGCTCGAGACCTTCGTATCTTACGGGCTCGATTTCCAGGCCTCGGCCGTTCCGCATCTCGATCGCCGTTCCGTCTCGAGCGTGACCTGGGAAGATGGTCGATTTTTACTTCGCCTGGAGGACGGTTCCGCGGTTACCGCACGGCGGGTTATCGTCGCCGTCGGCATCACCTATTTCCGGCACCTCCCCGCAGAGCTCGCGTCTCTCCCGCGCGAGCTGGTCTCGCACACCGGGGAACATCACGATCTCGATCGGTTCCGCGGCAAGTCCGTGACGGTCATGGGCGCCGGTGCATCCGCCCTCGATACCGCGATGCTGCTGCATGAGGCAGGCGCCGAGGTCCAGCTCCTGGCCCGCCGTGCCGCCATCGCCTTTCACGACAAGGGCCCCTCGGTACGGCCCCTCAAGGAACGGATCCGCAATCCGCGCACCACGATAGGCCCGGGCTGGCGCTCGGTCTTCTATGCCAGGGCACCGGGTGTCTATCGCCAACTTCCGGAATGGCTGCGGCTGCGCCAGGTCCAGCGTGTGCTCGGCCCAGCACCGGGATGGTTCGTTCGCGACCGGGTCGAGGGGCGCTTTCCGTTCCATCTGGGCGCCACCATGAAGTCGGCAACCGTGCGCGGCGATCGTATCGCCCTCACCATCGTGGACAGCGATGGACGTGAAAAGGAGCTGGTTCAGGATCATGTGCTTGCGGGAACCGGGTATCGGCCCGACATCGATCGGGTAGCGCCACTCTCGGGGAAACTCCGCGCGGCAATTAGCCGCACTGGTCTCGTGCCGTTGCTGTCGAGCAATTTCGAATCATCGGTTCCGGGTCTTTATTTCGTCGGCCCGATCGCGGCCAATAATTTCGGGCCCGTCATGCGTTTCGCCTGCGGGAGCGACTGGGTCGCACCCCGTATCGCCCGGCATATTTCCCGATATGGCAAGGCGGTTTCCGCCGGCGAATTCATGCCTTCATCGGGCGCACGGGCAACGAGCGAGAATTCAGCGCTATGACAACCAAATCTCGGCGTCCCGTAGCGTTGATCGCGACGGCCTGCCGGTGGGTTTCGACGGTTCGGCTGGCAAAGGCGCTGAGTTCCGTCGGCTTCGATGTCGGCTTCCTCGGACCGGCCGATCATCCGATCGATGCCGCTTCGATCGACTGCAGCCGGGCGGTTCTGAGCGGGCTTTGGCCGTCCCGATCGCTGAAGACGGCGATCGAGGCGGTCAAGCCCGACATCGTCATTCCTGCCGACGAAATGATCCTGCTCCTGCTGCATCAGCTTCATCGGAGCAGCCCCGGCTTGCGCGATCTCATCGAGCGATCGCTGGGCGCGCCGGAAAATTACGCGAAGACCTTGTCGCGGGTGGCGCTGGCCGAAATCGCCCGCGAGGAAGGCGTGGCCATACCGTCGACCCTACGGCTCACATCCGAGCGGGATCCCGCCCAGATGGGCTCCCGCCTGGAATTGCCGGCCTATGTGAAGGTCGACGCATCCTGGGGCGGCGCCGGCGTCATTCGGGTGGACACGGTCGAGGATTGCGCACGCGCCTATCGGCGTCTCCGCAGCTTCCTCGGCATTCCTCGCACCGTATGGCGCCTCGCCGCTCATGGCGACGCGACCCGCCTGCCGCTGCGCCGAGCACGATTGGACATCAGCGTCCAGTCCGGCGTGGATGGTGCCCCGGCGAACTGCGCCGTGACGGCATGGCGGGGAGAGATGCTCGCCTGCATCGAGGCCGTGGCATTGCAGACTAGAGGCCCGACGGGCTCTTCCACGGTCATCCGGATACTGCGCGACCAGCCGATGCACGAGACCTGCCGACGGCTGGTCAAGAGGCTCGGCCTTTCCGGCCTCATCGGCTTCGATTTCATCATCGAGAAAGCGACCGGGCGCGCGGTTCTGATCGAGCTCAATCCCCGAGCGACGCAAACCTGCCATCTCCGGCTCGGTAAGGGCGCGGATCCCCCGGAGGCGCTCCGGGCCGCCGTCACCGGCGAACCCGAGCAGGACGCCGTACCGATGTGCGAAAGCGATATCATCGAGCTGTTTCCGCAAGAGCGGCTCGGGAACACCGACACCGCGCAGGCCACCGACCGGGTGCGACCGATCGAGCTGCCGGCGACCAATCGATAGCCGGCCAGGCGGTCGGCACGCAGCGAGGAGTCGGCATCGGCCGGCAATCGGACAAGATCTTCCCGTTGGGCGCGATCTGATCACATTATCACAGTGATAGCGAGAGTTACCGCCCCGACCGCACAAGATTACCCCTGGTGAAGGAGCCAACTTCGATCTCGAGCTTGCATTTTAACGGATTTCGCCGCTTGCCTCGTCCGCTATTGCTAGCCACCCGCGGAATATTATACAATCGCATGCGGTAGCGAGATTAGACCAATAGGAACCAACCCCTTATCGATATTCAACCCCTCATAAGCTGACTCGTCCTAAAGCGTTGATAAGTCATAAATTTTTCTACACCTTTTCCGAGCATGACGGCCGTGGGTTATTTTGTTAATTTGACTTGGTTTTGAGCGATGATAGGCAGACACTCAGACCGACCGTAGCGTGGACATTCATCGTAAAGATTACGCCGATTTGTAACGTGAAAAATGATAACTCTGAAATTAGCCAGCTGAATTAAGAATGAGCCGAGGAGCAAATTCATATGAAGGTGGTACTATTCTGCGGTGGCATGGGATTGAGGCTACGGGATTATTCTGAACAGGTTCCGAAGCCGATGGTCCCGATCGGATACCGCCCGATCCTGTGGCACGTCATGAAATATTTTGCTCATTTCGGTCATCGCGACTTTATCCTCTGCCTCGGTTACCGCGGTGATCTCATCAAACAATTTTTTTTGAATTATAGCGAATGCCTGTCGAATGACTTTGTTCTGTCCGATGGTGGTAAGAAGGTAGAACTTACCAACAGCGACATACATGACTGGAACATTACGTTTGCTGAGACTGGCCTCCGATCGAATATTGGAGAAAGGCTCCGCGCGGTAGAGAAATATCTCGGCGACGACGAAATGTTTCTGGCGAACTACTCCGACGGCTTGACGGATCTCGATTTCGGAAACTATCTCGACTTTGCGCGCCAGCACGACAAGGTCGCGACCTTCCTCAGCGTCAAGCCGAACCAGAGCTATCATGTCGCCACGACCGATTCCAATGGGCTGGTCACCAGCATCAACGAAGTGACGCAGGCCGGCATCCGGATCAATGCCGGCTTCTTCGTTCTGAAAAGGGAAATTTTCAGCTATATGCGGCCCGGCGACGAGCTTGTCATCGAGCCGTTCCAGCAGTTGATCAGAGAACAGCAATTGGCCGCCCACGAGTATGACGGCTTCTTTGCCTCGATGGACACGTTCAAGGACAAGCAGCAGCTGGACAGTCTTTATGAAGGCGGACATCCGCCATGGGAGGTCTGGAGAGACGCGGACGGCGATCCTAGGAAATAGCCGCCCGCAGCCGGTTCCTCCGTCCGGGCTTACGGCCCGGCAAGCCTGCCGCACGCACATACGCAAGCCTTTGCACGGCCCTCGCGGCCAAGACGAAAGAGACATCGTGGGCTATCCTTTCCGAAGGGCCACAAAATGACGGAACGCGCAAGCAGACAGAAGAAGGTGGCGTTCTTCGGGCACTTCGATTCCAGTAACTTCGGCAACGAAAGTTCGCTGCAGGCGATTCTCTACCACCTGCGCTGCTTCTTTCCGGATTCGGAAGTCACCTGCATTTGCACCGGCCCCGAAGCCACGGTCGCAACGCATCACATCGATGCCATTCCGATTTCAGGGAACTTCCTTAGATCCTGGATGCCTCGAAATCCGCTGACCAAAATACTCCGGAAGTTTTGCGTCGCGGCCTTCAACGAACCCTATCAGTGGGTAAAAGGATTTTTCACGCTCCGGCGCACCGACATTCTGATCATCCCGGGAACCGGGCTGCTGACGGACGCCTATGGGCTTTTGAGCTGGGGACCTTACGGCCTGTTCAAATGGTCGATGATCGCTAAGCTTTGCCGGTGCAAATTGGCCTTGGTCAGCATAGGTGCCGGCCCAATTCATACCACCCCGGGTCGATATTTGCTGAAGACGATTCTTTCTTTGGCGGATTTTCGATCCTATCGGGACAGCTCGACCGTTCAATTCCTCGAAAGCGTCGGCTTTCGAACGGATGCCGATGAAGTCTATCCGGACTTGGCCTTCAGCCTGCCGGAGGCCATCATACCACGGCAGAATACGCGGGACGGCCGCAGATCCGTTGTCGGCCTGGGCGTCATGGAGTATCCCGGAAGGTACAGTACGCCGGGAGAAAGCAACACGATCTATTCCGCCTATCTGGAGAATCTGGCTCAGGTCGTCGAATGGCTGCTGGACCGGAACTATGATGTCAGGCTGTTGAGCGGCGATCTTTCGGACATGCAAGCGCGGCAGGATTTTAGGCGCCTGTTGAAGGAGCGCTTATCGGCGGATGACGAGACCCATATTTTCGACGAACCCGTCCATTCCGTTGAAGATGTGCTGTCGCAAATAGGGGCGACCGATATCGTTGTGGCAACGCGGTTTCACAATATTCTACTATCGTTTCTTTGCACGAAACCGGTTATTTCCATTTCTTTCCATCACAAATGCGACTCCCTGATGAGCGCCATGGGGATGTCGGCCTATTGCCTCGACATGGGAAAATGGGAAGCGTCCAGCCTGATCGAGAAATTCCAGGACATAGAGAAGAATTCCGACCGCATAAAGCTCTTGATCCGAGAGAAGGCACAGCAATTTCGAGAAAATCTGGATCGGCAATATGAACTCATTTTCAGTACCATCTGACGGCGCTCCCGCCCCCCAGGGTAAGATAGGCTTTATATCGGGCCCGCTCCGGCCGGTGAAAATAGCATCAGCAAAAGACGACGCGTCGCGGTCAGCGGCGCTCGGAGGGCGACTGCAGAGCCTTCACATGCCGTTTCCAATATGCCGACCGCGATCAGTTCAACCAAACCGAACAATGCTCTGCGGAATGCGCCGGTTTTCTACCGGACATCGATGCCGAGCTGCCGACCGCGGACAGATTAAGCTGGCGCTGCCCGAGGCGGTTCTCTATTTTGAGGATGTTTTGAGCCGCTTCGAGCTCAATCGCCGTGGCGGCGGAGCTTTTGCCGGTCCGATAATCCGGTGCACTTACCGGTGGGGAGAATACCGGGTTAGATTGTTATTATCTTTCATTCAGATCGCCCAGTCATATTCAGGAGACGGGCCTTGAAGGTCCTGCTACTCATCCCTCACAAGCTTGCAGGCGACCGCCATCTGGCGGTCCGCAAAAGCGAGCGCCCGCAGGCGGATTATGACGCGCTGGCGGAGGAGCTCCGCGCGGTATATGGCGCGCAAGTCGATATTCTGGATTTGAACATGGTCGCGTCCGATCGCGGCTGGATGGTGCGCCTGGTCCGCCGGCTTTTCGGCTTCAACTGGGCATTGGCGATGCTCGGCTATCAGCGCTGCGGCCGATATGATGCCGTGTTCGCGCATAGCGAAATCGTCGGCCTGCCGTTTGCCATGCTGATCTCGACGATGTCGCGGCGGCCGCGTTTCGCCATGAACGCCTATTACATCACCGGCAAACGCAATGCCTTGTGGTATCGGGTCTTCCGTGCGCACAGGCATATAGACAAGATCTTCACGCTCGTCAGAAGGCAGTACGACGCCGCGCGCGAGGAGTTGCGGATATCCGAGAGCAAGCTCGTTCAGCTCAATACTTGCGGCTTTGTCGACGCCAAATTCTTCGGCGCCGCCCTCACGCAGACCGTCAACGAGAACCAGATCTGCTCCGCGGGGCTCGAGTTCCGTGACTATGAGACGCTGCTCAAGGCCGTCGCGCGTCTTCCCGACGTCAAGCTCAAGATCGATCCCGGCTCGCCCTGGTCGCTCCATAAGAGCGGGATCGACCGCATGTCCATTCCGCCCAATGCCGAAATCTGCCATATGGAGATGGGTGCGGTCCGGCACCTCTATGCAGAATCCGCCGCCGTGGTCATTCCGCTCTTCATCAACCCGATCGGCGCCGGGATGACGACGCTAGTCGAGGCGATGTCGATGGGCAAGCCGGTCATCGTCACGCGATCGAAAGATAATACCTACGCCGGCATGACGGATATCATCGACGGCGACAATGTCCTGCTGGTGAATGCCGGCGACGTGGACGGGCTGAGCAAGGCGATCGAGCGCGTGATAGGCGATGCCGAGCTGCGCCGCCGCATCGGTGCCAACGGCCGGAAGTGGGCCGAGGAGCATGCCGGGCGCCAGCCATGGCTGGACATCGTCGTGAGCGCGCTCGGCGGCTCGGCATGGTCCGAGAACCATCGCGGTCGACCTGAAGCAGGTCTCGGGCACCTTTGTGGAGATTAGCGGCGCGCCCAACCGGGGAGGCGGACGCGGCGGCGCGCGATCGCGCCCGTCCCGCCGGCATCGCAGTGGGTAAGGAGCGGGCTTAGCATGGGACTGGGAAACGCGGCGGCGCTCGATGAGCGTCTCTCTCGCGACGAGGCCGACGGGAAGGCGATGATGGCGCTGATCGAGGAACTGTTCCCGATCTGCCGCAGCATCACCGGGAATGGCGTGCGCCAGACGCTGAATATCCTGCGGCACCATGTTCCGCTCGATATCCATGAGGTTCCGTCCGGCACGAAGGTTCTCGATTGGGTGGTTCCGCCCGAGTGGAATATCCGCGCGGCCTATATCGCCCGCGAAGACGGCACACCGGTCGTCGATTTCGCGGCCAACAATCTGCATATCCTGCAATATAGCCGGCCGATCGATGCGGTCATGACGCTCGAGGAGTTGCGCCCGCACCTCTACACCTTCCCCGATCAGCCGGACTGGATCCCGTATCGCACATCCTATTATTCGGAGAATTGGGGGTTCTGCCTCAGCGAGCGCCAGCTATCGACTCTCGCCGATGAACGCTACCGCGTGGTCATCGATGCCGATCTGGCGCCGGGGCATCTCAGCTATGGCGAGCTCTTGATCCCGGGCGAGACCGACAGGACAGTCCTCTTCTCCTGCCATGTTTGCCATCCCTCGCTCGCCAACGACAATCTTTCCGGGATCGCGGTCGCGACCATGCTGGCGCGCCATATCCGGGCGCTTCGGCCGCGCTGCAGCTATCGCTTTCTCTTCATCCCCGGCACGATCGGGTCGCTGACCTGGCTGGCGCGCAACGAGCATGAGGTCGGGCGGGTCACCCACGGCCTCGTCCTCTCGTGCCTCGGCGATGCCGGCGGCATGACCTACAAGCAAAGCCGGCGTGGGAGCGCCCAGATCGACCGCATCGCCGCCCATGTGCTCAGCCACGATACGGTGGCTCACCGCATCCGGCCGTTCATTCCTTATGGCTATGACGAGCGGCAATATTGCTCGCCCGGCTTCGATCTGCCGGTCGGCTGCCTCATGCGCACGCCCAACGGCGAATATCCCGAATATCACAGCTCGGCCGACAATCTGTCGCTGCTGCGCCCGGAAAGCCTCGTTCATTCGCTCTCCGTGCTGCAGCGGATCGTCGACGCCATAGAAGGCGATGCCGTCTATCGCAGCCTCAATCCGAAGGGCGAGCCGCAACTCGGCCGGCGCGGGCTGTATGCCGCGATCGGCGGACAGAGCGCCGCGAGCTTCGACCAGATGACGCTGCTCTGGGTCCTGAATCTCGCCGACGGGCGGCACTCATTGCTCGACATGGCCGAGCGCGCCGGGCTGCCCTTTCAGAAGATCCGGGCAGCCGCGGATGCGCTCATCGCCGCCGAGTTGCTCGAACCCGTGGCACCAAACGATTGCTGATCAAGGAACAGACAGCGGCGCACAGAACCAATCACCATTTCGAATTGTGAATCTCCGAACCTAAAAATTTATTGCGAGGCGAACATGGCGGGAATGCGGGTATTGGTCACCGGAGTCGACGGATATATCGGCGCCGTTCTGGGGCCGCGGCTGTTGGAGCAGGGTTTCGACGTCGTCGGCATCGATTGCGGCTTCTACCGCGACGGCTGGCTGTTCAACGATCCGCGCCCGCGCCCGCTCACCATCACCAAGGATGTGCGGCGGATCACGGCGAAGGATGTCGAGGGCTTCGACGCGGTCGTGCACCTCGCCGAGCTGTCGAACGATCCGCTCGGCGAGATGAACGAGCGGATAACTTACGAGATCAACCATCAGGGCTCGGTCTCGCTGGCACGGGCGTGCAAGGAGGCCGGCGTTCCCCGGCTGGTCTATACCTCCTCCTGCAGCGTCTACGGCGCGGCCGCGGACGGCAGCGAGCGCAACGAGCAGTCGGAGCCGGCACCGCAGACGGCCTATGCGCGCTGCAAGGTCATGGTCGAGCGCGATGTCGGCGCGCTCGCTGATGCGCATTTCTCGCCCGTGTTCCTGCGCAACGCCACGGCCTTCGGCGCCAGCCCGCGCATGCGCTTCGACATCGTGCTCAACAACCTCGCCGGCTTCGCCTGGACGACCAAGGAAATCAAGATGACGAGCGACGGCACGCCGTGGCGGCCGCTCGTGCATGTCGAGGACATTGCCCAGGCGATCATCCTGGCGTTGAAGGCGCCGCGCGAAGCGATCCATAACGAGATCTTCAACGTCGGCGATGACGAGCAGAATTATCGCATCCGTGAGATCGCCACCATCGTCGGCGAGGCGTTCGAGGGCTGTGCGGTCACTTTCGGGCCGCCGAGCGGCGACAATCGCAGCTATCGCACCTCCTTCGGCAAGATTCATCGCCACCTGCCCGAGTTTCGGTGCGAATGGTCGGCCGCGCGCGGGGCGCATCAACTGCGGGAAATCTTCGAGCGGGTGCAGATGACGGGCGACATGTTCGCCTTCCGCGGCTTCACGCGCCTCAAGCAGCTGACGCATCTCGTCGCCACGCGCCAGATCGATGCCGATTTCTTCTGGGGTGCAGCGGCGGCCGCCACGAGCGAGAAGGGCGAGCCTGCATGATCTTCGCCACGACGACGGTCGAAGGCGCACGGCTGATCGACATTGAGCCCAAGGAGGATGAACGGGGCTTCTTCGCGCGAACCTGGTGCCGGCAAGAGTTGGCGGCGCAGGGGCTGGATATCGAGGTGGCGCAGGAGAGCATCTCCTACAACCGGCGTCGCGGCACGCTGCGCGGCCTCCATTTCCAGCGGCCGCCGCATGCCGAGACCAAGATCGTCCGCTGCACAAGGGGGGCGATCTTCGACGTGATCGTCGATCTGCGGTCGGACTCTCCGAGCTTCCTGCGCTGGGAATCGTTCGAGCTGACGGCCGAGAACCATCGCGCGCTCTATATACCGCAAGGCTTCGCCCATGGCTTTCAGACCCTCGCGGACGATACCGAGATCGCCTACCAGATCTCGGCCTTCCATATCCCGGGCGCGGCCGACGGCCATCGCTACGACGATCCGGCGTTCGGCATCCCGTGGCCGATCCCGGTGGCCACGATCAGCGAGCGCGACCTCCAATGGCCGGCGTTCGAGGCCGGTATACCGGCCTCGTAGAAGGCCTATATCAGAATACGATCTTCCTGGCGTAGAAGGCCTCGGCCAGACCTTCGGGGGCGTTGCAGCCGAGGCCGCGCAGCCGGGCCATGCCAAGAAAGGTCTCGTCGGAAAACCAGCCCCGTCCTTGCTGGCTCGCGAAATGCTGATTGATCAGCTCGATCTTCCGCAGCGTTTGAACCCGGGTCAGCGGGATGAAGAAATTGGGGTTACCGAGATCGCCGTCATATTTCGGGATCTCGTATTCGAGCACGAGATGATCGCGGAACGTGTTGTAGGTCAGCTGCGACAGCAGGCGATGGTCCTGATGCGCGTCGCCCTGCGCATGGGTCAGCACCAGCGACGGCTTGAACTCGCGCTTGATCGCCTCGAAGCAATCCTTGACCTCGGCGCCCTGGAACGGGAAATAGCCGTCGCGGAACCCCATGACGTCGATCTGCTTTTCGGCGACGCCGTCGAGGAAGGCGGCAGCACTGCTCCGTGCCTCGGCCGCGCGCACCTCGTTGCCGCTGAAGGCGATCCAGCGGACGACGAGATCCGGCATTTCCGCGGCCAGACGCAGAACCGTCCCGCCGCAACCGATCTCGATATCGTCGGAATGAGCGCCCAGGCAGAGCAGCTTCAGCGGCTCCTGCCGCTGCGAGAAAATCAGAGGAAGCAAACCGCTGCTCCTTGCTACAGGACCGACACATCCGGGATCGGCACGACGAACTTGCCGCCCCAATCGCGGATATAGGCGAGCTGGGCCATGATCTCGTCCCGCAGATTCCAGGGCATGATCATGACGTAGTCGGGCTTGGTCTCGGCGATCTTCTCGGGCGAGAAGATGGGAATATGGGTCCCCGGCAGATATTTGCCCTGCTTATGCGGATTGCGATCGACGGTGTAATCGAGAAAATCGGCCCGTATGCCGCAATAATTGAGCAGCGTATTGGCCTTGCCCGGCGCGCCGTAACCGGCGATCGACTTGCCCGTCTTCTTCGCCTCGATCAGGAAGCTCAGCAGCTTGCGCTTGGTGGTCCGAACCTGCTCGCCGAAGCTCGCATAGGTCTCGAGCCGGTCCAGCCCGACCTCGCGCTCGCGCTGCATGACCGCCAGCGCCGCCGTCGTCGTCGGATGGGTTTCGTCGCCGGCATGGCAGGCGAAGATGCGCAGCGAGCCGCCATGCGTCCACAGCTCCTCGATGTCGAAGATGCGCATGCCGTGCGCGGCGAAGATCTTCTCGACCGTGAGCGCTCCGAAATAGGAGAAATGCTCATGGTAGATCTGATCGAACTGATTGCCTTCCATCGTCTTGAGCAAATGCGGGAACTCGATCGTGCAGACGCCGGTCGGCTTCAGCAGGATGCCGATGCCTTCGACGAACGAGCTCGGATCCGTGACCTGGGCCAGAACATTGTTGCCGAGGACGAGATCGGCCTGGACGCCCGTCGCCGCCAGCTCGCGCGCCGTTTCGCGGCCGAAGAACCGGATCAGGGTCGGCACCCCGCGCGCTTCCGCCGTCGCCGCGATATTGGCCGCCGGATCGATGCCGAGGACGGGGACGCCGGCCTTCACGAAATATTGCAGCAGATATCCGTCATTGCTGCCGACCTCGATCACCTTGCTCGCCGGCCCGAGACCGAGCCGCGCCGTCATGGTCTCGACATAGCGGCGCGCATGATCGAGCCAGGCGTCCGAGAAGCCCGAGAAATAGGCGTAGTCGGAGAAGATGTTCTCGGGCGCCACATATTCCTGGAGCTGCACGAGCAGGCAGTCGCGACAGATATAGGCGACCAGCGGATAGAACGGCTCCATCGAATTGAGCTGGTCTTCCGCGAGAAAGCTCTCACAAAGGGGCGACATGCCCAGATTGACGAATTCCACAAGGGGGCCGTGACAGAACCGGCAGTCGGTGTCGTCGCTCATCAGGGCAAAAAATCCCTCTTCAGGACAGAAGCTCAGCTCGTTCAGGACAGAAGCTCAGCTCGTCGCCGCTTCGCGTCTCACGATGTTGTCTGCCGCTAAGCCGATAAGAACGCTAATTCTCTTCGCCTTCAGCGTCAATCGGTGCCACCGCTCCTCCGGAGGTGGAGCGATGGCACCCGTTCAATACGCCGTTTTCTGGAACCAGACGCGGAAGGCCGTCAGAAAGATGATTTTCAGGTCGAACATCAGAGACCAACGCTCGATATATTCCAGATCGTACTGGACCCTGCAGTTCATCTTTTCAACCGTGTCGGTCTCGCCGCGATGGCCACTCACCTGCGCCCAACCGGTGATGCCCGGCTTGACGTTGTGCCGCGCGAAATAACCGTCGACGACTTGCCCGTAATGGTCGTTATGAGGCACGGCGTGCGGCCGGGGACCGACCAGGGACATATCCCCCGCCAGAACGTTCAGGAGCTGGGGCAACTCGTCGAGACTGGTCCGGCGGATAAATCGGCCCACCCGGGTCACCCGCGGATCGTCCTTCGTCGCCTGCCGTAGCACCGGGTCATTCGGCCCGCTCGTACGCATGCTTCTGAACTTGTAGACATCGAACGCTTCATTGTTGAAGCCGGACCGCTTCTGGCGGAACAGGATCGGGCCCGGCGTGTCGAGACGGATGGCGATGGCGACGCCGATCATGACGGGCGTCAAAAGCGCCAGCATCAGCGTGCCCAGCACCAGATCCTCCACCCGCTTGAGCCAATCCATCTGAACATCGACGCGATCATTGGCGACCGTGACGATCTGCACGCCTTGGATGGAATTCACGTTGGACGAAAGCGACGAGATCAGCTTATGGGGAATGAGATCGACCCGAACCGGTGCCTGCCTCAGCTTCGTCACCAGCTCGAGGATGCGCCTTTCGGCCGACCAGGGAATGGTCACGATCACACGATCGATGGCGTGCCGGCGAATATAGGCGAGCAGATCGTCCGTGTTTCCCTTTACCTCATAGCCGCTCTGGCTCGCGGGCAGCCTTGTCTTGCGGTCGTCGAAGATGCCGACGACCAGCACTTCGGGCGCCAAGGCCGAGGTGAACTTCTCCAAGGCCATTTGCGCGCCCGGCCCGGTGCAGACGATGGCGACCTTCTCGCGCAGATGCCCGGCCTTCATGATCCGGGCGATGAACACCGTCACGCCGTGATGGTAAGCATTGAGCAGGACGGCAGACATCGCCCAGCTCAGCAGCATCCAGCCGCGCGACGTGTCTGTGAACTCGCCCGTTATGAAGCCGATGCCCATGGTGCCGAGGACGGCGCCGCCGACCCCCAGCATCACCGAATTGAAGGCGAGGCCGGGACGCTGCAGTGCAGCCCTCGTATAGGCGCTGGTGAGCTGAAAGCCCCATAGGGTCAAGATGCAGTTGATCTCGACGAAGGCACGTTCGGCGGCACTCCACGGCCGGTCGTCGAGATAGAGGTGATGACAGATAATCGGTGCCAGCAGCAGCAGCACTAGGTCGCCCAGGACAGAGGCAATCTGGATGGAGGACCAGACGCGATGCGCTCGACGCCGGCCGGCCCCCCTGGCGTTTTCGCCTGTCCTGGCGATTTCCGCGTCGAGAGAATTGCGGCGCAGCGTCTCGATGCTGACATCGTCGGCGCGAGCGTGCCGGACCTCGGCGATCTTATCCTGTGCGGGAACCGTGCCGTCCCGTAGCCCTGCAAGTTCCACGGCACCGGGCACGGCGAAACGAATGAAGTTCTGCTCTTGCATGCCATTCACCATAAATTAGGAATTTTGCGTGCAATCCAAACGGCATCTAATTCAACCAAGCGTATATATTTCGCGTTCTTCCCATTAAAACACGTCAGAGATTGCCCGTCTGTTATATTGGGCCACCTGATCTTATATAGCCCGCACCATAGCACAGCAATTTGCGGTGCACAATCGCGCGAACCTAAACTTCTAGCTTCCCGCCCTCTCCGAGCAAGTCAGGGGGCTTCCTCCACATCATAAGTTGTAGACGCACCCAATCACCGGCCTTCGGCTGCTGCTCAACCTCGCCTCCAAGGCGAAAGCGCAGCCCATGCCCGGGCACGCTGCTTGACCTTCCGCCGGCTCCATATGGATAACGGTCTCTGTACATCCAAGCGCCTCAGACATATGGTGCGCGACACGGGGCGCAGCGTTGCGGGACGGCGCCACGGTCGTTTGCAGCCAATCCATTCTCGATCAGGTCAAGCCACGTGATTTGAAACGGCGAAGGACGCAAGTTTTCATGGCATTTCGCCTTCCCTCATTATCCCCTGTCACATGGATGACCTTTGAAAAAGTAACTCAGCAAGTTCTTTGGCTTGTTATTTTCATTATTCTCGCCCCTATTCTCGGCCCGCGCCCTTACGGCCTCTACTCGATCGTGATGTTTTTCGTGGGTGTGTGCGAGCTAATCCTGCTCGAAGGGTCGATCGAAGCGCTCGTCACCATAGAGGAACTAGATTATTTACATATGACCACGGCCAACCTGACGAATGGCGGGATCGGGCTGGTGTTCGCCCTGATTATCGCGGCACTGGCACCCATCGTCGGGATTATATTTCAGGACGATGAAATAAGATCGCTTATGTGGGCGCTGTCGCCGCTGCCGTTGCTGTCGTCATTGTCTGCGACTCCGCTCGCGATACTACGGCGTTCTTTGAACTATAAGCGCTTGGCTATTCGCTCGATCACCGGCCTCGTGATCGGCGGCATACTCGGTATCGCTATGGCAGTTTCCGGATTTGGCGTCTGGGCGCTCGCCTTTCAGGTACTCGGGCAACGCGCCGCGGAGTTCGCGATTGCGTGGGTATCGGCTCCGGTCCGAATGGGATTCAGATGGTCGGGCGTCCATTTCCGCGAGCTGAGCCCGATCGGCATGAACGTCTTTACCGGGCTCATCATGAGCTTTCTGGGCGGCCAGCTGCCGCGCATTATGTTCGGCTACATCCTCGGCCCCACCGAGCTCGGCCTGTTCGCTTTGGCAAACCGCTTTCAAGAGCTCATCATCCAGACGACGGTTCAGCCGCTGACGGCTGTCGGCCGCATCGAGCTGAGGGATTCGAAGCCCGGTTCCGCCGAATTCGAGCACACCTTCGTCAAGGTGATGCAGAACGTGTCGCTCCTGTCGTTTCCCATCTTCCTGGGCGGCGCCGCCCTGGTGCCCGACCTGTTCCATATCTGGCTCGATCAGCGCTGGACAGACGGTGTGATTCCCACCCAGGCCATCTTGCTGGGCGGCATTCCGCTGGCCCTGTTCTACTGTATCGATTCGGCGTTTTTCGCGGCGAACCTATCGCGAATCTTTGCGTGGACGGCGACGGTTCAAACGATATCGATCTCGTTGACCGTGTTTTGCGTGGCGCCCTGGGGCTTGGACCTGACCTGCCTCGCGCTCGCCGTCCGCCCTTGGCTGCTGCTGCCGATATTCCTGGTCTTGCTTCGCCGATCCTGCAAGCTGCCCTTGTGGGGAATGTTGTCTTCGCCGATCCGCTCGCTCATCGGCGCGACGATGATGGGCGTTATCATAAGCCTGCCCTATCTGCGGCCGGCCTGGCTCCATGAGGTGCCTACCTTCCTTCTTCTGATTGCGATCGGCACCGCCTTCTATTTCGTTTTTCTCTACGGCTTTTTATGGAATCAACTAAAGACGCTTATGAATTCCCTGTTCCTCCATCAATCCCGCGAGACCAATGCGAACGGGTCGCTCAATAGCTGAAGCGCCTTCGCCTATCCGGCCAGATGCCGGACCAGCTCGCGCGTATAGAGCGGCAGCTCGGCCTCGCTCAGCACGCAGATCCTGAGCTCGCGCAGCGCCCAATCGTCCGCCAGCTCGATGATATCGAAATCCATGCCGCGCTGGCTGCGCCGCGCCGTCGTCTCCGGCACGACGCCGATGCCGACATGGCATTCCACCAGCCGGCAGATCGCATCGAAGCTGCGGAGCTGAACGCGCAGCTTCAGGCGCTGGCCGATCCGCTCGGCCTTTTCCGACAGGAAGCGCTGCAGCGCGCTCGACCGGTCGAGCCCGACGAAATCCTCGTCGAGCGCGTCGACGAACAGCATGCGCGCCCGCCCGGCGAGCTTGTGGCCGGGCGGAACGATGACGACGAAGCGGTCGGTGCGGAACGGAAAGCTTTCGAGCCCGGCCCAATCGACCGTGCCGGCGACGATGCCGATATCGGCCATGCCGTCGGCGACGGCCGCCACGATCTCGTCGCTCAGCCGCTCCTCCAGATCGATATTGACCTGGGGATGGGCGGCGAGGAATGCGCTCAGCGGCTCGGGCAGGAATTCGGTCAAGGCGTTGGTGTTGGAGAGCAGCCGGATATGGCCGCGCAGCCCGTCGGCATATTCGCCGAGCTCGCCGCGCATGCGCTCGGCCTGGCGCAGCATGATGCGCGCATGGTGCAGCAGCGTACGCCCGGCCGGCGTCGGCTGCACCCCCTGCCGTTCGCGCCGCAGGAGAGGCGTGCCGAGCGTCAGCTCCATGTTGCGGATGCGCGTGCTGGCGGCGGCGAGCGCCAGATGCATGCGCTCGGCTCCGCGCGTGATGCTGCCGGCCTCGACCACGCGCATGAACAGGCTGAGATCGGTCAGATCGAACCGCATGCCGGAGGACCCTTCGTGAACAACGAAGGCACAATACGCGAAACGCTGATTGTTCGACGAGAAAATCGCGCTCACCATTCGTATTCGGCGAATTATTGAACAGGCTCGGGGGCGAACTCGGCCGGGGTGTCGGAATTGACAGCCCCTCGGCCCGGTTCTATCTCTCGGGCCCGGACGCGCCGCCGGCACCTGTTTTCGAGGCTTCCCCATGCCTAGTGTGAACCGCCCCCTGTCGCCGCATCTTCAGGTATATCGGCCGCAGCTGACCTCCATCCTGTCGATCAGCCACCGGTTGATGGGGCTGGCCTTGAGCGTCGGCACCGTCTTCCTGGTTTGGCAGCTCGTGGCCGCCGCTTCCGGGCCGGCGGAATATGCGACCTTCCAGGGTCTGGCCGGCTCGTGGCTCGGCCTTCTGCTACTGGTCGGCTGGTCCTTCGCCCTCTTCTATCACCTCGCCAACGGCATCCGGCATCTGGTCTGGGACGCCGGCTACGGCTTCGATCTCGCCACGACTTATCGCTCGGGCCAGATCGTCGTGGTCGCCGCGATCGCGCTCACCGTGATCGCGTGGATCGTGGCGCTGGGCATCTGGGGAGGCCGTTGATGAACGACCCGCATATGCGCACCCCCTTGGGCCGGGTCTACGGCCTCGGCTCCGCCCGCGACGGGGCCGGCGCCTGGTGGGGCATGCGGTTGAGCTCGATCGCGCTCGTGCCGCTCTCGCTCTGGTGGGTGATCGCGATCATCGCCCATGCCGGCGCCGACTATGCCGAGTTCCGTCATTGGGTGGCGAGCCCGGTGCCGGCGATCCTGCTGATCCTGACCCTGGGCGTCACCTGCTATCACCTGGCCCACGGCGTCCAGGAGGTGGTCGAGGACTATGTTCACACCGAGGCGGCGAAGATCGCCATCCTCATCGCCGTCAAATTCGGCGCCGTGGTGCTGGCCGTGGCCGGCATCTTCTCGGTGCTGCGCATCGCCTTCGGGAGCTGACTATGGCCGAGGCCTACAAGATCATCGATCACGCCTATGACGTGGTCGTCGTCGGCGCCGGCGGCGCCGGCCTGCGCGCGACGCTCGGCATGGGCGCCGCGGGCTTGAAGACCGCCTGCATCACCAAGGTGTTCCCGACCCGCAGCCACACGGTGGCGGCCCAGGGCGGCATCAGCGCGGCGCTCGGCAATATGGGCGAGGATGATTGGCGCTGGCACATGTACGACACCGTCAAGGGGTCGGACTGGCTGGGCGATCAGGACGCCATCGAATATATGTGCCGCAACGCCATTCCGGCGGTGATCGAGCTCGAGCATTTCGGCGTGCCCTTCTCGCGCACGCCCGAAGGCAAGATCTATCAGCGCCCATTCGGCGGCCACACGACCGAGTTCGGCAAATCCATGGCGAAGCGCGCCTGCGCCGCCGCCGACCGCACCGGCCACGCCATGATCCACACGCTCTATCAGCAGTGCCTCCGGCACAATGCCGAGTTCTTCGTCGAGTATTTCGCGCTCGACCTGATCATGGACGACGAAGGCGCCTGCCGCGGCGTCATGGCCTGGGACCTCCAGGACGGCACGCTGCACCGGTTCCGCGCGCATATGGTCGTGCTCGCGACCGGCGGCTACGGCCGCGCCTATTTCTCCTGCACCTCGGCCCATACCTGCACCGGCGACGGCAACGGCATGGTGCTGCGCGCCGGCCTGCCGCTCGAGGATATGGAATTCGTGCAGTTCCACCCGACCGGCATCTACGGCGCCGGCTGCCTCATCACCGAGGGCGCGCGCGGCGAAGGCGGCTACGTCACCAACTCCGAGGGCGAGCGCTTCATGGAGCGTTACGCGCCCTCGGCCAAGGATCTGGCCTCGCGCGATGTCGTCAGCCGCGCCATGACCATCGAGATCCGCGAAGGCCGCGGCTGCGGGCCGGAGAAGGATCACATCATGCTCCATCTGGAGCATCTCGATCCCAAGGTGCTGCATGAGCGGCTGCCCGGCATCTCCGAGACGGCCAAGATCTTCGCCGGCGTCGACGTCACCAAGCAGCCGATCCCGATCCTGCCGACCGTGCATTACAATATGGGCGGGATTCCGACCAATTATCACGGCGAAGCGCTCAGGCCGACCGCCGACGATCCCGACCGGATCGTCCCCGGCCTCATGGCCGTGGGCGAGGCCGCCTGCGTCTCGGTCCATGGCGCCAACCGGCTCGGCACCAATTCACTGCTCGATCTCGTCGTATTCGGCCGCGCCGCCGCCCATCGCGCCGCCGAGGTGGTGAAGCCCGGCACGCCGCACAAGCCGCTGTCGGCCAATGCCGGCGACGAGGCGATCGCCCGCTTCGACCGCATCCGCAACGCCAGCGGCAAGACCAAGGCATCGGAGATCCGGCTCGCCATGCAGCGGACCATGCAGAATCACGCCGCCGTGTTCCGCACGACCGATCTCCTGGCCGAAGGCGTCTCGAAGATCCATGAGGTCGCGTCGCGCAAAGACGATCTCTCGGTCAGCGACCGCTCGCTGGTCTGGAATTCAGACCTGGTCGAGGCGCTGGAGCTCGATAACCTGCTGGGCCAGGCCGTGGTGACGCTGCATTCCGCCGCCAACCGGTTGGAGAGCCGCGGCGCCCATGCGCATGAGGATCATCCGGACCGCGACGACAAGGAATGGATGAAGCACACGGTCGCCTGGCTCGACCCGACCGGCAAGGAAGTCACGATCGGCTATCGCCCCGTCCATCTCTACACCTTGTCGAACGAGGTCGAGGTGTTCCCGCCCAAGGCGCGCGTCTATTGATCGCCCTCATTCTCATCGAGACCGTAAGGACCCCGTCCCATGGTTGAGTTCACTCTGCCGGCCAATTCCAAGGTCAAGGAAGGCCGTATCTTCCGCGCGGCACCCGACGCCAAGCGCGTGCGCGCCTTCAAGCTCTATCGCTGGAATCCCGATGACGGGCAGAACCCGCATCTCGACACGTACGAGGTCGATCTCGATGCCTGCGGCCCGATGGTTCTGGACGCGCTGATCAAGATCAAGAACGAGATCGACACCACGGTCACGTTCCGCCGCTCCTGCCGCGAGGGCATCTGCGGCTCCTGCGCCATGAATATCGACGGCACCAACACGCTCGCCTGCCTGAAGCCGATCGAGGATGTGAAAGGCGAGGTCCGAATCTACCCGCTGCCGCATATGCCGGTAGTCAAGGATCTGGTTCCGGACCTGACCCATGTCTATGCGCAGTACGCCTCGATCAAGCCGTGGCTGCAGGCCGATTCGGCGCCGCCGCCCGATCGCGAGCGGTCGCAATCGATCGAGGAGCGCGAGAAGCTCGAAGGGTTGTGGGAGTGCATCCTGTGTTTCTGCTGCTCGACCAGCTGCCCGAGCTATTGGTGGAACGGCGAGCGCTATCTAGGCCCGGCCATCCTGCTGCAAGCCTATCGCTGGATCGCCGACAGCCGCGACGAGGCGACCGGCGACCGGCTCGACCAGCTCGAGGACCCGTTCCGGCTCTATCGCTGCCACACCATCATGAACTGCACCCGCACCTGCCCCAAGGGCCTGAACCCGGCCAAGGCGATCGGCGAGATCAAGAAGCTGATGGTGACGCGCAAGTTCGCATAAGGATAAGCGCGATCAGGCCGATCGGGCCTGATCGCGTCCATCAGCCAAGCTGGATTAATCTGCGGGTTGCTCCGCGGCGGCGGCTGCCGCTGCCGCGGCCTTCGATTTCGTGGTGCGGGCGGGGCGCACGGGACGGTTGTTCCGCATCTCCGCCAGCTTCGCGACCTTGCGCGCATCGATCTCGGCCTTGACCAGCGGAAGGAGCGTCACCGCTTGCAGCCGCTGGCTTTCAGTGCCTGTCTCTCCCAGCCTTTGGGCATTGCTGGACAGGTTAGTGAGCTCGGCATCGCTCATGCCCGGAAGCCTCTGCGACAGGTCCATTCCATTCTCCCTCTGACGGTCCACGGCAACAGGATCGATCCCAGTGTCGCGCCGCCGGTCGGCGCGGCGTCGAAGACGCTCATTCGCTAACCCGAAATATAAACACTTGGTTCACGAACAAACGCCCCGCGCCTCGATGAGACGCGGGGCGATGGTAGGCTCGGAACATCATCGTCGGCGCCTTGCGGGGACTACCCGCGCAGCACCGTCGATAATTCCTCGGCCGGCGTCACACAAGGTGATGCCGGCCGGCGATCAATCCAGAACCTTTAGATTGTCGGCCGACATCTTGCCGCTCTTGCGGTCGGAGACCAGGTCGAAGCCGACCTTCTGGCCCTCGCGCAGATCGCCCAAGCCGGAGCGCTCCACGGCGCTGATATGGACGAACGCGTCATTGCCGCCATCATCCCGCGCAATGAAGCCGAAGCCCTTTTGCAGGTTGAACCATTTCACGGTTCCCGTAGTCATGGGGAAACCCTCTCACAAACGTAGTTGTAGCTTGCCCGCAAGCTGCGGACTGTCGAAATCGCATTTTTCAGGTGAAGAGATTGTCAGCGGCGCGCGGTATTTCTAGGCGCAAAGCCAAATCATCTGACCGTCTATCGACCCATCATATATGCGCCCCGAAAAAAAAGATTACAAGCGGGTTTTCCGATTTTCTTCGAAAGGCTGAATTAATTGAGCGGCGTGGGAACGCTATTGGACCGAATCCGCAGGCAGCATATGGATACCGGATCTATCTATCCGGACGGCATGGCACCCGGTGCGGTCCGCTCGGCCTCGCCCGGACCAATGCCGCTTTGACCGGCGGCGCGGAAATCCGCTATGCTGGCTGCGATGGGAATGGAGCTTCCCGACAACCGCCCGCAAGGGCTGATGGCTCCTGTCGCGAGGGCGCGGAGCGCCCGCCGGCGGCAGGGAGTCGTTCAGACCGAACCCGCCGCCCGGCGGGTTTTTTGTTGTCCTCGATCGGGTCGGAAACCGGATAGAGAAAGGGCATCCAGGTGGGTTTCTTCATCGTTTTTCTTGGCGGCGGATTGGGTTCGGCGATACGGCACGGCTGCAATATCGCCGCCTTCAGGCTCGTCGGCATGGGCTATCCGTTCGGTACCTTCTGCATCAACGTCATGGGCTCGTTCCTGATGGGGGCCATCACCGAATATTTCGCGCTCAAGGCCGGGCTCAGCCAACCGCTGCGGCTGTTCCTCACCACCGGCATCCTCGGCGGCTTCACCACCTTCTCGACCTTCTCGCTCGAAACCGGCCTGCTTTATCAGCGCGGCGAGGCCGGCGCCGCGCTGATCTATGCGGCAGGCTCGGTCGTGGTGGGCGTCGGCGCGCTCTTCGCGGGCCTGGCCATCGTCCGAGCGGTTGCGGGATAGCGGGAGGGCCGCCCTATCGGCCCGGTGCTTGCTCTGTTCGCCCTTACCCCTCGATAGCGGATCGGCCGCTGTCCGCCAGCCCATTGGAAGAAGCATGACCCAGCTCGATGAGAAACAGATCGGCGACCTCGTAGGAGCCGTTCACAGCGTCGAGTTGACGCCCGCCCAGGCAGCAAATGCCGCGCGAATGCTCATGGCGGCGCTCGCCGCGGCCGAGGCGGCACGGCTCGTCTGCGGCGGCTCGTTCTTCGACACCGAGCCCGCCAATTTCATACCGGCGTTGGCGCGGGGAGCGCTGCGATGAACACGGATGCCGCGCTTCTGACGCTCGCCGAGGCGGTCGCCGCCGTCCGCAAGCGCGAGATCTCCGCGCGCGCCCTCACCGAAGCCTGCCTCGCCCGCATCGAACGGCTGCAGCCGGTCCTGAACTGCTTCATCCGCATCGATGCGGACCGGGCGCTCGCGGCGGCCGATGCAGCGGACCAGGCGACGGCGCGCGGCGAGGCGCTCGGCCCGCTCCATGGCGTGCCGCTCGCGCATAAGGACATGTTCTACCGCGCCGGCACGGTCGCCACCTGCGGCTCGAAGATCCGCAGCGATTTCGTGCCCGGCCATACCGCGACCGTGCTGGAGCGGCTCGACGCGGCCGGCGCCATCTCGCTCGGCATGCTCAACATGGCCGAGTTCGCGGTCGGTCCGACCGGCCATAACACCCATTGGGGCGATTGCCGCAATGCCTGGAACCCCGCCCATATCGCCGGCGGCTCGTCGAGCGGGTCGGGAGCCGCGACCGCAGCCCGGCTCTGCTTCGGCGCCCTCGGTTCGGATACGGGCGGCTCGATCCGGACGCCGGCCGCCGTCAACGGCCTGTTCGGGCTGAAGCCGACCACCGGGCGTGTCAGCCGCCATGGCGCCATGGGCCTGTCCTTCACGCTCGACACGGTCGGGCCCTTGGCCCGGACGGCGGAGGATTGCGCGCTGCTGTTCTCGATCATCGCCGGCGCCGATCCGAAGGACCCGACCAGCGCGCAGTCGAAGCCGGTGACGCTTCCGCCAAGGCTCGACGGCGACATCGCCGGCCTTCGCATCGGCGTGCCGCGCCGGCCGCCGGCGCTCGACCCGGAGATCGAGGCGAAACGGGTCGAAAGCCTGGCCGTGCTCGAAGGTCTGGGCGCCCGGCTGGTCGAGCTCGACGTGCCGGAAGACGGCATCCTCGCCGACCTCGGTAATCTCGTCATGGGCGTCGAGGCCGCGACGCTGCATCTCCAATGGCTGCGCGAACGGCCGGAGGACTACCAGCCGCAGGTACTCGGCCGGCTGTTGCCCGGCCTGTCCTATCCGGGCGTGGCTTATCTGGAGGCGCTGCAGGCCCGGCCGCACTATCTGACGCAATTCACCACCGCCGTGCTCGACCAATGCGACGCGTTGCATTGGCCGGTCCTGCCGATGAAGGTGCCGACGCGCGCCGCGACCGATATCGGCGCCGGAGACGGCATGCAGGACATGATCCGGCGGCTTTCAGCCTTCACCCGTCCGCTGAATTATCTTGGATTGCCAGGCCTCGCCATGCCGGTGGGATTCGACGAAGACGGAATGCCGGTCTCGTTCCAGCTGATCGGCCGCCCGTTCGACGAGCTGACCCTGCTGCGCATCGGCCATGCCGTCGACCAGGCGACCGGCATCAGCCGGCGCACGCCGCCGGTATAGAGCCTGATTAAGGCAGATATTCAGCGTAGATTGAGCCGCGAGATCGAGCCGTCGCTGTCGATCTCGCGGATCGCATCGGCGATGAGGCCGGCGACCGAGAGACGCTGGATCTTGGCGCAGGCCGCCGCCTCCTCGGTGGCGGCGATCGAATCGGTGGCGATGAACGCGTCGAGCCGCGACTTGGCGATGCGCTCGACCGCGCCCGGCGACAGCACGGCATGGGTGACATAGGCCGAGACCGAGAGCGCGCCGGCATCGAGCAATGCCGCGGCGGCATTGCACAGCGTGCCGGCCGAATCGGCGATGTCGTCGACCATCACGCAGTGCCGCCCCTCGACATCGCCGATGATGTTCATGACCTCGGACACGCCGGCGGCCGGGCGGCGCTTGTCGATGATGGCGAGATCGTGCATCCGGCCGTTGGCGAGGCGCCCGAGCAGCCGGCGCGCGCGCACCACGCCGCCGATATCGGGCGAGACGATGGTGACGCCGTCAATGTTCCGGCCCCATCTGCGCTGCACGTCGGCGGCGAAAAGCGGCGCCGCCTCCAGGTGATCGACCGGTATGTCGAAGAAGCCCTGGATCTGACCGGCGTGGAGATCGAGCGTCAGCAGCCGGTCGATACCGGCCGCCACCATCATGTTCGCCACCAGCTTGGCCGAGATCGGCGTGCGCGGACCGCTCTTGCGGTCCTGCCTTGCATAGCCGAAATAGGGCAGCACCGCAGTGATGCGCCGCGCCGAGCCGCGCTTCAGCGTGTCGGCGGCGATCAGCAGCTCCATCAGCGTGTCGTTCGACGGCGTCGAGGTCGGCTGGATGATGTAGACATCCTCGCCGCGCACATTCTCGTGGATCTCGACATGCTGCTCGAGATCGGCGAAACGCCGGAGCGTCGCTTCGATCGGCGACAAACCCAGCGCTGCCGTCACCTCGCGCCCAAGGGCGGGGTTGGCGGTGCCGATCAGGACCTTCATCGCGAGCTGCCTCGAAGCTTCGTGCCGTCAGGCGCCGGATATAGCATTGCGGGTGCGAAATGGCAGCATGATCGTCGCAGGACTGTCATGCGGAAGCGTGCGTCGCCGAAGGCGGCTCAGCGATCTGCCCGGCGGAGCCCGTGCACGGTCAGGAGCGCGCAGGTGAAGAGCAGGATGGCGCCCGTCTGATGGGCCGCCGCGAGGGGGATCGGCACGACCAGCAGCAGGGTCGAAATGCCGAGTACCACCTGGATGAAGACCATGGCCAGCATCAGATCGAGCGGCAGCCTTGCCGCACGCGGCAGGGGCCGGCCCCGGGCCGCCAGCCATAGCAGAATGACCGCGCACAGCGTCGAGATCGCGAGCCAGCGATGGTCGAAGCTGACCGCCGTGATGTTCTCGAACGGGTTGAGCCACCAGGGCTGCAGCAGGAAATAGCCGTCCGGCACGAGCTTGCCGTCCATCAGCGGGAAGCTGTTGTAGGTAAGCCCGGCATGAAGCCCGGCCATGAAGCCGCCGGCGAGCAGGGTCAGGGTGGCGAGGCCGAGTACCGCCCGGGCGGCGGGCCGGAGCAGCCCCGGCTCGAAACCCTTGACGCCGCGATCGAGCAGACCGGCGGCCAGCCAGATGACGTAGCCGTAGATCGCCACGGCCAAGGCCAGGTGCGCGGTCAGCCGGTATTGGCTGACGCTGGTGCGGACGGACAGGCCGCTCTTGACCATGTACCAGCCGAGCACGCCCTGCAGCCCGACCAGCACCGGCACGGCGAGATAGCGCAGCGCCTGGTCGCGGCGGATCCGCCCCTGCGCCAGGAAAACCAGCGGCGGCAGGATGGCGACCAGCCCGATCAGCCGGCCCCAGAGCCTGTGGACATATTCCCAGAAGAAGATCGACTTGAACTCGTCGAGGCTCATGCCGGCATGGAGCTCGGCATATTGCGGGATCTGCTTGTAGCTGTCGAAGGCGGCGGCCCAGGCGGCGTCGCTCAAGGGCGGCAGCGTGCCGCTGACCGGCTGCCATTCGGTGATCGACAGCCCCGATTCGGTGAGGCGCGTGATGCCGCCGATCACGACCATCAGCAGGATCATGGCCGCCGTGACGATCAGCCAGGCGACGACCGGTCGGTCGCTGCGGCGAGCGGGCTGGGCGATGGCGGCGGTGAGGGTCACGGCAGATCCATGGTTCGGCGGAAATCGCGCCGATGTTATGGATGAGCGACGCGGTTGCAAGGAAATTGCGGCAGCGCGGCGCTTAGCCTCGAGCCCCGGCGCGCGATTGGCGCTCCCGAGTCATGAGTATGTCTCAATTCATGCGTATGTATAGAATCGAGGTGATCAGGTCGATCCGGCCTGATCGAACCCGGCACTATTGCAGGCGAAACTCCGCATCGGCCCAGCGTATCTCCGCCGGCCCCACGATGCCGGCGCTGGCGACCCTGACGGAATGCAGCCGGCCATCGAGATTGGTGGACCAGAAATCCAGGAATTTGCGCAGGATCGGAAAGTCGGGCGCCAGATCCAGATTCTGCCAGATATAGCTTTGCAACAGCTCGGGAAAGTCCGGCATCTGGTACAGGATTTCGGCGGTGGTCAATCTGTACTGGTCGACGATCAAGCGGACATGTCCCATCCGGGGCCTCCTTCACATCACAGTAACAAACCAAGCGTGCTTGAAATCGGTTCCCGAGTCATTAAAAATGATGCGAATCAAATGATTAGCAGCACGCCGCGAAGAGTGCTAACAATTGCTGCAAGTTTTACTTGGCAAGAGGGCGGTTCTCGCCGCACATACTATGGCGCAAGGGCACGAACCTCCGGAGATCGAGGTCATGAGCGACGAGACGGCAGCCGACGGCGAGGCCTCATCCCTCGGGCGCGGCTTCATGTTGTGGCAGATCACGAATGGTTGGCAACGCTCGGTGCGCGCTGCCCTCGCTTCCTCCGGCCTGACCTATGTCCAGGTCGTGCTACTGGCGGGCCTGCAAGCGCGCATTGCGGCGGGCGACAAGGTGAGCCAGGCGGGCCTCGCCCAGTCGCTCGGTGCCGATGTCATGATGACCTCGCAGGTGCTGCGCACGCTGGAGGCGGGCGGGCTGGTCCGGCGTGATCGCGATCCGCAGGATACGCGCGCGCGCACCCTCGCCCTGACCTCGACAGGCGCAGCGAAGCTCGAAGCGGCCAAGCCGCTGCTCGATCAGGTCGACGACGCCTTCTTCGACGTGCTCGGCCGCAAGGAAGACCGCTTCATCAAGTCGCTGCGCAAGCTATGGCGAAAGCGTCGGCTGGTCGGCATGTCGGGCAATGGCGCCGATGCGGAGGCACCGGCGCCGAAGCCCGCCGCCAAATCGAAACCGGCGGCGCGGGCGAAGCCGAAAAAGGCCGAGAAGCCGGAAAAGCCGGCCGTCAAGCGGACGGCCAAGACCAAGGTCGCCGCCGCCGGCGAATGACGGCAGACGGCTAGAGCCGGATCGGGTTGGGTGGAATTGCATAAGCGATCCACCCAACCCGTGAATCCGTCTCTATTCAAATAGTTAGAGTACGATTCACGCATTGGCTGTTTCCAGCCAATGCGATCGTGCTCTAAGGCCGCCTGCCCTATACTATTCGCGCTTAGCGGGCTGTCACAACGTCATGTAGCGGGCGCGGGCGCCGCGCTCGATCGACGCGGCGATCAGCCGGTCGATGCCGAGGCTGTCCCGGAGCAGCTCCAGGATGCGCAGCTCCTCCTCGGTCGCCTCGCCATCGGTCGCGACCACGTCGCAGGCGAGCGCATAGGCGGTTTCATAAAGACGCGTCGGCAGTGCGGCCTTGATGTTTTCGAGCCCGGTCTCGAGCCCGTCGGGATTGCCCAGGAGCTCCGCGCATTCGCCCAGCGTCGCCTCGAGCTTGCTGCGGTCATAGTCGCGGAAGATCGGCAGGTAGCTGACGATCTCGCCGATCGTGCGCAGCTCCGCATCGGTCATGTCTTCATCGGCGGCCGACACCAGGAACATGGTCTCGATCAGCGCGGCGTGGTGGGTAATCATGCTCAGCTCGTCCATCCGTTGGATATTCGGGGGCGACTATAGCGGCGAGCCGGCCGGCTCGGGCGAATTTTCCGCATCCGCCGCAGCAATCCTCGCATCGAGGAAGGCGCGCGTGCCCGCCACCGCCTCGGCCAAGCCCACGCGCTGGACCGTGACGCCTTCGGGAAAGGCGCTGGTGAGCCGGGTCGGCATCATCGGGTCAAGCAGCACGAACACGCCGCTGTCGCCCTCGCGCCGGATCAGCCGGCCGAAGGCCTGGCGCAGCTTGAGGCGGGTCAGCATGTCGTCATAGCCGCGGCTGCCGAAGCTCTTGCGCCGCGCGCGATGCAGAATGTCCGGCCGCGGCCAGGGCACCCGATCGAACACGATGAGCCGGAGCGAGCGGCCCGGCACGTCGACGCCGTCGCGCACCGCATCCGTGCCGAGCAGACAAGCATCCTCCTCGGTCCGGAAGATGTCGATGAGCGTGCCGACATCGAGCCCGTCGAGATGCTGCGACAAAAGCTGCACTCCGGCATCGTCGAGCGGCTCGGCGATGCGGTCGCGCACGCCCTTCAAGCGCGAGATCGCGGTGAAGAGACCGAGCGCCCCGCCGCGCGCCGCCAGGAACAGCTCGCGATAGGCAGAAGCGACCTGATCGAGATCGTCCTTGCGGACATCGGTCACGACGTAGCAGCGCGTCTGCGCGGCATAATCGAAGGGCGACGGCACCCGCGCCCGGATCGCCGGATTGGGCAGATGCGCGCCGCCGGTCCGCATCTCGGCGGCACTCCAGCCGACCGCCTCGTCCTCGGTCGCGTCCGTGAGCGTCGCCGAGGTCACGACCACGCCATGGGCCGGCACCACCACGCTGGCGACGAACGGCACGGTCGGATCGATCCAGTGCCGGTGCAGCCCGACATCGGTGTCGCGCCCCTCGGCCCGGCTGATCGAGAACCAGTCGACCATGGTCTCGGGCGTGTCGCGCGGCAAATCGGCGAGCATGCTGCGCCACGCCTTGAGCGGCAGGACCAGGCGCCGGCCGAGACTGCGGATCATCGCCTCGATGCGGTTGCGCGTCGGCGTGTCGAGATCGCCCGCTTCCTCGACCAGGCGCTTCTCCAGAAATCCCACCAGCCATTTCGCCGGCGTCTCCAGTGCCGCCAGCGCCGCATCGGCGGCAATGGCCGCTTCCAGCACGCCGTCGATCAGCGGATGCCGGTCGCTTTCGAGATCATAGGCCGAATCGCGATTGGGCGCGCGCGCCTGCACCTGCTGATGGATGAGCGCCAGCAGCGCCTCGATCGCCTGGCGCGGCTCGCCCGACGCCACCCGGTGCAGCCAACCCTCGCCCGGCAAGGCCGCTCCCGCGACCAGCAGCGCCTGGAGGCGGTCGATCGCCGGCTCGCTGTCGGCGATCATGTCCTCGATGCGTCGCCGCAGGCCTCGGGCCCGGCCGGTGCCGCTTTCGACGCCGAGCAGCCAGCGCCGGAGCTCGATCGTGGCCAGGCCGGATAGATGCGCGGAAAAGGCGCTGTCGGCGGCATCGAAGACGTGATGGCCCTCGTCGAACACGTAATGGGCCGGCAGATACGCATCGTCGAGCCCGCCCAGCGCCGCCTGCACCATGACCAGCGCGTGGTTGGCGACGACGATGTCGGCCCGGCGCGCGCGCCGCACGCTGTGCTCGATGAAGCAGCAGTTATAATGCGGGCAGCCCGAATAGATGCACTCGCCGCGCCGGTCGGCGAGGCCGGCTGTCTGCGCACGGCCGAGCAGATCGACGAGCCAGCCCGGTAGGTCGCTGCCGACAAGGGCTCCGTCCTTGGTCGCGAGCGCCCAGCGCGCCATGATGCCGAGGCCGATCGCATCGCTCGGCCGGCCACCGGCGGCGCGGGCGGCATCCTCGAAATTCAGCAGGCACAGATAATTCTCGCGACCCTTGCGGACGACGACACGCTCGGCCTTCTCGGCCGGATCGCGATAGAGCCGGTCGAGCTCGCCATCGATCTGAGCCTGCAGGTTGCGGGTATATGTCGAGACCCAGACCGGGCCGCCATTGCGCTCGGCCCACAGGCTCGCAGGCGCCAGATAGCCCAGCGTCTTGCCGACGCCGGTACCGGCCTCGGCCAGCACCACGGTCGGCTCGTCCGGCATCTGGCGCGGCACGAAGGCGGCGGAGACGGCCGAGGCGTAATCGGCCTGCTGCGGCCGCGCCTCCGAGACGGAAGCACCCTCGGCGCGGGCATGGCGTGGCGCGTGCCGGATGAGTTCGGCCAGCCGATGCCGCGCCTCGGCCGGCTCGACCGGGAAATGAGTGGGCGGCTCGACCGGGCCGGCCTCGGCCCATTCCGGCAGATGCCGCCAGATCTCGAGCCCGCGGATGCCCGGCCGGCCGATCGCCGGCCCGGCGCCGAGGGCGGCCAGCACCGACGGCCCCCAGGCCCAGCCGCCGGCCGCCATCAGCCGAGCGAGATCAGTGAGACGCTGCGATCCCTGCCGCATCACCGATTCGAGCAGGGCCGGCACCGCGTCGGTCAGGGCCACGGCCTGTTCCTCGACATTGTCCGGCAGCTCGCGCCCGAGGGCGGCGGCAAGGCCGCGCGGCGTCGGCAGGCAGAAGCGGCCGGGCAGCGCGAAGGCGAACAGCTCCAGAAGATCGAAGGCCGCGATCTCGCCGATGCCGAGCCGGCGAGAGACGGCGCGGCCATGGACGAGCAAGGCGGGCGTCCGCCTGAGCCGCCGCGCCGCTTCGGCGAGGTTGATCGTCTCGACCTCGCCGTCCGGCGACAGCCACACGGCATGGCGTGTGCTCAAGACGATGGCGGGGGCCTCGGGAGGTGCGACGAGCGGGCGGGGACTGGGATCGGCCGACATGGCGCGACTATAGGCCGGACCTCCGTCCGAAGAAATCGCGTTACGTGGAAGCCCAAAACCGCTACATGGGAAGGAAGCTCGGACGGCGCGGCGCAATCCGCAACGGGCCGCGCGAGACCCGAAACCCCAGATGGTGAGCTGCTGTCCGCCGCTAAACATAAAAGAGGCCCGAGCACAATCGCTGGCCCCCTGATCACCGTAGGGCTCTTGGCAGGTGCCGCCTATCTTCTCTATCGCTCGTTGAAGAATGTCGAGCTGGTGAAGCTGTGGCACGAGCTGCACGAATTTCCGCCTTCGGCCATCGCCCTCGCCATCCTACTGACGGCGGCGAGCCATCTCGCCCTCACCAGCTACGATTATATCGGCGTCCGCTATATCCGCCGGCATCTCTCCTATGGGCGGGTGGCGCTGGCCGCCTTCACCGCCTATTCGATCAGCCATTCGCTGGGCTTCGCCGCGGTCACCGGCGGCGCCGTGCGCTACCGGATGTATTCGCGCTGGGGCTTCAGCGCGGTCGAGGTGGCGCAGATCATGGCGATGGCCGGCATCACCCTGTTCCTCGGCATGTTCCTGATCGGCGGCATCGCCCTGCTGATGGATGGCGGCCAGGTGCAGGCCTGGACCGACCTGCCGAGCGAAGGCATCAACGCCTTGGGCGTGATGTGCCTCGCCGTCGTGTTCTTCTACGGCACGATCGGCTTCATCCGGCGCGATCCGCTGGTGCTCTGGCGCTTCAAGCTCGCCGTGCCGAGTCCGCTTTTCGCCGGCGTCCAGATCGCCGTCTCCGGCCTCGACTGGCTGATCGTGGCGAGCGTGCTCTATGTGCTGCTGCCGCCCAACGACGTCTTCACCTTCCCGACCTTCCTAGGCGTGTTCGTCGTGGCCTATCTGCTCGGCATCATCTCGAACGTGCCGGGCGGCCTGGGCGTGTTCGAGAGCGTCATTCTGGTCACACTCCAGCAATCGGTGCCGACCGAAACGATCGTGAGCTCGCTCCTGGTCTATCGCGGCGTCTATCACCTGCTGCCGCTGGCCGTGGGCGGGACCATCTTCCTCGTGACCGAGCTGCGCCGCACCCGCTCGAAATTCAATCCGACGCCGCGGCACGAGCCCGCCGCTTATCGCGCTAAGCACAGCCGGTAACTCTCAGACCCGGCCGGCCTCGGCGAATTCCCAGTAAAGCTCGCGCGCCCGCCGGAAGACCGGCCCGGGCTCGAGCCAGCGCTCTTCGAGGCGCGACAAGGGCTGGAGCTTGGCGAGGCTGCTGGTCGCGAAGATCTCGTCGGCGGCCCGGAGGTCGGCGATATCGAGCGAGCATTCGACCAGCTCGGCGCCGGCATGGCGCAGCAGCTTGATCACGCGCTGCCGGGTGATGCCGTTGAGGAAGCAGCCGTTCGGCACCGGCGTCTGCACCACCCCGTCCTTGACCATGAACAGATTGGCCGTTGTGAATTCCGAGACATGGCCGAGCGGGTCGAGCATGACGGCATTGTCGAAGCCCAAGCGCCGCGCCTCGGCCTCGGCGCGTCCGTAATTGGGATGGAGGCAGGCGGCCTTCGCCGCGGTCGGCGCGCACTCCGGGCCGGGGCAGCGATAGCGCGACAAATTGGCCGAGAAGCCGCTCGGCGGCGGCAAGGGCGCGTCATGGACCGCGAGCGCGAAGCGTGTCGAGCCGGGATCGGCGGCGACGCTGCCGGCCTCGGCCCAGAACATCGGCCTGATATAGAGTTCGGCACCGGCCGCGAAACGGCCGATCCCGTCGCGTGCGATATCCTCGATCTCGCCGGGCGACAGCATCGGGCCGAGGCCGAGCAGCTTGGCCGACTGGACCACCCGCTCGCAATGGAGATCGAGGTCGGGCGCCATGCCGCCGAAGGCGCGCGCACCGTCGAAAACGACCGAGCCTTGCCACATGGCGTGGCTCATCGGGCCGATCAGGGGCGGGTTGCCCGCTTGCCAGTTGCCGTCGACATAGGTCCAGGATGCCATGGCTCGAGTCTCCATTGTAAGGACAGGAAACGTCGCCGGAGGTCGTTGATCGCATCCGGTCGAATGGCCGATACCGAAGAAATCATAGGCAGGGTTTGCATCCCGATGAAAGGGGCATGCGTAGCCATGAGGCGATGGTCCTACCCGAGGTCGTTGCGCCGCAACGACGGCGGGCGTACCCTCGCCGGGCCATGGCCGAAGACCTGATCTTTCATATGTGCCGCCGCGAAGAGTGGCTGGCGGCAAACGCGCGCGGCGCTTATCCCGGCTCCAGCCAGGATCAGGCGGACGGGTTCATCCATTTCTCCACGCGCGGGCAGATCGTCGAGAGTGCGGCGCGGCATCGCGCCGGCCAGGACGGGCTCGTCCTGCTCGCGGTCGATCCGGCCGCCCTCGGCCCGACCTTGAAATGGGAGCCGTCGCGCAACGGCCAGCTTTTTCCGCACCTCTATGGCGAACTGCCGGTCAGCGCCGTGAGCTGGTGCCACGATCTGCCGCTCGGACCCGACGGGCGCCATCGCTTTCCCCGCCTGGAATAGAGTCGCTGCCGTGCCGTCGATCGTCTCATTCGCCCTGCCGCTGCTGCGGCTTCTGCCGCCGGAACGGGCCCATCGGCTGACCATCCGGGCGCTGGCGGCCAATTGGGCGCCGCGGGCCGCCACCGCGGACGATGCGATCCTGGCGACCCGCGTCTGGGACATGAGCTTTCCCAACCCGGTCGGCCTCGCCGCCGGTTTCGACAAGAATGCCGAGGTTCCGGACGCGATGCTGCGCTGGGGTTTCGGCTTCGTCGAGGTCGGTTCGGTCACGCCGCGGCCGCAAGCCGGCAACCCGAAGCCGCGGCTCTTTCGCTTGCCCCGCGACGAGGCGGTCATCAACCGGATGGGCTTCAATAATGACGGGCTCGACGCGGTCGAGGCCCGGCTCGAGGCGCGGCGCCGAGAGGGCATCCTGGGCGCCAATCTCGGCAAGAATCGCGACAGCGCCAGCGCCGCCGCCGATTACAGCGCGGGGGTCGCCCGCCTCGCCGCCCTCTCCGACTATCTCGTCATCAACGTCTCCTCACCCAACACGCCGGGCCTGCGCGACCTGCAGCGGCGCAGCGATGCCTCGATGCTGGTCGCTGCCGTGATCGAAACGCGCAATGGGCTGAAGCTCGACCGGCCGCCGCCTCTGCTGCTCAAGATCGCGCCCGATCTCACGCCGCAGGATTGCGAGGACATCGCCGCGGTGGCCCTCGAATCCGGCATCGACGGGCTGATCGTCTCCAATACCACCGTGGCCCGCCCGGCCGAGCTCGCCAGCGCCGACGCGCATGAGCCGGGCGGCCTCTCCGGCCGGCCGTTGTTCGAGCCGTCGACCCGGCTCCTCGCCGAAATGTACCGGCTGACCGGCGGCAAGCTGCCGCTGATCGGCGTCGGCGGCATCGGCTCGGGGTCGGACGCCTATCTCAAGATCCGCGCCGGCGCTTCGCTGGTGCAGCTCTATACGGCACTGGCGTATCACGGGCCGGCCCTTATCGACCGGATCAAGCGCGAGCTGGCGGCGCTGTTGCGGCGCGACGGCTTCGCCAGCGTGGCGGCGGCCGTCGGCACCGGCGCCGATCGCGTGCCGTCCCGGCTCGACCGCCAGGGAGCGTGAGCATGAGAGAGGACGAGGATGAGCGGCCGAAGCATGCCAAGACGCCGCTGAAGGATTTGACCCCGCTTTCGATCACCGAGCTGGAAGACTATATCGCCGGCCTCAATGCCGAGATCGCGCGCGCCCGTGCTGCCATCGACGCGAAGAAGGGCCATCGCAGCGGCGCCGAAGGCTTGTTCAAACGGTAGGAAATCTCCCGACAATCCGCGGTCGGGCCGGCGCCGGACCCGAAAAGGCGTAACCGTGCATTCTCAAGATGCGTCTCTCTCCCCCTCATCTCAGGAGCTCGACATGAAAGGCAAAACCGCGATCGTCACCGGGTCGACCAGCGGCATCGGCCACGGCATCGCCAGCTCGCTGGCGGCAGCCGGCTGCAACATTCTCTTGAACGGGTTCGGCGACGCGACGGAGATCGAGAAGATCCGGGCGGATCTGGCCAAGACCCATGGCGTGAAGGTCGGTTATTCCGGCGCCGACATGTCGAAGCCCGCCGATATCCGCCAGATGGTGGCGCAGTCGGTCGAGGAACTGGGGGCGGCCGACATTCTGGTCAACAATGCCGGCATCCAGTTCACCGCCCCGGTCGAGGAATTCCCCGACGACAAATGGGATTCGATCATCGCGATCAATCTCTCGGCCGCCTTTCACGGCGCCAAGGCGGCGATCCCGCATATGAAAAAGGCCGGCTGGGGCCGGATCATCAACATCGCCTCCGCCCACGGTCTCGTCGCCAGCACGCACAAGGTCGCCTATGTCGCGGCCAAGCACGGCATCGTCGGCCTGACCAAGGTGGTGGCGCTGGAGAATGCCAATGACGGCATCACTTGCAACGCCATCTGTCCGGGCTGGGTGCTGACGCCGCTGGTGAAAAAGCAGATCGAGGACCGCGCCAAGGCGAACGGCACGAGCGTCGCCGCGGAAGAGACGGCCCTTCTGAGCGAGAAGCAGCCCATGCACAGCTTCGTGACGCCCGAGCAGCTCGGTGGCCTCGCCGTGTTCCTGTGCAGCGAAAGCGGATCGACCATGACCGGCACCGCCCTTTCCATGGATGGCGGTTGGGTCGCTCAATAGGCTAATATCGAACTCATGCTTAGGATCCGCATCAACCGGCGCACCCTCTCGAACGGTCCGAAACCGGAGCGATCGGAAGGCGGTCGCTGAATGCGAGCGATGTCGGCCGAAGACTTCCGGCTTCGGCCGACACACGTCACCGAGGGATCGGGAGACCGATCAGGCGGCCTGCTGCTCGATCACCTTGGGCTGGCTCTCGGACGAGCCGCCGCCGATCGCGATCTTGCGGGGCTTCAGCTGCTCCGGCACTTCGCGGACCAGCTCGATATCGAGCAGGCCGTTGACCAGGCTGGCGCCGTTCACCTTGATGTGATCGGCGAGCTGGAAGCGGCGCTCGAACGCCCGGCCGGCGATGCCGCGATGCAGGTACTGGCGGCTCTTGTCGTCTTCCTTCGCCGTCCCGGTCACGGTCAACGTGTTTTCATGGACGGTGATATCGATCTCGTCGACGCTGAAACCCGCGACCGCCATGGTCACGCGGTAAGCTTCCTCACCAACCTTCTCGATATTGTAAGGCGGGTAGCTGAAGGTGGATTCGTCGACACGGGTCGCGGAATCGACCAGCCGCGCCAGGCGATCGAAACCGACGGTCGAACGGAACAGGGGGGAAAGATCATAGGTACGCATGGTCACATCCTCATCAAGAGCAATATGAAGCTAGTCGAGACGCCGCTGAATCGCCTGCGACAGGCCGAAAGCGGTTCACGCGACGTGCCGAACCCACATCGGGCATCCGGCGAAGAGTCACATAATCAGTCCGTTTCCGGCTTCAAGAGGGCGGCGGCATGAGCGGGATCGCCGCCGGCACGGCTTTCTTCAGCCGCACCTATGACGAGGCGATGTCGCTGCTGCTCGAGGCGCGGAACTATGCGGCGGTCGGCGAGTTCCGCCATCGGCGCGCGATGGCGCCGGCCGACCGGCTGCTGCTCTGCTGCGAGACGATGCGCCTGACCGCGCGCCTGACGCATGTCATGGCCTGGCTCCTGGCGCAGCGCGCCGTCCATGCCGGCGAGATCACGCTGGAAGCGTCGGCGGATGAACCCTATGTGCTCGGTGGCCAGACGACCTGCCTCAGCGAGAGCCAAGGCATCGAGCAAGTCGGCGATGATTGGCTGAACGAGCTGCTCGACCGCAGCAAGCGGCTCTACCAGCGCGTCTCGCGTCTCGATGAGATGGTCCGGCGCGAGGTCGGGCGCCCCATCGAAGAAAATCCAGCCTGAATGCCGATCGTTTCGGCTTCGTAGTGATTTACCGAGATCAGACCAGCTGCTTGCGCATCTCGATCATGGTCGGTTCCGTCCAGCCGGGATGGGCCGAGCGGCTGATCTCGACGAAGCCGCGACGGGAAAAAAGCTCGAAATTTTCCGGTAGCGAGACGCGGACGCCGAGCGTCACTGCCGGCTTGCCGAGCCGTCGGGCCTGGGCCTCGACCCACTCGACGAGCGCACCCGCGATACCGCGCTGGCGGAATTGCGGCAGCACGGAAAGCCGGCCGAGATAGAGCGAGTCGTCCCGCGGCTGCCATAGCACGGCACCCGCCGGCTCGTCTTCGAGCACGGCCAAGCCGGCTCCGCCCACGGCGAGCACGGCGCCGATGCTGTCGACGGTTTCCTTGCCGGCACCGGAAGGAGGGACGAGCGCGCTTCGAGAAGCGAAGCTATCGTGAATCAGGCGAAGAACGAGCGACGCATCGGACGGCCCAGCCGCCCGAACGACGGGACCGCTCAAGTACCTGACTTGATGCCGAAACTGCCGAAGCGCTTGTTGAAGCGCGCGAGCTGGCCGCCCGTATCGTTCAGCCGCTGCTGACCGCCGGTCCAGGCGGGATGCGACTTCGGATCGATGTCGAGCCGCAGCGTCTCACCCGGCTTGCCGTAGGTCGAGCGGGTCTGATAGCTCGAACCATCGGTCATGACGATGGTGATCTCGTGGTAGTCGGGATGAATATCGGCTTTCATGGCATCACTTCCGGAAACGAGCCGCGTGTCATATCAACAGTCGCCCGCGGATGCAACCCCGCCGACTCCGCAAGCCGGCATGCGCGGCGCCTTGCACCCGGTGCGGGATACAACCATCTGAGCCCTGCCGGTGCAACCTGCCGGCGATGGGCAAGGGGCAGGTCGTGGCGGAACCGGTGAAAAAAACCACGAACGTCGCGGCGCTCAGATTATTGCTGCCGTTTCTCGCCCCCTATCGCGGTCGCGTGGCGGGAGCTGCGGTAGCACTCATGGTCGCGGCCGGATCGGTGCTGCTGCTCGGACCCGGCGTGCGCCAGCTCGTCGATCGCGGCTTCGCCGGCGGCAGCATGGCCGAGCTCAACCGGACCGTGCTCGTGCTGTTCGGGCTGGTGGCCATGCTCGCCATCGCCACCTGCACCCGCTTCTTCCTCGTCTCCTGGCTCGGCGAACGGCTCGCGGCCGATCTCCGCCGCGCCGTCTATGAGCGCATGCTCGATTTGTCGCCGAGCTTCTTCGAGACGGCGCGCACCGGCGAGATTCTGTCGCGGCTGACCGCCGACACCTCGATCCTGCAGACCGTGATCGGCTCGGCCTTGTCGCAATGGCTGCGCAATCTGCTGATGCTGACGGGCGCGCTCGTCATGCTGGTCGTCACCAGCGCCAAGCTCGCGGCCCTGGTGATCGCGGTCGTGCCCCTCGTGGTGGTACCGCTCGCCATCTTCGGCCGGCGCGAGAAGCGCCTGTCGCGCGCGGCGCAGGACCGCGTCGCCGATGTTGGCGCCTATGCCGAGGAGACGCTGAACGCCATCCGCACCGTGCAGTCCTTCACCCACGAACGGGTCGACCGCTCCCGCTTCGGCCAAGCGGTCGAGAAATCGGTCGCGACCGCGGTTCGCCGCATCCGCAACCGCTCCTTCCTGATCCTGACCGTGTTCCTCCTGGGTTTCGGCGCCATCACCTTCTGCCTCTGGGTCGGCGGACGCGCGGTGCTGGCCGGCGAGATGAGCGGCGGCCAGCTCTCCGCCTTCATTTTCTATGCGGTGCTGGTCGCGAGCGCCGGCGGCACGATCAGCGAGCTGTGGGGCGAGATCCAGCGCGCCGCGGGTGCGGCCGAGCGGCTGGTCGAGCTGCTGCGCGAGGAGCCGGCGATCAAGAGCCCGGCATCCCCGGTCCAGCTCCCTTCGCCCGCCATCGGCCGCGTCGCCTTCGAGAACGTCACCTTCCGCTATCCGGCCCGCCCCGACCGCTCGGCGCTGGACAGCTTCTCGCTCACGGTCGAGCCGGGCGAGACGGTGGCGCTGGTAGGGCCGTCGGGCGCCGGCAAAACCACCGTCTTCCAGCTGTTGCTGCGCTTCTACGATCCCGACGACGGCACCGTCCGCATCGACGGCGTCGATCTGGCCCAAGCCGATCCGGCCGAGCTGCGCCGACGCATCGGCCTCGTGCCGCAGGATCCGGTGATCTTCAGCGCCAATGGCTGGGAGAATATCCGCTACGGCCGGCCGGACGCCACCGACGAGGAGGTCCGCGCCGCCGCCGAGGCCGCCTCGGCCGCCGAATTCCTCGACCGGCTGCCGGAAGGCTTCGACACCTTCCTCGGCGAGAAGGGCGTCAGGCTCTCGGGCGGCCAGCGCCAGCGCATCGCCATCGCCCGCGCCATCCTGCGCAACGCGCCGATCCTGCTGCTCGACGAGGCGACGAGCGCGCTCGATGCCGAATCCGAGCGCGCCGTGCAGCAGGCGCTGGAAACCCTCGCCGCCGGCCGCACCACACTGGTGATCGCCCACCGGCTCGCGACCGTGCGCAAAGCCGACCGCATCGTGGTCATCGAGCAGGGCAAGGTGGTGGCGACCGGCCGCCATGCCGATCTCGTCGGCGAGGGCGGCCTCTATGCGCGCCTGGCCAGGCTGCAATTTTCCGACGCGGCGGAGTGAAATCGGAAATTATGCCGATCATTGCGAATTCGAAACGACCAAGGCCAGCATTGCCAAGCCCGATCATAGTCTTACAGGAGTATGTGGCGCGAAACTCGAATCGGGCGCTAAATGGGCCAAATCGACATAACAATCGTCCGCTGAGCTGCCTCGACCGTCGCACCCGTCAACCACGGAGGCTGCCGTGCTTGGTCTACCGCTCGGATATCTTTCGCGCCACCCGATCCGCGGCCTTGGCGCCATCGCGCGCAATCCACGCGAGACGTGGAACCGAATTTACGACGAGTATGTGTACGCCTCCGAACGCCGTCAGCCGCAATTCGCCTACGAGGCCGTGGCCGACTGGGAACGACGGCTGCACGATGTCCTCGGCGTGACCTGGCCGTGCGAAGCAAGCCCGGAGGTCCCGCTGCTGTGGCCGTCCATTGTCGATACATTGTCGGCGAAGGGTATCGAGATCGGTCCGGAAAGCTATTTCCATTGGAACGACGGCGACCCGGCTCTCATCCGAGCCATCTGGTGTCTCGTGCGCCATTTGAGGCCGGCCAAAGTTGTCGAGACCGGCGTGGCCCATGGCGTCTCCTCCCGTTTCATCCTGGAAGCGCTGAAGATGAACGGCGCGGGGCGGCTCTGGAGCATCGATCTTCCGCCCATCGAGCATGCTTGGCAGGACCATGTCGGCATCGCGGTGGGCGACGAGCATCGCGACCGCTGGCAATTGATCAGAGGAGCGAGCCGGGGACATCTCCGCCCCTTGCTGGCTGAGCTCGAGAGCATCGATCTCTTCGTCCATGACAGCCTGCATAGCGCTCGAAACGTCAGGTTCGAGCTGGATCACGCCTGGGATGTTCTAACGCCCGGCGGCGCCATCATCGTCGACGATATCGACGCCAATTCCGGCTTTCGTTCCTTCCTCGACGCCCATCGTGGTTATTTTTCGCTCGTTTGCGAGGCGGAGCCGGTCCGTCCCGATCTCCGCCGCTTCAACCAAAGGGGGCTCTTCGGCATCATTCTGAAGACGCCACCGAGCGGGCAGGCGTAAGGAACTTGCCCGGAGCCTCAGTCGCCGGGCGCCCACCTCCGGCGGGCTCGGCTTTCGCGCCATGCGGCGCGCGCTCGCCGTCGCTCGCGATACCAAATCCCGAGGATTCGGTATCAGGACGCGTATTCCGCCCGGACCTGCTGGCGCAGCGCATCGATGACGACGAGCTGGCCGTTGCGCATGACGTGCCAGAAGCCCCAGCCATTGCAGGAGGGGGCGCCCAGCGCTGCGGCGGCAACCTGGTGGATCGAGCCCTTGGTGTCGTCGGAGATGATCGTGCCGTCGGGCCGGACCTTGGCGGTACGGCGGCGGGTCGCATCCCACATCACCTCGCCGGGGGCGACGATGCCGCGCTCGACCAGCGTGCCGAAAGGGACGCGGGGCTCGTTGCGCTTGGATTGGATGCTGAGCAGCTCGGCGCCGCCGATCGGCTCGACCGCGGCGATCCGTTCGCGCGCGAGCCTTGCATAGTCCTCGTTCTGCTCGATGCCGACGAAGCGCCGGCCCAGCCGCCGTGCCACGGCGCCAGTGGTGCCGGTGCCGAAGAACGGGTCGAGCACCGTGTCGCCGGGCTTCGACGCCGCCATCAGCACGCGATGCAGCAGCGCCTCCGGTTTCTGGGTCGGATGCGCCTTGCGCCCGTCGAGCTTCAGCCGCTCCGGCCCGCCGCACAGCGGGATGACCCAGTCGCTGCGCATCTGCAGATCCTCGTTGAGCGCCTTCATCGTATCGTAGTTGAAGGTGTATTTGGCGCTCTTGTCGCGCGAGGCCCAGATCAGCGTCTCATGCGCGTTGGTGAAGCGCCGGCCGCGGAAATTCGGCATCGGGTTGGTCTTGCGCCAGATGATGTCGTTCAGGATCCAGAAGCCCAGATCCTGGAGAATGGCGCCGACCCGGAAGATATTGTGATAGGAGCCGATGACCCAGAAGCTGCCGTCCGGTTTCAGCACGCGGCGGATCTCGGTGATCCAGTCGCGGGTGAAACGGTCATAGGCGGCGAAATCGTCAAACTTGTCCCAGTCATCGTCGACACCGTCGACAACGGAGTTGTTGGGCCGCCGCAAATCGGTGCCAAGCTGCAAATAATAGGGCGGGTCCGCGAACACCATATCGATGGTGCCCGCCGGCATGGCGCGCAGAATTTCGATGCAATTACCGACCAGCACCGAGTCGGTTTCGAGCGTACGGATCCGTTCCATGGTGGAATTCATGAGCGACACCGAGTCGCTCGTCAATGGCGAGCGTTGCGTTGCCGGGCCGCCAATGGGAAAGTGAGTCTTCTTTGCCATAGTGCGACGGAGTTCTCATGACCGTAGAAGCCCGTGCCATCGATCTCGGCAGCGTCACGCTGCATGTCGTCGAGGCGGGCGAAGGCCCGCTGGTGCTGCTAGTCCATGGCTGGCCCGAATGCCATCGTTCCTGGCGGCACCAGATCGCGGCCCTGGCCGAGGCCGGCTACCGTGTCGTGGCCCCGGATCTCAGGGGCTTCGGCCAATCCTCCTGCCCCGAGGCGATCGAGGATTACACTCAGCTCCACATGGTCGGCGACATGGTGGCGCTGGTCGCGGCGCTCGGCGAAGAGCGGGCCGTCATCGTCGGCCATGACTGGGGCGCGCCCATCGCCTGGAATTCCGCCCTCTTGAGGCCGGATATCTTCCATGCCGTCGCCGGCCTGTCGGTGCCCTATTCGCCGCGCAATCGGGGTCCCACGACCCAGGTCATGCGCGAGATGGGCATGGAAAACTATTACATGATGTATTTCCAGCAGGTGGGGCCGCCGGAGGCGGAACTCGAGCGCGACATCGCCGCGTCGCTGCGCCGAATCCTGTGGTCGGCCTCGGGCGAGATGCCGCCCGATCACGCCGCCATCCCCAATGTCGAAGCCGGCGGCTTCCTCGCCCGCCTGCCCGATCCGCCAGGATTGCCTTCCTTCGTCTCGGACGAGGATTTCGCCGTGCTGACAGAATCCTTCAAGCGCACGGGCTTCCGGCCCGGCCTCAACCTCTACCGCAATCTCGATCGCAACTGGGCATTGCTGGCGCCCTGGCACCAGGCGCCGATCCGATCGCCGTCGCTCTTCATCGCCGGGACGCGTGACCTGACCATCCGCAATCCCGCCGGGAAGAACTCGCTCGCCCGGCTGCGCGATGCGCTGCCCGGCTTGCGCGGGCTGCACCTGATCGAGGGTGCCGGCCATTGGATTCAGCAGGAACGGCCGCGCGAGGTGAACGAGGCGCTGCTGACCTTCCTCGACGGGCTTTGAAAATTATTCGGCGGCCTCGCGGCCCAGCAGCCATTCGCGGACCGGCGCGAAGCTGCGGCGGTGATGCGGCGTGATGCCGTGCAGCGCGATGGCGGCGCGATGCTCAGGCGTCGGATAGCCGGCATTGCGCTCCCAGCCATAACGATCATGGCGCAGGCCGAGGCTGGCCATGGCCCGGTCGCGCGTCACCTTGGCGATGACCGAGGCGGCGGCGATCGAGAACGACAGCGCATCGCCGCCGATCAGCGTCTCGACCCGGCAATCAAGGGCCGGTCCGCGATTGCCGTCGACGAGAGCCACGTCCGGCACGACGCCCAGCGCCGCCACCGCCCGCCGCATGGCGAGCATCGAGGCCTGCAGAATGTTGATCGCGTCGATCTCGGCGACGCTGGCCGCACCGATGCCGATGCGTGCCACCCGGCGCAGCACGATTGCATATTCGACGCGCGCCTCGGCGCACAGCGCCTTGGAATCATCGAGACCCGCGAGCGCGCGGGGCAGCCGGCGCCTATCCAGGATTACCGCGGCCGCGACCACCGGACCGGCCAGCGGGCCGCGTCCGACCTCGTCGACCCCGGCGACCAATCCGCCCAGACGCTTTTCGTGAAAAAAATCCGGCATCGCTCCCCCGTGGCCGGAGCATGACCAGTGATGGACGGGATTTCAAGCACTGCCACCACATCTGGGGCATGGCGAGGCAACCGGGGAAAGACTGTATCCAATTCAGTCGAATTATTGGACCCTCGCGACACCGGCAGCGTTGCCCAGCATCGATTTTTCCGCTTATAGTACTCCGCGATCCGGCTCTGCGCCGGGCGCACCGCCCCCGAGGAGGGGCCGCTAACTGTATGTCGGACCGATTATACGTCTATAAGACGCCTCTCTCCCGAATACTCGAAATTGCACTCATCCTGCTGATTACCATCGGCTTTGCCCTGCTCTGGCAGATGGCGCTTCCGGCAATTTCTTCCAGCTATCTCGTCGTCGCTCTGCTCATCTTCGGCTTCACCCTGGTGCCCCGCCTGGGCGATCGTCTCGCGCAGCGGCGTGGTGCGCCCATGATGACGCGCGCCGAACGGACCCGCCGGTATCTGAGCGAATTGGGACCGATCGGCATGGCTCGTTCCGACTCCTATCCCGCCTTTTCGAGCGGACAACGGCGTGGCGGCGGCCGCAGCCTGCGGCGCTAGCTAGGACGCCCTCGAGGCGGGGCCGCCAAACCCTGCCTGGGGTAACTGCCCTCTCGTCCGCGTCCAGCCACGGCGGGGACGCGCCCCAAGCGTCCCCATCGTTCAAAGCAGGGGCGCTGCGGCGATGCTCGCCTTTTGCCGCATGGCCATGAAGGCTCCCGAGGGCTCCGTTTTTATCGGCTGGCGAACCTTCTTAAATTAATTTTTCGTGACTTCCTGAGAATCTTGGGGCTCGCGCTTGCCGATTTTCTCCGAAGGGTATCAAGGTGGCCTATAAATACGTCGGCCCAACGTACGAAAAGCTGCGGACCAAGACCCATATTGTTGCAATTCTGCTGTTGATCGGCTTTATCCTCTCAAGTGAACTTGGCTTATTCGAAGATTTGGCTAGCTTTAATCAAGCCTATCCGACCTTGTATATCGATGAAGTGATTGGGGGCCTCGTCTGGAGCGCTCTCGCGTTTTTCTGCATCACGGTACGAGCGAAACCTGCTGAACCTTTCGCGGCACTGGATCAGGTTTCGATACGATCTTCCAGGCGCCTCTTCCCACTCGAACGGGCGATCATCGTCGGCGCATTTGCCGGTGGTTTCTGGGTGATGGCGAAATTCTCGATCTTTGAGCGCATATTGGCTCTCGATCTGGCCCACCCCGCGTGGCGTGTGGACGATTGGGCGTTCGGTTGTGTCCTCGCCGCATTAGGCCTTGCCTGGCTCGCCTCGCGACGCGCCCGGGAGCTCGTGGTCCTTCGTGCCATCGCGACCTATTCCGTCGCGCTCGAGCAATCGAACCGGCAGCTGGCGAGCCGCGCCAAGGCGCTCGAAGAAATGACCGAAGATTTGGCGCGGGCCTGCGAGGCGGCAAAAACAGCGGATCGGCTGAAGACCGAAATTCTCGGCAATATGAGCCACGAACTCCGCACGCCGCTCAACGCGGTCATCGGCTTTTCGGAACTGATATCGGGCGAGACCCATGGGCCGCTGCAGCCTTCCTATAAGGAATATGCGGATATCATCGGCACTAGTGCACGGGAATTGTTGCGATTGCTCGGCGATCTTCTGGAGCTGTCAAAGATCAAATCGGAAGCGGCCGTACCGCGACATGAGCTCGCGGATCTGACCGAACTCGTCAATTCATCGGTCGGCAAGTTTCGTGCCGAGGCCGCGGCGACGGGGATTGCTCTCTCGATCGAGCAGCCCACGGCGCTCTTGGCCGCGATCGATACGTCGATGCTGGGACGATTGATCAGCAGCCTTCTGTCGAACGCGGTGAAGTTCACGCCCGCAGGCGGAAAGATCGACGTGCGGCTCGCTCCGATATCGGGCGGCGGCAAATGGATCGAAATATCGATCTCGGATACGGGTATCGGAATGACCGAAGCCGAAATCGCCAAAGCGCTCCAGCCGTTCGGGCAGGTGGATGGCTCGGCCACCCGCAGATACCAAGGAGCCGGGCTGGGATTGGCCTTGGCGAAGGCGATAGCGGAGTTTCACGGCGGCGAGCTCGCCGTGACGAGCGCGCCCGGCCAAGGAACCGCGGTAAGCGTCCGCCTGCCGGTGCTCGCACCGACTGCCGACCTTGGATCTCTCGCGGCCGACGCGATGCAGATGAGCGCTTGAGGCGCCAGGGACAGTCTAGACGGGCCAGAGGCGGGTTAAAGTAGGCTGAGCTGGTCGCCCTTGCGGGGCGGTGGCCGGAAATTGCCGGTGTCCAGACGGCTGCCGTCGCGCCGATCGAAGCCCAGCCGCTGCGCCGCCAGGCGGAAGCGCTGGGCGAGGAGATCGGCATAGGCGCCGCCGCCGCGCATCCGATCGCCCCATTGGCTCGAATTGAGCTTGCCCGCGCGGGTGTCGCGGACAAGGTTCAGCACGTGCTGGGCCCGGAGCGGCGCATTCGCCTCCAGCCATTCGGTGAAGAGATCCTTGATCTCGAGCGGCAGGCGCAGCAGCACATAGCCGGCCGTCCGGGCGCCCTGCCCGCGCGCCGCCTCGAGCACGGCTTCGAGCTCGTGGTCGTTGAGGCCCGGAATCATCGGCGCCGCCAGCACGCCCACGGGAATACCGGCGCTGTTCAGCGCGCCTATCGTCTCCAGCCGGCGTTCGGGCGTGGCGGCCCGCGGTTCCATTCGCCGGGCAAGCGCGCGATCGAGCGTCGTTACCGAGATCGCGACATTCGCCAGCCGCCGCCGCGCCATGTCGGCCAGCAGCTCGATATCCCGCTGGATCAAGGCCCCCTTGGTGACGATCGTCACCGGGTGGTTGAAAGCGCTCAGCACCTCCAGCACCTGCCTGGTAATGCCGAGCTTGCGCTCGACCGGCTGATAGGGATCGGTATTGGTGCCGAGCCCCATGGGCCGGCATTGATAGCCGGGCTTCGACAGCTCGGCCGTCAGCAACTCGGCCGCCCGAGGCTTGTAGAACAGCCGGCTTTCGAAATCGAGGCCGGGCGACAGGCCGAGATAGGCGTGGGTCGGCCGGGCGAAGCAATAGATGCAGCCATGCTCGCAGCCGCGATAGGGATTGATCGAACGGTCGAAGCCGACATCGGGCGATTGATTTCGCGCGATGATAGTGCGTGTGGTATCTTCGGTCAGGCTGGTTTCGAGGGGCATGACGGACTCGTCCGCCGTGCCCCAGCCATCGTCGAAGACGGCACGATCATAGCCTTCGAACCGGCCGACAGCATTGCTGACGGCACCGCGCCCCTTGGTCGCCATTTTGCGCTCGATCTCGCTCATAGGGCACATAATAGCATCAAATCACGAACATATAAAGAACAAATGGCTGCGACTCGTGTACACCCGCTATGAGAACAAATCGGGGACATCGAGCGTCGCACGGAACGATCGCCAAGCGCGCTTGGCAATCTCGGTTCCAGATTCCGCTGCCGGTTGCGGAGAAGCCAGAAGCATGAGAGGCCCGTCCGGCGATGCCGGGCGGCCCCTCATATCCTGGTATGATTCAGACCAGTGCGTTCCCGCCGCGATCGCGCCAGGGTAGACGGCCCGCTTCGTCGGATGCGCCAGGATTGCCGGGCGCTGTCGGCCATCACCGGCCAGGCGCCGGCGAGCAGAGCGACATCCTTCTGCACCCGGCGCCCGCCACAGGACATGGAGGGCATATCGCTCAGCACCGCGACTCAGGCCTCGGGGGCCTGACGAGGAAGGAGAGCATCACGAACGGCGTCAGGCCGCCGATCGCGAGCTCGACCGCGCCCAGCCCCCGGGAGATATCGCTGCCGGCCCGCCAGAGCCGCTCGGCGGGCTTCAGTTCACCTTCATGGGTGAGGTGCGCCTTGTGCTCCGCCGGGTGCTCGTGGAAGAACGACATCACCGGGCTGTTGGCGACGAAGGGCGTGATGCTGTCGGCCTCGTAGGACACGAATTTAAGCGCGCCGATCCAGAGGAAAATGATCGCGATGGCGATGCGTATCGCATTCATATGCATGGCGATCTCCTGTGATGACGACAGGAAAAACCGCGCTCGCACTCGAGGTCGGTTGATGGCCGGGCAGCGCGATGATATGGCCGGAAGGATCAAACGAGCGGAGCGGCGCTGTGGTCCAGGCAGGCGAAGATGTTCTGAGCGAATTGGCGCCCCTGCCGCGCGTCCGTCCCGAGCATCGCCGAGGCGGTGGGCTATCAGTCGGAAGCGGCCTTCAGCCGCACCTTCCAGCGGCGCTAGGGCATCCGCCCGGGCGAGGCCCGGCGCAGCATTGATGATATCGGCGGCGTGCGAATGGGGCCTGGCCGGCATCGCGGCTCTGCGCGATCGGGTTTCGGTGTTCGTGATCGTCGATGTGCTGTCTTTTTCCACTGCGGTGGACGTGGCGCTCGCGCGCGGCGCCGTCATCTATCCGGTCCCGGACGAAGACACCGCAGAGGCGGGCCGGACGGCGAGCCGCCTCGGGGCCATGCTGGCACAGAAGCGGCGGGTGGCGGCGCCCGGGCAATTCAGCCTGTCGCCGGCGAGCCTGCTCGGCGTCCCGCCGGGGCTGAAGCTGGTGCTGCCCTCGCCCAACGGCGCACGACTGTCGCTCGCCGGCGGCGATCGCCCGGTCCTCGCCGGTTGCCTGCGCAATGCCGCCGCCGTCGCCCGAGCGGCCCGCGACCTCGCCGGCACCGGCATGGTCGCCGTGATTCCGGCCGGCGAGAGATGGCCGGGCGGCAGCTTGCGCCCGGCGATAGAGGATCTCCTCGGCGCCGGCGCCATTCTTCATCATCTCGACCGCCCCTGCTCGCCCGAGGCGCAGATCGCGCGCGACGCCTATCGCTCGGCCGGCACCGAATTGGCGGCCCTGATCCGCGGCTCGGTATCCGGCCGCGAGCTGATCGAACGCGGCTTTCCCCGCGATGTCGAGCTGGCTACGGCAGAAGAGGTGAGCGGGCAAGCGCCCCTGCTCATCGAAGGCGCCTACCGCGCCGGTTAGCGCAGATGCTCCTGCAGGCGCGGCATCAGCTCGACGAAATTGCAGGGACGGAAGCGGTTGTCGAGCTGGTGCTTGAGAATGTCTTCCCAGGCGTCGCGGCAGGCGCTGGGCGAGCCCGGCAGCGCGAAGAGATAGGTGCCGCCGGCGACGCCGGCCGTGGCGCGGGACTGGATCGTCGAGGTGCCGATCTTCTGGAAGCTGAGCCAGCGGAACAGCTCGCCGAAGCCAGGGATTTCCTTATCATAGACGGCGTGGAACGCCTCGGGCGTGACATCGCGGCCGGTGACCCCGGTGCCGCCGGTCGCGAGCACGACATCGATCTCGGCATCGGCGATCCAGCCCTTGAGCGCCGCTTCGATGGCGGACTGGTCGTCCTTGACGATGCGGCGGGCGGCGACCTTGTGGCCGTCGCGCCCGATCAGCTCGGCCAAGGTATTGCCCGATTTATCGTCGGCTTCGGTCCGCGTGTCGGAAACCGTCAATATCGCGATATTGACCGGCAGGAACGGACGGCTGTCATCGAGACGCGGCATGCTGGCGGCCTTTGGGTGTCGTTTCGTCGATCGACACATAAGTCGGCCATTGGTTCGCGGCAAGCGCGTCGAGGTCCGAGGCGGGCTGCCCCAGCCGCTGCCGGTAGATCCACATGTTGGTCAGCACCCGCTCGACGTAGAGCCGGTTTTCCTGATGCGGCAGCGTCTCGATGAAGAGCAGCGGATCGCGCGGATATTGCGCCTGGGTCTGCCAGCGGGTGAGCGCCGAGGTGCCGCTCTGATAGGCGGCCAGCATCAGGATCAGATTGCCGTTGATCTGCTGATGCTCGATCAGCAGCTTCACATATTCCTGGCCGAGGCTGAGATTCACGACCGGATCGACGAGCTCGCTGGCGCTGTGCAGCGGGAAGCCCGCCTGGCGCGCGACCGACTTGGCGGTCGCCGGCATGAGCTGCATCAGGCCGGCGGCACCGGAATTGTTCTGCGCCTCCGCGTCGAACTGGCTTTCCTGCAGCATGAGCGCGAACAGCAGGGCGCGGTCGACCGAGAAGCCGTCGCGCGGCTGCCAGCGCGGCACCGGATAGCGCGCATCGACATGGCGGGCATCCGTTCCCGGCCGCTGGCCGAGCGCCAGGCAGAGCGACGGCATGTTGGCGAGGTCGGCGAGCGCCATGACGGCGGAGGCGAGCTTGCTCGGGCTGCGCGTCGAGAGCGCGCGCAGTTCGGCCTCGGCCCGGTCGATCTCGCGCACCTGGACGAGGGCCAGCGCCCGATTGCCGGCCGGCTGGCTCTGTAGCTGCGCGATCTCCGCCTTGCTCAAGGGCTTCGGCCCGATCTGCGCCGTTTCGGTCAAGCCCAGCGTATGGCGCGCGAGCATGCCGTAGAAGGTCCGCGGCTCGTCGGCCGCGAGCGCGAACCAGTAATCGACCTTCTGCGGCTCCTTGAGCATGAGATGCGCGCGCCCCGCCCAGAAGGCGCCGGCGGCGACATACCAGCTCGGCGTGCCCGGCGCCCGCGCCACGGCCTCGAAATCGGCCACGGCCGATGCCCAATTCTGCGAGCGCCAGGCGGCGAGGCCGGCCTCGAAGCGCGGCGGCGCCTCGAGTCCAAGCGAGCGCGGCTCGGCCGGCAGCTTCTCGTCGGCATTCTGGGGCTGATCGTCGACGGCCGGAACCGCGGTCGCCTGCGCGCTCGCCGGCTGCGGCTTGGGCAGAGCGGCCCTGGGCGCGCGCTTCTTGGCGACCGCCCAGACCGCACGCGCCTCCGGCAGATCGGCATAATGCTCGAGCCAGTCGCGCGCCTCGGCGAAGCTCACCTGATAGTGCGGGCTCAGATAGCGCTGCGCCAGCACGGAGCCCAGTAGCACCTTGTCCTTGAGCAGCGCGATCTCGGCATCGGCCGCCTTCCAGTTCGCTTGGTCCTGGTAGGTGAAGATGGCCGCGTAACGCGCCGCGTCCGCCGACCCCAGGACGGTCGGGATGCTGAGCGCCGCGTCGACGACGTTCTGACTCGTCGCTTCCGCGGCATGCGCCGACGCCGAGAGGTTCGGAACGACCGAAATACCCCCCGAAAAAATCGCGCAAAGGATCGCTTTAGACCAAGTCCTGACGGGCCGGTCCTTGTGGCGTGCTCCAATCATGCCCAAAGGGGTAAAGCAGATTTTCAGGTCGAGCAAGCAAAAAATTTTTAACGCTTTTTTTACGCCGGTATTATTTCGAGTAACACCGGCTTTCATCCTAGTTAACTTGGATTTGTCCTATTTTTAGACTTGATGGATAGTAGATCTGCCCAAGCATCGCGCTTGCGATCCGGCGATCGAAGCAAATAGGACGGATGATACATGGCCATTGCTTGAAGCGGTGTGGCGAGCCCTGGTATCTCCAGCGCCATCCATCGGCCGCGAAGCCTTGTGATGCCTGCGCTTCCGGGAACCAGGGCCGCGCTCGCCGTGCCGCCCACCATTATTAGGAGGCGAGGATCAACCAGCGCGATATGTCGCTCGACGAAGGGGCGACAAATCGCCACTTCGGCCTCGGTCGGCTTGCGATTCCCCGGCGGCCGCCAGAACAGCACGTTGGTGATATAGGCGGAGGTGCGATCGAGCCCGATCGTCGCCAGCATGCGGTCGAGCAGCTGCCCCGAGACGCCGACGAAGGGGCGGCCGATGCGATCCTCGTCGGCGCCCGGCGCTTCGCCGATGAACATGAGCCTCGATAGCGGATTGCCGTCGGCGAAGACCGTGTTGGTCGCCGTATGCTTCAGCGAACAGCCCTCGAAAGCGGCGACCGCGCGGCCGAGTTCCTCCACGGTCGTGGCCGCCATCGCCGCCGCCCGCGCCTCGGCGATCGCCGTCGCCGGCGAATCGGGTCCGAGCCGCGGCCCTGCGGGGACGGCCGGTGCTGCGGCCGGCGGCGAAGCCGGACGCGCCGGGGCAGGCGCCGCGCGCGCGGAATTGCGCTCGGCCAGGCGCCGTTCCGTCTCGGCGAACCGGTCGACCGGCTCCTCGCCGATCGCCTCGTCGGCACCCGCGGCGAGATACCATTGCAGCAGCGCCTCGAGCGCCCGATCATCATTCATCCGACAAGCCATCCCGCTGTAGGCGTTCGGCATCGACGCCGTTATATAGGTCATATAGAGGCAAGATCGGGCCGTTGCGCCAGCGTGGCGTGCAAGGCCGACGGGGAGGCTCGATGGTTCGTGAGAGCATGGAATATGACGTGGTCGTCGTCGGCGGCGGCCCGGCGGGACTGAGCGCAGCGATCCGGCTGAAGCAACTGGCGGCTGGGGCGGGCGCTGAGATCGCGGTCTGCGTGCTGGAGAAGGGCTCCGAGATCGGCGCCCACATCCTGTCGGGCGCGGTGATGGACCCGATCGCGCTCAACGAGCTGATTCCGGACTGGAGGGAGAAGGGGGCGCCGCTCAACGTGCCGGTGACCGAGGATCGCTTCCTGATGCTGACCGAGACCGGCGGCATGCGGATCCCGAACGCGCTGATGCCGCCGCTGCTCAGCAATCACGGCAATTACATCATCAGCCTCGGCAATGTCTGCCGCTGGCTGGCGCAGCAGGCCGAGGCGCTGGGGGTCGAGATCTTCCCGGGCTTCGCCGCGGCCGAGGTGCTCTATCACGAGGATGGCAGCGTCAAGGGCGTCGCCACCGGCGACATGGGCATCGCCCGCGACGGCGAGCACAAGGACAGCTACACGCCCGGCGTCGAGCTGCACGCCAAATACACCTTCTTCGCCGAGGGCGCGCGCGGCTCGCTGACCAAGACCCTGTTCGAGCGCTTCAAGCTGCGCCAGGGCGTCGAGCCGCAGAAATACGGCATCGGCATCAAGGAGCTGTGGCAGATCGACCCGGCCAAGCATCAATTGGGGCTGGTCGTCCATAGCCAGGGCTGGCCCATGGACAAGAAGGCCGGCGACGGCTCCTTCATGTACCATCTCGAAGACAATCAGGTCGCGATCGGCTTCGTCGTCAATCTCGGCTACGAGAATCCCTATCTCTCGCCCTATGACGAGTTCCAGCGCTTCAAGCACCATCCGATGGTGCGGCCCTATTTCGAGGGCGGCAAGCGCATCGCCTATGGCGCGCGCGCCATCAACGAGGGCGGCCTGCAATCGGTGCCGAAGCTGGTCTTCCCCGGCGGGGCGCTGATCGGCTGTGCCGCGGGCTTCGTCAACGTGCCCCGCATCAAGGGCTCGCACAATGCGATGAAGACCGGGATGCTGGCGGCCGAGGCGGCGTTCGCCGCCCTCCAGGCTGGCTCCGAGGGGCATGACGAACTCGCCGCATATCCCGAGGCCTGGCGCAACTCCTGGGTCTATGAGGATCTCTACAAGGTCCGCAACGTCAAGCCGGGTCTCAAATGGGGCCTGTGGCTCGGCAGCGCCCACGCCTTCATCCATATGTGGCTCAACAATCTGGGGCTGGGCGCCCTGGTGCCCTGGACGCTGAAGCATGGCAAGCCGGACAACGAGACACTGAAGCCGGCGGCCGAGTGCGAGAAGATCGTTTATCCCAAGCCGGACGGAAAGCTCAGCTTCGACAAGCTCTCCTCCGTGTTCATCTCGAACACCAATCACGAGGAGGATCAGCCGATCCATCTGACGCTCAAGGACCCGTCGATCCCGATCTCGGTCAACCTCGCCGAGTACGACGCGCCCGAACAGCGCTACTGCCCCGCAGGCGTCTATGAGATCGTCCGCGCCGATGACGGCTCTAATCCGAGGCTGCAGATCAACGCGCAAAATTGCGTCCACTGCAAGACCTGCGACATCAAGGACCCCACCCAGAACATAAATTGGGTGGTTCCGGAAGGCGGCGGCGGCCCCAACTACCCGAACATGTGATATGGAAGGGGTTCGTCGCCGGCGGGATCGACCAGCCGGACGTTCAGGGCCGAACGGGAAAAGTATATGGACGACACCGATGCAGCGGGCCGGAGCCGCTTGGTAGCGCGGCATGGAAGCCTGCTGATCCTGACGATGCTGGCGCTGCTCGGCTGCACCGACGCGCGCGGACAGCGTGTCGCCGCCGATGATGGTGCCGCCCTCTCCGCTCCCGCCGTCGATGCCGATGCCGTGACCGTGGACATGCCCGCACCGCCCCGCGCCATCGGCGTCAACACCATCGGCGCCTACCTGTCGGGCCATATCGCCCAGCAGGAGCAGAACTACCCCTCCGCCCTCGCCTTCTACCAGAATGCGCTCGCCCATGATCCGCAAGATCCGGCCATCGGCGAACGCGTGCTGGCGCTGTCGATCAACGAGGGTCGCTTCGACATCGCGGCACCGCTGGCGGCGAAGCTGGCCGAGCATGACAGCACGCCGCTCGCCACGCTGGTCCAGACGATCGAGCTCGCCAAGGCGGGCAAGATCGACAAGGCGCTCGACGCCGCCGACCATCTGCCGCGGCAGGGCTACCATCTGTTCGCCGGCTCCTTCGCCCGCGCCTGGCTGCGCGCCGCCGACCCGCAGCAGGCCGGCAAGGCCGTGGCCGAGCTCGCCGTGTTCGGGCAGGACAAGCAGCTGCTCGGGCTGAAGACCATCCACACCGCCCTCATCCTCGATCTCGACGGCGATACCGAGGCTGCCGATGCCGGCTACCACGCGCTGCTCGGCAAGGGCGATCTGCCGCTGCGGCTGGTCGAGCTGGCCGGGAATTTCTTCGAGCGCCAGGGCAAGACCGAGGAGGCCAAGGCGCTCTATCAGCGCTACGCCGACCAGGGCGCCGATACCGGCGGCATCGTGCCCACCCTGTCACTGAACGGGCCGCCGCCGCGCCTCATCGCCAGCGCGCAGGCGGGACTGGCCGAGGCGATGTTCGATCTGGCGAGCCTTCTGGGCGAGGCCGACGCGCCGGAAGTGGCCATGCTGAGCGTGCGGCTGGCGCTGGAGCTCAAGCCGAACTTCCCGCTGGCCCAGATCGTGCTGGGCGACATCATGAGCACGGAGCACCGGCCGAAGGACGCGGTCGCCGCCTACAAGGCCGTCGAGGCGGGCACGCGCTTCGCCTGGACCGCCCGGCTGCGCCAGGCCGCCGCCATGACCCAGGACGGCGACAAGGAAGGGGCCGAGACCTTGCTCACGGCCATGGCGGCCGAGCGGCCCGACCGCGCCGAGCCGCTGATCGAGCTCGCGGACAGCCTGCGCAGCCGCGAGCAATTCACCCGCGCCGCCCAGGCCTATACCGATGCGCTGAACCGGATCGGCGACAAGCAGACCGACCGCGACTGGTCGCTCTATTTCAGCCGCGGCATCTGCCATGAGCGCGAGGGCAATTGGCCGGCGGCCGAGGCCGATCTGCGCAAGGCGCTGGACATGAAGCCGAACGAGGCCGCGATCCTCAACTATCTCGGCTACTCGATGGTCGACCGCAAGGAAAGGCTGCCCGAGGCGCTGAAGCTGATCAAGCAGGCGGTCGAGATCAAGCCGTCGGACGGCTTCATCGTCGACAGCCTGGGCTGGGCCTATTATCGGCTGGGCGACTACAAGAACGCCCAGGGCACGCTCGAACGCGCGGTCGAGCTGCAGCCGGCCGATCCCGAGATCAACGACCATCTGGGCGACGCCTATTGGCAGGGTGGCCGACGCGAGGAGGCTCGGCTGCAATGGCACCGGGCGCTCGATCTCAATCCGACCCCGGATCTGGCCAAGCAGATCGCCGGCAAGCTCGATCACCCCCCGCGCGGGGTCACGAGCGCCGCCGCGACCCGTGGCGGCGGCTGACCCCACCCTCGAGATGCAGCCATGACGATCGTCAGCCGGCCGGCGCCGGCCAAGCTCAACTTGACCCTCGAGGTCGTCGGCAAGCGCGCCGACGGCTACCATCTGCTCGACAGCCTGGTCGCCTTCACCGCCTATGGCGACACCGTCGAGGCGCGGCCGGGGAGCGGGCTGTCGCTCGCCATGGACGGGCCATTCGGCACCAGGCTCGCCGGCGACACGGCCGAGAATCTGGTGCTGCGTGCCGCCCGGACGCTCGCCGAAGCGGCCGGCGTCAAAGCCGATGCCGCCTTGCATCTGACCAAGCGCCTGCCGATCGCCTCCGGTATCGGCGGCGGGTCGAGCGATGCCGCCGCCGCCTTGCTGGCGCTGGCCGCGCTGTGGCGCATCGATCCGGCGCCGGAAGATCTCGCCCGGCTGGCGCTGACGCTCGGCGCCGATGTGCCGGTCTGCCTCAAGCACCGGCCGGCGCGGCTGCAGGGCATCGGCGACCGCGTCGATCCGGCGCCCATCCTGCCCGCGGCACCGATCCTGCTGGTCAATCCCGGCATCGGCCTGCCCACGCCCTCGGTCTTCAAGGCGCGGCAGGGCGCTTTCTCGGCCGGCGCCGGGGCGCACGGCGTGCTGACCGAGCCGCCCGCCGATGTCGAGGCGTTGGCCCTGGCCCTCCGCCGCCACGGCAACGATCTCACCCAAGCCGCGATCGGCCTTCTGCCCGCAATCGCCGAGATCCTGGCGGCACTCGAAGCCCTACCCGGCTGTCTCCTGGCCCGGATGAGCGGCAGCGGCGCCACCTGCTTCGCCCTCTTCCGCGACGCGGCTTCGGCGCAGGCCGCCGAAGCCTCCCTGAGCACGCGTCACCCCGGCTGGTGGGCAGTCGCGACCCGGCTGCAATCGGACGGCTGACCCGCCCCAGGCGCGGCTTGAAGCGGCGAAACGATATCGCTAAGGTGGCCGCCCTTCCGGATATTGGGGCGTAGCCAAGCGGTAAGGCAGCGGATTTTGATTCCGCCATTCGGAGGTTCGATCCCTCCCGCCCCAGCCAGGAAAGCAGTGAGTTGGTCCCTCGCGCCGTTCTGGCTGTCGATCTCCGTCGTCGGGGGGAAGGCGCCAGATGCAGCCAGGCCTCACGGGTCTCGAATCCGACTTTCAGTTCAAGCCGTTTGCCTGATACGCCGAGCGGAAGGCCATAACGGCCGCCGCCTCAGCAATAACAAGGCCCGCTATTTGGTTCCCGGCAAGATCACTGCCGAACGCGGCATGAACCGATCTTTAACGCCGATTTGCTGTCATGCCTCTGATCAAACGAGGTCTTTGCGATCCGACAAGATTGACGGATCCCGATGCACTGCTCGGTCGAGGAGATTGGGAACAGCCATGCGTAGACGAGATTTTCTCGCCGGCAGCGGCGCCGCGGCGGCGCTTCTAACGACCCGCAACGGTCACGCCACGGTCCGGTCGCAAGTGCTCAGGCTCGGTTTCGTCTATACGCGCAATTCCCAGATGGGAACCGGTGCAGCGGAGTTCGGCAGGCTGGTCGAGCAGAATTGCGGCGGCCGCGTCCGGGTCGAGCTCTACCCCTCGGGGTCCGCCGGCGGCGAGCTGGAAATGGTCCAGGACATCAGCGCCGGCACGCTCGACATGAGCTTCACGTCGAGTGCGGTCTTTTCCACCATCTCGCCCGATCTCAGCATCTTCGACATCCCGTTCCTGTTCCGCGACGTGGCTCATGCCCGCGCCGTGCTCGACAGCGATATCGGCAAGACGGCACTGGCCAAGATGGCGCCCAAAGGCATTGTCGGCCTCGCCTGGGGCGAGAACGGCCTGCGCCACATCACGACCGCAAGCAAGCCGGTGCGCACCCCTGCGGACCTCAAGGGCATGAAGATCCGCGTGCCGCAATCGGAGGTGATGGTGGCCGGGTTCAAAGCCTTCGGCGCCGATGCCCAATCGCTGGGGTTTCCGGATCTTTATCCGGCACTCGCCTCGGGAACCTTTCAGGCCCAGGAAAATCCGGTCGCCGTCATCGCCTCGGCGAATTTCGACAAGGTGCAGCGCTATCTCTGTCTGACCGGTCACGTCTATTCGCCGGCCGCCCTCCTCATCTCGAAGCGGGCCTTCGATCGGCTGACGCCGGAGGATCAGCAGGCCGTGCGCGCGGCCGCTATCGTCGGCGGGAACGCCTCGCGTGACTTTGCCGACCGCTCCGACAAGAGCGGCATCGACGAGCTGCGCCGTCGCGGCATGACCATTATCGAGGATGTCGATCGGCCGGCCTTCGTTGCCGCTCTATCCGGGGTCGAGGGCGATTTCGAAAAGAAGTTCGGGAAGGAAAACATCGATGCCATCCGCGCCTTCGGCAAGTAGAGAGACTGCCATGTCCTTGTTCACGATAATAAACCGGATAAGCCTGCGCGGCCGCATCATTGCCGGTTTTGGTCTGCTGGTCCTGCTGATCGCCGGAATCTCGATCTTCAACGACAGCCATGTGCGCGAAGTTCGGGATAACGTCACGCGCATCGACAGCGCCGCAACCGCCTCGGACGTGGCGAGCGACTTCGCGCGCGACTTGCTGAGCCTGCGCCGCGTCATCGTCAACTATGTGCGCTCCGGCTCCGCCACCGATCGGGCCGCCTCGCTGGCGGCGTTCGAGCCGGTCAATCAGAGGCTGGAAAAGCTCAGTGGGATCGTGGGCGCGCGCAGCGACATTCTTCGCAGCGGCTTCGCCACCTATCGCGCCGATTTCGATCGCCTGGACGGCGAGCTGAAGAAGCGGCAGGGCGCGCTTTCCGCCGTGAACGCGACCGATGTCAGGCTGAACAACATGATGTCCACGCTCACGGTGGACCTCAATGCCGCCGGCGACCCGGCCGCGCCGCCGGTTCTGCGGCTCGATCAGGCCGCCCAATCGCTGCTTGCGGTGACCTATCGCTATCTGGCCAACCAGTCTCCGGGAGACCTCGACATCATCGCCACGGAACGGGATCGGATCGGGCGGGAGCTCGCCGCGCTGAAGGCAGCACCTCCCGCCGGCGCCGGGCTGGGGCCGATGCTCGAGACGGTGCCGCCGCAGGTCGACAAGTATCTCGCTGCCGTCGAGCTGCTGGTCGGCTCGGTCAAGGCGGCCGAGGAAGATTTCGCCGAACTAGTGAAGACCGGCGTCAAGCTGGGCGAGGATGCGGACACGCTCCGGGCCGAAAATTTGAAGATCCGCAATGACAGCATCGGCGGCACGCTGCTGACCGCCGAACGCGTTCTTTCGTCCGGGATGATCGCCTCGATCGGCGGCGTCCTGCTCGGCATCGTGCTCGCGGCCCTGGTCAGCGTTTCGATCACCGCCCTCATCAAGCGGATCACCAAGGTCATGTCCGCTCTGGCCGATGGCCAATTGACGATCGAGATTCCCGATATCGGCCGCCGCGATCAAATCGGCGACATGGCTCGGGCAGTCGAGGTATTCAAAGGCAATGCCATCCGCATCAAGGAGGTCGAGTCCGAGCAGGTGCAGATCGCAGAACGGACAGAGCTCGAGCGCAAGGCCGCCCTGGCCGAAATGGCGGCACGGCTGGAAAGCACCGTCAAGAGCATCGCCGATTCGGTCAAGCAGTCCGCCATGCTGATGCATGACAGCGCCTCGACCATGACCGACGCGGCTGAGCGGACCAAGACGCGGTCGTCGGCGGTGGCGGCCGCCTCCGAGGAGGCCTCCGTCAATGTTCAGACGGTCGCATCGGCGGCCGAGGAACTGACGGCATCGATCAGCGAGATCGGACGGCAGGCGCAAAGCTCGACCACCATCGCGGCCCGCGCGGCGAGCCAGGCATCAGACACCAACACGACGATGGACAGCCTGTCCCGTGCCGCCGACCGCATTGGCGAAGTGGTCAAGCTGATCAACGACATTGCTTCGCAAACCAATCTGCTGGCGCTGAACGCGACGATCGAAGCGGCACGCGCCGGGGATGCCGGCAAGGGCTTCGCCGTGGTCGCCTCGGAGGTCAAGAGCCTGGCCGGGCAGACGGCTCGCGCCACCGAAGAGATTGCCGCGCAGATCTCGGCCATTCAGAACGAGACCAAGCAGGCGGCAAACGCCATCAAGGGCATTGCCGGCGTGATTTCGGAAATCAACGAGATCGCGTCCTCGACCGCCGCCGCCGTCGAACAGCAAAGCGGCGCCACCGCCGAGATCGCTCGTAATGTCCAGCAAGCCGCCGTCGGCACCGATGAGGTCTCCAGCAATATCAGCGGCGTGCTCGAGGCGGCCGCCGAGACCGGCCAGCACGCTAAGGTGGCGCTCGACAATTCGGATCGGTTGTCGCATCAGGCCGGCAGCCTGGAACAGGCGGTCCAGTCCTTTCTTGACGGCATCAGAGCGGCGTGAACACGGATAGTCGTAACGGCCCCGCCGGACCTGAGGTACCGTCCGCGCCTTCTATAGCTTCTGGAACACCGGCGACGATGCGATCCTGACGCTGGCGCAGATCAGCTCGACGCCTGCAGGCCCGGGGAGTCGGGGTCGATCCCCGCTTTCACCGCCGCCGCCTTCAACATCTGGCTGCATCGCATCGCCGTCAGGTGACCGAATGCGCCCTGCGCCGGAAACAGCCAGCGCGACGGTCGTTCGCTGGGCAGGAAGAGGTGCCGATATTCGAGATAGGCGTCCAGCGCCGACCGCGCCGCCTGATCGATCGGCAGCAGCGCCGCCTGGTGGCGCCGCCTACGGACCCTGACAGCCATTTCGTCGCTCGCCAGCCCGCCATGCGGCAGGCACACCAAGGCCTGGATGGAAAGGCGGGTCGCATGCATCAAGCGGAGGATCGCGATCAGCCTGAGCCCGTCGGGACTGGTATCGCCGATCACAGCCTGGATGAGAGCGCCAATCTCCGCATCCGAAAGCCCTGCCGATTCGGGCTCCGCCTGCTGGTCGCCGGATCGTTCATCGCTCGGCTCACGCCGGGCAGGCCACAAGCGCGACCCGGCATCCTCTGCCTTGGCGCCTTCGGCCGGCACGGCCTCATCGAGCCGCCCATCGGTCAAACGCGAGCCATCGGCCGTCCGGCCGTCATTGGCTGCGGTCATGAACCTGGCCGTCATCACTCAACTCCTCAACGGATGCAGGCGCGCTTATCGATAGCTTGGCGCAGGACCCGTCACCGAAGTTGTTAAAGTGGCATTACCACTCTATTTCAATTCGATCGGAATGAGGTTACAGCTGAAACAGCGACAAGATGCCGCCGCGATAACAAGCATTATATTCTCGGATTATGCGGATCCAGCCGAGATCGATTTAAATACAGCACGTATTCCCATAAGTGAATGAGATTTTTTTGGTACAATAACCTCACGCGGCATTGCCCGAAGGGGCGCCGGGCCGGCTTCTCTTCACAATGCGGATGCGTTTAACCATCCGGTACAGGACCGGATCGAGGCCCGACCGGCAATCCCGACGACCGTCGGCGCCCGATCGAAAGCGGCCTGATCCGGGAGCGGGCGCTATAGGCAGCGCCGGTGTCGTCCCTTCTCGAAAGAAAATGCGCGGGCGGTGATCCATTCCGTCCTTTTGAACGTATCAGAGGGATCGCCGTCTCCTTGGTGCCTTGATGAGTCTGATTTACACTGCCAGCCGATGGGTCGAACGAACGCCCATCCCCGACCCGTTGACCGAGCTCGGCATCCGCTATCTGGTCAACCGGACGAGCCGACAGCTGGCGCGCGGCGAGCCGATTTCGGCCGAAGCGGGATTCGCCGCCGGCATGATACATCGGCCGATCGCGGAATTTCCCGAGGCCGCCAACCACCAGCACTACGAGTTGCCGCCGGAATTCTTCCGGCTGGTGCTCGGTCCGCGGCGAAAATATTCCTGCTGCCTCTATGGCGGCGGCGCGCGGACGCTGGCGGAAGCCGAGACGCATGCGCTGGCGGAGACGGCGCATCATGCCGATCTGATCGACGGCCAGACCATTCTGGAGCTGGGCTGCGGCTGGGGTTCGCTGTCGCTTTGGATGGCCGAGCGCTTTCCCCATGCCCGCATCACCGCCGTCTCCAACGCCCGGTCCCAGCGCCTCCATATCGAGGCGCTGGCACGCGAACGCGGGCTGGTAAATCTTACGGTCGTCACCGCCGACATGAATGATTTCGTGCCGGTAGCCCGGTTCGATCGCATCGTCTCGGTGGAGATGTTCGAGCATATGGCCAGCTGGCCCACACTGCTCGGCCGCATCCGCGGCTGGCTCCTGCCGCATGGGCGGCTGTTCCTGCACGTGTTCAGCCATCGCGACACGCCTTATCGCTTCGACCATCTGAACGAACGGGACTGGATCGCACGGCATTTCTTCACCGGCGGCATCATGCCGAGCCACGGGCTGATCCGACGCTTTCCCACGCTGTTCGAGGTCGAGGCGGAGTGGCGCTGGAACGGCCAGCACTATCAGCAGACGGCCCTCGACTGGCTGGCGAATTTCGATCGGCAGCGGACGGCGATCCGGCCCCTGCTGGATCGTGTCTACGGTCCCGCGGCACCCTTGTGGCATCGGCGCTGGCGCCTGTTTTTCCTATCCACCGCCGGACTGTTCGGCGCATCAAAGGGAGCTGAATGGGGCGTCAGCCACTATCGATTGCGCGCCACCTGAAAGATGTTGCATCGCAATATCGTCGATAAATCGCCCGCGATGCACGGAAAAGAACTGACAAGAATGTAAATATTACACGGTCACCTCGGTCGAACTCAATAAATACAGGCCTAACCACCGAGGAGAATCAATCAAGAGTGTCAGTTTCATAAAGCTTCATTAATTTTAAGATGATGCGTCGCACCCCTCATGATAAACATTTCATTAACGACCGCGGTGTCGGCCAGCCGGAAGCGCGCTCGTCCTCGTTCGACCACATCTCCAAGGGGAGGGGAAAGTGACTCGGTACGACCAGGTGTTGTCGGTGATCGACCAGCTCTACGAAGCGGCGGCACATCCCGATTTCTGGAAGCGCGCGATCGATGCGGTCACGGAGGTCACCGGTGCCCATAGCGCGGTCTGCTTCATTCAGGATACCAAGCAGAATCTCGTGAAGCTCGGCGTCACCACCAACGTCGATATCGAACATTGCCGCCGTTACGAAGAGGTGCATGCCGGCGAGTTCGGTCGCTTGGCCCTGGGCGGCAGGATAGGCCAGATCTATACGAAGGCGGGTTCCTTCATCCGCCGCGAAGAGCTGATGCGCACCCCGATCTATCACGATCTGGTCCGGCCGATGGGCATTCATTACAGCGTCGGCACCTCGCAATGGCTGGGCAAGAACACGTTTGGTTTCGCCCAATTCTCCCGTCCGGAGACGGTCGAGGATTTCGATTCCGACGACGACAAGGTCGTGGAATGGCTGCTGCCGCATCTCAACCGCGCGCTGCAGCTGCATCTACGCCTGTCCGCCGACAGCATGCGCAACGCCGCGATGGCCCAAGCGGTCGACCGGCTGGCGATCGGCGTCATCCTGGTCGACGAGTTCGGCCTCGTCGTTCAGTGCAATCGCCGGGCGAGCGAGATCGTCGCCGATGCCGACGGGCTCAGCCTGGGGCCGAACGGCCCGACGGCGGCCAACACCGTCGAGGCGACCCGGCTGCGTCACCTCATCGCCGATGCCGTCGCCAAGGGCAACGGACGCGGCACCGGCACCGGCGGCTACATGTCGATCAGCCGGCCGTCGATGCAGCGGCCCTATTCGATCCTGGTCTCGCCGCTGCGCGTCCAATGTTTCTGGCAGGAGAACGGGCGGGTGCCCTACGCCGCCCTTTTCGTCAACGACCCGGAAGCCGGCGAATCGACCGATGCCGAGGCGTTGCAGCGGCTCTTCCGCCTCACCCCGCGCGAGGCCGAGGTGGCGATCACCGTCTCGCGCGGCTGCGGGCTCCAGGCATCCGCCGACGAGCTCGGCGTCAGCCTGACCACCGTGCGCACGCATCTTCAACGCATTTTCGAGAAGACCGACACCAGGCGGCAATCCGATCTGGTGCGGCTGCTCGGCACCAGTCTTGGCCAGATCAGGGCGGATTAGCGCCCGACACCACAACCCTGGCCGAGCGTACCGTTACAAGTAACTACTAGTCCGATCCAAATATTATGTATGGTGGATACAAATAATTATTGCCTGAACTGCCCATATTTTTGCCCAGGGCAGTTCGTACCGCAACGCCTTTAGATCAACGACAGTCTTCGCGCCGATCGGAATATCCCAATTTCGAAGGATCGCACGGCCATGAGCCTCACAGGATCACACCACCTGTTCGGTGGCATCAGCGAGTCGGGAATCGACCATTTCCTCGACGTGTTCTTCACCGCGCGCCCGCATCTGCTCGCTTACGGGACATCGGTTTACGCAACCAACCAGAACTTGGTCACGCTGATCGACACGTCGAGCCTGCCGTCGTTCCTGCTCGGGCTGAACCTGCTCGTCCAGTTCGACATCCCGCATGTCGACATCACGCCGAAGAACAGTGCGGCCGAGCTGCTGCCGCCGGGAACCGACCAGTTCACGATCTATTCCGACGTCCTCATCAGGTTTCTGTGCGGCACGCCGGCGCAGAGCCGAACCGGCGACAAGGGCGCCCATGAGATCACGCTCAAGCTGCAGCTCGCCGCCCTCTGCGCGCCGCGCGTGATCGATTCGACACCGGGCTCGGGCTCGATCGGCCTCACCCTGGTCGCGCTCAAGATCGTCGGCGACACTGGCGTCGCCATCGAGCAGATCCTGGAATGCATCCTGACCGCGCTCCTGCGCTGGGCGCTCGGCCAAGTCAGCATCCCGTTCAATGTTTTCACCTTGGACGGCATCTCGCTCACGCTGCAGCAGGGACCCGTTGCCGCGGCGAACCAGATCGAGGTCTTCGGCGACATCAGCTAGGGAGATGCAACATGCCCGATATCACCTTGGCTGCGGACCAGACCGCGGTCACCCGCCTGCTTCATGATGCCGAGACCTTGCTCGGCACCCGATCGGCCTCGAATTCAGGTAGTTTCGGCCCCTTCGTCGCCTCTTACGGCGTCAGCGCGTCTCTTTCGGGCGGCACGGTCACGCTCACCCCGCCAAAGACCATCGGGCTCGCGAATATCGCCCTCAATTACAGCCTCAACCTCTCCTTCGGCATCGATCTCAACAGCTTCCTGCCGAATTTTTGCATTCCCCAGGTCTGCGTGCATATTCCCTGCGTCGGCACGATCTGCACGCCGCAGATCTGCATCAGCTGGCCGACCATCTCGATCCCCTTCAGCTTTTCGGACTCCCTGAATTTCTCCGCGGATTTTGAGGTCCTGCCGCAATTGAGCGGCGGCAACTGGATCATCGACGTGAAGATCCTCTCGGTGCCGGCCCTCGATCTCAGCGTCGCCGCCGCGGCGATCCTCGCAGCACTCGGCCTCGCGATCGGCGCCGCGGTCGCCTGGGTGCCCTTCATCGGGCCGCTGCTCGCCGGCCTCGTCGCAGCAATTCTCGCCGGCATCGGAATCGCCGGCATCACCGGCCTCCTCGGTCCGCTGCTGACCCTGATCCTCTCGGGCCTGACCCTCAAGATCTATGAGGAGCCGGCGATCCAGCAGGTGCTGCCGTCCGCCGGCCCCCACGATCCGGCGGTCTCGATCGATGTCACCGCACTCGATTGCGTGGTGCAGCAGACCGACAAGGCCGAGCTCGTCATCACCGCCAGCATCGCCGCCTAGACCGCGATGACTTTAGGTCGAACCGACCTAAAGTCTGAATCGCTGTCTAGTTCATATGGTTAGAGACTGATTCAGACATTAAGTCGAAATGACTTAATGTCATCAGGCTCTAGGTTTGATCTCTTCGAGGAGAGTGAGATGAACAGTCTCGACAGCCGCTATCTCCGCCAGGGCGATACTTTCGGGCATCGCTTCACCCATCCGGGCACCCACCATTATGCCGTGGGGGCGCCGGGCGGCCTGGCACCCGCCGGCCATCATGCCGCCTTCGAGATCGTGGTCGCGGCGGAAAAGGGCGCTACCTCGCAGACCCATTACGTCACGGTCAGCCACGCGAACGGCGCCTTCTGCGTCGAGCCGGCCAAATTGAGCATCAAGAACAACGATGTGGTTCTGTGGTCCACGGCCGGCGCCGCGACGCCGGCCTTCTCGGTGGAGGGCGGATCGAAGGCGGCCCGTTTCGCCAGCGCGGAGCTTCCGGCCAACAGCCTCTATTCCCACGCCTTCGGCGTCACCGGCGAGTTCGAATGGCGCGATGCGCACGATCCGAAGCTCGGCGGGTTCATCACGGTGACGGCTCCCCCGCCCTGCCATACCGAGGCGCATCGCACGGCCTATCTCAAGACGCTGAGCGAGGCGAGCCTGGTCATGATCGACGCGCCCAAGGCGCATCCGAAGAAGGTCAAGGTGGTGCTGGGGCAGACGGTGTTCTTCGCCGTGCGCAGCGGGCACGGGATCAGCATCGTCGACCGGACCCTGCTGACCGGGGCCGCGGCCTTCCTCAACCCGCAACCCCTGCCGCCCTGAATTTAAAGCGTCGGAAACCCCAGCGCCGCGCGGAAACGGTTCTTGAGATGGACCCCGTCGCGCGGCGGCAGGACGCGCGGCGGATTCTCCGCCGCGATCTCGATGACGGCGCAGGTCGGGCCCGACCGCGCCGAGATTGCGGCCTTGACCGTGCCGAGCCCGCTCATCTCGCTCACGCGCAGGACATGCGGAAAGCCGCAGGCCTTAGCGACCTGCTCCAGCCGCACGCCGGCCGCGGTGTGGCTCTCCTGCATGCCGGTCTCGCCGTAGCGGCTATTGTCGAGCACGGCGATGGTGAGGTTCCTCGGCTGCTTCACGCCGATGGTGGCGAGCGCGCCCATGCCCATCAGCAGCTCGCCGTCGCCGGTCACCACCAGCACGCGTCGATCCGGCTGCGCCAGCGCCAGGCCGAGCCCGACGGTGGCGGCACTGCCCATCGCGGCCCAGAGATAGAAATTCCGGTCATCGTCCCCCGCCGCCATCGTGTCGTAGCTGGGCGAGCCCAGGCCGGTGACGACCAGCAGATCGGCGGGACGGTCGCGGAGCAATTCGGCCACGACCTGCCGGCGTTCGAGCGCGCTCACTTGGTCCACTCCTTCTTGCCGATCAGCCTTTGTCCGAGCAGCACCGCCGTGCCGCCATCGCCGTTGAACGCCATGTCCGCCGCCCCTTGGACCAGCGGCGCCACATCCGCGGGCACATCGGCGCGCCAGGTGCGGATGCCCATCAGCCGCAGAGACGCCTCGGTCGCCTGGCCCATCGGGTTTTGCCACGGATTGAACTCGGCCCAATCGCCGCGCATGGTCACCAGCATCAGCAGCGGAAACCGGCAGCAGGATTGAAGCGCCAGCGTGTTGATGCAATTGCCGACGCCGCTCGACTGCATCAGCAGCACGCCGCGCTGGCCGCCGAGCCAGGCGCCGAGCAGATAGCCGATGCCCTCCTCCTCGGTCGTCAGCACGGTCGCATTCATGCCGGGATCGGCCTGGGCGGCCTTGATGAGCGCCGAATGGCCGGCATCCGGCACATAGGCGACCTGGCGAACATCGCTCGCCTTGAGGATATCGAAGATTGCGGCCGGCCAATCCTCGGCCGCCGCCTCGCTCGCACCTATGCCCATGAAGCCGATCCCCGCTATACCGATGACAAAGCGATCATAAGATCGTCAGACAATCAGGCCAAGGAGGCAACGCGTGACAGACGAGACTTTCGACCCGGCGCGGCATCGCCTCGCCGAAACCCGCTGGTTCGAGGATTTCCGGGTGGACGAGCAGTTCGTCCTGCCGAGCCGGACCGTGACCGACGCTCATTTCATGGCATTCCAGGCGCTGTCCGGCGACAATCACCCGATCCATTACGATGTCGAATTCTGCCGCGCGCACGGCCATCGCGGTTTGCTCGCCCATGGGCTGCAGGTGATGTGCTTCACAGCGGCCGGCGCCGGCCAGTTTCCGCATCAGGTCGAGGAGTCGCTGCTGGGTTTCATCGAGCAATCCTCGAAATTCCGCCGACCCGTCTATAGCGGCGACACGCTCTACCCGCTGCTGGCCATCACCGAGCTGGTTCCGCAGCGCACCACCGGCATCCTCGTCATGCGCGCGACCCTTCACAATCAAGCCCGCCAGCTGGTGCTGGAAGGCGAGCACAAATATCTGCTGCGCAAGCGGAGCCCGGCGGAAAGCGGTTCGCCGTAAAGGATATGTTGAGGGCTGGCCGATACGGTCGCCTATCATGAGCATGACCAGCCTCGATATTGCACCGCGCAAGGCGCGGGACCGGACAGGCCCCGAAGCCCCGTCCTTTATCGAAGATTTCGGCCCTTGGACGCAATTTCGGATCCCCGAGGACCGTTCCGGCTGGAACCATCAGTGTCGCCGCTTTTACCAGTATTGGCTCGACATCGCTCCACCGGGCCGCCTGCCCGGCCGCCAGCATGTCTCTCCGGGCGATATCGTCTCGCTGCTGCCGCGCGTCTGGATGCTGGATGTCGTGCGCGCGCCCCTGCGCTTCCGCTACCGGCTGGTCGGCACCGGCGAAGTCGCGACCCTCGGACTCGATGCGACCGGCCACTGGCTCGACGAGGTGCATCCGGAGTCCGTGACCGACCCGGCGCTGAATGACCGCTACCGCTTCATGGTCGAGACCGGCCGGCCGACCTGGCGCCGCGGCCCGGTGCGCTGGGGGCACGACAAAAGCCATCGCCTGGTCGAGAATTGCATGGTGCCGCTCGCCGCCGACGGCCGCACCGTCGATATCATCTTCGCCTTCTCGATGCTGTTCCACGACGACGGAACCGCGGTCCTGGTCTGAGCTTAGCTCCTGGAGACCCCACAGCTCGGGCAGTTCGGATCGCGCGGCACGCGGACGCGATAGAAGCTCGTCCGCAGCGAATCATAGATCATCAGGCTGCCGCTGAGGCTTTCGCCGAGCCCCAACAACTCCTTCAGCACCTCGGTCGCCTGCAGCGTGCCGACGACGCCGGCGACCGCGCCCAAGATTCCCGCCTCCTCGCAGCGCGGCGTCGAGCCGGGCGGCGGCGCCTCCGGGAAGAGGCAGCGATAGCAGGGGTGCTCGGGCCCGGCATGCGGCTTGAAGGTCGAGAGCTGGCCTTCGAACCGCAGCAGGGCGCCGGAGACGAAGATCTTGCCGGCGCGGACGCAGGCATCGTTGACCAGATAACGCGTGGCGAAATTGTCCGAGCCGTCGGCGACCAGATCATAGGGCGCCACCAACCGGTCGACATTCGCCTCGGTCAGTCGCTCGGCATGGAGTTGGACCTTCAGCTCGGGATCGATCGCCCGGATCGCGTCGCCCGCGCTGTCGGTCTTGAGCCGGCCGATATCGGCGTTGCGATGGATGATCTGGCGCTGGAGATTGGACAGCTCGACCTGATCGTCATCGACGATGCCGAGCGTGCCCACCCCCGCCGCCGCCAGATAGAGCAGCAGCGGGGCGCCGAGCCCGCCCGCACCGATCACCAGCACCTTGGCCGCGAGCAGCCGCTCCTGCCCCGCCTCGCCGACCTCGTCGAGGATCAGATGGCGGGCGTAGCGGTGGAACTGCGCGTCGGTGAGTTCCGCCAAATCAGAGCCCTTCGAACAGCGCCGTCGAGAGATAACGCTCGGCGAAGCTCGGGATGATCGCCACGATCAGCTTGCCTTCCATGTCGGGCCGGGCGCCGACCTCGAGCGCCGCCGCGATCGCCGCCCCCGACGAGATGCCGACCGGCAGCCCTTCGAGCTTGGCCGCCTCGCGCGCCAGCCGGAAGGCGCGGTCGTTCGAGACGCGCACGACCTCGTCGATCTGCTTGGTGTCGAGATTGCCCGGCACGAAGCCGGCACCGATGCCCTGGATCTTGTGCGGGCCGGGCGCGCCGCCGGAGAGGACGGGGCTGTCCTCGGGCTCGACCGCGACGACCTTGAGGCCGGGCCGGCGCGGCCGCAGCACCTGGGCGATACCGGTGAGCGTGCCGCCGGTGCCGACGCCGCTGATCACGACATCGACCTTGCCCGCCGTATCGGTCCAGATCTCCTCGGCCGTGGTCGCGCGATGGATCGCCGGATTGGCCGGATTCTCGAATTGCTGCAGCATGATCGCATTCGGGATCTCGCGCAGCAGCTCCTCCGCCTTGGCGATGGCGCCCTTCATGCCGGCGGTAGGCGGTGTCAGCTCCAGCTCGGCTCCCAGGAGCTTCAGCATCTTGCGACGCTCGACCGACATGCTCTCGGGCATGGTCAGGATCAGGCGATAGCCCTTGGCGGCGCAGACGAAGGCGAGCGCGATGCCGGTATTGCCCGAGGTCGGCTCGACGATGACGGCGCCCGGCTTGATCCGCCCATCGGCCTCGGCCGCCTCGATCATCGCCTTGCCGATACGGTCCTTGACCGAGGAGAGCGGATTGAAGAACTCGCACTTGGCGACGATGTCGGCCTTGATGCCGTATTGCTGCGTGAGCTTGGGCAACCGGACCAGCGGCGTGGCACCGATCGTGTCCAGGATGCTGTCATAGATCTTGCCCCGGAATTCAGGCTTCGACTCGGCGGCCATGGAAGGCTCCTCGAAAAGTCAGACGGTACCGGCCCGCCCCCGGACCGACAAGGAATGCTGGATTTTAGGCATCGCGCCAAGACCCTGCCAAGAGGCCAACCCACCCTGACATGGAGGCCTTTCATTTGTTTCACAAGCCGGTCGCGAGCAAAACCCCGGCTTACCCGCTGCGCGGGCCGGTGCCGGTCGAGCCGTAGCCGCCCGATCCGCGCTCGCTCGCCTCGGCGAAGCTCGTGACCAGGCGGAATTGCGGCCTGGCGACACGGGTGAAAACGAGCTGGGCGATCCGCTCGCCGGGCATGATCTCGATTGGGGCGGAGCCCGGCGGGTTGCGGTTCCAGGCCGAGACGAACAGCTCGCCCTGATAATCGGCATCGACGACGCCGACGCCATTGCCCAGCACCAGCCCGCGCTTATGGCCCATGCCCGAGCGCGGATAGACCAGCGCCGCCCAGTCGCCGTCGCCGATCGACAAGGCGAAGCCAGCCGGAATCAACACCGCCGGTGCCTGCGCCTCGATCAAGCGGGGTTCGGCCACGCAGGCATGGAGATCGAGCCCGGCCGCCAGCGCCGAGCCCCAATGCGGGAAGCCCCATTCTTCGAGACGGGTATCGAGCAGCTTGAGCTCGACCGCCGGTGCCGCACCGCTCATGGCTTGACCGCCAACGCGGCGGCGATCCGGTCGGCCAGCCGATCGGCGAGCGCGCGCTTCTGCATTCGCGGCCAGTCCTCGACCCCCTCGCGCGTCACCAGATGCGCCTGGTTGAGATCGCCGCCGAAGGTGCCGGTGCCGGGCGAGACATCGTTGGCGACGATCCAATCGCAGCCCTTGCGAGCGAGCTTGTCCCGGGCATAAGCCACGACATTGCCGGTTTCGGCGGCGAAGCCTACGACCAGCCGCGGCCGGCCCGGCCCCTCGGCCGAGAGCGTCGCCAGAATGTCGGGATTTTCGACCAGCCGCAGGGTCGGCGGCCCGTCGGCGCCCTTCTTGAGCTTGGTCTCGGCCGGCGCCTCGGCGCGCCAATCGGCGACGGCGGCCGCAGCGACGGCGACATCGACCGGCAGTGCCGCCTGGCAGGCTGCCAGCATCTCGCGCGCCGTTTCGACCCGCACCAGATCCACTCCCGCCGGCACCGGCTCATGCGTCGGCCCCGCGACCAGCACGACCGAAGCGCCGCGATCGGCGAGCGAGGCGGCGATGGCGTGACCCTGCTTGCCCGAGGAGCGGTTGCCGAGAAAGCGCACCGGATCGAGCGGCTCGAAGGTCGGGCCGCTCGTCACCAGCGCGCGCTTGCCGGCGAGCGGCCGGCCGCGACGGAAGAAGCTTTCGATCGCGGCCACGATCTCCAGCGGCTCGGCCATCCGCCCGGCCCCGACCTCGCCGCAGGCGAGCTCGCCGCCATTGGGGCCGATGCGCAGCACGCCGCGCGATTGCAGCAGCGCCATGTTGGCCTGGGTCGCGGCGTGCGCCCACATCATCATGTTCATGGCCGGCGCCACCAGCACCGGCTTGTCGGTGGCGAGCAGCGTGGTCGCCGCCAGATCGTCGGCCATGCCCGCGGCCATGCGCGCCATGAGATCGGCGGTCGCCGGCGCCACGACCAAGAGGTCGGCTTCGCGCGACAGGCGGATATGGCCCATCTCGCTCTCGTCGGTGAGCGACCAGAGATCGGTATAGACCTTGTCTTCCGTCAGGCTCGCGACCGAGAGCGGCGTCACGAATTCCTGCGCCGCCTTGGTCATGACCCCGCGCACCGAGGCGCCGCGCTCCTTCAGCCGCCGGATGAGGTCGAGCGATTTATAGGCGGCGATGCCGCCGGCGATGATGAGCAGAATCCTGCGGGCTTCGAGCGTGCGTTCCATGGCGCCGGAGCATACGGGATTTCCCTAGGAAAGCGCCAGACCGCGATGACTTTAGGTCGATTCGACCTAAAGTCTGAATCGCTGTCTTTTCATATGTTTAGAGACTGATTCAGACATTAGGTCGTTTCGACCTAATGTCATCAGGCTCTATTGCTGTCCCGGCTTGGGCAGCGTCGCCGATGCGGTCGCCGGCTCGCGCAGATGCCGGCCGAGAAATTCCAGCACCTCGGGCAAGGCGGCCGACCAGGTGCCCCAATCATGGCCGCCATCGATCAGCTTGGTCTCGACCGGAATATGGTCCGCCTCCAGCCGGCGCTGCATCTCGGCCTGTTCCTGATCGAGATGGAAATCGTCGCCGCGCCCGCAGATCAGCAGGACCGCCGGATGCGGCCCGGATGCGGCCATATGGTCGACCGCCTGGGCCGGCGCGTTGTCCCAGAAACGGCGCGGCTCGAACGGATCGCCGAAGGCGCCCTGGAACAGGCGCTGGAAACGGCCGTTGCGGGCCGGATCCATCTGCATGTCCGGCTTCATCCAGGTCCAGAACGCGCCGCTCATGGCCGCCACCGCGACATAGCGCTGGGGATGGCCGAAGGCGAAGTCGAACGCGCCGAAGCCGCCCATCGAATAGCCGGCCACGGCGCGGGCCGTGCGGGCCGAGCGCGCCGGATAGTGTTGCTCGACCCAGTCGGGCAGGTCGCGTTCAAGCGCCGTGCCCATGGCGCCCATGCCGCTCGGTGGCGAATCGACGTACCAGGAATTATGCGCATCGGGCATGACGATGATCGTCTTGGGCATCCGGTGCTCGGCGATCAGCCTATCGGCCACCGCCTGAACATGGCCCTGATCGACCCAGTCGAGCCCCACCCCGTCGGCGCCATGCAGCAGATATATTACCGGCAGCTTGGCGCCGGCATCGATGTTGGCCGGCAGATAGATGGCATAGTTGATCTCATGGCCGAGGGCGCGGCTCATGAAGCTTTCGGACCGCCGCACCTCGCTCGGCGCCGCGAGCGCCAGGGCCGGCGTCAGCGCCAGGGCGAGGGCGAGAAGGCCGGCGCGGATCAATCGAGCGCCGCCAGCGCGTCCGGCGAAACTTCGAAAAGCGGCACGCCATCCGCCTCGACCGCCGTGCCGCTCAGCCGGATCGCATCGCCCGCGATCGGCATCACGGCGGGCCCGATCGGGCCGCCGCCCCGGTCGGCCAGGATGAACCAGCGTGCCTGCCCATCCTCGCCCTTGGTCACGAACAGCGGCGGAATGCCGCCGAAAATGCAGAGCGAGGCGCAGCCCTTGTGGACCTTGCCGTCGCCCGGATTCATGGCTCCCGCATAGCATTTGGTGTCCACCACCTCGCCATCCATGACAAAATCGCCGATCTTGCGGGGCGCCGATGCCGCTGGAAGCGTGCCGTCCTGGCGCGCCGGCATCTGATCGAGTTGCAGCACGGTGAGATCGCCGCGCATGATGGGGTAACCTCGCACTTCGACCAGTTGGCCGTCCAGCCCATCGAGCCCATCGGGCGCGCCCTCCTTGCCCACGCCGACCAGCAGCACGACCGGCTCCGGCCCGTCCATGACCCGCACCATCGGATAGGGCCGGGCGACGAAGCGGCCGGTATAGGCTGCCTCTCCCACCCCCCACATTCCGGTCGGATGCGCCGGCTGGGCGCGGAAGACGAGGAAGGCCGCCACGACATCCAGCACCAGCAGGCAGGCGACGGCGGCGATAAGAAATCCGCGCAGCCCGCGCGGCAACTTCAGATAGCCGACATAGAAGGGCGGCATTTCTCAGGCCTCCACGGGAACGGGCTCGACCCGCGTGCCCGGCGGCAGCGGCCTCGGATCGACCAGCACCAAGCCCCCGGCGAGGCGCAGCCGATATGTGGCCACCTTGTCGGTGAAGGGCGGCGGCGCGCAGCCATCCTCGGGCCGGAACTGAAAGCCGTGCCAGGGACAGGTGATGCAGCCATCGATGATCCGCCCCTCGCCGAGCGGACCGTTCTGATGGGCGCAGACATTGACGACCGCCGAGAGCTTGCCTTGATGGCGGAAGATGGCGATGCGCTCGCCCTCCTGCGGCGTCACGATTCTCGCCCGCCCTTCGGGAATGGTCGCCGCCGGGCCGGCTTCGAGCCAATCCCTGCCCGGACTCGGTTGATCGTGCGCGTGCGTGTGTGCAGCGGCGAGCCCATGCAGCGCGGCCACGACGAGAAAGGCGCCGCCGAGCAGCAGCGGCAGCAGGACCGAGCGGTCGCTCTGTATGGCGCCGAGCGCCACATGCATGATCAGCAGCGCATAGGCCGGATAGACCAGCATATGGATCGCCTTCCAGACCGGCGGGCTCAGCATGGTCAGCCAGAAATCATGGCTGGTCGCGGCCATGACGAACAGGATGGCGAGGGCCACGAGGCCGAGCGCCTCGAACGGAAAACCTATGAAGCTGCCGTAATGCGCACTGCTGGACAGCACCGAGACCAGCGGATCGAGCTTGCCCTGGCCGTGGTACCAGTCGAGCACCAGCCAGGAATGGACGAGGGCCAGGCAGAAGGTCAGCACGCCGAAATGGCGGCGATTATAGAGCAGCGGCAGGAACCGCCGGTCGAGCCGGGCGAGCGGCCCGATCGACAGAATGATGGTCAGCATCAGGAAGACGGCGCTGCCGACCGCGCGGATACGCAGGATCTCCCAGGTCACCGGCCGGTCGGTCGGCCAGAGGCGAGGCGCCAGCAGCAGAAAGCAGATCAGGTAGAGCGCTACGCCGGCGATCAGCACCCCGTCATAGACGAGCTTGTGCCGATTCCATTGTACCGCGCGAAAGCCGGCGCTCATCGCGCCCCCGAGGCGATCTCGGGCGAGGCCGGCGGCCGCAGGGCCAGCGCTGCTATGAAACCGATCGCGACGAGGACGGGCAGCACCAGCCAAACGCGCCCGTGCCAGCGCCGATGCGCTCGCCTCATCGCGGCATACCCAGGCAGCGGCGCAGCACATAGGGCCAGAGCCCGATCACCCCCGGAATCATCAACAGGCGCGCGCCCCATGTCACATGGCCGGGATTGGCGAGCGCGCGCCCGATCCCCAGACTGGCGAACCAGAGCGCCAGCACCAACCCTATGAGCCCGTAAAGCTCGATCCCATGGACGATCAGCCGTGCCGCCTGCATCCCGCCTCCCGGTTCCGACCTTGGTGATTAGAGCGCCATCTCCTTCTCCGGTCGAGGAGAAACCCCGCCGACCGACGGCGCCGCCGATGCATCCGGCGCCCGCGCCCAAGGCGTGGATTTATACCAGGTAACCAGCTCCGCAACCGCGAGGGTGGCGGCGAACATTGCCGCATTGACCAGGATCTGCGCGCCTAGCCCGTCGCCAATCTCGTCGAACGCCATTGCGCCGAGATAGGCGAGCACGATGCCCGATAGGAATACCGACAGCGACTGTTGGCCGCAGCGTGTGATCGGCCGCGCCGCCGGTCCTTGAATCAGGTGCAGCCGGCCGCGCAGCAGATAGACGGTGACGTAGGCGAGCGCCAGGAAATGCAGATATTGCAGCGGATCGAGCATGGTCTTGTCGGCGTGATCGAGGATCCAGGCCTCGACCGCGTCCAGCCCGGGCACGTTCATGAAGATCGCCGGCACGGTCGTGGCGACGCCGAAGGCGAGATAGGCGGCCGCCAGCCAGAAGATCCGCCGGTCGGCGGGCGGCGGGCTCACCCATTTGATGCTGAGCGAATAGCCGCTGAAGAACAGGAGCTGCCAGCAGAAGGGATCGAAGAACCAGCCGCGTGGCTCGCCGGGCTCGGTCGGCAGGTTCCAGCCGAACCAGTTGGCGGCGGCCCAGAGCGCCACCGACAGAACCGGCACGGTCCAGGGATGGATTCTGGAAAGCGCCATCGCCGCCGGCACCATCGCCAGCACCGCGATGTAGACCGGCAGGATGTCGAGATAATGCGGCACGTAGGAGAGCGTCGCGATGCCGAGCAATGCCGGCCGGGGCGAACCGAAGAAATAATTGAGCGAGAACAGCGCCACATGGTCGGCCTCCTCGCCCAGGATCCGATCGGCGGCCACCGCCAGCGCGGCGACGATCATGACGATGACCAACTGCGCCAGATAGAGCTGCCAGATGCGGAGAGCGATGCGCGCCGAGCCCATCAGCCAGCCGCGTCGGCGATAAACGCCGCCAAAGGCGAGGCCGACGGCGTAGCCGGACACGAAGACGAACATGTTGGCGGCGTCGCTGAAGCCGAAGCGCGCCGGAATCCAATCGGCCAGCCAATCGCCTCTGGTATGGCTGACCAGAATGATGAAGAGCGACAGGCCGCGAAAGAAATCCAGACGCGGGTCGCGGAACTTGACGGCGGCGGCGATCGACATCTTCCCTCTGTAGCAGACAGACAGGGAATTTAGCGCGCTCGTGTCCCTTTCCCATCCGTCCTTTTCGAAGAACGGTACGTCGTCCGGGCATGTAACCTTTAGGGAGATTGGAATTCAAGGCGATCCGCAGCAGGATATCGCTCGAAATATGCGGCGTGGCCGTGCGTAGCGTTCACGTCCGTCTCAGCGCGGTTGGTTGCGCCGGGTACCACCGCCCATATAGTGCCGCTCAGGGCGATAGCCCCACCATGTTTTGAAGGCGGACAAGAACCGCTCGAAACGTTGCCTGACCCGTGCCATCTCCGGCCCCTGATACGCGCTTGCCGTGTCCCGCTTGCCGGGACGCTGAAGTAACGGGTGAGAAGCTAGTTCTAATCCACGGCGAAACAGGGAATTTCCGATGGCAACATTAAGGCGGGACAGGTCGCCTCAGGGCTGTGCCAAAAGCGCCACAGCGATCAGCCGCCATTCCTCCTCGAACGCTATCGCAGGACGGGAGCGGCCGGCGCGGCGATACCAGTAGTCGGCGTTGCCGAGATCGCCCTCCCGGCGGTGGAGATAGGCGTGGACCCAGGCGCCAGCCGGCCCGTCGTCCCGCTGCGCGCAATCATGCGCCGTGGCCCACTCGCCCCGTGCATCTCACCATAGCGCTTCCACGGCGGGACCGATCCCGGCCGGCGGGCGTTCATTCGTCAAGCTCTTGCTGAAACTGTCGAAACTCACTTTCGACTCCCGTCCGGGTCGTACGCCGGCTTGGTCAATATCGCCTATCCTGATAGTGTCGCATCTTGGTACAGGAGTGAATGATGTCCAACAAGCCGGCGAATTGGGATCAGAAGGTACTGGACTATGTCGCGGCGGTCGGCACGCACGAGACGGCGCTGATGCGGAAGCTGCGGGCGGAAACCGCCGCCATGCCCGAAGCCAACATGCAGATCGGCGCCGACCAAGGTCAGTTCCTGGCCTTTCTGATCAAGCTCACCGGTGCGAGGCGCGCACTCGAGATCGGCACCTTCACCGGCTATTCGGCCTTGGCCGTGGCCGGCGCGCTGCCGGAGGACGGCACGCTCCTGTGCTGCGACGTGAGCGAGCAATGGACCTCGATCGGCCGCCGCTATTGGCGCGAGGCCGGGCTCGACCACAAGATCGAGCTGCGCATCGCGCCGGCGACCGAGACGCTGGCGACGTTCGAGCCCGACAGCTTCGATTTCGCCTTCATCGACGCCGACAAGACCAATTACGACGCCTATTACGAAGCGTGCCTGAAGCTGGTCCGGCCGGGCGGGGTGATCGCCATCGACAATGTGCTCTGGAGCGGCGCCGTCGCCGATCCGGCGGAGAATGGCGAATCGACCCTGGCGCTTCGCGCCCTCAATGCCAAGATACATGACGACAGCCGCATCGACTCCTGCCTGACCACTATCGGTGATGGGTTGACCCTGGTGCGACGACAACGCTGATCCATGAACATATCCGACACGACCGATATCCCGCTCCAGGTGAGCGACGAACCCGCTGTCCACCACGGCCCTTGGTGGCTCGCCTCGATCACAGCGCTCGGCATCGTGTTCGGCGATATCGGCACTTCGCCGCTCTATGCGCTGAAGATCGCGCTCGCGGCGAGCGCGCATCCGCTGCAGCCGACCCGCTACGACGTGCTGGGCGTGGTGAGCCTGATCGCCTGGGCGCTCACCATCGTCGTCGCCTTGAAATACGTCGTGCTCGTGCTGCGCGCCGACAATGAGGGCGAGGGCGGCATTCTGGCGCTCCTGTCGCTGGTCTCGGCGAACTACAAGCACGCGATGCGCAAGCTGCCCTTTCTGCTGCTGCTCGGCATCTGCGGCGCGGGCCTGCTCTATGGCGACGGAGTCATCACGCCGGCCGTGTCGGTGCTGTCGGCGATGGAGGGCCTCAAGGTCGCGACCCCCGCCTTCGATCCCTGGGTGCTGCCGATGACGCTCGGCATCCTCATCGGGCTGTTCCTGATCCAGCGACGCGGTACCGCCGAGATCGGCCGCTGGTTCGGACCGATCATGCTGCTCTGGTTCTTCGCCATCGGCGCGCTCGGCGTTTACGGCATCGTCCAGGATCCGGTCGTGCTGGAAGCGCTCGACCCGCATCGCGGCGTGGCGTTTCTGATCGACAATCCGACCGTCGCCTTCGGCGTGTTCGGCGCCGTCTTCCTGGCGCTGACCGGCGGCGAGGCGCTCTATGCCGATATGGGCCATGTCGGCGCGCCCTCGATCCGGCGCGCCTGGTTCTGGCTCGTCTTCCCCGCGCTCCTGCTCAGCTATTTCGGCCAGGGCGGCCTGCTGCTGGCGCATCCGGACGCGATCGACAACCCCTTCTACAAGCTGGCGCCGCCCGCGCTGCTGCTGCCGATGATCGCGCTCGCCGCCTGCGCCACCGTGATCGCGAGCCAGGCGCTGATCTCCGGCGTGTTCTCGCTGACGCGCCAGGCGATCCAGATGCGCCTGTCGCCGCGCATGGCGGTGTTGCCGACCTCGAGCCGGGCCTACGGCCAGATCTATGTCAGCCTGGTCAATTGGGGGCTGATGACGGCGACGCTCGCCGTGGTCATCGCCTTCAAGACCTCGGATAATCTGGCCGCGGCCTACGGCATCGCCGTATCCGGCACGATGCTGATCACGACCATCCTGCTCTACCGGGTCATGCGCGACAAATGGCACTGGCCGATGACGCTCTCCGTGCCGGTGACCTGCCTGTTCGCCATGATCGACGGCACCTTCCTCGTCGCCAACGGCCTGAAGGTCACCGAGGGCGGCTGGCTGCCGCTGGCGATCGGCGGCTTCGTCGCCTTCACCATGATCGCCTGGCGCATCGGCAATATCGAGGTGCAGCAGCGGCTGGCCGAGAACTCCATGCCGTTCGAGGATTTCATCGCCCAGATCGACCGCATGCTGGTCGCCCGATTACCTGGCACCGGCGTGTTCGTGACGCGTATGGCCGACACCGCCTCGCCCATGCTGCTGCACCATGTCGAGACCAACCGGGTGCTGCACGAGGATGTGATCCTGCTGACCGTGGTGCCGACCAAGCGGCCGCGCGTGCCCGCCTCCGAGCGGCTGGAGGTCCAGGAGATCGGCCACGGCTTCCACCGCATCGTGGTCAAGATCGGCTTCATGCAGCGGCCCGACATCCCGGCGGCGCTCCGGGCCTGCACCCGCCTCGGCCTCGATTTCTGCACCGACAATCTGCACTATTACATCGCGCATGAGAGCCTGGTCAGGCGCCCCAAGGATTCAGCACTCTGGGGTCCGGTCTGGTTCGCCTTCAACATTATGCATCGCATGGGATTGAGGGCGTCCGACTATTTCCATCTGCCGCCGAAATCGGTGATGGAAGTGGGCTTCCGGCTGGAGATCTGATCGGATCCGCCCGCATCTCGCGATGCCGGTTGATCGTTGCGCGATCAGAACGGATAGCTGATGCCTGAGAAGACAGCGGTACCTTCGCTGCCATAACCGACATCTACATAGCCGACCAGAAATGGGCTTGCGACAGCGCGGAAGCCCATCCCACCGACCGCATGCAGGTGGTTTACCGGATTGTCTCCAAGTCGCGAGAAGACTTGGCCGGTATCGATGAACGGCGCCAGTTCAAGGATGAGATCGGTCGAGAAGAGACGCAGGCTGAGAACCTCCCGCCTCAGCTCGACGCTGGCGGCGAATAGATTGCGATCGACGAAGCGGTCTTCGCCGTACCCCCTCAGGGGCTGCTGCTCGCCGATCACCGAGCGATCGCCGCCGAGGCTGCTCAACGCCCAGAACGGCGCCTCGCTGCCGCCTGTCGGCATGTATCGGAGCGCCGTGTGCAGGGCGAGCGTCGTTTTCTCGCCGATCGGCGAATAGGAGCGGAAATCGACGCTCGCGACGGTATAGGAGGTCGAGCTCGCGAGACTTCGGTCGCTTATCCCGACGAGACCGACGAGCTGCAGCCCATGGCGCGGAACGGTGAGCGAATCCCGCGTGTCGTAGCTGACCTGAAAGCGGTTGAACAGCTCGTGCGTGGTGTCGAGCCCGCGCAGCCGAGGGAAGCTCTGCTCGATGGAAGTGACTCCGTGCAGCGACCCCGGCTCCACCTCGACCAGACGAGGCCGCGCGATATAGGCGAGCTGCCAAGCATGGGAAAGATTGAAGCCGATCTGCGCTTCCACATAGGCTTGTTCGTTGGTGTAGTTCGTCTGGGCATCGAGGGACGTACGGTTCCCCAGCCCGAAGAAGCGAGCCGAACCGCTGCGGTCATAGACTATTCTGGTGGAAGCGGACCAATCGCCCTGGCGCGTCAGCCCGGTCGAATAGAGCGCATCGAGCTCCCGCTCGACACGCTGCTTGGCACCGATCACGCCATACCATTGCGTGTCCTCCGATGGATAGTCGAAGATCCTGCCCCGCGCCCCGAACCCAAAGTCCGAACTCCGAATGATATCGGGCGCGATCACGCGGCGAACCTGATGATCGGCATCGGTGGTCAGGAACACAGGCAGGAGGCCGAGGGTGGTTCCGCTATTGGGGTCGGTTCCAACTTCCGGAATGGGAATGAAAGGAAGATCGGACAATGCCGTCCAAGCGGGCGGATCATCGGCCCTCGCCGGCCAAACGATGGCCGGACACCCCAGGACCAGGGCAAGGCACATCACGAATGCTGCTTTCCCCGGATGTCGAAGCAAGCCGATCGATCGATGCAGCATTGAGATCAGTCCAACAAATAATTGATTTGGCACGCTACGGTTAGATCAGCGGCATCGATCGGCAGCTTTCCGAGCATTGTCGCAGATTAAGGACGTTACGACGTGAACGGCGTTGACTTGTATCAAGGCCACACCACGGTAGAGCGTGCTTACCGCCGGTCTGCGGCTTTGAGGGCGTCTCGGCAAATGTGAGCCGATACGGATAATCTCGCGCCGAAGCGTCGATGAACGCGAGCCGCGACGCGCTCCGATTTCGCCATGATGAAGGAGATCGCCCCCGGCTCTATAAACGCGAGGACGCGGTGAAGGGCGCCTCCGAAGCTTGGCCCAATTCCTAGACGGGACATCATGGGACGATATCGGTCCTCGACATCTTCAAGCGCGAGGGCACCCCATGCCGCAAGGTTCGCTACTACATGGTCTTCGACGAGATGACCTCGACCAATTACGTGCCGAATTGGTGCCGCACCACCGAAGGGGAATGGAAGGTCTTCTGACCCGACGGACCGGCGGTTCCCGACCAAGAATAAGCGCCCCCTCCCGTCGAAGGTACGGAACACTCACCGTGGATAACATCTATTCTCAGAACTTTATACCCAAAGCACTTGGAGCAATACTTACCACTAGCTTCAATCTCCTGCAAAGGATGTGGGTTTCCGGCTGGAGATCTGCTTAGATCCGCCCGCATCTTGCGATGCGGGCGGGTATTACAGGCTGCTTACTCGTGATCTTCCGCGTCGAACTCGGCCGCGACCGGCGTGATCGTGCCGAACAGCCCGTCGGCATGATTGTTGATGCCCGCGGCGAAATAGAGGCTCAGCGGCGAGCCGGCTGTACCGCCATTGCCGAACTCGATCCCCAGGAGACCGGGAATGACCAGCGTATCCCCCTTGGCGTCGAGCATGAAGCCGAGGAACTGGCCGCTCGTCGGATTGAAAGCCGCGATGGCGCCGCTGCCCTGGTTGCCGATCAGCAGAGTGTGGCTGAAGGTGCCGAAATCCTGCGGCGCCAGTTCGACACCCCAAGGCGCATTGAACCAGGGGCCTTTTTCCAGGGAAGCGATCGCCCTGCCGCGCAGATCATAGAGGACGACGAAGCCCCGGCCGGTGCCGTCGACCGCGGCGGTCTTGGCGCCGTTCTGCTCGGCGTAAGTGACGACGATATTCGGACCGACCGCCTGCACGTTATAGGGCGCGAAGCCCGCGACGGGGCTCCTGGTGAAATCGTCGACGCGCTTATAGTTCGCATCGAAGACCTCGACGGCGCCACTATGGAAATTCGCCGCGAGAAGAAAATGCCGATCGTCGATCACGGCCCAGGTCAAACCGGTAAAGTTCGCCTTCCTGGCCGATTCATCCACCTTGAGGACGGCCGTATGCAGATTCACCGTCGGATTCCAGGCGGCGATCGTGCCGTCCTGAGTCGCAAAAATGAACGGGGCGGCGGTCGCCGTATTGCCGGCAGTGATATCGAAATCCGTGCTGCCGTTGAAGATGGTGCCGGTCGGGTGCGAGACGCCCTTGCCGGTCGGCGTGGGAATCGTGATGAACGGCAACATCGTGAAGACGCCGCCCTGGCCCAGATAGAGGCTGGACGTGCCGGTGGCTTGGTTGTCCACCCACCATTCGCTCGCAGCACTCCGCGACAAGCCCCACGGACTCTTGAGGTTCGGGTCGACGGTCACCGCCCCCTGATTGGCGAGGTCGGAGACAAGGTTGGTCTGAGTATAATGCTGGGCAAAGGCGGGTGCCGTCGACAGGAACGGCATCGCAGCCAATACTGCAAAAGCACAAGATTTAAACCATGAACGCATTGGAACATTCCTCGGATCGCTAAATTGAGCACAGACGTTTCATCGGCGGGCGCGGAGCGCCCGGCCGGATCGGCGCTCGGCGGCATTCGCGGCCAAGCGGCCTCAGGATGTGCGGCTGTAACTCGGAGCAGATCGAGCCACCTCTTAGCTGAAGCGGCAGCTCGGGACTTGATCTGCAGAAATTTTGGACAGCATGTTCAAATCATAATGGATCAAATATTGACGAACGACTATCTGTATTTGACGAGTACTGAAATATGACACGCCTGACTTGGTGCTCCGATCCCTGAATGGGTTATAGGGTGCGTTATTCAGGCTGGGCCGTCGAGATCCTGCGCAGGGACGGTGAGATGCTCCATGCCGGTCGCAGCCATGCCTCTTCTCCTATGATGATGACCTTAATCTATGGCCGGCAGGCCACCTCGTCGAGGCGCAGAATGCCGTCCGCATATGTCTTAAAATAGGCAAGGTGCGCACCGAGCCCGAAGATCGAATGGGGATGATAGAGATAGGCGGCGGCATATCCTCGGCGAGCAGCCGCTTCCATGTCTGCCTGATCAATTGGGGGCTGATGACGGCGTTCGAGGATTTCGCCCAGAACAGATCCGCCCGCATCTTCCGATGCGGGCGGGGTATCAGACCGCGATGACTTTAAGCCGGACGACCTAAAGTCCAAATCGGTGGATTTTGACCGCTAAAGGCCGCTTATTCGTGGTCTTCCGCATCCAGCTCGGCCGCCACCGGCGTGAGCGTGCCGAAGAGGCCGTCCTGGTAATTGTTGATGCCGGCCGAGAAATAGAGGGACAGCGGCGATCCGGCCGTCTGGCCGTTGCCGAACTCGATGCCCCAAAGGTTGGAGATGACCAGCGTCTTGCCGGACGCATCGAGCATGTTGCCGAGGAACTGGCCGGTGGTCGGGTTGAAAGCGGCGATAGTGCCGCTGCCCCGATTGGCGATCAGCAGGGCGTGGCTGAAGGTGCCGAAATCCTGCGGCGCCAGCGCGACGCCCCAAGGCGCGTTGAACCAGGGGCCATTCTGCAGAGAGGTCACGGCCCGGCCGCGCAGATCGTAGACGATCACGAAGCCCTTGCCGGTGCCTTCGACCGCCAGGGTCTTGGCACTGTTCTGCTCGGCATAGGTCACGATGATATTCGCGCCCACGGCCTGCACATTATAGGGGGCGAAACCCCGGACCGGGCTCTCGGCGAAATCGCCGACCCGCGTGAAGTCCGCATCGAAGGTCTCGACGGCGCCGCTGTGGAAATTCGGCGCGAACAGGAAATGCCGACCGTCTATAACGGCCCAGGTCAAGCCGCCGAAGATCGCCTTTCTCGCCGATTCATTCACCTTGATCACGGCCGTGGTCGGCTTCACCGCCGGATTCCAGGCGGAGATCGTGCCGTCCGCAGTGGCGAAGATGAAGGGCGCCGCCGTCGAGGCATTGCCCGCGACGAGATCGAAATCCTGGCTGCCGTTGAAGATGATGCCGGTCGGCGTCGCGGTGCCTGTGCCGCTCGCCGTCGGGATCGTGACCTCCGGCAGGCTGGCGAAGATATGGCCCTGGCCGTCATAGAGATTGGAGGTGCCCGTGCCTTCGCTGTTCACCCACCATTCGCTGGACGCGCTCCGCGCCAATCCCCAGGCATTCTTGAGATTGGGGTCGACCGTGACCGCGCCCTGATTGGCAAGGTCGGAGACGAGATTGGTCTGGGTATATTGCTGGGCGAACGCGGTCGCCGCCATCATGGGCAGTGCCGCCGCTGCGGCAAGAACATAAGATTTCAACCAAGAGCGCATTGGAGCGTCCTCCTCGGATCGCTAAATCGAGCACGAAAAATCCTTGGGGAGACGAAGGTCACCCGGGCGGATCGGCTCTCGACAGCGTCGCTGGCGAGCAGCCTGGAGATGTGCGCAGATAGGTCGAAGGCCGGCCGGACCGCCTATCGAGAAGGCGGAGGTCGACTGCTTCGAGTGGGCTTTTTAGAAAAACCAGGCATGAAGTTCAATTCACGGCCGGTAACATATCTTTGAGCGCCAAAAGCTCAGCGACCGCCGGCCCCGGCATCGAGCCCGGGCGAACCAATCCTCGTGCAATATTCAGGGTCTGGCGGAAGAACTAGCCCGGCGCCGCCTCGCTCGCCGGGAAATCGAGCTCGACCTTGGCGCCGTTGGGATCGAGGAAGAACATCTGCCACAGCCCGCCGCCGGCCAGCCGGCGCAGATCATATTCGACGCCGCGCGCCTTCAGCCGCTCGACCGTCCCGGCAAGGTCCTGGGCGGCGAAGGCCATATGGTCGATGACGCCGTGACGCTGCGCCGGCAGCGAACGGCCGCCCACGACATGCAATACCGCGCGGCCGCCGCAATAGAGCCAGGCGCCGGGGAAATCGAACGGCGGACGCGGGCCGGTCTCGAGCCCGAGCAGATCCCGGTAGAAATCGACCGTACCGTCGAGATCCTGGGCGAGGACGGTGAAATGCTCCATGCCGGTCGCGGCCATGTCTTCTTCTCCTGAGCTGATGCGCCGACTTTATGGCCGGTTGGTCACCCCGTCGAGCCGCAGAATGCCGTCGGGGTATGTCTTAAAGCCGACAAGGTGCGCGCTGAGCCCGAAGATCGAGCGGGCATGATAGAGATAGACGATCGGCGCATCCTCGGCGAGCAGCCGCACCGCCTCGTCATACTTCGCCTTGCGCACGGGCATGTCCGGGGTCGCGCGCGCCGCGGCCAGGATCGCCGCCAGCGCGTCGCTGCAATAATGCCCGTCGTTGCCGGCCGCCCCGCAGGCGAGCAGCGGCGAGATGTTGAGATCGGGATCGACCCGCCCGCTCCAGCCGACCAGATCGGCCTCGAAATCGCCGCGCCGGGCGCGGTCGAGCATGGTGATGAACTCGCTCGTCACCAGCTTCACCTCGATGCCGATCTCGGCCAGCATGGCCTGGATCATCTGGCCTTCCTGCTGCGCCAGCGGATCCGGCGGCATCAGCAGCTCGAATCCCAGATGGGACACGCCGGCCTGGGCGAGCTTGGCCTTCGCCGCCGCCACGTCGCGCGCCGGCACCGGCAGCGCTGGGTCGTACCAGGGCGAGCTCGGGGCGAAGGGCTGGTTGCCCGCCTCGTAGCGCTCGTCGAACACGACCTCGTTCAGGGCATTGCGGTCGATCGCCAGGCTGATCGCCTGCCGCACCAGCGGATTGGCGAAGGCCGGCAGCGCGTGCGGGCCATTGGCGATATTGAAGGTGAGGCCCGAATAGCTGAGGCCCGCGCCCTCGGCCACCGCAAGCGCCGGATCGGCCTTGATCTCGGCCACGGCCCCTGGCGGCAGCCGGTCGACGATATCGACCTGATGCGCCTTGAGATTGGTCAGCCGCACCGTGCCGTCCGGCATCGGCGCATAGATCAGCCGGTCGAACTTATAGGCATCGGCCCGCCAATAGCCGGGATCGCGGTCGAGCACGATCCAGTCCTGCGCCACCCGCTCGGTGAAGCGATAAGGACCGGCGCAGACCGGATGCTGGCCGAACTGTTCGCCCTCGGCCCGTGCCGCCTTGGGGCTCACCATCATGCCGGCCCGGTCGGTGAAGAGCGCCAGCAGCGGCACCGACGGCTCCCTGAGATGCAGCGTCACCGCGAGCGGGCCGGTGACCTCGACATGGTCGAGGACGGCGATCTCGCTCCGCCGGCGCGAGCCGGGGAGCGTCATCTCGCGCTCGAGATTGAATTTCACCGCCTCGGCGTCGAACGGCTCGCCATCCTGGAACCGGACGCCCTCGCGCAGCTCGAGGCTGAGTGCCAGCCCGTCCGCCGACCAGCGCCAGCGCACGGCCAGCATCGGCACGATGGCGCCCTCGGTATCGATATCGACCAGCTTGTCGCATACCGATTGCAGCACGTGCCGGCCGACGAAGCTCCAATTGAGCGCCGGATCGAGCGTGTCGGGATCGTCCTGAAGGGCGATGCGCAACTCGCTCGCCGCCGCGGGCAGGGCGAGCAGCAGCGCCGTCAGAGCGAGGAGCGCCGTCCTCATGGCCGGATATAGCTCCAGCCCTGCTCCTGGAGCTCGACCAGCCGGACCACGCCGGACGGCACCTCCGCCGCCTCGGGCACCAGAACCACATGCTTGCCCTCGCTCGCCTCGGCGGCGACGAGGGTGTTGTGGCAGGCCGAGAGCTTCAGCGTCGGCAGCTTCTCGTGGAGTGCTTCCAGCCGCGCCTTCACCGGCGAGATATCCTCGCGCAGCATGGCGAGGCCCGGCCCGTAAGCGACCAGCTCGATCTCCACCGTCTCGCCGCGCTTGGCGTAGAGATCGGCGGCGTTGGCGATATTGCCGAGCGCCAGATTCATCAAGGCGGAGTCGCTCGAATCGATCTGCACGGCCAGCCGATGATGCTTGGGCGTCTCGGCGGCGGCACCGAGCCCGAGGATCAGGAGCAGCGCCAGAAGACCGGTCAGAAAACGAGGCATCGGGCGCTCCGGCAAGTTGAACCGGCCTCGACGCTAAAGCGAATCCGGTGGAATGCCAACGGGCTCGGCTGCAACGAACGGAACTACGGCTGTAGCTGGGAAGGGCCATTCTGAAATCTTCGGGCAATGCACCGACCATAGCGTCGCCGAGACGCAAACGACGCGAGATGGACCGATGCCCGCCGACAGCCGAGATCGCACGACCGACCGCCTGACATCACTGATATGGAGCGAGGGTAAGCACGATCGGGCGCGCGTGGCGCTGATCAGTGGCGGCGAAATCTGGACCCGCGCACGGCTCTTCGGGCTCGCCGAGCAGATGATCCGCGCCTTCGCCCAGGCCGGGCTTTCGGCCGGCGATCGCGTCATCCTCCATATGCGCAACCGCCCCGAATTCGTCGCGGCCTACCTCGCCTGCTTCAAGGCGGGCCTCGTCGCGGTCTCGATCAATCCGCGGCTGAAGCTCGCCGAGATCAAGCCGCTCCTGGAGCGCACCGAACCGGCGCTCTATATCGGCCAGGCCGATCTCTATGCCGAGGCGGACCGGCTATCGGGCACGGGGCTGGCCGTCGACCGGCATGTCCTGGTCGATTCCGGCCCGGCCTGGCAGAGATTCCTCGGCTCCGACCTGCCACTCCCGGCCGCGGCGGAATTCCCCGCTTCAGCGCCGGCTTTGCTGCTTCCCACCTCCGGCACGAGCGGGTTGCCCAAGCTCGCGGTCCATACCCGCGGCACGCTCGCAAGCATGATCGCCGCCACGACGACCTCGCGCACCGACAGGGACAGCTATACGCTCCTGTCGTCGCCGGTCGCGCATGCCTTGGCCTGCCTCTATTTCCTCGGCACCATCGCCTATGGCGAGGCCATCAATCTGCTCGACGGTTTCGATGCCGGCCGCGTGCTGGACGAGATCGCGCACGGCCGCGCCCACAGGCTCGCGACGCTTCCCTACATGGTCGGCGCCCTGGCCGAAGAGCAGCTGGCGCGGCCGCGAAATGTCGACGCGCTCCAGCTCTGCGTCACGGCCGGAGACACGCTGCCGCCGCAGATGCGCGCCCGCTTCGAGCAGGCCTTCGGCCCGAAGCTGATGGAATCCTTTGGCGCTACGGAAGCCGCCGGCTGCTTCACGCCCGGCCGCGGCAGCTTCAGCCTCAGCAACGCGGCCGAGTTCAGGCTGCTCGACCCGGACGGGCGGGTGATCCCCGACGGCAAGGAAGGCGAGCTCAGTCTCCGCGGCCCGATCGTGGTCGTGGGCTATTGGGAAAGCCCCGCGCGGATCCGTCCGCTGAGCCCCGGCGGCTGGTTCGATACCGGCGACCTCGTCCGTCAGGTGGCACCGGGCGAGTTCGTCTATGTTTCGCGCATCAAGGACATCATCATCCGCGCCGGCTCGAACATAGCGCCGGCCGAGATCGAGAAGGCGCTGCTCGATCTGCCGGCGGTCTCGGCCGCCATGGTCGTCGGCATTCCCGATCAGGCCATCGGACAGCGGGTCGCGGCGTTCATCGAGCTGAAGAACGGGGCGGCGAACAGCAATTTGCGGCACCTGATCGGTGACCTGTCGAAATCGCTCGCCGACTACAAGCTGCCGGAGATGCTGAAGATCGTGGACAGCCTGCCGCGCAACAACAATGGCAAGCTCGATCGCGCCGCCATGCGGGCGAATGTTCCTTCGGTCTGGGATCTCGATCTTCGCGCGTCATAGCGGGAAGAATTCGCCGCGGGCGGCCTTCAGGCCGATCCCGCGATTGACGCGCCGCGACAGGCTCTGTTTCATGACGCCCCATGCGCGCCCGCCTGATTCTCCTCGCCTTTCTGCTGCTCGCGAGCCTGCCCGCCTGGGCCAGGCCCGGCGATCTCGTCATCGGCATGTCGCAGTTCCCGTCGAGCCTCCATGCCGACATCGATTCCGAGGTGGTGAAATCCTATGTGCTGGGCTTCGTCGTCCGGCACATCACCGCCTACGACAAGGATTGGCGCAATAGCTGCCTGCTCTGCACCGAGCTGCCGACGCTGGAGAACGGCCTCGCCCGCATCGAGGATCTGCCCGGCGGCGGGCAGGGCATGGCGGTCACGATCAAGCTCAAGCCCGGCCTCGCCTGGGGCGATGGCGAGCCGGTCACGGCGCGCGACATCGCCTTCACCTGGCGCCTGGGCCACGATCCGCGCTCGGGCTTCAGCAACGTCCACCCCTGGAGCCGCGCCAGCCGGGTCGAAATCGTCGACGATCTGACGGCGGTCCTTCATCTCGACAAGATCATGACCTCGTTCGACGAATGGGACGAGATCCTGCCGGAGCATATCGAGGGGCCGGTCGCCGCCAGGAGCGCCGGCGACTACATCAAGCAAACCCTCTATAACCGTGCGCCGACGACGGCCGGGCTCTATGACGGCCCCTTCCTCATCACCGGCTACAAATCCGGCGCCGAGATCATCCTGGAGCCCAACCCGCATTGGCCCGGCACCAAGCCCGGTTTCCAGCGGATCATCCTGAAGCTCATCGACAATACCGCGGCGCTGGCCGCCAACCTGCTGTCGGGCGATGTCGACATGGTCGTGGGCGAAGGCGTCGGCCTGTCGATCGACCAGGCGCTGCAGATCCGCAAGCAGCATCCCGACCAGTTCACCTACATCTTCCGCCCGAACCTGACCTTCGAGCATGTCGATCTGCAGAAGGACAATCCGATCCTGGCCGATCTGCGCGTGCGCCGGGCGCTGCTCTACGCGCTCGACCGCAAGACCCTGACCGACAAGCTGTCGCAAGGGCTGCAACCGGTCGCCGCAAGCTGGGTGAGCCCGCTCAACCCCAATTTCAGCCCCGACGCGCCCGGCTATCCCTACGATCCGGCCAAGGCCAAGACACTCTTGGCCGAGGCGGGCTGGACGCCGGGCGACGACGGCATCTGCCGCAACGCGAAGGGCGAACGGCTCAGCTTCGAGCTCATGACCACATCCGGCAACCGCTTGCGCGAATTGCAGGAGCAGGTGCTGCAGAGCTGGTGGAAGGCCGCCTGCATCGAGACCAACATCAAGAACGAGCCGCCGCGCACGCTCTTCGGCGAGACGATGAAGAAGCGCACCTATGGCGGCGCCGTCATGTACGGCTTCACCTATACCGTCACCGGCTCGCCCCGGCTCACGCTCGGCACCGATATGATCCCACGGCCGGAAAACAATTACGGCGGCGTCAATTTCACCGGCTTCTCGAACCCGGAGATGGATGCCGACATCGAAGCGGTCGAAAGCGAGCTCGATCCGGTGAAGCGTCATGCGCTCTGGGCCGACATGCAGCGCATCTTCGCGACCGAGCTGCCGGCCCTGCCGCTGTTCTTCCGCTCCGACGCCCACATCATCCCGAAATGGCTCAAGGGCTACGAGCCGACCGGCCATGCCGATTACGGCACCTTCTGGGCCGAGAATTGGCACCGCGAATGACCGAACCCCTGCTCGCGGTCGAGCACCTGACCGTGGCCTTTCCCGCCGAGGGAAAGACGCGGCACCCGGTCGCCGGCATCTCCTACACGCTCGAGGCCGGGCGCACGCTGGGCGTGGTCGGCGAAAGCGGCTCGGGCAAGTCGCTGACCGCCCTCTCGCTGCTGGGCCTGGTGCCGCCGCCCGGCCGGGTGCTGGGCTCGATCAAATTCGCCGGCCAGGAGCTGATCGGTGCGACACCCGCGACCTGGCGCGATCTGCGCGGTGATCGCATCGCCATGATCTTCCAGGAGCCGATGACCGCGCTCAACCCGGTGATGACGGTCGGCCGCCAGATCGCCGAGGTGCTGACCCGGCATCGCGGGATGAGCCGGCGCATGGCGAGCGGCGAGGCGGTCGGACTGCTCGACGCGGTCGGCATCCCCTCGCCCAAGCAGCGCGCCGAAGCCTATCCGCATCAGCTCTCGGGCGGCATGCGCCAGCGCGCGATGATCGCGATGGCGCTCGCCTGCCGGCCGGCGCTCTTGATCGCGGACGAGCCGACCACGGCCCTCGATGTCACCATCCAGGCGCAGATCCTCGACCTGATGCAGGCGCTTCAGGCCGAGATCGGCATGGCCATCCAATTCATCAGCCATAATCTCGCCGTCGTCTCGGAGATCGCCGACGAGATCATCGTCATCTATGCCGGCCGGGTAGTCGAGCGCGCGGCGGCCGCGACATTGTTCGACCGCCCGCGCCACCCCTATACGCAAGGGCTGATCGCGACGCTGCCCGATCCCGACAAGCGCGTCGACATGCTGCCGGTGATCCGCGGCGGCGTGCCCGACATCGACGCCGCCATCCCGGGTTGCCGCTTCGCCGATCGCTGCCCGCGCGCCGACGCGGACTGCCGGGCGACGGAGCCGGCGCTGGAAGCGATCGAGCCCGGCCATCTCGTCGCCTGTTTCAAGGCTGGGTCATGAGCGCGCTCGTCGAGCTCGACCAAGTGAGCGCCCATTTCACCGTGCGCGGCAGCGGCTGGTTCGGCGGCGCCAAGCAGGTGCTGCGCGCGGTCGATGCCGTGAGCCTCGCCATCGGCGAGGGCGAGACGCTGGCGCTCGTCGGTGAAAGCGGCAGTGGCAAGAGCACGCTCGGCCAGATGGTCGCGGGCCTGCGCGCACCGACGCTGGGCAGCTTGCGCTTCCGCGGCGGCCCGTTCGCGACCAAGGCGGCCCGGCGCGCGATCCAGCTCGTGTTCCAGGACCCGTTCTCGGCCCTGGATCCGCGCATGCCGGTCTCCAGCCTCATCGCCGAGCCGCTCGTGATCCAAGGCATCGGCACCCAAGCCGAACGCCGCACCCGCGCCGCCCTGCTGGTCGAGCAGGTCGGGCTGCCGCGCGACTCGCTCAACCGCTATCCGCACGAATTCAGCGGCGGCCAGCGCCAGCGCATCGCGATCGCCCGCGCGCTGGCGCCGGAACCGGCGCTCATCGTCGCCGACGAGCCGCTGTCGGCGCTCGACGTATCGATCCAGAGCCAGATCCTCAATCTGCTGAAATCGATCCAGGAGGAGCGCAGGCTCAGCTACCTCTTCATCAGCCATGATCTGGGCGTGGTGAACCATCTGGCCGATCGTGTCGCGGTGCTCTATCTGGGTAAGCTGGTCGAGCTGGCGCCGCGCGCCGAGCTGTTCGCCCGGCCGAGCCATCCCTACACCCAGGCGCTGCTCGACGCCGTGCCGCGCATCGGCCGGGCCCGGCGCCGGCAGGTGGCTCTCTCCGGCGAGATGCCGAGCCCGCTCGCCCCGCCGCCCGGCTGCGTGTTCCACACGCGCTGCCCCAAGGCCCAGGCGATCTGCCGCGCCGAGATCCCGCTGCTGGCGCCGGCCCCCGGGCGGCCGGACCAGCTCGCCGCCTGCCATTTCAAGGAGTGAGCGTCATGCTTCGCTTCATCCTTCGCCGCACGGCGCAGACATTCCTGGTCCTGCTGGTCATGTCCTTCGTCATCTACAGCCTTATCGGGCTGATGCCGGGCGATCCGATCGACGTCATGATCGCCGGCAACCCCGGCGTGACCCCGGCCATGGTGGCGCATCTGCGCGAGATCTACGGCCTCGACCAGCCGCTGCCGCTGCGCTACTGGCATTGGCTGATGGCCGCCCTCGGCGGCGATTTGGGATTCTCGCGCACCCATTCGCAGCCTGTGCTCGAAGTGCTGGGGCCGGCGCTGGCACAGACGGCCAAGCTGATGCTGACCGGCTGGAGCTTGAGCGTCGTGCTCGCCTTTATCCTCGGCACTCTCGCGGCATTGAAGCCGGGCGGCAAGCTCGACGCCGCCATCGGCCTCTTCACCTTTGCCGGCATCTCGGTGCCGGTATTCTGGCTGGCGCTGATCCTGGTGCTGGTCTTCGCGGTGACGCTGCATTGGCTGCCGGCGAGCGGCATGGCCGGGATCGACGATGGCGGCATCGTCGATCAGCTCCGCCATTTGGCGCTGCCGGTACTGACGCTGGCGCTCGCCAATACCGGCACCTTCACCCGCTATGTCCGCGCCGCCATGATCGAGACGATGCGCATGGATTTCATCCGGACGGCGCGCGCCAAGGGCTTGAGCGAGCCCCGGATCGTCATCGGCCACGCGCTCCGCAACGCGCTCATCCCGGTCGTCACCATCATGGCGCTGAGCTTCGGCACGCTCTTTTCGGGGGCACTCGTGACCGAGACCATGTTCGCGCAGTTCGGCATGGGCAAGATGATCTACGACGCCATCCTCGGCAACGACTACAACCTCGCGCTGAGCGGCCTCTTGTTCGCGACCCTGGTGACGCTCGCCAGCAACCTCGCGGCCGACCTCGCCTATGGCTGGCTTGACCCTAGGATCTCGCTGCGATGACCGCCATCGACACCGGCGCGATCGACCAGGCCAGCTCGGTCTGGCAGCTCCGCTGGCGCCGCTTCCGCCGGCACCGCACGGCGATGGCGAGCCTGGTCCTGCTCGCGGCCCTGCTGCTGTTCGTGGCCGCCGCCGGCCCGCTGGCCGCGCTGCAGGGCCTCGACCCGGACGCGACCGACCTGCTGTCGCGCTATGATTCGCCCTCCGCCGCCCATTGGCTCGGCACCGACGAGGCCGGGCGCGACGAGCTGCTGCGCCTCATGTATGGCGGGCAGATGTCGCTGCTGGTCGGCATCATCGCGACGCTGGTCGGCGGCACGGTCGGGCTCGCGATCGGGCTCGCGGCGGGATATGCCGGGGGCCGTATCGACGCGCTCCTCATGCGCACGACCGACGGCATCATCGCCCTGCCGCTACTGCCGCTGCTGATCGTGCTAGGTGCCGTCGACCTCACCAAGCTCGGCTTCTCGTCTCAATTCGCCCATTCGGGGGCGGCGGGATTCTGGCGCATCGTGGTCATCATCGCCCTCGTCGACTGGACCGCGATGGCGCGCCTCGTGCGCGCCGCCGCCTTGAGCATGAAGGAGCGCGATTTCGTGCAGGCGGCGCGGGCGAGCGGCGCCGGGCCGCTCTATATCGTCTTCGCCCACATCCTGCCCAACGTCACGACGCCGATCATCGTCGCCGGCACGCTCACCATCGGCCGGGTCATCCTGTTCGAATCGGTGCTGAGCTTCCTAGGCTTCGGCATCGTGCCGCCGACGCCGAGCTGGGGCAACATGCTGAACAACGCCCAGGAGTTCGTCACCACCGATCCGGGCCTGGCGATCTATCCCGGCCTGCTGATCTTCCTGACCGTGATCGCGGTCAATTTCCTGGGCGACGGGCTGCAGCACGCTTTCGATCCGCGCTCGGAGCGGTAGGGGACTACCGCAGACATCCGCAGGGTTCAGAATTTCTTCGGCAAGCCTGCCTGTTTCAGCACGCTATTCGCAGTGTGCCGAGATTTGATGGCATTATCGACCGTGAAGTGCCGCTCGGAATGCGGACTTTTCCAAATCTCGTGATCGCCCTTGCCGTGCCGGACAAACTCGCAGCCGGCCTCTCGAAGGAGCTTCCTAAGCTCCGGCGTGAAGCTGTCCATTTAAGCGCAGAGCCGTACCTTCGCGAACTGCTCGTATATGACCGCGAGCGGGACCTCGGAGAAATCGCGGTCGTTGACCCGCGGATCGCCGTTCAGCTCGAGCAACTCGGGGATCATGACCTGCAGCTTCTTCAGCAGCTCGGCCGGCGTAGCGGCTTCCGTCGCAAGCCCAGGGACATCCTCGCTCGTGGCCACGAAAACATCCGCTTCCGGGTCCCAAACAGCGTGGACCAGGATCGAGCGTCTATCCATCAACCTCTCCCGGCAGCACGGCGCTTCTTTCGCGCATTGCGTCTCATACTGTACAATCCAGTTTGTACGATATCACGCAGGCCGATTCGGCAACGTCAAGAATCCGACCGAACCGCGCGCCCGATTTTTCGCCTCGCAAGCCCCAGGCGCCGAGAGAGGGATCGACGCCCCCGTCTCGAATAGGATCGGCGGCCGCAAGAATAAGCGTGGACCCTCGGCCGCGCGGGACGCTATTCCTGCGCCCGAGAGTGTTTCGAAACAGGGTGCCGATGACGGACAGCACGATCGAGGAGCAGCCCGAGACGCAGTCGCCGCTGCCTCGGCCGCTCAGGATGGGCGAGCATTTGCGGCTGGCGTTCAGGGATCTCGATATGGGGTTCGCCGACTGGCGCAAATGGCTGCTGTTGGGGCTGAACGACATCCGGCAGCGCTATCGCCGGTCGCGCCTGGGGCAGTTCTGGATCACGATGAGCATGGCCGTGACGATCCTGTCGCTGGGGCTCGTCTATTCTTACCTGTTCCGGACCCCGATCCATCAATATCTGCCCTACCTGGCGGTCAGCCTGGTGGTCTGGGGGCTGATACTGTCGATCGTGACCGAATCCTGCGCCGTCTTCACCAGTGCCGAAGGCTATATCCGCCAGGTGCCGATGCCGCGCTCGGTCTTCGTCCATCGCATGCTGGTTCGCAATCTGGTGAGCCTCGCGCACAATGCGCTGATCCTGCCGCCGGTCTTCCTGTGGTTCGGCGTGCCGGTCGGCTGGAGCTTGCCGCTGGCGCTGCCCGGCGTGGTGCTGCTGATCGTCAACGGCATCTGGGTCGGGCTGCTGCTCGGCACCATCTGCGCCCGCTTCCGCGATCTGCCGCAGATTATCACCAGCCTGATGCAGGTCGTCTTTTTCGTCACGCCGATCATGTGGCAGCCGGCGCAGATCCCGCCGCATCTCTCCTGGCTGATCGACCTCAATCCGTTCGCGAGCTTCCTCGCCATCATCCGCGATCCCCTGCTGGGTACGCCGCCGCCGGCCGGGGCCTGGATGATGGCCGGGCTGGTGACGGTGCTAGGGCCGCTCGGCACGCTGCCTATCTTCGCCCGCTTCCGCGCCCGCATCGTCTACTGGCTGTAAGAGACCTGATGACCTCGATCATCCTCGACCGCGTGACGGTCGATTTCCCGATCTACGATGCGCGCGCCCGCTCGCTCAAGACCGAGATCATGCGCCGGACGGTCGGCGGCCATATCGAGCTGCGCGAAGATAACCGCCGCCTCTCGGTCATGGCGCTGCGCGATGTCAGCATGGCGCTCGGCGAAGGCGACCGGCTGGCGGTGATCGGCCGCAACGGCGCCGGCAAATCGACCTTGCTGCGGGTGCTCTCGGGCGTCTACGAGCCGCCCGTCGGCACGGTCCGGATCGACGGCACCGTCTCGTCGCTCACCGATCTCACCATGGGCATGGACCCGGAAGCGACCGGCTATGACAACATCATGCTCCGCAGCATCTTCCTCGGCGTCTCGGTCGAGCAGGCGCGCCGCTCGGTCGCCGACATCGAGGAATTCACCGAGCTCGGCGATTTCCTCGATCTGCCGATGCGCACATATTCGAGCGGCATGATGCTGCGCCTCGCCTTCGCGGTCAGCACGGCGGTGACGCCCAACATCCTGGTCATGGACGAGGTCATCAGCACCGGCGACACGATCTTCATGGCCAAGGCCGAGGCGCGGCTCAACCGGCTGATCGACAAGACCCACATCCTGGTTCTCGCCTCGCACGATTCGGCCACGCTGCGGCGGCTCTGCAACCGGGGGGTATTGCTCCGGGAAGGCCGCATCGCCGCGTTCGGCCCGATCGAAGAGGTGCTGAAAGCCTACGAAACCCCGGTCTGATCAAAGCTTCAGGTAGAGTTCTGTTGAATCGACAAATCGGAGGTTTTAATCTCCGGCACGGGCCGCCGCGGCCCGAGCCGGAGGAGAACCTTTGCGATGACGGAACCGAGAACGGGCAAGTTCGGCCGGGCGCCCCGCCGGCACGATCCGGCCGTGCCGCATCTGAGCAAGATCGCCGCCGGCCTGGTGCAGACGCCGCCGCCCGACGAGATCGATTGGACCAAGGGTCTGCCCGACGATCTCGGCACGATGCTGAACGACAAGCTCGGCTGCTGCACCTGCGCCGCCTTCTACCATGCGCTGCAGATCTGGAGCGGCAATACCGGCACGATGCTGAATCCGGCGGACGCGGATGTCGCCGCCCTTTATAGCGAGGTGTTCGGCTACGACCCATCGAAACCCGGCAACGGGCCGGGCGGCGACGCCCAGACGCTCCTCACCCATGTGCTGAAGCAGGGCGCGCCGCTCGGCGGCGAGCGCGTCAGGATCGCCGCCTTCGTCGAGGTCAACCCGACCGATCTCGATGACGTGAAGCGGGCGATCCGCGATTGCGGCGTCACCTATATCGGCTTCAACGTGCCCCGCAATTTCCTGGACGCGGACGGCGAGGCGCCGCCGGTGTGGCAGCTCGATCCGCATCTCCAGCCGATCATCGGCTCGCACGCCGTGATCCTGGCCGGCTATGGCGCCGACGGCGCCAAGGTGATCTCTTGGGGCCGGCACTACACGATGAGCTGGCCCTTCTTCGGCCGCTATGTCGACGAGGCCTACGCCATCGCCGACCATAGCTGGCTCGGCGCCAAGAAAACCACGCCGGGCGGCCTGTCCCTGGCCGCGCTCGAAGCCGAGATGCGGGTGCTCCATGCCGCTGGGGTGCGGCCGGCGGTCACGGCTTGATCGGATTGCGGGATGCGCTGGGTGGTTTTCGGTCCGTCCGCTTCTGGGTCAGAAGGTCTGGCATCGGACATCGGCCGAGGGTCTAAGCGTGTTCAGCGCATATTAGGCGCAGAACGAGAAATTCCTATACTGGCTAATACCTACGCTGACCAACGGGCGAGATCACTTCATTGCTTGCCCTGGAACGTGGTTTTTGTGGCGGCCGGGGCCTGGACGCTGTTTCGACACTGGCCAGCCAGATCACATGGCGCGCGCCGCTGCGGCCGGCCTTGGCTCGGACCCGATGCTCCTCGACCGCAAAACCCATCTTGTGCAGCAGCTTGGTGAAATGCGGGTCGGGCGCGGCCGACCAGACGGCCAGCACGCCGCCGGGCTTGAGTGCCGCCTGGGCCAGACCGAGCCCGACCGCGTCGTAGAGGCTGTCATTGGCGGCGCGCGTCAACCCGGCCGGGCCGTTGTCGATATCGAGCAGGATGGCGTCATAGGCCGAGCGTGCGGACCGGATCAACTGGCCGACATCGCCCTGATGCAAGGTTACTCTGGGATCGTCCAGGCTGGCGCCGTGCAGTTCCGCCATCGGTCCGCGCGCCCAGGCGATCACCGCCGGGACCAGCTCGGCCACGGTGATGCCGGCATCGGGCCCGGCCGCGCCCAAGGCGGCACGCAGGGTGAAACCCATGCCGAGGCCGCCGATCAGGATATGCGCGTTGCGGCGACGGTTGATCCTTGCGCAGGAGAGCGTCGCCAGCGCTTCCTCGGAACCGCTCAAGCGGCTGTTCATCAGCTCGTTATGGCCGAGCATGATCGAGAATTCGGCGCCACGCCGCATCAAGCGCAGCTCCTCCTTGCCGCCGGGGATGCTCGATGTGTCGAGCTTGATCCAGGGGATCATCGCCGGGCGGAGGCCTAGTTCCGAGCCTTGCGCGCGGCGTAGCGCGCGTCCCGCGCGGCCTTGCGCGCCGCCTCTTCCTCGACGCCGCGCAGCGCTTCGCTTTCCTTGGCGAGGCGGTCGGCCTCCGCTTTGGCGAGTTTGGCCGCGGCCGCATCGGCCAGCCTGGCTCGGCGTGCCGCATCGCGCTCCGCCGCCTTGGCTTCACGGGCGGCCAAGACAGCCTGGCGCTCGGCCAGCTTGGCCGGATCTTCCGCCGTCTGCGTCACGGCCTGGAATTTCTCGATCACCGCCACGCGCGCGGCCTTGGCCCTGTTCAGGCGGTCCGCGAAATTCTCCGGCTTGAACCCGCTCATGCATTTCTATCCGAGTTGTGATTCTCTATCGCCCACTAGGCAGAGTTTCCAGGGCGTCACAAGGAGAATCGGGTGCCCGCATGGCGGCCCTTCCGACAGCGCGTTTTATCTGCCGATCTCGTGCACGAGAAATGTCCAGCATTGAAAAGGTAAAACCGCCCCCACACAGCCCCGGTGTCTACCGGGCCAGCCCATGATCGACCGACCTCGCGGCCCAGGCGCTAAGGTGAAGAGTTCGTAAGGAAAAGCCCTTACGGACATGACCGAATATCGCTCGAGGCGGCTTCCGGCGAAACTCCCCCCATCGAACCCATGGTGGCTCGACGGAGACAGAGAATGCTGCAGCCTTTCGTCAAACAGCCGAACCGCTCCCTGCCCTACGCCGCCCGTGCCGCGGCGGAGGACGCGCTGGCGCCGGTCGAGGCGCAGGGCACCAACCATCGTTTCGTCGCCGACCAGGCGCTCTTCGTCGAAGGGGCCGAGGCCCATTACTGCTACAAGATCCTCTCCGGCGCCGTTCGAATTTGCCAGACCATGCCCGATGGGCGCCGCCAGGTGACGAATTTCCTGCTGGCCGGCGACATGGTCGGCTTCGATCTGGAAGAGCAGCACCTTTTCACCGTCGAGGCCGTGGTCGAGAGCATCGTGCGGCGCTATCCCAAACCCTCGCTCGACCGGCTGATGAACGAGAGCCCGCGCGCGGCCCAGCAGATGCTGTCGATGGCCGTCCGCCAACTCGCCTCGGCGCAGAAGCAGATGCTCGTGCTCGGCTGCAAGAGCGCCATGGAGCGGCTGGCCGGCTTCCTGTTCGACCAGGCCGGCGGCAATACCGAGCGGCGCGCGGATGCCTGCGTCACGCTGCTGATGAACCGCGCCGACATCGCCGACCATCTGGGCCTGACCGTCGAGACCGTGAGCCGGCTCTTCACCAAGCTGCGCCGCGACCAGATCATCGAGCTTTCGACCGCGCAATGCGTCGTCATCCGCGACTGGAACGCGCTCGCCGAGCTGTGCGAGAGCGCCACCTGATCCTGAAGCACCTTCAGTACACGCGTCCGTAGCACTTTCACATCCCGGCGACCGAAGCACTTTTTACGCCAAGAGATTGCCGCCGCCATCCAATCGATGATTGCTGCGGTGCGGCACGGCCGTTAACCTCGATCCCGCCCTTCAGCAGCGATCGAGGATGACCTTGCCCCTTCGCCCGCCTCTCCTGCCCTTGATCGCGGCCCGCAAGCCCGGCATCGCCGGCGGGGCCGCGGCAATCCGCCGGATCTTCCGCGGCCCCGCCGGCGCTTAAAACCTTGGCCGCATGACCGATACCGTAACCGACGGGCTCGGCCGCGAACCGGGCCGGATGCTGGCCGGGCTGTGGCCGCTCGCCGCCATCCTCAGCGTCCAGCTCAGCACCGCCCTCTCGCGGCCGGTGATGGCCGAGATCGGCGTCACCGGCACGGTCTGGCTCAGGCTGGTCTGGGCCGGCCTGTTCCTGGCGATCCTGTCGCGGCCCAAGATCCTGCTCTACAGCCGCGCGCAATGGGCGGCCTCGATCATGCTGGGCCTCGTCACGGCCGGAATGACGCTTGCCTATTTCGCCGCCATGAACCGGATGCCGATCGGGCTCGCGACCTCGATCGATTATCTGGGCCCGCTCGCCATCGCGGTCGGGGGCTTGCGCCGTGCGCGCGACCTGCTCTGGACCGTGCTCGCTGTCGCGGGCGTCGCCTGCGTGCTGCGCACCGAGGGCGGCTGGGCCGCCGACCCGATCGGCATCGCCTGCGCCGGCCTGTCGGCGATCGGGTGGGCCGGCTACATCATCCTGACCAAGCGCGTCGGCCGGCTGTTTGCCGGGATGGAGGGGTTGGCGATCGCGATCATCGTCGCCGCCGCCGCCCTCACCGTGCCGGCCGTGGCGGCGACGCCCATCTGGACCGCGCATGCGGTTGCCGAGACGGCCGGCCTCGCCGTGCTGGCGCCGCTCGCCACTTTCTCGCTGGAGATGGTGGCGCTCAGGCGGATGGCGATGCGCACCTTCGGCATCCTGATGAGCGTGGAGCCCGCCGTCTCCGCCCTCATCGGCTATCTGGTGCTCGACGAGCTGCTGGAAGCCCAGCAGATCGCCGGCATCCTCTTCGTCACCATCGCCAGCATCGGCGCCGTCACCGAGGAGAGGCGGCAGCCGGCCGGCCCTTCGTAGCGCTCCCGTACCAGCGACAAAATTTCCATTCCACCGGCTGGCGTTGACAGCATCCGGGGGTTTTGGCAGTTTCGGCCAAGGGGATGATTGCGATGGCCCCGTGAGGCTATGGCCGAAATATCGCGTCCAACTCCAACTCGACGGAGAGGACGCTTGGCTGCGCCTGATACCATCACCGCCTCACAGCTTTCACGCCTCGTCGGCACCCCCGATGCCCCGGTCATCATCGATGTGCGGTCCAAGGAGGACCGTGCCGCCGACCCCCGGGCGATCCCGGCGAGCCTGCCGCGCGACGCCCGGATGGTCGCGACCTGGACGCCCGACTATGCCGATCGGGCCGTGGCGGTCGCGGATCGGGACGGCGGCGAGCTGAGCCAGGGCGCCGCCGCCTGGCTGCGCCAGGCCGGCGCGCGGGCGGAATATCTCGAAGGCGGGTTCGAGGCCTGGCTCGCGGCCGGCGGATTGCTGATCCGCTCGGATCAGGTTCCCCGGCGCACCCCGCAAGGCAGGACCGTCTGGGTCACGCGCGCCCGCCCCAAGATCGACCGCATCGCCTGCCCCTGGCTGATCCGCCGCTTCATCGACCCGCAAGCGGTCTTCCTATTCGTGGCGTCGTCGGAAGTGGTGGGCGTGGCCGAGCGTTTCGGCGCCACCTCGTTCGACATGGACGGCGATTTCTGGAGCCATCGCGGCGAGGCGTGCACCTTCGACACCATGCTCGATGAATTCGGCCTCGATTCGCCTGCGCTCGCCCGGCTGGCCGTGATCGTCCGCGGCGCCGATACCGGCAGGCTCGATATCGCGCCCGAAGCCTCGGGGCTGCTCGCGGCCTCCCTCGGCCTGTCGCGGATGTACCGCAACGACCTCGCCCAGCTCGATGCGGCGATGCCCCTCTATGACGCCTTCTATCGCTGGGCGCGCGACGCCGTGAACGAGACCCATAAATGAGCCTCCCCCGCAAGCTGCTCGCCGTCTGCGTGATTTTGATCGGTGGCGCGGCACTACTCTATGAACTCGCCCTGCCCGGCCTGTCCAGCGCGCGCCCGGAACCGCCGCAGGCGGAAGTCGCGGTCGCGACCTGGCTGCTGCATCACAGCGTTCCCGACGCGGCGAAAGCGGAACGCGACCCGCTCGGCGCCGATCCGGCCGACATCGCCGCCGGCCATGATCTCTTCCAGAAGAATTGCGAGATCTGCCACGGCTATGACGGCAACGGCACGACCCAGATCGGCAGTACCGAGTTTCCGCGCGCGCCGGTCCTGAAAACGCTGCTGCCGTCGCTAACCGACGGCGAGATCTTCTATCATGTCCGCAACGGCATCCGGAACACAGGCATGCCGGCCTGGAGCTTTCCCGACCGGCAGATGTGGCAGCTCGTGCGCTTCATGCGCAACCTGCCGACGACGGCACCGATCCCCGCCGCACTGCCCGCCGGCCATCCCGATATGGGCGACCGCCATTATGTCGGCTCGGAAAGCTGCAAATCCTGCCATGCCGAGATCTATGCGCGCTGGCAGAAGACGCCGATGGCGAACGTCGTGCGTGATCCGCATCAGCATCCCGACGCGATCATCCCCGATTTCTCCAAGCCCGATCCGCTGCTGACCTTTTCCAAGGACGATGTCTCCTTCGTCTATGGCAGCGTCTGGAAGCAGCGCTATTTCAAGAAGGTCGGCGACGACTATTTCCCGCTGCCGGCCCAATGGGACGTGACCCACAAGATCTGGCGCCCCTATTTCGTCGAGAATGGCGGCGACTGGTGGTCGACGCTGTTTCCGCCCGATAATTTCCAGCGGCCGACGGGCCAGCTCTGCGATGGCTGCCATTCCGTCAATTACGACATCGCGACCAAGCAGGTGACCGAATGGAACGTCGGCTGCGAGGCCTGCCACGGGCCGGCGAGCGAGCATGTGAAGAACCCGATCCGGGCGACGGTGATCAATCCGGCACGCCTCGATTACGTGAAGGCGAACGATACCTGCATCCAGTGCCATTCCCAGGGCCGCCCGCTCGGCGACAACAAGGTCGACGGCAAATATTACGACTGGCCGGTGGGCTTCCATATGGGCGCCAATCTCAGCGACTATTGGCAGCTCGAGCCGCACACGCTCGGCAAGCTGAGCTTCACCCATTTTCCCGACGGCACGGCTCATAAGAACCGGATGCAGGGCAACGACTTCTCGCAGAGCCTGATGTATACGCGCGGCGTCACCTGCTTCAGCTGCCACGATGTCCACGGCACGGACAATCCGGCGGAGCTGCGCGCGCCGGTGGCGGAGATCTGCATGGAATGCCATGCGCCCAACGGCCAGAACGGTCCGCGCGCGGCCTCGATCGAGGAGCATACGCACCACAAGCCGGGCAGCCCCGGCAGCGAATGCGTCGCCTGCCACATGCCGAAGATCGAGCAGACGGTGGCGGATGTGAATGTTCACGCCCACACGTTCCGGTTCATTACCCCGGCCGAGACGGAGGCGTATAAGATCCCCAATCCCTGCACCAATTGCCACAAGGACAAATCCAATGAATGGGCAAATAACGCCCTCAAATCCTGGACGAACCGGTCCCCTTGGCGGATGAACGACTAATACCAAATCCGGGTAAGTGGAACTTACCCGGGCCTCAGTCGCCGGGCGCCCACCTCCGTGGGCTTGGCTTTCGCGCCATGCGGCGCGCGCTCGCCGTCGCTCGCGATACCAAATCCGATGAGCTGTCATCTTCGGGATTTGGTATAGCCCTGCGCCGGTACCGCTGGTGCCCGCTCCTCCTGCTCGGCTACGCGGTGCCGGCGCTGGCCGGCCCGCCCTTCGTGACCGACGACCCGGAGCCGCCCGACCTCGGGCGGTGGGAAGTCAATTACGCCGTGACGAACACGGTCTCGAAGGATGGCGAGGCCGGCATGGCCCCGCTCGTCGATGCCAATTACGGGGCACTGCCCGACCTCCAGCTCCATATCCAGCCGCAAATGGCCTATGTGCGCACCCCGAAAGGCATCCAGTTCGGCCCGGGCGATACCGAGATCGGCGTCAAATACCGCTTCGTCGAGGAGGATGAGGCGGGCTGGGTGCCCATGATCAGCCTCTACCCGCTGATCGAGCTGCCGACCGGAGACGAAAAGCGCGGCCTCGGTGCCGGCGTGGCGCGGACCTTCGTGCCGCTCTGGGCGCAGAAGAGCTTCGGCAAATGGACCGTCTATGGCGGGGGCGGATACGGCATCAATCCCGGCGCCGGCAAGAATGCCTGGTTCCTCGGCGGCGTCGGCCTCTATCAGCTGACGGACGCGCTCCAGCTCGGCGGCGAGGCGTTCCAGCAGACGGCCGAAGCACCGGGCGACAAGGATTCGCCCGGCTTCAATCTGGGCGGCAGCTACAAGCTGGCCGAGGATGTGAGCCTGTTGTTCTCGGCCGGGCGCGGCCTCGCCAACGCCTCGTCGAGCAACCGATTCTCATCCTATCTGGCGCTTCAGGTGATCTATTGACGGGTCAGAACGGCAGTTCCGGCTCGGCCATGACCGCGTCCGCGCCTTCGATCTGGAGCATGCGCCGCTTGGTCTCGACGCCGCCGGGCGCGGAGAAGCCGCCCATCTTGCCACCCGCCGCGAGCACGCGATGGCACGGCACCACCGGCGCGAAGGGATTCTGCCCGAGCGCCTGGCCGACATCGCGGGCCAGCAACGGATCGCCCAGCCGCTTCGCGATCTCGCCATAGGTCAGCGTCTCGCCCGGCGGAATGGCGCGGGCGATCTGGTAGACCCGGACGTTGAAATCCGGCACGCCGGTCATGTCGAGCGCGACCTCACGCAGATCGCGCTTCTCGCCCTCGAGCAGCGCCTGGATGCCTTCGATCGCGCGGGCGATCTCGGGCGGCGGCGCCGTTTCCTCGGCGCCGGGGCAGCGCTTCCGCAGCAGCACCATGGTGCCGTTCGGCTTCGATGCCGGCAGCAGCACCGTCCGGATGCCATGCAGGCCCCAGCCGATGCCGCATTGGCCGATCGCCGTGTCGAAGAGCGCGATTCCAATCATGAAGGTTATTTGGGCAGGCCCTCCGTCCGCTTCAATCGCCCATGACGAATGCCGGAGCAAGCCCGTCCCAGCCCTTCATTCTTTAACCGCTCGCTGAATGCCAAGCAAAAGCCGATAATAGTAGGGATCTAATCCATCGAACCAGAACCGGGATGATCAATGAATCTATATTGCTTTGCCGCTCCATGGTAGCCCAAGATCGTGCCCGCGACACTTATCAGGACCACCGCCCCCAAAATGATCCGCCGTTTAGAGAAATTACGGATAGGCGCAATACAATATATAATAGTAAACGCCGTCACCGATGCCTGAATTGCCAGGACAGTTAAATATCTTTGGAATGTCATGCCGTGTTGATACGGAGTCCAATCTGGACCCTCATTTATGGCCAGATTGAAATCCGAAGGTACAAGATAATCAAAACAAAACCATGTCACTATAGAGATCAACGGCAACATCAGCCCAAAAAATAAATGCGAATACAGGCCAAACCGGGGCGCAAGGATATATGTTGTCACGCCATGAACAAATTGCGCCAAGCCAAACACAAGGAGCACCCCAAGGACGGACAAAAATCCCAGTATCGGCGGGAATGCAGCCATCATAAAAATGGCGTTACTTTTGGTTCTATCGGGATTTCCATGTACAAAATCGATAAATATCAGTTGAGTGATGAGAATTGCCGATACAGCCAAGGCTGCAAAGGCAGCAACCCATAGTAGACTTTTGGCATATGAAAATGTAAGGCCAGCACGATCCATCGTTCTTGCTTTCAAAAGATCTGCATTTGAATTCATACCGCGCCCATCATCGAGACCAACCACACACTACCTTTGAGAGGTTTCATTTTCGGCCGCATAAGCCGTTTCTCGGTCCCGGCCTGGCTGCCCTCGGCGCGCGCCCCGCCGCCGGTGAAGGCGGCGTCCGACGGGCGAGCAGATCCGACAGGTAGCGGTCGACATCGATCCAGCTTGCTTGCAACCCTGTCATTTTAGCGCCTCCCGGTCCCATGATCCGGCTGGCGCCCGGCCGCCGGTTTGACCAAGCTCATAACAACAGGTCGCGAGGAATGACATGCAGGACTCACTGAAGGGATGCCGAATCGTCGTCCCGGAGACGCGCGAGCTCGATCTGCTCGCCCAGATGATCGAGGCGGCGGACGGCACGGTCATCCGCTGCCCGATGGTCGCGATCATCGACGCGCCCGATCCGGCCCCGATCGAGGCCTGGATTCGCCGCTTCATCGACCGGCCGTGCGACGATCTCATCCTGCTGACCGGCGAAGGGCTGCGCCGGCTCGACAAGCTCGCCCAGGCGGCCGGCATCGCCGAGCCGTTCCGCGCCGCGCTCGCCCATCCACGCAAGATCACGCGCGGCCCCAAGCCGGCGAAGGCGCTGCGCGAGCTCGGCCTCGACCCCGATCTCCGCGCGGCCGAGCCCACCACCGACGGCATCATCGCGGCGCTGTCCGCCGAGACTCTCGCCGGCCGCCGCATCGGCGTGCAGCTCTATCCCGACAGCGCGCACGACAAGCTACTGAATTTCCTGACCGATGGCGGCGCCGAGCCCGATCCGGTGCTGCCCTACGCCTACGCCTCGGCCGCCGATGCCGAACGGGTCATAGCCACGATCGATGCGATGGCGAGCGATCAGGTCGATGTCATCGCCTTCACCAGCTCGCCCCAGGTGCGCCGCCTGTTCGATGTCGCGCGCGAGAGCGGCCGCGAGGCGGCGCTGGCCTCGGCGCTCGCCCGCCTCAAGGTCGCGGCCGTCGGCCCGGTCGTGGCGGCGGAGCTCGAGGGCCGCGGCGTCGCCATCGCGATCATGCCGCCCGACGCCTATTTCATGAAGCCGCTCGTGCGCGCCATCGCCGCCGCCATCGATCCGGCGCCCTGAATGCGCATCCTGTTCGTGCATCAGAACATGCCGGGCCAGTTCAAGCATCTGGCGCCGCAGCTCGCCGCGCGCGGCCATGAGGTGAGCTTCATCACGCGCAAGGCCGAGGGCAGCGCCAAGGGCGTCCGCCGTCTCGTCTACGAACCGGCGCGCGAGGTGGCGCCATCCACCCACCACTATCTGATCCAGATGGAGAGCGCCGTGCTCAACGGCCAGGCGGTGGCGCGGCTGGCGCTCAAGCTGGAGGCGGATCAGGAACGGCCGGACGTGATCGTGGCCCATCCGGGCTGGGGCGAGACGCTCTATCTCAAGGATGTCTGGCCCCGGGTGCCGCTGCTGCATTATTGCGAGTTCTACTATCGCGCCCATGGGCTCGACGTGAATTTCGATCCGGGCGACCCCTTCACCTTCGACGAGACCTGCCGGCTGCGCACGCGCAACGCGCACCAGCTCCTGTCGCTCGAAGCCTGCGACCGCGGCATCAGCCCGACCGAATGGCAGCGCCGGACCCACCCCGAACCTTATCGAGGCAAGATCGAGACGATCTTCGACGGCATCGACACGGATCGCCTGAAGCCCGACCCGACGGCGCGCTTCGCCCTGCCGGACGGCCGCGTGCTCACCGCCGAGGACGAGATCGTGACCTACGTCTCGCGCAACCTCGAACCCTATCGCGGCTTCCACAGCTTCATCCGTGCGCTTCCAGCCCTGCTGGCGAAGCGGCCGGCGGCCCAGATCGTCATCGCCGGCGGCGACGATGTCAGCTATGGCCGCCGCGCGCCCGCCGGCAGGAACTGGCGCGAGCATATGCTGGCCGAGGTGCCGCTCGATCCGCAGCGGGTGCATTTCACCGGCACGCTGCCCTATGACCGCTATCTGGACCTTCTGCGGATCTCGTCGCTGCACCTCTATCTGACGGTGCCGTTCGTGCTGTCCTGGTCGATGGTCGAGGCGATGTCGACGGGCTGCCTGATCCTCGGTTCCTCGACGCCGCCGGTCGAGGAGTTCCTGGAGGATGGCAGCAACGGCGTCACCGTCGACATGCTCGACCCAGCCGCCATCGCCGCCCGCGCCGCCGAGATGCTGGCCGCCGGATCGAAGCTAGACCCGCTGCGCCGGGCCGCGCGCGAGACGGTGCTGGAACGCTGCGCGCTCGCCCGCTGCCTGCCGCGGCAATTGGCGCTCGTGACCGGGATGGCGGGGTGATTCGACCGATCAGAAACGGCCCAACCCGTCAGTCTCGGAAATATGCCGAGATTTCCGGGAAGAACCGCGACGGATCCTCGATCCAAGGCACGTGGCCCTTATTGGCGTAAAGGCTCAGTTGGGAACCGGGGATCTGGGCGTGCAGGAGCTGAGCCTCCTGATAGGGACAGATCCAATCCACCGTCCCATTGATGATGAGCGTCTTGGCCTTGATGTTCCCGAGTTCCTTGGTTTGATCTCGCGGCGTGCTTTGCTGCGCGTCATCCTGGGCGTTCGCCGCATAGGAAGAGAGATGGGTGCCTGCAAAGGATGCGGCCAGTTTCGGCGCAAACCGGACCGGATCGGAGACGTAGAGCGGAAGTACCGTGCTCAAATATTTCTCGAAGTCCGCGTCGGACGCGACCGGGCCGTCATTGCTCTCTGCCTTGATTTCTTCTTGGACGGCGGCGCGGTAATGGGGATCATCGGCCCATAGTGTGAGATAGCTATGGATGTTGTCGCCCTCCCGATCGCCGAGCACGCGCGCGTCGATCAATGCCAGCTTGCGCAGATGCTCCGGATGGCGTTCGGCATATTCGATGGCAATCGTGCCCCCGTCGGAATGGCCCATCAAGTCGATCGTGTCGAGCCCCAGGGCCGCCCGCAATTGGTCGATATCGTCGGCCATGACGGTCTGAGACATGCGCGCCCGATCGGCCGGACGGGAAGAGCCGCCGCTGCCGCGCATATCGATGAACAGGAGCGTCAAATGCCGCGCGAGCGGAGCCAACCCCTTCTGGAGATAGCTCGACCCGGACCCCCAGCCCGGGGTGGCGACGAAGACAAGCGGGCCGTGCCCGGCAACGACGTAATGGAGGCGGACATCGCCGATGTCGATATCATGCGGACCCGCGGCCAAGTTGGCGTTTTGGCTGTTCGCAAAAGAGGGTTGGGCAAATATCAGCAGGGCGGCAGCGAGAACGGTTGCCAGGCGCATAACTTCCCCTTTCTTGTTAGGCACCAGCGCGCCGCGCGGCCCACGATGCTTGAATGAGGATGTGCTGCCTATCTGCCCGAAGTTACAATTTTACGACGAGTGTGCCCATTTTCTAATTACAGATGTAATATTGGGACAATACACCTGCTTAGCTAACATGGTGTTTGGCAATTCTTGGGCGATTCCCCTTAACAGCGCCCGCAACATCATCCCGGATCGATCAGACGGTCGGCTCCCATTTGCCCGGGATCAGCTCGGCTTCATCCTCGCCCGGCCAGGGCGGCATGGTGATCGCGACCGCCGCCAGCGCCTCGTCCGGACCGGCGCGGAACTGGAAGCTTGTGCCGACCGGGATCGAGAGGCAGGTGCCGGGCGCGACCGGCACGATCTCTTCGCGGGGGCCGTCCGACCGCCACATCTCGCCCCGGCCGGCGAAGAAATACCAGATCTCCTCGATCGTCCGGTGGCGGACGGCGCGCGCGGTCAGCCCGGCCCGCAGCGTGAAATGGGCCATGCTGCCGCCCTCCCGCGAGAGCAGGATGCGAACCTCGGACCCGTCCGGGGCGAGCACGTCCGGCAGCGCCGGCAGCGTCATGGTCTCGAAGGGTTTCATGGCAGCGGCTCCCATTTCCGATCGGCTGCGGTGAGCTTGGCCGGATCGGCGGGCCCGGCGCAACCTTCCGACTTGTCGCAGCGCCGGTTCCGAATAGAGACAAATTATCCCGATATTCCATCTAAAATTCGTTGGATTTACATGGTAATCCCATCCATCCAATACTGAACAAGCGCCCATTCCCGCCCGGATAGAACTGCCTTGCCGCGCCGCAATATTTTATAAATCGCGTCCCGAGCGGCCTCGCAGGCCGGACGAAATACGCGGAGAGTGCGGATGGCAACAACGCGCAGCGCCGGTCAGCAAGTGCTGGATCAAGCGACCAGCCGATTCTGGCAAGGCATGCTGTTGGCGGGAGGGCTCACCGCCGCCGTCAATCTCCTGATGCTGCTGGTTCCGATCTACGATCTGCAGATCTATGACCGCGTCATGACCACGCGCAGCGTCGAAACGCTGGCGACCTTGACCATCGCCGTGGTCGTCGGCATGGGCGTCTGCGCCTTCTTCGATTATCTGCGCTCGCTCGTCTTCGTCATCATGTCCGACCGGTTCAGCCGCAAGCTGACCGTGGTGACGCTGGAAGCGGCCCTCGCCGGCAGCCTCAAGGGCAGCACCGCCGGCGCCTCGCAGGCGATGCGCGACTTGGCCGACATCAAGAGCTTCATCGCCAGCCCCGATGTCCAGATCCCGCTCGAATTCGTCTGGACGCCGGTCTACATCCTGCTGCTGTTCTTCCTGCATCCCTATTTCGGCCTGTTCGGCATCGCCTGCGCATCCTTCCTGATGCTGCTGTCGTGGCTCACCGACGCGCTGACCCGGGCGAAGCTGGCCGAGGCCAACGACAGCCAGGTCCGCGCCTTCGCCGAGATCAGCTCGACCGTCCGCCATGCCGAGGCGGTCGAGGGCATGGGCATGCTGCCGGCGATCGCGCGGCGCTGGCAGCGCCGGCAGATCGAGGTGGTCGAGCGTTTCAACGCGCCGCTCCGCACGGTCAAGCTGCTGGCCGCCATCACCAAATCCTCGCGCCTGCTGATGGCCGGCATGGTGATCGCGATCGGCGCGCTCGTGATCATGGCGAACGCCGCCTCGCCCGGCGCCATCATGGCCGCGAGCCTGATCGTGGCCCGCACCCTTTCGCCCTTCGACCGGCTGATCAGCGGCTGGCGCCGCTGGGTCTATATCGCCGGGGCCTATAAGCGCATCCACGCGCTGCTCGGTGGCGCCTCGGCGGCCCGCGGCAGCGAGCCGATGCCGGCGACCGACGGCAGGCTCAGCGTCGACCGGCTGCTGTTCATTCCGGCGCAATCGACCAAGCCCGTCATTCGCGGCATGTCCTTCACGGTCGAGCCGGGCGAGGTCGTCGGCATCATCGGCCCGTCCGCCGCCGGCAAATCGACGCTGGCGCGGCTCGTCTCGGGCCTGTTTGAGCCGAGCTCGGGCGGCATCTATCTCGACGGCATCTCGACCTTCCTGTGGGAGCGCGAAAGCTTCGGCCAGGCCGTGGGCTATCTGCCGCAATCGGTGTCGCTCATGGAAGGCACGGTGCGCGAGAACATCGCCCGCATGACCGATGCCGATCCGCGCGACGTGATCGCCGCCGCCCGCAAGGCCGGCGTCCATGAGATGATCGGCCGGCTGCCCTTCGGCTACGAGACCCAGGTCGGCGACACCGGCTACAGCCTGAGCGGCGGCCAGCGCCAGCGCATCGCCCTTGCCCGCGCGCTTTTCGGCAATCCCAAGCTGCTCATCCTCGACGAGCCCAACGCCAACCTCGACGGTGCCGGCGAGCAGGCGCTGCTCGCCGCGATCACCGCGGCCAAGGCGATGGGGACGACCGTGCTGCTGATCGCGCACCGGCCCTCGATCATCGCCGTCTGCGACAAGGTGATGGTGATGAAGGACGGCCAGATCGACCAGTTCGGGCCGCGCGACGAGGTGATGAAGACCATCACCATTCCGCGTCCGGCCGAGCAGCCGCGCCTGGTGACGGCATGAGCCTCTTTCCCGTGAAGCCGGCGACCGGCACCGCCCTCCAGCTCGTCGCCCCCTGGCAGGCCAGGCTCGCCGCCGAGGCGCCCGAGCCGTCGCTGAAGCGGGTCGGCACGATCGCGACCCTCGGCCTCGTCATGGTCTTCGGCGGCCTGCTCACCTGGGGCTGCCTGTTCGATCTCGACGCCGCCGCCGTGGCCGGCGGCACGGTCGTGGTCGAAAGCAGCCGCAAGACCATCGACCATCTCGAAGGCGGCATCCTGCGCGAGCTGCTGGTCGACGAAGGCGACCATGTCAAGAAGGGTCAGCCGCTGCTGCGGCTCGACGCGGTCCAGTCCGATGCCGCCCTCGGCGAGCAGACGAGCCAGTTCCGCGCCCTTCTCGTCCATTCGGCCCGGCTGCGTGCCGAGCAGCGCGACGAGCGCGAGATGAGCCTGCCGCCCGAGCTGCAGGCGATCGCGGGCGAACCCGATGTCGCCAAGCTCATCACCGCCGAGCGCGAGCTGTTCCACCAGCGGCTCCAGACCTTCGACAATACCGTCGATGTCCAGCGCAAGAAGATCGACCAGCTCAACGAGCAGATCGCCTCGTTCAAGGTGCAGATCGCGGCGACCAAGGAGCGCGAGCACTACACCGCCGACGAGCTCGTCGGCGTCAAGAGCCTGTTCGACAAGGGGTTCGAGACCAAGCCGCGGATGCTCGACCTGCAATCGCAACTGGCCGACGTCAAGGGCAAGCTGGGCGAGCTCAGCGGCAACATCGCTCAGTCGCAGCAGATGATCGCCGGCGCCGAGCTCGAGATCCTAGGCGCCCGGCAGCAGCGCCAGTCGGATGCCGGAACCTCGCTCCAGGATACCTCGGCGCAGCTGGCCGCGCTCCGCGAGCGGCTGACCGCCTCCGCCGACATCTCGCATCGGCGCACCATCGTGTCGCCGCAGGACGGCATCATCACCGACATGCATTATCACACGCTCGGCGCCGTCATCCCGCCGGCCCAGCCGATCCTCGACATCGTGCCGGTCAATGACGACATGATCGTCGAGGCGCAGATCCTGCCGATCGATATCGAGCATGTGAAGCTCGGCGAGCCGGCCAATGTCCGCCTGCTCGCCTACAAGCAGCACAAGGTGCCGATCCTGCAGGGCACCGTCACCTACGTCTCGGCGGACAAGCTGACCGACCCCAAGGGCCAGGATTATTTCCTCGCGCGGATCACTCTGCCGGCCTCGGATTTCGCCAATCTGCACAACGTCACCATGCGCCCGGGCATGCCGTGCGAAGTGATGGTCCTGCGCGGCGAGCGCAAGGCGATCGACTATTTCATCTCGCCGATCCTGGAAAGCACGCGCCGCGCCTTCCGTGAAGACTGACGGTGGTGTCGAGATAGGTTTAAGTTACACCTATCTAAGGTAGAAAGAGAAGATAAGCAAGATTCAGTATAGTCTCTAACTCATTGAGTCGACGCACTATTACTTTAAGATGAGCTTGAGAATAAAATTTTACTGATATATCGTTTCGCCTGGCAGACATAGATACAATAACAAAGAAGTCGCCGCAGTATTGTATTGAATCCTCTGAGTTCACTTAATTTGAGGAATACCATGGCAACAATCATTGGCGGCGCCTTCGACGAGGTGCTTCACGGAACCAACGGCAGCGATCTGATCATCGACAATGGTGGGAACGACACCATTCTCGGCGGCGGCGGCAACGATACCGTGCTGGGCGGTACCGGATCGATCAACCTGACCGAGGCCAACGGCAACAACGTCATCACCGGCGGCCACGGCAACGACATCATGTCGCTCGGCAACGGCAACAACTTCGTCGGCGGCGACGGCCCCGACCATGCCGGCTCCGGCAACGATCACATCACCGCCGGCAACGGCAACGACACGATCGAAGGCGGCAGCGGCCACGACACGATCAAGGCCGGCAACGGCAACGATGTCTATGACGGCCATGGCGGCACCGACCATGTGACTTTCGGCAACGGCAACGACGCGATCAATGCCAACGACGCCACCGTCGATGCCAAGCTCGGCAACGGCAGCAACACCATCGACGCCGGCTCCATGGACAGCCACTTCACCGCCGGCAACGGCGCCAACCTGTTCACCGGCGGCACCGCCAACGACACGGTCGATTTCGGCAACGGCGCCAACGTCATTCATGGCGGCCTCGGCAACGACAGCATCACCGTCGGCAACGGCGACAATCTCATCCAGTCGAGCCTGGGCAACGACACGATCACCGCCGGCAACGGCAACAACGTGATCGACGGCGGCAAGGGCGACGACGTCATCCACACCGGCAACGGCAACAACTCCTATGTCGGCGATGTCGGCAACGACCACATCACCATGGGCAACGGCAACGACACGGTCATCGCCGGCAGCGGCGACACGACCGTGCATCTGGGCGACGGCAACGATGTCGTCCAGGGCGGCAGCGGCAGCCTGAAACTGTGGCTGGGTGCCGGCACCGACACGGTCCATCTCGGCTCTGGCGACGCCACCGTCCATATCGGCACCGGCGCCGAGACCATCACCGCCGGCACGGGCAGCGACAGCTTCGTGTTCAGCGGCGGCGGCGGCAAGGACGTCATCATGGACTTCAAGGCGGGCGAGGACGTGCTGGTCATCGCCAAGCACATCAACGGCACCAACATCTCGAACGTGCACGATCTGCTGAACCATCTCAGCACCGACGCGCACGGCAACGCGGTGCTCGATCTCGGCCACGGCGACACAGTCACGCTCCACAACGTCTCCGTCCACGATATCGAGCAGCATCCGAATCAGTTCTTCGCCGTTCACTAACAATTCGTCGAGCAAACTAGGACCGGGCCGGAATCTCAGCCTTGGGGGATACCGGCCCGGCCCAACCCGCGAAAGAGAGCATGCCCGAAGATTTGCTCGTCCTTGCCGACACGGTCTTGACGGCCCGACTGCAGGCGATCGGCCCGGCGGCCGTTCTGGCCGCCTGGGATGCCAACGAGATTCCGCGCCGCCTCACCGCCAAGCTCGACGGTGTCGCCGTGCCGCGCCCCTATAGCCGCCTGCTGGTGCCGACGCTGCGCGGCCGGCAGCGGGCGATCGCCGTGGTGATGTGGCCCAATGCCGCCTATTCCACCGGCACACTCACCTTTCATGACGAGGAAGACCGGATCGTCGCCAGCGTCTCGCCCGCGCATAACGGCATCGAGCCGTTCGACGCCGTCACCCTCCTCGCCGGCCTCGATCCGGGCGCCCGCATCCGCACCATCATGCTGCTGGTCGAGGCCGCCCAGAACGCGCCCATCCTGCGCGACGACCCGGAAGTCGCGCGCGCCTGCCGCGAGGCCGCCCTGCAATTGGCGCCGCAGCCGCGCCCGATGGTGCCGCTCGCCGACCTTTCGCCCGAGCTGGTGCTGTGCGAAACCGCGATCGACGCCAATTTCAGCGCCGTCAACGCCGTCATGCTGGTCGGCCAAGGCTGGGTCCGCCGCCTGCCCGGCCGGCCGCAGCGCTCCACCCTCCGCCAGGGCGACCGGCTGCATCTCGCGATCGGGCGCCGCCAGCTCGAAAGCGGGGCGCTGGTGGTCATGAGCGGCCGCGGCGGCATGACCTGCCGGCGCCTGCAGCCCGGCCGGAACCAGACGCGCCCGAGCCTGATCGAATGGCTGGAACATGCGCGGCCGCCCGTCGCCCTTCGCGACTATGTCGCCCGCGCCGTCGCCGACGGCGCCGCGGCGGCACCGGCGATCCTGGCCGAGCTGCAGGTGCTGACGCCCTTGCCGCCGCGCGCCGTCACCGTTCAGGGCCGGCCGATCGCGGCCGAGATCCAGCTGGCGATGGGCTTTCCCATGCCCGGCCTGTTCGCCGCCGGCTGGGTTTCCGATCCGCATCGGCTGGTCGCCGGCGTGCGCGCCATCGATGTCACCGGCGAGACCAGGCCGCTCCAGAGCCTGCCGCAGCGCTTTCCCTATCAGCCCAAGGGCAACGAGCCGCCCCGGCCCGACGCCACCGGCTTCGTGCTGTTCGAGGATTGGCCGGCGCCGCCGTCGCTGCCGCGCCTGCAATTCCGTTTCGAGCTTTTGCTGCGTTCCGGCGCGCGGGTCGAGCTGGTCGCCCCGACCCAGCCGTCGGACCTGGCGGAAGCGCGCCGGCAACTCCTGGCTTCGGTGCCGGCGCGCTTCGCCTCGACAGAGATCATCGAGCAGGCGATCGCCCCTGCCGTCGGCCCCCTCCAGGCGGCGCTGATGGCGGCGCGCCAGGCGCCCGAGATCGTCGAGATCGGCCGCCCGGTCGCCGATCCCTGGATCAGCATCATCATTCCGCTTTACAAGAACCTCGACTTCCTGCGCTTCCAGATCGGCGCCTTCGCGGTCGATCCGGCCTTCCGCGAGGCCGAGATCATCTATGTGCTCGACAGTCCCGAGCAGTGCCACGATGTCGAGCATCTGCTGCGCGGCCTGCATCTGCTCTACGATCTGCCGATGCGGCTGGTCGTGAACTCGGCCAATCACGGCTATGCCGCCGCCAATAATGCCGGTGCGGCCATCGCCACTGGCCGCCATCTGCTGCTGCTCAATTCCGATGTGGTGCCGGAGCGGCCGGGCTGGCTCGACACCATGGCGGCCGCGCTGGAAAGCGATCAGGCGGTGAGTGCCGTCGGTCCCAAGCTCATGTTCGAGGACGGCTCGCTGCAGCATGCCGGCCTGTGCTTCGGCCGACGCCCGACGGGCGGCTGGATGAACCAGCATTACTTCAAGGGCTATCCCCGGTTCTGGCCGGCGGCACAGAAGCGGCGCGAGGTGCCTGGCGTCACCGGCGCCTGCTTCATGGTCCGGGCCGAGCGCTATCGCGCCGTCGGCGGCCTGACCGAGGACTACGTCATCGGCGATTACGAGGACAGCGACCTCTGCCTCAAGCTCCGGCGCGAAGGCGGACGCATCCTGTACGAGCCGCGCGCCGAGCTCTATCACCTGGAGCGGCAATCGATCAGCCAGCACGAGGGCTACACCACCAGCCTCGCCTCGGAATATAATTCGTGGCTGCACGCCCGGCGCTGGTCCGCCGAGATGGCGGATCTCACCGACCGGTTCGGGAGCGCGATGTGAGCGCGCTGCCGCAAGCCGCCGCCGCCGAGGATCTCGTGCCGGCGCTCACCGACTTCGTCGCGCGCTGCCGGTTCCTGCCGATCCCGCCGCCCGAGCTGCATTTCGCCGGCGACGGCGATTTCCGCGCGATCGGCGCCGAATTCCTCGGCTGGTTCGTCGGCATGGGCGGGATGCGTTCGACCGACAAGGTGCTGGAGATCGGTTGCGGCGTCGGCCGCATGGCGATCCCGCTGACGCAATATCTCGATCCGGCCCAGGGCTCCTATGACGGGCTCGACCCGGTCGCGGCCGGCATCGATTGGTGCGCCGGCGCGATCAGCGGCACCTATCCGAACTTCACCTTCCGCCATCTCGATATCCGCAGCGACGTCTATAATCCGGAAGGCACGCTCGACCCGACCACGCTGGCACTCCCCTGCGAGACGGCGGCCTATGATTTCGTCTATCTGACCTCGGTCTTCACCCATCTCCGCGCCGATTGCGTCGCCCGCTACGCCACCGAGATCGCGCGGGTGCTGAAGCCGGGCGGCCGCTGCTTCGCGACATTCTTCCTGATGAACGAGACCGCCCGCCGCGCGATCGAGGCCGGCGGCTGCCGCCTCGCCTTCGCGGCCACGGGCGACGGGCCCGAATTCCTCGCCGACCCGGCCTATCCGAGCGCCGCCGTGGCGCAGACCGAGGATTTCATCCTCCACGCCTTCGGCCAGGCCGGGCTCCACCCCGGCGGCCCGATCCGCTACGGCGCCTGGTCCGGCCGCTCGTCCGACATCTATCAGGACATCATCCTTTTCCAGAAGAGGGCGCCGTGAGCGAGCTCAGGATCCTGCAGGTCTGCCACAATCATCCGAGCCTGCATCCGGGCGGCACCGAGATCTTCGCCCACGACCTCTTCACCGCCTTCAAATCGGTGCCCGGCATCGCCTCCGCCTTCCTCGCCTGCGTCAGCGGCCTGCATCGCGACCCGAAGCCCGGCACGCGGCTGCAGGCGATGGGCCATAATGGCGACGAGATGCTGCTCTGGTCCGGCCATTACGACCGCTTCTACCAGAGCCAGGTCGATCTCTACGGCGTGGTGCCGGAGCTGGCGCAATTCCTGCGCAATTTCCGGCCGGACATCGTCCATGTCCATCACACGCAACTGCTCGGCATGGAGATGCTGTTCCTTATCCGGCGGGTGCTGCCGCAGGCGCGCATCGTCTATACGCTCCATGATTACTTCCCGATCTGCGCCCATGAAGGCCAGATGGTGACGACCAAGGATCACACGCTCTGCGAGCGCGCCTCGCCCGATGCCTGCCATGGCTGCTTCCCCAAGGCGAGCCCGGACAAGTTCGTGTTGCGCGAGACGCACATCAAGAACATGTTCCGGATGGTCGACCAGTTCCTGGCGCCGAGCAAGTTCCTGGAGCAGCGCTATATCGCCTGGGGTCTGGCACCCGAGCGCATCCGCATCATGCGCAACGGAAGGCCGGCGCTGCCGCCGCAGCGCTCGCGCGAGCCCGGGCGCGCCAACGTCTTCGCCACCTTCGGCAATGTCAGCCCGTTCAAGGGCACGCTGGTGGCGCTCGACGCGGCGGCGCGGGTGGCGGCCGGCGGCAAGAGCGATTTCGAGCTGCGCATCCATGGCGGCATGCCGTTCCAGACCGACGCCTTCCGCGCCAAGTTCGAGGCGGCGCTCGAGGCGGCGCCGGCGGCCCGCCATCTCGGCGCCTATGATTCGGGCCGGCGGCCGGCGCTCATGGCCTCGGTCGATTGGGTGATCGTGCCGTCGATCTGGTGGGAAAACGCGCCGCTCGTCATCTCCGAGGCGTTCCAGGCCGGCAAGCCCGTGCTGTGCAGCGATATCGGCGGCATGGCCGAGATGGTCGAGGACGGGGTCAACGGCCTGCATTTCCGCGCCGGCGATCCGGCCGACCTCGCCCGCGTGATGCGCCGGGCCCTCAGCGAGCGCAACCTTCGCGCCAAGCTCGCCGAGGGCATCCCCGCCGTCCCCAGCATCGCCGATTGCGCCTTCGAGCATCTGAAGCTCTACGGCGCGCTGCGCGACCAGGCGGACACGACGCCGATGCTCGCCGACCATACCGAACGCGCCCCCGGACCCGCTGCCGTCGTCCAGCTGGGAAGGCCGCATTGAGGAATCCGGACATGCAGATCGTGCAGAAAGAGCCCGTCCGCCTGCTGAAGCTCGCGGACATCAAGATCGAAGGCCGCATCGACGCGATCGAGGAAGGCAAGGTCTATGGCTGGGTCTGGGACCGGCTCCGGCCGGAAGACCGGCTGACGGTCGAGATCCGGCTGGGCGAGCGCGTGCTTGCCACCTGCATCGCCGATCAGCGCCGCGAGGATCTGGCCGGCAACGGCGTCGGCGACGGCGGCCACGCCTTCGTGGCCGAGCTGGCCGAGATGCCGGCGCCGGGCGAGATCGGCGCCGTCGTCGCCCATGTCACCTCGCCCAGCTCGGAAAGCACGGCGACGCTCCGGCCGCGCCTCGATGCCGGCGTCCCGCCCGAGAACATCCTGGCCCAGCCGATCACCCGCATCGCCGAGCTGCTCGAAGCCTCGCTCACCGGCAACCGCCAGATCCAGCTCGGCCAGCAGGCGCTCGCCCGCGAGCTGCGCACGCTCACGACCCAGACCGCCCCCGACGGCGCCGCCGCCCAGGCCAAGGCCGAGATCGAATCAACGCAGAAGGCGCTGGGCAGCCAGATCGAGGCGCTGGAGATCTTCAATCTCCGCCTCGACGGCACCTTGGCCGAGCTCAGCACCAAGCTCGCCCGGCTCGAGCGCACCCGCGCCGCCGAGATCAGCCTGCGCCGGATGGTTTGGGCGGTCGGCGCGCTGGCGCTCATCGCGGTAGCCGCGAGCGCGTTCGCGATCGTGACGGTGGCGGTGTAGGCTACCAGCTCGTCCGCACGTCCTTGGTGAGGTAACGCGCCGTCGCCGGGCACAGATGGGCGAACTCTTCCGTCGCCGCGATCTCGGCCGGCGCGGCATGCTGATCGGCGGCGCCGTAGCCGAGCGCCTCGAAGAAGGGAGCGGCATCCGTCGTGAGCAGATGCAGCCGCCTCGCACCATGGGCGCCGGCCAGGCGCTCCAGCGTCGAGGCGATCGCCTTGCCGTATCGCTGCCTGCGATAGGCCGGCGCCACCACGATCGATCGGATGAGGCGATCATCGCCCTCCCCCTCCCAGCCGCCGAAACCGACGGGCTCGCCGAGCGTCGTCTCGAAGCGAAACAGGTGCCGACCGGGCCGGGCGAGATCCGCTGTCGGCAGCCCGGCGGCGGCGAGCGTCGCCGCCATCGCGTCCCGCTGGCCCGCCGGCAACGGGATGGCGACCACGACCGGCTCGCCATCCTCCTTGACGAAAGCCGTTCTCTGCGGCGCCTCGAGCAGGTCGAGCACGAGCTCGGACGGCCGGCAGAGCTTCGCGCCGCGCGGCGTGAGGATGATCGGCCGGTTGAGCAGGATCGGATGCTGGGCGACCGCATCGAGCAAGGCATTGTCGCTCACATCCGGATCGCCGAGCCCGAGCGCGTCGAACGGCGTGCCCTTCCGGCGCAGCAGCGACTGCAGCGGCCCGCCCGTGCGCGCGGCCAGCCCCCTCAGCACATCACGCGGCGGCGGCGTCTTCAGATATTCGACGATCCGCGGCTCGATGCCGGCATTGCGGATGAGCGCCAGCGCGTTGCGCGAGGTGCCGCAATCGGGATTGTGATAGATCGTGACGCTCATGCCCGCGCTCCCCGCTCGTACCAGCCGCGCGACGCCAGCACGAGGCGAACCACCGACAGCATGACCGGCACCTCGATCAGCACGCCGACGACGGTCGCGAGCGCCGCCCCCGAGCGGAACCCGAACAGGCCGATCGCCGTTGCCACCGCCAACTCGAAGAAGTTGGAGGCGCCGATCAGCGCCGACGGGCCGGCGACGCGGAAATCGACGCCGAGCCGGCGATTGAGCCAATAGGCGAGGCCGGCATTGAGATAGACCTGGATCAGGATCGGCACCGCCAGCAACAGGATCACCATCGGCTGCGCCACGATCTCCTCGCCCTGCAGGCCGAACAGCAGCACGAGGGTCGCGAGCAGCGCCGCGAGCGAAACCGGCCCGAGGCGGCGGAGCGTGCGGGCGAGGGCCGCCGGAGAACGCGCCAGCAGCGCGCGCCGCCAAAGCTGCGCCGCCGCGACCGGCAGCAGGATATAGAGCAGGACCGAGAGGATGAGCGTCGGCCAGGGCACGGCGATCGAGGATATTCCCAGCAGCAGCGCCACGATCGGCGCGAAGGCGACCAACATGATCGCATCGTTGAGCGCCACCTGGCTCAGCGTGAAATGCGGCTCGCCGTCGAGCAGGTTCGACCAGACGAACACCATCGCCGTGCACGGCGCCGCCGCCAGCAGGATGAGGCCGGCGATATAGCTGTCGATCTGTCCCGCCGGCAGGTAGGGCCGGAAGAGATAGCCGACGAACAGCCAGCCCAGCGCCGCCATCGAGAACGGCTTCACCGCCCAATTGACGAAGAGCGTGACGCCGACGCCGCGCCAATGCCGCGCCACCTGGCCCAGGGCGGCGAGATCGATCTTGAGCAGCATCGGCACGATCATCAGCCAGACCAGCAAGGCGACCGGCAGGTTGACCTCAGCCACCGTGGCGCCGCCGAGCAGGCGGAACGGCGCCGGCAGGAACTGGCCGAGCAGGATGCCGGCGAGGATGGACAGCGCGACCCAGAGCGACAGGTAGCGCTCGACCGGCCCCAGGCTCGGCGCCGCCGGCCGCGCGGCGCTCTCGGCCGTCGCCGTCACGATCCGGCCGGCCCGCAGCAGGATTTGGCGGCCGGCGCCGGCGCGCAGCAGGCGGCGGGCTCCTGGCCGGGATTGCTGCCGATGGCCGGGCCGTTGCCGCCATAGACGGTGCTGTCGCCATGGGTCAGGAAGGTTTCCCAGGCGAGCCCCTGCGGATCGGTGATCCAGGATTTTTCCGAGCGCGCATAGCAGCAGACGGTATCGCCCTCCTCCAGCACCGGCGCATCGGCGGCCTCAAGGCGCCCATAGATCTCGGCGAGCTCTCCCGCATCCTCGGCCTGGATGCCGAGATGATGAACGCCGGCCCCGCCCCGACCCTCGGAGATGGCGAAATTGACGCGCGGATCCTCCAGCATCCATTTCGCGTAGTCGGGCTTCACCACGGTCGGCGCCGCCGCGAACAGGGTCGAATAGAACCGGATCGAGGCGGCGAGATCCTCGACGCCCATATGCACATGCAGACGCTTCATGCTGTCCTCCGATCGGTTGGCGCGGGGGTGGAGATCGAGCCGGGCTGGCAGACCGGGCCGCAGGCGGCGCCGGCGCCGCAGCAATTCTCGGTGAGATAGCCGACGAGCCCGTTCATCGCCGCGAAATCGGCCGCATAGATCAGCTGGCGGCTGAGCCGGCGCTGGGTGATCAGCCCGGCATGGGCGAGCTGCTGCAGATGGAAGGTCAACGAGGAAGGCGGCAGGCCCAGCGTCTCGGCGATGATCCCGGCAGCGACGCCGTCCGGCCCACGCTGCACCAGCAGGCGGAACACCGCCAGCCGCGTTTCATGGGCAAGCGCGCCCAAACCCGTGATCGCTTCCTTAGCTTCCATGCGGCCGCTCCATATTTCGACGAAACTCGAAATAGCAGGAGGGCGGGCGGGAAGTCAACGATATTTCGGGAAATATCGAAATAATCAAACCCTGCTATCCCCGACCATCCGATTGAGCGCTCTCTCTCACGCACTGGTGCCGACGAAGCTTCTCTCACGTCAATGCACCGAAAACTGCGGCCGGAGCTGGACAAGGATCTCAGCGGTCTTGGCGTACCGTTCCGTTAGCCCGGCATATACAGGGAGGCCCATATGGCCGGTCGCTATATCAAACAGATAGGCGGCAATTGCTGGCGCAGTCGCATGCTCATCCATCAACATCACGTAAGCCTTCGCCGCGTAGCGGTCATACTCATCCTCGGCGCCCACTAGGTCTTGAACGCCGATTGGGTCCCATTCCTTCATCAAGATCTCGCGTACCTTCTCCCGGTATTCGCGAGATAGATATTTACGCCTTCCGTTGCTCATCTTCCCCCACGTCATGCCGCATAGTCCGCGCATCGAAGCTATTTTTGAATGCTTGCAGGCCACGCCAACATTCTGGGCAGCGAGACCAGCGCGCCTATCGACAGTAATGTCGACATAGCTTGTTATGGCTGATTAGGGCTGAAAAACACAATTCATCAATCGGAGGTTTCGGCATGGCGAAAACGGCGACCTGCGCCTGCGGTCGGCTCACGGTCCAATGCATAAGCGAGCCCCTGCTCGTTTCGCTGTGCCATTGCCTCGCCTGCCAGAAGCGGACGGGCAGCAGCTTCGGGATCGCGGCCTTCTTTCGGCGTGGCGATGTAACGGCAACGGGGCCGGCGCGGAGCTTCACCCGCCCCTCCGACAGCGGCCATGACGTGACCTTCCATTTCTGCCCGGATTGCGGCTCGACACTCTTCTAGGAGCCGCGCCGGAAGCCGGACATGATCGCGGCCGCGGGGGGCGCCTTCGCCGATCCGGCCATCCCGCCGCCCTCGCAGGCGGTCGACAAGGAATTCGCCCATCCCTGGGCTTTTATCCTGCGCTGACATGCCGACCGATGCATTTCGACCGTCGTCACTGGGACAAGCACGGCCATCACGGCGGAATTGACGTTTCAAAGTCCGGGGCTGTGGACAAGTCGCTTGACTGACGACAGATCATATGTTCTTGTTTCGTTCATGAACGCGACAACGCAGATCGCCGCTTCGGCGGCCACGGCCCAAGCCGACCCCATCGGGGCTCGGGCGGAGAGCCGTGCCTGCGACCCGGTCGAGGAGATGACCGGGCGGCATCTGATCATACTCAAGGAGCTGGCCGAGATCGGCATGGACCTGGCGCGGACCATCCGGCAGCAGGCCGAGGCGGCACCCGAGAAGGCGGCCGAGCTTGCCCAGGGCTTCGCGCATGTCGCCAAGGCGGTGCGCCAGACCGTGGCGCTCGAGGCGAAGCTCGCCGAAGGGCCGCTCGCACCGGCGCGCCGGACCCTGCGTCGGCGCAAGAAGCAGATCCGCCGGACGGTCGAGCGGGCGATCGTGGACCAGATGGAAGGGTTCTCGCTCGGTCTCGCGCTGTGCGATCTGCATGAGCGCCTCGATGGCGAGCGGTTCGACGAGGACATCCTCGACCTGCCGCCGAAGCAGGTCATCGAGCGCATCTGCAAGCTGCTCGGCGTCAAGCCCGACTGGGAGCACTGGCGGGACGAGGAGTGGGCGGTCGAGGAACGCGCGGCGGAAACGGAGCGCGCGGCTGAAGCGAAGCCCGAGGCGGAACGGGTCTGGAAGCCGCTTCCACCCATTCCGATCACGCTGCATCTCAATCCCGTCGCCGGCATGGTCCGGCCGCCGCCGGCCGCTTCCGGCCACGATCCGCCACGCCGGCGAGACGGCTGACCGGCATCTCCAGCCCTCGATGATCCAATAGAAGCAGTGCAGACGCCGCCCGGCCGCTCGCGAGAGCGGCGCGGGACGGCTTCGCTTGCTAGACCGCGATGACTTTAGGTCGAATCGACCTAAAGTCTGAATCGCTGTCTAACTTATATGTTTAGGGACTGATTCAGACATTAAGTCGGCTCGACTTAATGTCATCAGGCCCTAGAAGCTCATGAACTCGTGCGCCGTGGCGGCGGAGAGGTGAACATGGTCCGGCTGGGCGCCGGCCTCGCTGTCGGACCAGCCCTGGTCGCTGAACCCGTCATGCAGCACCTGATGCATGATCTCGGTCGCGGTCTTGTTGGTGAGCGCGCCGGCCAGCTCGTCGGCGGAGAGATGGCTGGCATTGTCGGTGAAGAAATTGGTCAGCGTCACGATCCCGTCGTTCTTGGCGCCGTCGAAATGGATCGTGAGATCGTTGCCGACCCGCTCGATCCCGTCGGTGCCGGCCGTCCAGCTCTCGTGATTGACGGCGCCCTTGGTGGCGCCGAAAGCGACCAGCTCATCGCCGGCGCCGAGGTTGAAGTGATCGATCGTCGCCTGCTGCCAGATCGCGGCATGGCCCGCGGCGTCGGTCTGATAGAGCGCGATGTCGGTCTGGCCGGTGCCGGCATGGATGTTGAAGGTGCCGCCCTGCTCGCCGGCGATGCCGCCGACCTCGACCTTCGATTCGCCGCTGCCGAGCGTGATGTCGGCATGGCCCCAGCCGGCGATGATGTTGTTGGCGCCGTTGCCGGCGTGGATGGTGACGTTGGCCTTGCCGGTGAAGGTGAAATCGTCGGCGCCGTTGCCGGCGGTGTAGTTGATGCTCTGGAAGTTGCCGGTGATGGTGGTTTCCTTGGCGCCGTCGCCCAGATCGAGGGTGATGTCCTGCCCGGCCGGCGCATCGCCGCGCGTGCTCTGGTGGATGTCGATCGTGTCGGCGCCGTCACCGGTGGTGATGTTGGTGTGGGTATAGGCGTCGACCATCTCGATCGTATTGGCGCCGCCGGCGAGGTTGGCCGTCATGGTCGTGACGATGCCGTTCCAGTGATTGCCCGGATCGGTGATGGTGAGATCGGTGCCGCCGGTGCCGGCCGTGACGTTGGCATGGGCATAGACGCCGTCGAGCTCGATGCCGTTGCTGCCGTTGCCGACCGCGACCGAGACGCTCGACCAGGCCTGGTCGTAGACCGGGATATTCTCGGGGATGGTGGCGCCGGCCTTGGCGTCGAAATAGAGCCCGTCGGCGGCATAGTGATGGTCGGCATCGCCGACGCTGATGGTGTTATCGCCGTTGCCGGCGGTAATGGCGAAGCTGTTGTCGCCGAGCGAGCCGTTGCTGTCGAGCCCGAGATGGATGGTGTCGTTGCCGTCGCCGACCGCGATCGAGCCGCGCTTGGCGCCTTCGATATCGACGCTCTGATCGAGCGTGTCGGCCGAGCCGGCGGCGTTATGGGTCATGTCGAGATGGACCTCGACCCAGTTCTTCATGGTCAGCGACGCGCCGTCGAAGGAATCGATGGCGACGTTCTTGACCGTGTTCCAGGCCGAGGCGAGGTTGAAGGTGACATCCTGCTGCCCCGAGCCGTCGGCAGCGGGCGTGATCGAATATTGCACGTCGCTCGCCGGCACGAGAATGAAGGGCGCGCCGCCGGTGGTGCTGGCGAAGGCGAGGTTGCTGGGGCCGCCGATGTCCGGGTTCGGCGCTGTACCGCCGCCCACCACATTCGAAAGATCGCCGCTGCCGCCGGTGCCGGTGAGCGAGAAGGTCGTGGCGCCGGGCTGACCGAGCTTCGAGGGATCGGTCAGGAACTGGAAGTCCTGTCCGCTGGAATCGGCCCCGAGCGACAATTGGAATTCAAGCTGCATGTTCGCCTCCTTCAAACCGGCCGGCGGCCGGCCTTGTCGTTGATATTTCTAATGTTCCAGCTCGATGAAGCGCGGTGCCTGGGTCGGCGTCAGCGCCAGGGCGGCCGCCCCCGACGGCTTCACCGACAGCGGGCGGGATTGGGCGGTTACGCTCCAGGCGGCGACGACGCGATGCCCATCGGCGCCCCGGAACAGCAGGGCGCTGGCATCCTTCCCGGCACCTGGGGCGTCGCCCTCGTAATGCGCGCCGGCGAGCCGCTTGAAGAGCTCGCCCACGGCCTTGGCCGCCGGCTTCTCGGCCCCGTCATGATCGAGCAGGCCGAAATTATGTTCCTTGTTGCCCCGGTCGGTGCCGTCATCCTGCCAGTCGTACCAGATGGCGATCGGCACATGCTCGTGGATGGCGGTCAGCAGCATGGCCTGAGCGAGCTCGCCCTGCCGCTCCGGGCTCGGCCCCTTGGCCCAGCTCGACCAGCCCCATTCGCCATAGAGGATCGGCGCCTCGGCCAGGTGGCCGTTATGGCTGGCACGCCGCATCATCGCCCTGAGCGTGTCGGCATCGGCCGAGACCGTCGAGGGATCGGTGCTGCGATAGGGATGGACCGTCAACCCGTCCAGGCAATCGAAATCGCCGGCCGCCAGCATGTGCTGGATATAGGTGCCGGCACCGGGCACCTGACTCGGCAGCTGGGCGAGCGCCGGCCCGACGATGGTCGCCTTCGGCACCGCCTCGCGCATCGCATGGCAGGTCGCGGCCTCGAGCTTGCCATAGGCCTCCGCATCCGGATGCGGACGCCAGGCGCCCCAATCGGGCTCGTTCCAGATCTCGAAGATCGGCTGGGCGTCCTCGAAGCGCTTGGCCGCGGCCGCCGCGAACTTGGCGAAGGCCGCGACCGCTTCCGGCGTCGCAGGCGAGGCCAGCACCTTGTGGGTTTCCCCCGTATGCTCGGTCACCTCGATCTCGGGCTCGTAATTCTTGTTCGAGGAATCGAGGATGAGCATGGGCCGGAGCCCGGCCTCGCGGACCTCGCCGACGAATTTATCGATATGGGACCAATCATAGATGCCGGGTGTCGTCTCGACCGCGGACCAGCGCAGATCCGTGCGCACGATGTGGAAGCCCATCGCCTTGATCCGGGCGAGGTCGGCGGCATGGCCGTCGAGGAAATGGACATTCACGCCCGCCCCGCCTTCGAGCACGCCGGACGGCAGCGCCGCCCAGGTCGGAGCGGCCGCCAGCATCCCGAACGCAAGGAGTGGCGGCCGCCAGCACATCAGGCCGTCTTCCGCTGTTCGACCCAGTTGAGGTCGTGCATGCGGTTGGCGACGCCGTTCAGATCGAGGAACAGCTTCATCTTGCCGTACATCTCGCGATACCGCGTGTTGAACCGGTCGAAGAGCTCCTGATGCCAGTAATCCTCGATGCGGAACGGCTTCTCGCTGGTGATGTCGTGACGCGGCAGGCACAGCAGGTCGACCAGCTCGCGCAGGCGGCTGTCGAGGGTCATGTAGATCGCCGGCTTGCCGTTGGCGACCGCCATGGCGTTGCCATGGAGGCGCGTGCCGATCATCACGTCGAGATTGCGCATCAGCACCTCGTAGTCGAGCGCCGAGGAGCCGAAGAACATCCGCTTCTGGTAGAGCTTGATCATCGGATCGTCCTTGCCCTGGAACCACCCGCTGTCGGTCAGGGTCTTATAGGCTTCGTCCAGCCGGTCGAGCAGCTTGTGGTAATAGATCTTCTCCTCGACCTCGGACTGGCTGACGATCGTCAGATTGTACTTCTTGGCCAGATCCAGGATCGCCTCGCGCTGCATCATCAGGCCGCGCGCGACATTCTCGGCATAGAGCCGGCTCAGCGAGCGGGTCAGCGAGAAACCGACATTTCGGACCTGATCCAGCGGGCCGATATCGATCCGGAGGTCCGGGTCGTTGTGGCGCATGAAGCTGGGGCAGCCGATCACATCGACATTCTTGATGCCGTGATCGTTCAGCACCTCGGCCGTGAAGGCGCCGCGAACGCCGACCGAAGCGGCGCGATCGGCCATGCAGGCCATGATCCGCTTGGTCTCGTCGCTGAGATTGACCTTCTCGTAGCGCGGCGCCTGGGCGCCGATCGAGAAGCCGATGATCGGCAGCTTGATCTTCTCGATGAAGGTGCCGACATTGCCCCACACCATCTTTTCATGGATGCAGTTCGAACCGCGGAAGATGCAGTAATCGAACTCGGCATTGTAGCGGGCGATCGCCTCGTCGGTGGTCTTGACGTCGATCAGCACGCTTTCGCAATGATCGAAATCCATCAGCTTCAACGACGCCTCGGTGACGAACATATCGCCCGAATTATAGGCGTACTTGGCATCCTTGGCCGGATTGCCGTCGTCCCAATAGCGAACGCTGTCGCGATTGTAGATCAGGCCCTGCGGGAAAATGAAAAGTATACGTTTGCCCATGGTCGGTATCCTAGTTCTTGGTTGCGTTGCTGCCGGGAGCGCCGGCCGGGCATTTCGTTTCGAGGAAGTCGACGAGCGGGCGGCAGGATTGCCGCCATTGCCATCTGCTCGCCCGGTCGGCCGCGGCGGCGCTCACCGCAGCCAATCTCTCTGGGTCGTTGGCCAGGCGCTGCAGCGTCGCGAGCATCTCGCGCTGCAAGGTCTGGTCATCGCCATTGTGGAAAAGATAGCCGTCGACATCATGCTCGACGGCTTCCTTGACGGCGCCGACATCGGTGGCGAGCACGACCACGCCGAGGCGCATCGCCTCGAGCACGGTCAGCGGCACGCCTTCGAAATGCGACGGCAGCACGAGAATATCGGCCCAGCCATAGAGCTCGCTCAGATGCTCGGGATCACGCACGGCGGGCTCGACCAGGTTGGCGATCGGTGCCAGCTCGGCATCGGCCCCGTCCTGGGCCAGGATTTGGCCGCCGACCACGCGCCATTCCACCGGCAGCTTGGCCTCGGTGCAGATCTGGGCGAGGTGGGCGACGCGATAGAGCCCCTTCTGGCGGTCGAACCGGCCGAGATAGAGGCAGCGCAGCTTGCGCCCCTTCAAGGGCGGGCGCGCGGCGAGGATGGAGGCGACCGCCTCCTCCGTCATCGGATAGGAGGGCGCGTTCGGCACATGCATCAGCTTCTCGGTCGGAACCCCGAGCGCCACGCAGGTCGAATGCAGATTCTCCGAAATGACCAGGATCTGGTCATAGCAATGCTCGTAGCCCAGCGTCTGATAGACGAAGCCCACCGGCTGGCCGTGGCGTGAGGCGTCGATCAGATGGAGATGGGCGACCGAGGCGATGCCGAGCCGGCGCAGCTCGCCCATGATGCCGTGGGCATCGGCCGAGTGGCAGTTCACCACCGCCTGCATGGCGCCCAGCAGACCGAGCGCCCGAGCGTGATCGCCATTGGCGGCCCAGGCCGGGAAGCCGGCGCCGAAATATTTGCCGTCCGGGGTCCAGGCGCCGATGCCGGGATCGTCGAGGAAGTTGATGGTCTCGAAGATGTCGGTGAGATCATCGAGATCGCCGACGCTCGAGGCGGCGAAGACGAAGAGATGCGGCGTCCAGCCCGACGCCCTGAGCTCGCGCGCGACCGCGCGGGCAACCTTCTCGACCCCGCCGAACTGGGCCACCGGCAGGATGAAGCCGACATGGCGCTCGCCCGGCAGCGGCAGCATCGGATGCAGCGGACCCACTTCCAGGATGTCGCGCACGGCGAGCGGCAGCTTAGGCTTGGGCGTCACCACCGCTTCGCGCCAGCTGAAGCCGCGCTCGTCGGCCTGGGCATGCCACCAGGCATGGAGATCGGAGAAGCAGGACAGGAACTCGTGCATGCCCGCCGTCCAGATCTCGGCGAAATGGGTCGGCACCACCGCCTCGACGCTGAGCTCGAACAGGCGCGGATCGGGACGGGCCCGGCCGAGCGACATGGTCCAGGAGCGATCAGGATCGGACAGGCAGGCGGTGAGGAGATCGGCCTGAACCATGACGAGGCCGGCGAGCGCATGCAGGTCGAGCGGATGCTCGGGCGTGCCGAGCGTGAAGCCCAGCGCCTGCGGCTTGCCGTCATTGACCGCCTCGGCGACCGCGAAATTATGCTGGCGCAGCGAATCCTCGAGCCGCCAGAAGGTCCAGTTGGCGAGCTTCAACCGGGTGAGATAGCTCAAGAAGGTCGGATGCGTGACCGCGACATAGGAGGGGCAGGGATAGCGCCGCCCGTCGATGCGGGACAGGCGCAGCATCGCGCGGAACTCTTCCCAACTGACGATGCGGTCGAGCCGGGTCGGATCGGAGGTCAGCGCCACCACCATGCGGTCGGCGAGGATGATGGCGTAGCGCGGCGCCTCCTCGTGCTCGAGCCGGAGCAGGTTGGGCGGGGCGTAGAGCTTCTTGTGCTTGCGCCGCATGTAGCCGACGATCTCGGCCCGATCGCGCTCGGAATTGCGCAGCATGCTCTCGCGCCGCTTGCGGTAGCGGAAGCCTACCGCCGGGCCGTGCACGCCGCGGAAGCCGGCGCCGGCCGATTGCAGCCAGAAATCCCAATCCTCGAACCCGAGCCGCATCGATTCGTCGTAGCGGATGCCGGCATCGAAGATGCTCCGCCGGACCAGGCTGCCGGCCTCGCAGGTATTCTCCAGCAGATGCTGAAGCAGCGAATAGTCGCCGCCGACATCGTAATTATAGGCCTCGCCGAACATGTCGATGTCGGGATAGACCCAGCCCGCCTCCGGATGCTCGCACAGGACCCGCCAGGATTTGGCGATGAAGTCGGGATAGAGCCGGTTGTCGGCGTCGAGGAAATAGATCGCCTGCAGCTCCGGCCAGACCGCGAGCGCGAAATCGACGCCGGTGTTGCGGGCAGCACTCAGGCCGCCATTGCGCTGCCGGATGACCGCGACCCGCTCCGGCTCGGACCGGGCGAAGGCGAGTGCTGCATCGTAGGAGCCCGGATAGGGGCAGCCGTCATTGACGATGACGATGCGCAGCTCGACCGGCCCCTTCTGGTCGAGGGCGGACAGGATCGCCTCGACCACCAGCTCCGTATGCTTGAACAGCGGCACGACCACGGCGATGACGGCGGTCGTCGCGGCGACGGCGCGCGAATGGATGACGGGAGTGACCGAGCCTTCGGGCATGGCGTTATGTCCCTATCAACCGACCAGCGCGGCGAAATCGAGCCACCAGGCCCAGGCGAAGGCATTCGATTTGCCCGGCGGCACGCGGGTCGCGACATAGAGGTCGGCATCGACCGGGAAAGTCCGGTCCATGAACACGGTGACGCCGCTCTCGCTGTTGGGCGGTACCAGCGTCCAGCCGGAGAAATTGCCGGTCTTGGCGTCGCTGCCGGAATTGGGGAAGCCGTCGAAGGTCGTGCCGGGCGGCAGCACCATCATGGCGTACTCGATCGGCTGCGCGTCGGGATGGTTGGTCTTGACCGTGGCGAAGAGCTGGCGCGCATCGGCCGGGCAGCCGCTCGGGATCATGGCGACGGCGACATGGTCCTCGACCGGATGGAGCTGAAACACGCCCTGGTCGTTGATCGGGGCCAGAAGATCGTAATCGACCACCTTCTCGGCGGGGGCGACCAGCTTGGCGCCGCGGCGGACCGCGGCCGAGACCGGCCGGCGTTCGAGATGGAGGCCCTGGCCGGCCACGGCCGGATCCGACTTCTGCCGGGCCGAGCGAGTGCGGCGCAGGCCGGGCAGGCCCGACCAGGCGCGTAGCGCCACGGTGCGCTGAACGATCGCCGTGTCGTTGACCTTGAGCCAGCATTCCTTGACCAGGCGCTGATCGGTGAGCGATAGGCTGGGCGCCGATTTGGGGCCGCCTTCCCAGCGTACCGACAGTACCACCGTGCGGCGCGGCCCGACCACGGCATGCGGCAGGTCGAGCCGGAGCCAGCCGGGCTTGAGCTGCGCCGAGCGAAGCGACCAGACGGCGAGCTGCTCGCTATCCTCGAGCGTCGACAGCGTCACCTGCAGCCGGCCGCTGTCGCCGATGCCGGCCGAATGGACATGAAGCTCGACCGCGGCCAGACCGAGCGACGGCACCGGCAGCAGCTGCTCGATGCGGAAGCGCTCCTTGCCCTGCGGGTAGATGGCGATATGGCTGGGCTCCGCGGAATAGAGCAGCTGCTCCTCCGGCAGATGGACCTGGGCGATATAGTCGGAGAGCTGCGAGAAGGTGATCTGCGCTTCCTCATGCATGCCCCTGAGCGCCGCCAGCTCCCTCTGCAGCTGCACGATGCGCCGGGCGTCGGCCGTCTGCTGCTCGACCAGCCGCTCGCACAGGCTGGCGAAGAACTGGCCCTGCTCCTTGCTCCAGTCGCGGATCTGGATGCGATTGCCGAAGGAGGGGCGGCCGTCGGGCGCCACCTGTTTCCACCAATCCTCCAGCCGGGACAGTTCCTCGTCCGCTGCGTCCGACATGGAGACCAGCGCCATGCACGCATTGGGCGCGTAGGGCAGCTTGGAGGCCGGCGCCGTGGCACCGCCCTCGCTCAAGCGCTTCAACCGGCCCTTCTGCCCTTCGCCGATGCCGAAGGTGAAGATCTCGAGATGCTGCGGCGGAACCAGCTTGCGCCAGTGGACGGCATCCGCCTCGCCCGTGATGATCTTGGGCTGGGGCGCCATCAGGGCGGAGAGGCTGGGGGCCGAGACCTCGAGAAGCATGATTTGACTGGCTCCGTTCAACGGGTTGGGGGGTCAGTCCGCCGCCAACGCGGTCGGGCGGCGAGCCCAGCGCGCGGCGGTCGCGACGATCGTATCGATGTCGGAAATCTCGGGCTGCCAGCGCAGCACCGCCATCGCCCGGCGCGCATCGGCGACGAGCACGGGCGGATCGCCCGCCCGGCGCGGACGCTCGCGGCAGGGAACCCGGAGGCCGGTGACGCGCTCGACCGCGTCGATCACCTCGCGGACCGAATGGCCGCTGCCGGTGCCGAGGTTGAGCGCCATGGGCGGCGCGCTGTCGAGCAGCATCTCGACCGCGCGGATATGGGCGGAAGCCAGATCCTGGACATGGATGTAGTCGCGGATGCAGGTGCCGTCGGCGGTGGGGTAGTCCGTGCCGTAGATGTCGATCGCGGCACGCCGGCCCAACGCCGCGTCGATGACGAGCGGGATCAGATGCGTTTCCGGATCATGCCGTTCGCCCAGCTCGCCCTCGGGATCGGCGCCGGCCGCATTGAAATAGCGCAGTGCCGCGTAGCGCAGCCCGTGCGCCTGATGCTGCCAGGCGAGCGCGCGCTCGCCCATCAGCTTGCTTTCGCCATAAGCATTGATCGGCGCCTGCGGATGGGTCTCGTCGAGCGGCAGGCGCTGCGGCGTGCCGTAGGTGGCGCAGGTCGAGGAGAAGACGAAGCGCTTGACCCCGGCCTCGGCCATGGCATCGAGCAGCTCGAAGGTCTTGGCGGCGTTGTTGCGGAAATATTTCGCCGGCTCGGCCATGGATTCGCCGACATTGATGAAGGCGGCAAAATGCATGACGGCGACGATTCGATGCGCCCGCAGGGTATCGAGCACATGTGCGCGATCGCCGATATCACCCCGCACCAGCGGCCCCCAGCGGACCGCATCCTCGTGGCCGTGGCTGAGATCGTCGTAAACGACGGGCTGATAGCCGCCCTTCGCCAGCGCCTTGCAGGCATGGCTGCCGATATAGCCGGCGCCGCCGGCGACCAGGATAGCGCCCTTCATGGTGCAGTGCGATCCAAGGGAAGGACGGAAGAAGGAGCAGCGAAGCTCCGGATCGAACCGATCTTTGTCTTAGCTAAATCGTGTTCGACCACTGCGTCCCCCATGCATTCCGGTCAGATGCGGCTCGCAGGCTAGGAAATTGTGCCCCTTCAGGCAACCTGTATTGGGCAGTCGGTGGGTTCAATCCCATCGTGACTTGAAAGAAGCATCCGTTATATTTAGATCTATGTCATCTCTACTATAGAAGATAATTGCGCGAATTTTACCGCCAAATTGTGCCGAATGGTGCGATGCGGCAAGGATCCGGACCGGCCGGGCTCGTTGGCGCCCGATAAGCGTTCCCTATGATGATCTCGGTACCGCAAGTTTTAGATCAATTGATCAAAAACGCATCGCTTTAATTACGCTCGGGATTTAGGTAATACGGAGCAATCCGGCGTCAGAACTGGATATAGCCCTCGATATTTGGAGGACCCATGAAACTATTTAGTGCGATTGCACTCGCTTTCGCCGGCTCGGCCGCTCTGGCCGCACCGGCTTTCGCAGCGGACTCGCCTGCGCCGGGCGGGCAGCCCAGCTCGATCATCGTTCACATGCCGAACGGCAAGACCGCCGTTATCCCGGCCGACAGCAAGATGGCGCAGCATCTGATGGCCGACCCGGAGTCCAAGCCGCTCAAGGAAGGCATCATCGTCTACGTTGTGAACGGCAAGAGCTTTTTCGTGTTCGATCACAAGATGTCGAACGGCAAGATGATGAGCCAGGCTCTGATGGACTACGACGCCCCGGAAGGCGGCGGCTGACAGGGCTTTGAAATCCGCGCCGCCCGGTTCGCCGGGCGGCGCGTTTCTTCGCCCCAATCAGACCGGCGCAGGATTGCGCTCGGTAAAGCCGGCCTGATGCCAATAGGGATAAGCCTGCGGCAGCGCGCTCGCCGCATCGAGCTTGGCGACCTGCTCCTTCGTCAGATTCCAGCCGACAGCGCCCAGATTCTGGCGTAGCTGCTCCTCGTTACGCGCGCCGATGATCACGTTCGACACGGTCGGCCGCTGCAGCAGCCAGTTGAGCGCGATCTGCGGGACGGTCTTGCCGGTCTCTTCGGCGACCGCATCGAGCGCATCCACGACGCGGAACAAATATTCATCATCGACCGGCGGCCCCTTGTCGGCGGTCTTATGCAGCCGGCTCTGGTCCGGCAGCTTCTGGCCGCGCCGGATCTTGCCGGTGAGGCGCCCCCAGCCGAGCGGGCTCCAGACCACCGCGCCAACGCCCTGATCGAGACCGAGCGGCATCAGTTCCCACTCGTAATCGCGGCCGATCAGCGAATAGTAAGCCTGGTTGGCGACATAGCGCGAATAGCCGTAACGGTCCGAGACCGAAAGCGACTTCATCAGATGCCAGCCGGAGAAGTTCGAGACGCCGATATAGCGGATCTTACCGGCGCGGACGAGGTCGTCGAGCGTCGACAGCACTTCCTCGGCCGGGGTCTGCGCGTCGAAACCATGGAGTTGGAACAGATCGATATAATCGGTGCCGAGCCGCTTCAGCGCCGCTTCGCAGGCGCGGATCAGATGGTAGCGCGACGAACCGACATCGTTGGGCTCGGCACCGGCGCGAAAGGTCGCCTTGGTCGAGATGATGGCCCGGTCGCGGCGACCCTTGAGCGCCTCGCCCAGGATGCTTTCGGCGGCGCCGCCGGAATAGACGTCGGCCGAATCGAACATGGAGAGGCCGGCATCGAGGCAGATATCGACAAGGCGCCGCGCCTCCGCCACATCGGTCGAGCCCCAGGCCGAAAAGAACTCTCCTTTGCCGCCGAACGTGCCGGTGCCGAAGCTCAGCACCGGCACCTTGAAGCCGGATGCGCCAAGACGACGATATTCCATATCGGTAACTCCCTTGCCCGTCAGTGCGAATGAGATGACAAGGCTCGGCGAACGAGGCCAGCGAGACAAGCGCGATAACGTCGCCCCTCGACGCGCTTTTCGAAGAGGTTGATAAGTTTCGGCAGTTCTCCGGAGAATTCCGCATCCCATGCCCCGCGCCCCGCAGTCACAGCCGGCCCTGCCGGACCTCGCCAGCGAATGGCTGGAGGCCGACGGGCTGGGCGGTTTCGCCTCCGGCACCGTGGGCGGCGTCCGCACCCGCCGTTATCACGCGCTGCTGCTGACCGCCACGACGCCGCCGACCGGCCGGGTCGTCCTGGTCAACGATATCGATGCCTGGATCGAGGCCGACGGCAGGTCCATGGCGCTTGCGTCCCACCGCTACGGGCCGGATATCCTCTATCCGGACGGGCAGCGGCGCCTCGCCGGTTTCACGCGCGAGCCCTGGCCCTCCTGGAGCTTCCGGCTCGAAACCGGCCAGCGGATCAGCCAGGAGCTGTTCGTCGACCGCGACGGCTGCGAGACGGTGCTGCGTTGGCGGCTGCTGGAGGGGGCGCCGGTGCGGCTGATCGTCCGTCCGCTGCTGTCCGGACGGGATTATCATGCGCTTCAGCGCGAGAGCGTTCATTTCGAGTTTCGCGCAACCGTCCAAGGCGGCAATATCGCCTGGCGGCCTTATCCGAACCTTCCCTCGATCGCGGCATTCTCCAACGGGACCTACCGCCATGAGCCGGACTGGTATCGCAATTTCATCTATGCCGAGGAAGCGGCCCGCGGCCTCGACGCGGTCGAGGATCTGGCATCGCCCGGCCTGTTCACCTGGGAGCTCGGGCCGGAGGAACCGGCCGTGCTGACTTTCAGAACGGGGGACGGGCTCTTCGCGCGCGGCGCCGCCCACGCCGCCCGGCTGGCCGAGAGCGAGGCGGCCCGGCGCGCCGTTCTGCCTCGGCCCTTCGGCCGCTCGGTCGAAGCCTATCTGGTCGACCGCTATCCCGGCCGGACCATTCTCGCGGGCTTTCCCTGGTTCACCGATTGGGGACGCGACAGCTTCATCGCCCTACGGGGCCTGTGCCTTGCAACCGGCCGTCTGGACGATGCCGAGCGCATCCTGGCCGGCTGGGCCGGCACCGTCTCGCAAGGCATGCTGCCGAACCGCTTCCCGGATACGGGCGACGCGCCCGAATATAACTCCGTCGATGCGGCGCTCTGGTACATCGTCGCCTGTCACGATTTCCTTGAGGCGGCCGAATCCGCGGGTCGACCGGTTACGCTGATCGGCGACACGCTCCGCGCGGCAGTCGAGGCGATCATTGCCGGCTACGCGGCCGGGACGCGCTTCGGCATCGGCCTCGACGCCGACGGGCTGCTGCGCGCCGGCGAGCCGGGGGTGCAACTCACCTGGATGGACGCCAAGGTCGGAGATCGGGTCGTGACGCCGCGCATCGGCAAGCCGGTCGAGGTCCAGGCGCTGTGGCTGAATGCGCTCAGCATCGCCGGCGTCTGGACCGATCGCTGGCGGGAAATCGAGGCGCGTGGCCGGGCGAGCTTCCTCGAACGCTTCCCCGACCCCGAATCCGGCGGCCTCTTCGATGTCGTCGATGTCGATCACGTGAAGGGCACGGTCGACCGGTCGGTCCGGCCGAACCAGATCTTCGCGGTTGGCGGCCTGCCCTACCCCCTCCTCGACGGCGCGCTCGCCCGCTCCATCGTGGCGTTGGTGGACGCGAAGCTGCTGACCCCGTTCGGGCTGCGCACGCTCGATCCGGCGGACCCGCGCTATGCCGGGCGCTATGAAGGCGGCCCGTGCGAACGCGACGCCGCCTATCATCAGGGCACCGTCTGGCCTTGGCTGATCGGCGCCTTCGCCGAGGCGTGGCTCCGGATCGAAGGTGACGGCCCAGCTGCCCGGAGTCGGGCGCGCGAGCGGTTCCTGACGCCGCTCTTCGCCCATCTCGAGGTGGCTGGGCTCGGCCATGTCTCGGAAATCTTCGATGGCGACGCGCCGCACCGGCCGCGCGGCACCCCGTTTCAGGCCTGGTCGCTCGGCGAGCTGATTCGGCTCGACATCTTGACGGCAAGATCCTTGGAGCCCGCGCATGCCTGAAAGCATTACCCGCGAGACCGAGACCGAGATCACCGCGACGGTCGAGGGGCGGCGTCTGAAAGCCGTCAAGCTCGACAAGAGCTGGCGCCGGTGGGGGCCTTATCTCAGCGAACGGCAATGGGGCACGGTACGCGAGGATTACAGCGCCGGCGGCACCGCCTGGGATTATCTCCCGCACGATCATGCCCGCAGCCGCGCCTATCGCTGGGGCGAGGACGGGCTCGGCGGCTTCGGCGATTGCGATCTCAATCTCTGCCTGGGATTGGCGCTATGGAATGGTCGCGACCCGATGCTCAAGGAAAGGCTGTTCGGCCTGACCAACAGCCAGGGCAATCACGGCGAGGATGTGAAGGAACTCTACTACTATCTCGACGGCACGCCGACCCACGCCTACATGCGGATGCTCTACAAATATCCGCAAGGCGCGTTCCCCTATGCGCACCTGATCGAGGAGAATGCGCGCCGCGGCTCGGCCCTGCCGGAGTACGAGCTGATCGATACCGGCCTGTTCGACGAAGCCCGTTATTTCGATGTCGAGATCGAATACGCCAAGGCCGATCCGGACGACATCCTGATGCTGGTGACGGTGACCAACCGCGGGCCGGACACCGCCGAACTGCATGTATTGCCGCAGCTCTGGGCGCGCAATTTCTGGTCCTGGCGGTCCGTCGAGCGCCATCCGATCCTATCCATGATCGACCAGGGCACGGTGCTGGTCCGCCATCCCGACCTGCCGGAGATGCGCCTGGTCGCCGACGGCGAGTGCGATCTGCTCTTCTGCGACAACGACACCAATATGCGTCGGCTCTACGGGATGGACGTGCCCGGCTATTTCAAGGACGGGATCAACGACTATGTCGTCGATGGCGACACGGCGGCGGTCAATCCGGCGCGCGAAGGCTCGAAGCTCGCCGCGCATTACCGCCTGAGGATACCGCCCCAGGGCAAGGCGCAGGTCCGGATTCGCCTGGCCGCCGGGCCGGCGCATGGCGATTTCGACACGATCATGGCGGCGCGGCGGACCGACGCCGACGAATTCTACGGGGCGCTGCAGCAGGATATCGCCGATGCCGATGCCCGGCTGGTACAGCGCCAAGCCTTCGCCGGCATGCTGTGGTCGAAGCAGTTCTACTACATCGACATACCGCAATGGCTGAAGGGAGATCCCGCCCAACCGACGCCGCCGGAAGGTCATCAGACCGGCCGGAACGCCGACTGGTTCCATCTCAACAACGCCGACATCATCTCGATGCCGGACAAGTGGGAATTCCCCTGGTACGCGGCCTGGGACCTGGCCTTCCACTGCGTGACCTTCGCGCGGATCGATCCCGAATTCGCCAAGAGCCAGCTCGTTCTGCTCACGCGCGAATGGTACATGCACCCGAACGGTCAGCTGCCGGCCTATGAATGGGCGTTCGGCGACGTGAACCCGCCGGTCCATGCCTGCGCCGTCTGGCGCGTCTACCGCATGGATCGCGCCCAGAATGGCGGCGTCGGCGACCGCGCCTTCCTGGAACGCGTGTTCCACAAGCTGATGCTGAACTTCACCTGGTGGGTGAACCGCAAGGACAGCGAAGGCCGGAACATCTTCGAAGGCGGCTTCCTCGGCCTCGACAATATCGGCATCTTCGACCGCTCGGCGCCGCTGCCGACCGGCGGCTATATCCAGCAATCCGACGGCACCGCCTGGATGGCGATGTACACGCTCGATCTCATGCGCATCGCGCTGGAGCTGGCGCTCGACAATCCGGTCTATGAGGACATCGCCACCAAGTTCTTCGAGCATTTCCTCTATATCGCCGAGGCCATGACCCATATGGGCGGCGACGATATGGGCCTGTGGGACGAGACCGACCAATTCTACTACGACGTGCTGCGCCTGCCCGGCGGCGAGCGGGTGCCGCTGCGCGTGCGCTCGATGGTCGGGCTCATCCCGCTCTTCGCCGTCGAGGTGCTCGACAGCCATATGATGGAAAGGCTGCCGGACTTCGCCACCCGACTGAACTGGTTCCTCGATTACCGGCCGGATCTGGCGCTGCTGGTCTCGCGCTGGATGGATAAATCGGGCGAGGAGCGCCATCTGCTATCGCTGCTGCGCGGCCACCGGCTGAAGCAGCTCTTGCGGCGCATGCTCGACGAGACCGAGTTCCTGTCCGATTATGGCGTGCGCGCCGTGTCGAAATTCCATGAGCAGCATCCCTATGTCTTCGAGCATGCCGGGCAGCAATTCAGCATCGGCTATGTCCCCGGGGAATCGACGACCGAGCTGTTCGGCGGCAATTCGAACTGGCGCGGACCGGTCTGGATGCCGGTCAATTATCTCATCATCGAGGCGCTGCTGGAGCATCACCAATATTACGGCGAGGATTTCAAGGTCGAATGCCCGGTCGGCTCGGGGTCCTACATGAACCTGAAGGAAGTGGCGCAGGAGCTGGCCACGCGCCTCGCGCGCCTGTTCCTACGCGACGCCGAGGGAAGACGGCCCGTTCTCGGCCGGAACGAACGGCTGCAGACCGACCCGGCCTTCCGCGACCTTGTGCTCTTCCATGAATATTTCCATGGCGATACCGGACGCGGTTTGGGGGCTTCGCATCAGACCGGCTGGACCGGTCTCGTCGCCCTGCTGCTGGAGCCGAAATCTTGTGACGCCATCATGGCCGAGCAGCCGTTGGCAACCGACGAGATCACCGGAGGAGCATGGGGATGAGCGACAGCGAGGGCAAGATTCTGCGCGGCCAGCCAGCCCTGGTCACGGGCGCCAATTCCGGCATCGGCAAGGCGGTGGCGCTGGCGCTCGGCCGGGCCGGCGCCGATGTCGCGGTCAATTACGTGACCGGTCCGGAGGCCGCGGACGAGGTCGTCCAGGCGATCCGGCAAATGGGCGGCAAGGCGATTTCCATCCCCGCCGACGTGAGCCAGGAAAACCAGGTCGAGGCGATGTTCGCCAAGGCGATCGAGGAATTCGGCACGCTCCACATCCTGGTCAACAATGCCGGCATGCAGCGCGACGCCTCGATCGACGAGATGACGCTCGCACAGTGGAACGCGGTGATCGGCGTCAATCTGACCGGTCAGTTCCTGTGCGCGCGGGCGGCGATCCGGGAATTCAAGCGGCGCGGCGTCGACACCGCCCTCTCCGCCGCGGCCGGCAAGATCATCTGCATGAGTTCGGTCCATGAGGTCATTCCCTGGGCCGGCCATGTCAATTACGCGGCCTCCAAGGGCGGCGTCATGATGATGATGAAGACGCTGGCCCAGGAGGTGGCGCCGCACCGCATCCGCGTGAACTCGATCGGGCCGGGCGCCATCCGCACGCCGATCAACACCGCCGCCTGGAGCACCAAGGAGGCCTATGACAAGCTGATGCAGCTCGTTCCCTATGGCCGGATCGGCGAGCCCGAGGATATCGGGCGGGCCGCCGTCTGGCTCGCCTCGGACGCGGCCGACTACGTCACCGGCACCACGCTGTTCGTCGATGGCGGCATGTGCCTCTACCCGGGCTTCGCCGATAATGGCTGACGCAATTTCAACCATGCATGCGAGGGTGCTTCGATCCGGCGCCTATGCGGCGGCGCGGGAAGCGCTTATCATCGTCCTGAAACAGCCGGGGAGCATCGTGACTCTTCGGCGAACGGGCTTGGCTGGGCGGGCAAAGCGCCGCCATCCCGGCCCGCAACCGACGGCTGCGCCAAAGCGCGCTTCTTTCCTACAATCGGTCGGCCCTGTCGATCTGCCAGTGATTCAAAGGGCTGGAATTTTCGCCTCGGCGCAGGCTCTGCCCGCCCGGCTAGAGCAAGATCCGATCAGGTCGAATCGGCCTAGTCGGTGAATCTTGCTCTAACTCAACAAATTGGAGGCCGATTCAGCTGTCAGGCCGGATCGGCTTGATAGCATCGGGCTCTAGAGGAGATCACATCATGAACCCGTTGAAGCAGCTCGAACAGTATGGCCAATCGGTCTGGCTCGACTTCATGCGGCGCAACCTCATCGGCGCCGAGCTCGACAAGCTGATCCGGGAAGACGGGTTGAAGGGCATCACCTCGAACCCGTCGATCTTCGAGAAGGCGATCGGCCACAGCGCCGATTACGACGGGCAGTTCGCCGAGCTGACCGGCGCCGGCGACATGAGCGCCGGGTCGCTCTACGAGGCGCTCGCCATTCACGACATCCAGATGGCGGCCGACGCGCTGCGTCCGACCTACGACGCCACCAAGAAGCGCGACGGCTATATCAGCCTCGAAGTCTCGCCCTATCTGGCGAACGACACGGAGGCGACGATCGCCGAGGCGCGGCGGCTGTGGCAGCGGGTCGGCAAGCCCAATCTGATGGTCAAGGTGCCGGGCACCAAGGCCGGCATCCCCGCGATCGAGCAGCTCATCTCCGAAGGCATCAACATCAATGTGACGCTGCTCTTCGCCGAGGAGGTCTATGCCGAGGTCGCCGAGGCCTACATCACCGGGCTCGAGCGCTATGTGCGCTCGCACGGCGATCTCGGCCACATCGCCTCGGTCGCGAGCTTCTTCATCAGCCGCATCGACACGCTGGCCGACAAGGAGATCGACGCCAAGGGCGGGGCCGCGACCCAGCTCAAGGGCAAGATCGCCATCGCCAATGCCAAGCTCACTTACCAGCGCTACAAGCAGCTGTTCGGCAATGACCGCTGGGCCGCCCTGGCCAAGCACGGCGCGCAGACGCAGCGGCTGCTCTGGGCCTCGACCGGCACCAAGAACCCGGCCTATAGCGACGTGCTCTATGTCGAGGAACTGATCGGCGCCGATACGGTCAACACCATGCCGGTGCCGACCATGGATGCGTTCCGCGACCATGGCAAGCCGCGCAACGCGATCGAGGAGAACGTGGCCGCGGCCCAGAAGGTGATGGACGGGCTGGCCCAGGCCGGCATCTCCATGGCAGCGATCACGGCCAAGCTGGTCGAGGACGGCGTGCAGCTCTTCGCCGACGCGTTCGATCAGCTGCTGGGCGCGGTCGAGGGCAAGCGCGTGAAGGCGCTGGGCGGCAGGCTCAACGGCATGACCGTCTCGCTGCCCGATCCGCTGAAGCAACAGGTCGAGGCCGAGATCGAAGCCTGGCGCCATGGCGGCAAGATCCGCCGGCTCTGGGCCAAGGATTCGACGCTCTGGACCGGCGCCGACGAGAATAAGTGGCTGGGCTGGCTCGGCATCGTCGAGGCGCAGCAGAAGGAGCTGCCGGCGCTGCAGAAGCTGTCCGAAGAAGCCAAGCGCTACGGCTCGGTGCTGCTGCTCGGCATGGGCGGATCGAGCCTCGGGCCCGAGGTGCTGGGCGAAACCTTCGGGCATCTGCCCAACCGTCCGGCGCTGCACGTGCTCGATTCGACCGATCCGACCCAGATCCGCGCCTTTCAAGCCAAGATCGATCTGGCCGATACGCTGTTCATCGTCTCGTCCAAATCGGGCGGCACGCTCGAGCCCAACATCCTGAAGCAATATTTCTTCGATCAGGTCGAGAAGAAGATCGGCAAGGAGGAAGCCGGCAAGCGCTTCGTCGCCGTGACCGATCCCGGCTCGAAGATGCAGCAGGTGGCCGAGCGCGACCATTTCTCGCATATCTTCATGGGCGAGCCGACCATCGGCGGCCGCTACTCCGTGCTGTCGGCCTTCGGCACCGTGCCGGCCGCCGCCATGGGGCTCGATCTCGACAAGCTGCTGAAGACGACGCAGATCATGGAACGGGCCTGCGGACCGGACGTGCCGCCGGCGCTCAATCCCGGCTTGCAGCTGGGCGTCGTCCTGGGTGTCGCCGCCAACCATGGCCGCGACAAGGTGACGATCCTCACCGGGCCGGGCCTCGAGGATTTCGGCGCCTGGGCCGAGCAGCTGCTGGCGGAATCGACCGGCAAGGTCGGCAAGGGGCTGATCCCGGTCGATGCCGAGCCGATCGGCGATCCCGCCGTCTACGGCAAGGACCGGGTCTTCGTCTATCTGTCGCTCGCCGGCAAGACCGATCCGCAAGCGACGGCGCTCGCCGATCTGGAGCGGAGCGGCCAGCCGGTCGTTCGCATCACCCTCGCCGACACCTATCAGATCGGCCAGGAATTCTTCCGCTGGGAGATCGCCACCGCGGTGGCGGGCTCGGTCCTGGGCATCCACACCTTCAATCAGCCGGATGTCGAGGAAAGCAAGATCGCGACGCGCAAGCTGACCGAGGCCTATGAGGAAAGCGGCAAGCTGCCGCCGGAGACGCCGATCCTGGAGGGCGACGGCTTCCGCCTCTATGCCGATGCGCGCAACACCGAGGCACTGGCGTCGGCCGCTAAGGGCAAGACCCTCGAGGCCTATCTCAAGGCGCATTTCGATCGGATCCAGCCCGGCGACTATGCCGGCCTGCTCGCCTATGTGCAGCGGTCGGAACCGACCATCGAGCTGATGCGGCAGGCCCGTCTCGCCATCCGCAACAACCGCAAGGTCGCGACCTGCGTCGGCTTCGGCCCGCGCTTCCTGCACTCGACCGGCCAGGCCTACAAGGGCGGGCCGAACAGCGGCGTGTTCCTGCAGATCACCTGCGACGATCCCGAGGACCTGGCCGTGCCCGGCCAGAAATACACGTTCGGCATCGTCAAGGCGGCGCAGGCACGCGGCGATTTCGACGTGCTGGCGGCGCGCGGGCGCCGGGCGCTCCGGGTCCATCTGACCGGATCGAGCCTCGGCGGCTCGAATCTGGTCGGCGATCTGGAGAAGCTGCTCGCCGCCATTCGCTCGTCCCTCGCCTGAACCGAACTCAGCTAGCTAGGAGTACTGACAATGCAGATGGGAATGATCGGCCTCGGCCGGATGGGCGGCAACATCGTTCGGCGGCTGATTGCCCATGGCCATAGCTGCGTCGTCTATGACCGCGACTCGAAACCGATCGAGGAGCTGGTGCAGGAAAAGGCGACCGGCGCCCAAGGGCTCGAGGACATGGTCCGGAAGCTCGAAGCGCCGCGCGTGGTCTGGGTCATGCTGCCGGCCGGCAAGATCACCGAGGAGACGGTGATGAAGCTGGCCGACCTCATGGACAAGGGCGACATCATCATCGATGGCGGCAACAGCTTCTGGCAGGACGATATCCGCCGGGCCGAAGCCCTGAAGCCGCGCGGCATCCGCTATGTCGATGTCGGCACCTCGGGTGGCGTCTGGGGGCGCGAGCGCGGCTATTGCATGATGGTCGGCGGCGACAAGGAAGCAGTCGACCATATCGACCCGATCCTCGGCGCGCTGGCACCGGGGCTGGGCACCATCGACCGCACCAAGCGGCCCGACGGCGCCGACAGCCGGCCCGAGCGCGGCTATATGCATTGCGGCCGCACCGGCGCCGGCCATTTCGTCAAGATGGTCCATAACGGCATCGAGTACGGGTTGATGCAGGCCTATGCCGAAGGCTTCGACATCATGAAGAACGCCAACTCGGAATCGCTGCCGGAAAATCACCGCTTCGACCTCAATCTGGGCGATATCGCCGAGGTCTGGCGGCGCGGCAGCGTCGTCTCGTCCTGGCTCTTGGACCTGACCGCGATCTCGCTCGCCCATGATGCCAAGCTCGACGGCTTCACCGGCTCGGTCGAGGATTCGGGCGAAGGCCGCTGGACGATCCAGGCAGCGATCGACGAGGCGGTGCCGGCCGACGTGCTGTCGGCGGCGCTTTACACCCGCTTCCGCTCGCGCCAGAACCATACCTTCGCCGAGAAGCTGCTCTCGGCCATGCGCAACCAGTTCGGCGGCCATATCGAGAAGCATTGAGCATGGCGGCGGAACAACAGAGCCAGGAGCGGTCCGAATCGGCGCCGCCCTGCGCCATGGTCATCTTCGGGGCGAGCGGCGACCTCACTAAGCGCCTGCTCGTCCCGGCGCTCTACAACCTCAAGCGCACCGGCCTGCTGCCCGAGCAGTTCTATCTGCTCGGCGTCGACCGGATGGAACGGGATGTCGAGGAGTTCCGCAAGGATCTGGCCGGCGCCGTCGACAGTTTCGCGCGCAATCGCAGCACGGAATCGGGCCAGCTCGATTCCGTCGCCTGGGACGGGCTCGCCGGGGCGATCGACTATCTCGCGGCCGATTTCGGTGATGCCAAGACCTTCGAGATCATCGCCGAGCGGCTGGAGCGGGCCGCCCGGGAGCACGGCACGGAGGGCAATGCGCTCTTCTACCTGGCCGTCGCCGACCGGTTCTTCGCCCCGCTCGTCGGCAAGCTCGGCGAGGCCGGCCTCACCCGCGAGGGCGACGACGGCAAGGGCTGGCGCCGGGTCATCATCGAGAAGCCGTTCGGGCACGACTACGCCTCGGCCCATGCGCTCAACAGCTCGATCCTGGAGACGCTCGACGAGACGCAGATCTACCGGATCGATCACTATCTGGGCAAGGAGACGGTCCAGAACATCATGGTCTTCCGTTTCGCCAACGGCATCTTCGAGCCGCTGTGGAATCGCGACCATATCGATCACATCCAGATTACCGTCGCCGAGACGGTCGGCGTCGAGCAGCGCGGCGGCTTTTACGATCGGGCCGGCGCACTCCGCGACATGGTGCCGAACCATCTGTTCCAGCTCCTCTCCATGACCGCGATGGAGCCGCCCAACAATTTTTCGGCCGACGCCGTGCGCACGGAGAAGGTCAAGGCGCTGGGCGCGGCCCATCTCGCCGATGGCGGCGATCCTCGCCTGAGCGGCGTGCGCGGCCAATATGCCGCCGGTGCGGCGGCGGGCCGGTCCTACCGGGCCTATCGCGAGGAGCCGAACGTGGCGCCGACCTCGACGACCGAGACCTTCGTCGCGATGAAGCTCAACATCGATAATTGGCGTTGGGCCGGCATGCCGTTCTATCTGCGCACCGGCAAGGCGCTGAAGCGGCGGGCGAGCGAGATCGTGGTGCAGTTCAAGCGGGCGCCCTTCAGCCTGTTCCGCGACACGCCGGTCGACCGGATGACCGCCAACCGGCTCACCCTCCAGATCCAGCCCGAGGAAGGCATCGCGATGGAGTTCGGCGCCAAGATCCCCGGCCCCAGAGTGTCGCTCGGCCGCGTCTCGATGAACTTCCAATACAAGGATTATTTCGAGGTGGCACCCAGCACCGGCTACGAGACGCTGGTCTATGACTGCATGATCGGCGACGCCACCCTGTTCCAGCGCGCGGACTCGGTCGAGGCCGGCTGGAGCGTGGTGCAGCCGCTGATCGATCTCTGGACCGCCGAGCCCAATTTCAATCTTCAAACATACGAAGCCGGCAGCGCCGGTCCCCAGAATGCGGACGAGCTGCTCGCCCGCGACGGGCGCGTCTGGCGCACCCTAGTGTGATGGTGGGATGAGGAAGCGCTGCGTTCGGCCGGGAGCGATGCCATGAGAGAGAACGTCACCATTGCCGAGAATCCCGAGCGGCTGGCCGAACAGGCCGCCGAATTCCTGATCGAGGCCGTGTCGACCGGCGGGCGGCGCAGCGTCTGCCTGTCCGGCGGCTCGACCCCCAAGCGGCTCTACGAGCTGCTCGCCTCGCCCCCCTATCGCGACCGGGTGCCGTGGGATCGCGTGCATTGGTTCTGGGGCGACGAGCGCTTCGTGCCGCCCGATCATCCGGACAGCAATTACGGCATGACCCGCCGCGCCATGCTGGCGGTGGCGCCGGTGCCGCCGGGGCATGTCCATCCGGTGCCGACCACCCTCGGCACACCCGAGGAGGCAGCCGCTGCGTACGAACGCACGCTCAAGGACTATTACGGCCGCGCCGAGCTCGATCCGGGCCAGCCGCTCTTCGACGTGACGCTGCTCGGGCTCGGCGAGGACGGTCATACCGCCTCGCTCTTTCCCGGCGTCGCGGCGCTCGACGAGAAAGAAAGCTGGACCGCCGCCATCATCGGCGCCAAGCCGGAGCCGCGCATCTCGCTCACGCTGCCGGCGCTCGACTCTTCGCGCCACGTCGTGTTCCTGGTCGCGGGCAAGGCCAAGTTCCCGGTGCTGCAGCGGCTCGACCAGGGCGAAGATCTGCCGGCGGGGCGCGTCCGCCCGATCGGGACCTTGCATTGGATGATGGATCGGAGCGCCGAGACCGGCAGCTGAGACGGGGAAAGGAATGACCGAGATGGAAACGGCACCGCGGCGGATTTCGCTGTTGCTGAGCGATGTCGACGGCACGCTCGTCACCAAGAAGAAGGAGCTGACGCCGCGCGCGGTGGGGGCCGTGCGCTCGCTGCGCGAGGCCGGGATCGGCTTCGCCATCACCTCCAGCCGTCCGCCCGCTGGCCTCGCCCATCTGGTCGAGCCCTTGAGCCTTACCACGCCGCTCGCCGGTTTCAACGGCGGGCTGGTCGTCGATGAGGCCGGCAAGGTGCTGCGCAAGATCGCGCTCGGTCCCGAGGAGGCCCGGCAGACGATCGACGAACTGGCGCGGCGCAAGATCGATATCTGGGTGTTCTACGGCAATGACTGGCTGATCACCGATCCCAACGGCGCCTATGTCGCCCATGAGCAGATGACGATTCGCTACGCACCGAACGTCGTCGAGGATTTCAGCCCCTATCTCGACGGCGTCTGCAAGATCGTGGGCTCCGGCCGCGATCCGGAAGCGCTGAGGCAGGCGGAAGCCGCGCTGCACACGATCCTCGGAGATCGCGCCGCGGCCTCGCTGTCGCAGCCCTATTATCTCGATATCACCCATGCGCTCGCCAACAAGGGCTCGGCCGTCGTCGCCAATGCCGAGCTTCTGGGCATCCCGACCAGCGAGATCGCCACGATCGGCGATATGGAGAACGACGTCGCGATGTTCGCGAAGAGCGGCTTCTCGATCGCCATGGGCAACGCCACGCCGGACGTGAAGGCTCGCGCCATGGCCGTGACCGCCAGCAACGAGGAAGATGGTTTCGCCCTGGCGGTCGAGCGGTTCGTGCTGCCTTTCGGGCCACGCTGACCGGCGGCACCATCACTCTCACGTTGCTTTTCCTATACGCCACCGCTACCTTGCGTAGCATTGTTATGCAAGCATCTTGGCGGTCTGTTCATGGCATCCCGTATCGCACGTTTGATTCCGCCGGTTCTTCTGGCAGGAGCCTTGGCCGGCTGCTCCGGCATCAAGGAAGTCCCTTATGATCATGGCGGTTCGGCGCCGGTGAAGACCATTGGTCTCCTGCCGCCCGCCATGAGCACAAAACGCCCGGCGGTTGTGCTGGCATCGACGGTCGGCAACAGTTTCGGCCTGGTCGGCGCTCTGGTTAACGGCGCGATGCGGTCGGCCCGCGAAGACCGGATGGAAGCGCTCTTCACCGCCCAGCATTACGACGTGAACGCCGAATTCGAGAATGATCTCCAGGCGACGCTGGAAGCGCATGGCTACAAGGTCGTGCGCGTCGCGGCGACGCGGCAGAAGACCGATTTCCTCGAGCAATACCCGTCGGCCGCGGGCACGGAGATCGACGCCTATCTCGATGTCGCCGACGTGCAATATGGCTTCCTCTCTGCCGGGATGGGCTCGTCCAACCCGTATCGGCCGACCATCGATTTCAAATGCAAGCTGGTGCGCGCCAGCGACAAGTCGCTGCTGATGCAGGAAGAAATCGCCTACAACCCGCTCAACGCCAAGGACGGCAAGGTCACCCTGCCGCCGGACCCGGCCTATGCCTTCGTCGATGACGATACCTTGAATGCCGATCCGCCGAAGACGCGGGAAGCGTTCGACACGGCCTTGCGCCAGTCGACCGACGCCGTCGGCAATCTACTCCGCTAGACGATCATGATGGCGAAGCGTTCTGTGCCAGGGCTGCTCCTGGCGTTCGTTCTGGCCGGTTGTTCGCATCCGCCGCCGGTGCTGTCGCTCAACGGACGCACTTGCGACCGGAGTCCCAATCTGGCCAAGGCCGCTCCGCTCGCGGCGCCCGGCAGCAGCGACGTGTCGCAGACGGTGGAGTTCCAGGCGACCGGTGCCTGCCTCGATACGGAGAGCGGGCCGGCGCTCTACGCCGCCTTCGCACTGCCGGCCGCGACGCAGCCCTATATCCTCGAGGTCAAAGCCCGGGATCAGCAGGCCCAACTTGCCGGCGGCGACGGTTACAGCCTGCCGGCGCCGCACCTCACGCTCCTGGACGCGGCGGGCAAGCCGGTGCGCGAGCTGCGGGCGCCGGATTTCATCTATCGCGGCAACGGCGCTTCGGTGCTGGTCCGGCTGCATGCCGAGGAACGCTTCGTCTTGATCGCCTCGGACCCCACCCTGGTCGGCCAGAAACAGAGCCGCATCACCGAGAGCATGGACTACCATTTCGCCCGGCTGGCCACCTGGACGACGGGCAACGAAAACCAGAACGACTACGTCTTTTCCCATGCCGGGACGGTCGTCGTTAAGCTGTCGACCGTCGGCGAAGCGCCCAAATCCTAGACCGCGATGACTTTAGGTCAGATCGACCTAAAGTCTGAACCGCTGTCTAGGCCGTGTACCCATAAACCCAACGACGTGATGCGACGAACGCAATGTCCGCTTTGCCCCTATCGCGGCCGAGTTCGTGCGGCAGCGCAATATGTCGCGATGGGCCAAAAGCGGCTGTCGCATACCGTCTCTTGAACTGGAAGGAGAGGCCGCCTCCCAAACGGCATCTCCTTCGTGCGGGAAGGCGATGATGGAGAAAGATGTCGTCAAGACCTGATGAACGAGAGCAGGTCGGGATTGAGGACATCCGCATGCGTGGTTAGCATGCCATGGGGGTAGCCCGGATAGGTCTTCAGCGACCCGTTCTTAAGCAGGTTGACCGCACGCGGCACGGTACTTGCGAAGGGAACGATTTGATCGGCCTCGCCATGCATAATCAGCACCGGCGCGGTGATCTTCATGAGGTCTTCGGTATAATCTTCCAACCAAGAGTCGACAGTCGCGTAGTGAGCCAGGGCGCCACCGGCCATGCCTTGACGCCACCAGTTCGCAATGATCGCCTCCGAAGGCTTGGCCCCGTCGAGGTTGTAACCGTAGAACGGGTTCTCCGGGACGAACCGATAGAACTGCGACCGGTTGCCCAGCATGCCCGCACGAACCCCTTCGAACCACTCCAGCGCCTGACCGGACGGGTTTTCCTCGCTCCGATACATGTTCGGCGTCAAGGAAGCGACTAGTACCGCCTTCGCGACGCGCTCCTGGTGGCGCGCGACATAGCGAGCCACCTCACCGCAACCTGTGGAGTGACCGATGTGGATCGCGTCGCGCAGGTCGAGGTGCTTGGTCAGGTCCGCGAGGTCGGCAGCCCAGGTGTCCATGTCGTTGCCGGTGCCGGGCTGGTCGGACCGTCCGTGCCCACGACGGTCATGCGCGATGACGCGGAAACCCTGCTGCAGGAAGAACATCATCTGGGCATCCCAGTCGTCTGCTGTCAGCGGCCAACCGTGGCTGAAGACGATCGGCTGACCTGATCCCCAATCCTTGTAGAAGATGTTTACACCGTCTTTAGTAGTGATCGTGGACATCGTGTCACTCCATCTGCGCTGTCAGACAGCGATTAATTGATTATTGAGCCACGCGTTACTCAATTGCGCGGGCACGGTTTTAGAACTGAGGCTCTGGAGACCCCTTGCCTTGGCAACACCCGACCGCCGACGCGTTACCGCTGCGAAGGTAATTCCTACTTCTGCTAGAAACAAATACCTAGTATGCTGCGATGTATGCCTCGGAAGCATATTGAGGGGCGAATGGAACTCCGGCATTTGCGCTATTTCATTGCGGTCGCAGAGGAAGGTAGCTTTTTGACCGCTGCCCAACGGCGCCTGAACACTTCGCAGCCGTCGCTAAGCCGGCAGATTCGTGATTTGGAATCTGAAGTTGGCGTGCAGTTGCTGGAGCGCCAGACGCGTGGCGTGGCGCTTACCGATGCCGGAAGAGTTTTTCTCGATCACGCGCGGCTGGCGCTGTTGCAAGTCGAAGCGGCGACAGATGGTGCGCGGCGGACCGCACAGCCGCAAAAGCCCGCACTTTCAATGGGGTTCATGGTCGGGCTGGAGGTGATGTGGCTTCCCCACTTATTGCGTATCCTCCGTGAGGAAGAGCCGGAGATCGAAGTCACCCTGTGTAGTCAGTCTTCGCCAGAACTCGCCCTCGCATTAACGCGCGGGAAGCTAGACGTAGCCTTTATCCGCCCTGAGAAACAGAACGCAGGCCTGACCTTCAAGTTGTTGGCGAAAGAGCCCTTGATCGCAGTGCTGCCCGCAGACCATCGCTTGGCCTCGCGCAAAAGGATTCGGCCACAGGATCTTGTCCGCGAGATCTATGTCAGCTCGGCGAGAACGTCTCCGGTATTGCACGCTGTGATTCAGGATTATGCGTCGAAGGTTGGGATCGTGCTCAAGGCAAAGTATGAAGGTGAGAACATATCGTCGGCCATGTCGCTGGTCGCATCCACGGGCGGAGTGACTCTCGTTCCGCTCTATGCGCAAAATATGCTGGCGCCAAACGTTGTTGCCAGAGCGCTCGAGGGCGTCCCACCAACCGTGGATCTCACTCTCGGCTACAACCAGGCAAATTCCTCTCCTTTGCTCTGCCGGCTTTTGTCCCGCGCGGATGAATTGGTTGCAAACGTTCAAAATCAGAGCATCATTCGCTACGTTGAAGCCGACTAGACTAGGGCCTGTTGAGATTCATCGTGAGTTAATGACAGCGGCGGCGAGATGGATGATGGCGGAGAAGCTCAGGTCTGTTTTGTCGCTTCGCATGGCGATGCGTTTGAACTCTTTGAGTTTGCAGAAGA